>Ga0207683_10002791_pt1 | contig 15245 bp, 17 predicted proteins | sample KBSM73metaG_FD_184333 | JGI IMG/M metagenome (GOLD analysis project Ga0207683, IMG submission 184333) | Miscanthus rhizosphere microbial communities from Kellogg Biological Station, Michigan, USA - KBS M7-3 metaG (SPAdes) (version 2) | ecosystem: Host-associated > Plants > Roots > Rhizosphere >... | reverse complement strand
TTCTGCCATGGTGATCGGGGCGCGATGGGGCGATCGCGAATGCCCATTGCTCGAAGCCGCCGAGTGAACGCCTCGCCGGTTTTGTCACATTAAGTCAGACTGAGCGGAATTTGCCGACAATCGCCAATGTTGACGCAAGGGATTTCAGCGACTTAGCCTGTTGGTTGATCGTCCAAATTGGGCCAGTTTCACTTAATGTGACAACGCCCCATTGAGGTCCACACCTCCTCATTCAGGACCATGAAAACTCTAGTTCTTGCCGTCGCGTTGCTGATTGTAACCCCGACGGTCGCTGCAACCGACGTCGAGCTCATCGACATGTGGGGGAAGATGAATAAGGTCTGCCTCAACGACAAATCCGACGTCTGGGAAGCCAAGGAGGCCTGCACCCTCCGCGACAACATCGACGCCGTTCTCACCGAGAAGGGCTATTGCAACGTCGAAGGCCCGGGGTGGATGAATTGCGAGGAGGCAGAGGGCCGCCTACCCGGAACCCGAATAATTCCTTTCAGCCAGATTTGAGCGAGTGGCGGCCGGGCGTGGTAGGTCGAAAGGTATATAGCATGGAATCATCAAATCTAAGCCTATGAAAAAGCAGCGTAAACATGCAATAATTGGCGGAGAGGGTGGGATTCGAACCCACGGTACGGTTACCCGTACAACGGTTTTCGAGACCGTCCCATTCGACCTCTCTGGCACCTCTCCGTGCGCTCATGTAGCTTGCCACTTCCTTGGCGGCAACCTTTGCCGGTTTACAAATCCGCCCACTAAGTATCTCGCCCGCGCGCCGTCATTGTCGGACGGGATATTCGGTGAGTGCCAGGTACAGGGCGGTGAGGAAGCCGGCTGTGGTTGGCAAAACGATCAGCGAACCTGCCTCCTCGATCGCCTCGGGGATCATGACGTGGGTCACCAGAGCGAGCACGGCGCCGCCGGCTACGGCTTCGGAAATATGGTGAGGAGCGGGAACGAGCCGCCGATGAACTCGTTGCCGACGGCCGCTGCCAGCGTGCCTGCCACCAGAACCGTCGACCAAAGGCCGAAGATCGCCGCGGGGCGAAAGCCAGCCCGACGGGAATTCCGGAGCCGTGCGCACCCTCGGTCAGAAGCCTATTGGCCTCGTTGCGTAACGCGTTGCAGGCTCCTGCTAGCGATCGCCGCCCAGCTTGCCGCGCCAGGCGTGCCGGCGCTCAAATTGTTGAGTGCCCGATCGTGGCTCAGCTGCTCCACCGCGCGAGCTAGGACCTGATCCTCGGCGACCAGCCGCTCGAAGTCCTTCCGGTCAATCTCGAGCAGCTCGACGTCGCCCGCAGACCGTGCCGTCGCGGTGCGTGGACTGCCGCTGAGCAGCGCCATCTCGCCGAAGGCCTCGCCCTCTCGTAAGCTGGCAATGGGTTGGTCACGAGGAACCCCGTTGGAACCGTTAGCCTCCAGGATTTCGATCTCGCCTCTTGCGACGATATAGAGGATGTCGCCGGGGTCACCGGCGTTGAAGAGAACCTGGCCGGCTGCCAGCCGCCGGGTGCGCACACTTGGTAGAATAATTTCGATTTCTTGGGGCGGAAGATGGCGCAGCAAGTCGCAGCGCGAGAGCAGCTCAATCAACTCCTTGGCGTCATGCTCGCGACGCTTCTGGATGAATTCGCGAAAGCGCGTTGGTCGCGGACGGCAGCACCATTTTGCTTGAGATAGCGAGAGAACACGCTATAGATGATCGCGCCGATGGCGAAGCCGCTGCCGACGAGCAACCAAGCGGCGCCGACGCTAAAGCCGAGATGGTGAAGCTGGACCGCCCCATTGAAGGCGAGTTCGATCGCGAGAGCGCTTATCAGTCCGCCCGAAGCAAAGGCGAGAATGCAGCCGAGCAGTCGTTTGGATATCGGGACATAAAGACCCACCGCTATCCCGATCATGGCCGAGGAGGTGGTTGCCAGCCCAAGCAGCGAAGCGAGAAGAATCTCTTTCATTAATAAATAAATATTCTTTCTCGTCGTCGCTGCATGCGTCTGTCGACCGACGCAAAATCCGGCTCCGCCAACCGACGGGCGGCAGCCCGGCAATTGACTTATAAGACTCGGCATCTATATTGCGCCGCTTGATCAACGGCTAGCGCGGTGCGGCGGCCATCCTCCGGACCAGCCAGCGCATTTCAAGCCACAGACACGGATTTTGGACTATGTTCGCGGTCATTCGCACGGGCGGCAAGCAATATCGCGTGGCGCCGAACGACGTTATCGAGATCGAGAAGGTCGCGGGAAAACCCGGCGATATCATCGAGTTGTCGGAGGTCATCCTGCTTGGCGGCGATGGCGGTCCGAAGACCGGCAGCCCGACCATCGCCGGCGCGCTCGTTGCCGCCGAGGTGATCGAGCACAAGCTCAGCGATAAGATCGTGGTCTTCAAGAAGAAACGGCGCGCCAATTATCGGCGCAAGAAGGGCCATCGCCAGGCGCTGACGGCGCTCCGCATCACCGAGATCCTGACCGACGGCAAGAAACCATCCAAGGCTGCGCCGAAGCCCGAGCCGAAAAAGGCGGAGAAGAAGCCGGAGGCAGCCAAGGGCGAAGCCGAGACCGAGAAGAAACCGGCGGCCAAGAAGGCTGAAGCCAAACCCGCCAACAAGAAGCCAGCAACCAAGCAAGCGGCCAAGGCGCCTGCCAAGAAGTCGGCAGCCAAGCCGAAGAAGAAGTAAAGGACCACTCCCATGGCACACAAGAAAGCAGGCGGCTCGTCGCGTAATGGTCGCGACTCGATCGGGCGGAGGCTCGGGGTCAAGAAGTCGGGCGGCCAGCGTGTCCTCGCCGGCAATATCATCGTTCGCCAGCGCGGCACGAAATGGCATCCGGGCGAGGGCGTGGGCATCGGCAAGGACCACACACTGTTCGCGCTTCGCGAGGGCGAAGTCACCTACGCGACCAAGCAGAAGGGTCGCGTGTATGTGTCGGTGAAGCCACAATAGGCGCTCTGCCTTCAATTTGCCTTGGTCCGGTCTCGCCCGCGAGCGTGACTCGCGTGTAGCCTCACGTCGTGACCATCAGGACCGCAAGACTTCTGTTGCGCGCACCCGACCCGTCAGATGCGCGCCAGATCAGTCTGCTCGCCGGCGACTATGAAGTGGCGAGCATGACCGGCACCATTCCGCATCCCTATACCGAGCGCATGGCCGCCGATTGGCTCGCAAGCGTGCTCGATGGGGAGGAAGGCGTGGTGTTCGCGATCGAGCGGTTGGGCACTCTAATCGGCTGCACCGGCTATCGCGCTTTCAGCCGGGATCACGCCGAGCTCGGCTATTGGATCGGCAAGCCCTATTGGGGCATGGGTTATGCCACCGAGGCCGTGCGCGCATTGGTGCAATACGCCTTCGCCACTGATGATTTTGCCTATCTCACCGTCGGACATTTCAGCAACAACCCGGCTTCCGCCCGCGTGATTGCTAAGACCGGCTTCGAGCGGGACGGCAAAGAAGTGAGAGAGTGCGCGGCGCGCGGGGAAAAGGCCTATTGCCTGACCTACCGGCTCGACCGCGAGAAAGCGGTGGCGGAGCTCGCCAAGGCCCAGGCCTAACGGCTCGCGTCCCCTCACGATATTCGCAGTCCTCGTAGTGTATTTGGCAAGGCGCAAGTGCTAATGCCTCCCCGATGCAGTTCCTCGACGAGGCCAAGGTCTATGTCCGCTCAGGCGACGGCGGCAACGGATGCGTGAGCTTCCGGCGGGAGAAGTTCGTCGAGTTTGGCGGCCCCGATGGCGGAGCCGGGGGCAGGGGTGGCGACGTGATTGTCGAGTGCGTAGCGAACCTGAACACGCTGCTCGACTACCGCTACAAGCAGCATTTCAAGGCCAAAAAGGGTGGCCACGGCATGGGCCAGAACCGCTCAGGCGCCAAGGGCGCCGACGTTGTGCTGAAGGTGCCGCCAGGCACGCAGATCCTCGACGAGGACGCCGAGACTCTGATTGCAGACCTGGTCAATCCAGGCGATCGCATCGTGCTGCTGCACGGGGGCAATGGCGGCTTCGGCAACGCCCATTTCAAGTCCTCGACCAATCAGGCGCCGCGACACGCTAAGCCCGGGCAGCCCGGCGAGGAGCTCAATATCTGGCTTAGGCTGAAGCTCATTGCCGACGCCGGCATTATCGGGCTTCCTAACGCCGGCAAGTCCACCTTCCTCGCTGCCGTGAGCGCGGCCAAGCCCAAGATCGCCGACTATCCCTTCACCACGCTGCACCCGAACCTCGGCGTGGTGCGCATCGATGGCTTCGATTTCGTGCTCGCCGATATCCCTGGACTGATCGAGGGCGCACATGAGGGCGGTGGCATCGGCGACCGCTTCCTCGGCCATGTCGAGCGCACTGCCGTGCTGCTCCATCTCGTCGATGCCACGCTCGACGACGTGGCTGACGCCTACGCGATCATCCGCGGCGGGGTGGAGGCCTATGGTGCGGGGCTCGAGGACAAGCCGGAGGTTGTCGCGCTGTCGAAGGCCGACGCCGTCCCCAAGGACGAGCTCAAGAAAAAGGCGCGAGCTTTGAAAAAGGTGGCTGGTGCCGAGCCGCTGATTGTCTCTGCCGCGACCGGCGAGGGCGTGCCGCAAGTGCTGCGCGCACTGGCAGCAGAGATCAAGTCCATTCGCGCAGCAAAGAAGCAAGAGGCGCCTGCTGATGAGCCATCGCAAAGGTGGCGGCCATGAGACAGGAATGGACCGAGGGGAAGCGCATCGTCGTCAAGATCGGCTCGTCACTCCTGGTCGATGCAGCGACGGGCATGCTGAGAGGCGCTTGGCTCGCCTCGCTTGCCAACGATATCGCCGCGCTGCGCAAGACTGGCAAGGAGGTGATTGTGCTCTCCTCGGGAGCGATTGCGCTTGGCCGCAACGCGCTTAAGCTGCCCAAAGGGTCGCTTAAGCTCGAGGATAGCCAGGCTGCGGCAGCAGTCGGCCAGATCGACCTCGCTCATGCTTATGAGGATGCCTTCCGCGCCCGCGGCCTCGTGGCGGCGCAAATCCTTCTCACCCTCGGCGACACCGAGGAGCGCAGGCGCTACCTCAATGCAAGGAACACCATGACCGCGCTGCTCAAGCTCGGGGCGGTACCGGTAGTCAACGAGAATGATACCGTCGCTACGACTGAGATCCGCTATGGCGACAACGACAGGCTCGCCGCGCGCGTCGCCTCGATGATGAGCGCCGATTGCCTCGTGCTGCTTTCTGATGTCGATGGTTTCTACACCGCTCCGCCCGACGCAAATCCCGATGCGTGCAAGCTGGAAGAGGTGCAAGAGATCACGCCTGAGATCGAAGCCATGGCCGGCGACGTGGGCTCCGAGCTGTCCAAGGGCGGCATGGTGACCAAGATCGAGGCGGCCAAAATCGCAGTCCATGGCGGCACGCATATGGTCATCGCCAACGGCAAAGTACTGAACCCGCTGCAAGCGCTAGCCAAAAAAGGGACCGGCACCTGGTTCCTGGCACGCTCAGACCCTGTGACGGCGCGCAAGCGCTGGATCGCAGGCACGCTGGAGCCCAAGGGCGCCTTCATCGTGGATAAGGGCGCGGCGGCGGCACTCGCCTCTGGCAAGAGCCTGCTTCCGGCTGGCGTCACGCGCGTCGAGGGGAGCTTCGAGCGCGGCGATGCGATAGTGATTAGAAACGGGGAGGGCGCCGAGCTCGGCCGCGGGCTCACCGCTTACGACCATGAGGAGGCGAAGGCCATCATCGGCCGCAAGAGCAGTGAAATCGCGGATATTCTCGGCTATTTTGGCCGTCCCGAGCTAATCCATCGGGACGACATGGTCCTTCAACGGAAGACGTGAAGTGAGCGCGATCGCCGACAGACCGGAAGCGAGCATTGAGCCGATGATGCTCTATATGGGCCACCTCGCCCGCGAGGCCGCGCGCGAGCTTGCGCTCGCCACGACGGCGCAGAAGAACGAAGCGCTGGAAAGGATGGCCGCGCGAATCGAGGCCGGCAGCGAGCAGATCATCGAAGCGAACCGCCAGGACCTCGGGGCTGCGCGGAGCAAAGGCCGCGATCTCGCCTTCCTCGACCGGCTGATGCTCGACGGACTCCGCATCGCAGCCATGGCCCGCGGCCTGCGCGAGGTCGCGGCGATTCCCGATCCCGTGGGGCAGACGATGGCGAAATGGACGCGGCCGAACGGTCTCGAAATCTCGCGCGTGCGCGTGCCACTCGGGGTCGTCGGCATCATCTACGAGTCGCGCCCCAACGTGACGGCAGACGCAGCCGCGCTCTGCCTCAAGTCCGGCAACGCCGTGATCCTGAGGAGCGGCTCAGAGAGCTTCCTCACCTCGCTTGTTATCGCCAATCTCCTGAATGAGGCCGTGACCGCGGCTGGACTTCCAGCGGCTTCTATCCAGCTCGTGCCGACTACCGATCGCGCTGCGGTCGGCTATATGCTGGGAGGGCTCGGCGGCGCCATCGATGTGATCGTGCCACGCGGCGGCAAGGACCTTGTTGCCCGCGTGCAGGTCGAGGCGCGGGTGCCAGTGTTCGCGCATCTCGAAGGCGTGTGCCACGTCTACGTGCAGGATTCTGCCGATCTCGACATGGCGAAGCGCATCGTCCTCAACGCCAAGATGCGGCGCACCGGCGTGTGCGGCGCCGCGGAGACGCTGCTCGTGGACCGGCGAGCCGCGCCCACGCACCTTGGCCCTCTTGTTGAGATGCTGATCGAGGCGGGCTGCGAGGTGAGGGGCGACACGGAGACCCAACGCGCCGACACGCGCGTCAGACCTGCGAGCGAGGACGATTGGCCGAAGGAATTTCTCGACGCCATTATTGCGGTGAAAGTGGTCGATGGCCTCGATGAGGCTATCGATCACATCGCTCGCTATGGTTCGCGGCACACAGAGGCCATCATCACTGAGGATCGCGTCGAGGCGGAGAAATTCCTTGCCCGCGTCGACAGCGCAATTGTGCTGCACAACGCTTCGACCCAGTTCGCGGATGGCGGCGAGTTCGGCATGGGCGCAGAGATCGGCATCGCCACCGGCCGGTTTCATGCGCGCGGTCCAGTCGGGGTGGAGCAGCTCACGACCTTCAAATATGTCGTGCGCGGCTCGGGCCAGACGCGCCCTTGAGCCTGTCGTATTTGCAGATTGATTGCGGGGGGTCCAATTTGCCTAAGCAAAAACCGACGAAATCGAAGAAGCGGGAAAAACCAGCGAAACCGAGCAAGGCGAAGCCTGCAAAGCTCGCGAAGCGGCTGAAGCGCGCCGAGAAAAAGCAGGCAAAGCAAGTAAAGCGAATCGAAAAAAAGCAAGCCAAGAAGGCAAAGAAAGCGGGCGTTGCGCTGAATGCCTCCTCAAAGCGGGGCAACAAGTCGAAGGCGGATAGGGCTCGCCCATGGCTGCGGCAGATCACGCAGCTTCCCATGGTGGCGCCGAACATGCGCGTTGGTCTCCTGGGAGGGTCGTTCAACCCGCCGCATCAAGCTCACCTCGACATCAGCCTCGCGGCGCTGAAGCGGCTCGATCTCGACCGGGTGTGGTGGCTCGTCACCCCAGGCAATCCGCTGAAGAACGGCTCCAAGCTGCCGAGCCTCGCCGAACGCGTGCGAAGCGCCAGGAATTTTGCTGGTAAGCATCCCGGCGTTGAGGTCACCGGCTTCGCTGGGCAGAAAGGCTCTCTCTATACGATCGATGTGCTCACCGAGCTAAAGCGCCGTTTCCCGACGGTGAAATTTGTCTGGCTGATGGGAGCTGACAATCTCGCCGACTTTCACCGCTGGCGCGCCTGGGACCGAATCTTCAGGCTGACGCCGATTGCCGTGCTCGACCGACCGACCTTCCGGCTCAAGGCGCGCGCGAGCAGAGCCGCACACCGATTCTCCGAATCTCACGTGGACGAATCAGACGCATCGGGCCTAGCGCAGCTTACGCCGCCAGCTTGGACCATCATCAGCCACAAGCTCTCGCCCCTCTCTTCCACTGCACTCCGAGCCGCCAAGCCCAAGAGCCAAAAGGGGAAAGGTGAGAATGAGAAGAACAGCAAAAAGGGCAAAAAACACTAGCTATTGAAACCTCGTCGACGCCCATACTATGTTTATGGCGCGAAGCGGCAACCAAGACGCCAAGAGTGCGTTTAGGCGAGGCTGGATCCTCGAAACCGCTTCCGCTAGGAGCAATGGCAGAAGGACAACCACCTAAACATGCGCTCAGCTAGAGAGGGTGCCCGACGCGGTACACCTCCCTCCGGGCTTGCGTCATTTCGCGCCGGTCCGACTGATCTCCTCGATGTCGTGCTTGACACGCTCGACGCCGCAAAGGCTGAAGATGTCGTTACCATCGACTTGAGGGGAAAGACCTCGATGGGCGACCATATGGTGCTCGCATCGGGGCGCTCGCAGCGGCACGTAGGGGCCGTCGCAGACCAACTCATCAGGAAGCTCAAAGATGAAGGCTATGGCCGCGCCCGCGTCGAAGGGCAGCCCCATTGCGATTGGGTGCTGATCGACACCGGCGACGTCATCGTCCACATCTTTCGCCCCGAGGTGCGTGAGTTCTATAACCTCGAGAAGATGTGGTCTGCCGACCGGCCCATGGAGCGGCTTGTGATCTAAGTACCGTCTCCCGGCCGCGACGCCTGAAGGCAAGGGCGAGCCATGCGGCTCTTGATCGCTGCCGTAGGCAAGCTCAAGCACGGGCCTGAACGCGAGCTGTTCGCGCATTATCTCGACCGGGCCGAGGCTATCGGCCGGAAGACTGGTCTTTCGCCGCTAAGCGCGATCGAGGTTGCGGAAGCCAAAGCTGCCACTGCGCAGGCGCGCATGGAGGCCGAGGCCAAGACCCTTCTCGCCAAGCTTCCCTCCTCATACAAGCTGATCTGTCTCGACCGCGGCGGCGATCACCTTGGCAGCGAGGAATTCGCGCAAGCCCTGGCGAAGTTCCGCGATGGGGGCGCCCAGGGGCTCGCCTTTTTCATCGGAGGCGCCGATGGCCTCGGTTTGGCGGCTCAGTTCAAGGCCGACCGGGTCGTGTCGCTCGGCCCCATCACCTTGCCGCACGGACTCGCCCGCATCGTGCTCGCCGAGCAGATCTACCGTGCCGGGACCCTTCTCACCGGCCACCCCTATCACCGCGGTTGAAAGCCTCAAGGTTAAGCATTGGTAAGCGTTTTGCCTTGATTCTGCCGTACCGCTCCGTTGTCGTTGCCGTCGGCTGAACGGCCAAGGCGCATGGCGCAATCCGGTCGATTGATTCCCTTACTGTGTAGAATTCGATCAGCGCTCCTCGTTATCGGCCTGGTTTGCGCTTTGCCGTGGCTTGCCGAGGCTCAAGATGACCTGTCCCGCGACGAAGCGAGAGAAAAGCTCAACAAGACCGAGCAGCAGCTTCAGTCGAACCGGGCCAAGGAGCAGGGTCTCACGCAGGATTTGGCGTCACTCGCCGCCGAGCGGGCGAAGCTGAACAACGATCTGATCGACTCCGGCAAAAGGGTGCAGGCAAGCGAAGCGCAACTTTCGGAGACCGAAGCAAAACTCGCCGAGCTCACCGATCAAGTGAACCTCATCAAGAATTCGATTACGGAGCGAAAGGAAACCATCGTCAAAATGCTGAGCGCCATGCAAAGGATCGGCCGCACGCCCCCGCCTGCGCTCGTGACCCGGCGTGACGATGCTCTTGCCGTCGTGCGCAGCGCCATGCTGCTCGCCGACGTCTTTCCCGAGCTGAAATATCAGGCCGACAATCTGTCACGCGAGCTCGAGGGGATGGTGACGCTCGAGAACGGCATCAGGGAACAACGCGACGCGGAGAAGAGCGAGCGGGATAGGCTTGCCGCGGAGCAGTCGAGAGTCGATCGCTTGCTGGAAGAGAAGCGTCGCGCCATGGCGCAAGGCGAAGCCGAGCTTGCCCAGATCAAGCAGGCTGTCGCCGACCAAGCGCAAACCGTGACCGATTTGAGCGAGTTCATCGATCGCCTCGATACCCAGATCGCCAAGGTCGAAGTGGCGCAATACGATGCCGAGGTCGCTGCCGAGAAGGCGCTTAGGGCGCGCGAGCAGCAGCAGGCTCTCGCCACGCCGACAAATGAGAGCGTGGTCGAGCTCAAACCTGAATCGACCAAGATCGCCTTTGCAAGCCCGGACCGACTCAAGCCGGCGATGCCATTTGAGACGGCGAAAGGCAGCTTGCGGCTGCCCGCCCAGGGGCGGAAGGTTAAGCGCTTCGGCGATGCTGACCCGTCCGGCGGCACAGTCAAGGGGATTTCGTTACAGACGCGGCCGGAGGCTCGAATCACGGCACCGGCAGACGGCTGGGTGGTATATGCGGGTGAGTTCCGCTCTTATGGGCAACTCTTGATCATCAATGCAGGCGGAGGCTATCATGTTTTGCTTGCGGGGATGAGCCGTATAGACGTAAGCCTCGGCCAGTTTGTCCTTGCCGGCGAACCCATCGCGGTGATGGGGAACTCGGCAGCGCCGAGCCAAGGCGACGATAGTTCACGCCCCGTCCTATATGTGGAATTCAGGAAGGACGGCAGGCCAATAGATCCTGACCCATGGTGGGCAGAGGCTTCCGAAAAGGTGCAAGGATGATGCGGAAATCCGAATACGCGCTGTGGGCGCTTCTGGTGTTGGCCGTGATCGCTGCCGGTTCGACGATGGTGAGCTTGGCTCGGAGCCAGTCGGCGTCGGCCGCCAATTCGGAAATTTATCGTCAGCTCGATTTGTTCGGCGAGGTCCTTGAGCGGGTGCGCTCGGACTACGTGGAGAAGCCGGAAGATGCGAAGCTGATCGAGGCCGCCATCAACGGAATGCTGACCGCGCTTGACCCGCACTCGGCCTATCTCAACCCGAAGCATTTCCGAGACATGCAAGTGCAGACCCGCGGCGAGTTCGGCGGCCTCGGCATCGAAGTCACCATGGAGAACGGCGTGGTCAAGGTCGTGTCCCCGATCGAGGATACGCCCGCCTCACGCGCTGGGCTTATGAGCGGCGATCTCATCACCCATCTCGACAAGGAGCAGATCCTCGGCCTCACATTGCAGGAGGCGGTCGAGAAAATGCGTGGTCCGGTCAACTCGCCGATTACGCTCACCATCGTGCGCAAGGGCGTCGATGACCCCTTCGACGTGAAGGTCGTGCGCGACGTGATTCATATCAATCCGGTCAAGTACGACGTCGAGGGCGATGACATCGGTTACATCCGCATCACCACCTTCAACGAGCAGACCACGGCCAATCTGCAAAAGGCCATCGACGACCTGAAGAAGCAGATCGGTCCCAAGCTCAAGGGCTATATCGTTGATCTCCGCAACAATCCGGGCGGTCTGCTCGATCAGGCCATCTCGGTCTCTGACACGTTCCTCGACCAGGGCGCCATCGTGCTGACCCGCGGGCGCAATCTCGAGGAGACCCAGCGGTCCAACGCCAGGCCGGGCGATCTCGCCGACGGCAAGCAGATCATTGTGCTGATCAACGGCGGATCGGCGTCTGCTTCGGAGATCGTGGCCGGCGCGCTGCAGGATCATCACCGGGCGACCATCATCGGCACGCGGTCGTTCGGCAAAGGTTCGGTGCAGACGATCATCCCGCTCGGCTCTAATGGCGCGCTGAGATTGACCACCGCGCGCTATTACACGCCGTCGGGCCGCTCAATTCAGGCCAAGGGCATCGAGCCCGAGGCTGTGGTCGAGGAGGAGCTGCCCGACGATCTCAAGCAGAAGGCCGACGCCCAAAGCACTCGCGGCGAGGCCAATCTGCGCGGTCACCTCAAAAGTGAGGACGAGGATGACAAGGCCAAGGCAGATCAGGAGGAGTCTGGAAGCTCATCCTACGTCTCGCCGGACAAAGCCAAAGACACGCAACTCAATTACGCGATCGATCTGTTGCATGGCATCAAGTCGGTCGACACGGAGGCGAAGAAGAAGGCCGAGGCCAACTAGACATAGGCCTCGGCTGATAAGGTCGGCTCGGGTACCGGCCATTGACAATGATAATGGCGGCCGAGAGAGGAGGCTCCTGCGACCGAGCCGGCGTGCGGGGAGGTAAGTTAAGATGAAGGCGCTGGCGGTAGCAGCTGGCATCGTGTTCTGGACGCTCGTCCTCGGTATCGCCTGGCTCGCCTTCTTTCCGGGCAGCGAGTCCGGCGGACCTGTGGCTGTCCTTCAGATCGAGCCGATAACGGCACCCGGTGCGGGGGAAGGCGCGGAGGGCGCTGCATCCACATCTGGCTCTTCGGCAACGACACCCTCACAGGCAAGCAAGGATCAATCGGCAGGCGAAAACATTCCGCCCACCGCTGCAACTCAGCCAGAGTCCTCAGGAACGCAAGCCTCCGGACCTAACGTGGACCTTCCGCCTGGCTTTGGGGTGGCCGGCGCTCCGCCTCAGCACCAACCGAGCGGAGAGCCTGGATCCGCCCAAAATACGATGGCGCCTACGCCGCAGGCCGCACCCGCTTCGCCAGCGCCATCTGAGGCTCCCGAGCAACAGGCCTCGGCTCCTGCATCGCAAGAATCGCCGACAGAAAATACCGAGCAGAAGCAAGCAGCACTCGGGAATGAGTCCGCTCTGTCCAACCCCGATAGCGTGAAGCCAGCAACGCCGCTGCCTGCGCCCCCCGCGAATGAAAGCGGGTCGGTTACGCTCCCCGAGGTGCCGGTTGCGGAATTGGTCGAACAGTCTCAATACGGACCGCTGCCCAAGGTTGCCACGGATGGTCGGCGTCCGATTGAGGTCTATGCGCGTCCGTCGTCTTATGCCGGTAGCGGGGCTGGAGGACCGCCGCGCGTTGCCGTACTGCTCGTTGGCCTCGGCCTTCCCGACAGCCCGCCCGCCAGTGTGATCAAGGGATTGCCTGGTCCGGTAAGCATCGCTTACGGCGCCTATGGCCGATCCTTACAAGATGCGGTGAAGTATGCCCGCGCCGACGGCCATGAGGTGTTGCTGCAAATCCCGCTCGAGCCAAACGACTATCCAAAAGTTGATCCGGGTCCGCACACGCTGCTCACCACACTCCCGCCCGAGGAGAACATGAAGCGGCTGCAGTGGCTCATGTCCCGCTATGCGGGCTATGTGGGCGTCACCAATCAAATGGGCTCAAAGTTCGAGGCCGCGCAGGACTCGCTCACTCCCGTCCTCGAGGAGGTTAAGCGGCGTGGCCTTCTTTACATCGATGACGGCAGTGTACCGGGGTCGACCACGGGTCAAATTGGCAGCACGATAGGCCTCGATTTTGGCGTCGCCAGCGTTCAGATCGACGGCGCCGATGTCGCCAAACAACTCGCCCAGCTCGAAGCTACGGCCAAGGAGAAGGGCGCCGCGATTGGGGTGGCGAAGGTCAAGCTGGGCACCGCGAAGCAACTGGCAGATTGGGCAGCGAAGCTGCAGAGCAAGGGTATCGTGCTCGTGCCGGTAAGCGCTGTGGTGCGTTCTCAGCGACAAAGCTGATTTACTTCCGATGATCGATCGAGAGGCGCTGCCCTACCGGCCTTGCGTCGGCGTGATGCTGCTGAACAGCGACAACCACGTCTTTATCGGCCGGCGCACAGATCACCCGGAAGAGCCTGAAGGGCCCGGGACTTGGTGGCAAATGCCCCAGGGCGGTCTCAATCAGGGCGAGGATCCTGAGGACGCGGCGCGGCGCGAGCTCAAGGAGGAAACCGGCGTGCGCTCGGTGCGCATGCTCGCGCGGACGCGCGATTGGCTCACATACGACATTCCTGACGAGCTCCTCGGCATTGCGTGGGGCGGACGCTATCGCGGACAGAAGCAGATTTGGTTTGCCGCGCGCTTCGAGGGTCCTGAGAGCGAAATCGATCTCAACCCGCGCGAAGGACATGAGCAGGAATTCGACGCGTGGCGCTGGGCTGTTCTCGCCGAGCTTCCTTCACTGGTCGTGCCGTTCAAGCGGGACGTCTATGAGCAGGTGGTTGCCGAACTGGGGCCGCTTGTCGGCTGAAGGCGCTGCCTCAGGCCCTAGCCCTTCGGTGAGCAGGGGCAGGCCGCAGGCGCCGTATGAAGCGCCGATAGAGCAGGACGCTCGCCGGCAAGAGCAAAAGATCACCGATCAGGGCGGCGACGAGGGTGAGAGCTGAGAGTTTGCCGAACAGCCGCAACGACGGCAGGTCCGACAGGACCGTAACACCTAACCCAAAGGCGAGTATCAGGGAGGTGAGCACGAGCGCAGGGCCGATCAGGACCGTCGCGCGCTCCACCCCGATGGCCGGATCCTCTCCCGGTCGATCCTCAAGACGCAAGCGATTGAGATAATGCACGGCGGCGTTGAGCGAGAGGCCGAAGGCCACGATCAGCGCGACGATGCTGGCAAATTGCAGCCCCTCACCTGAGGCGGCGAGCACGGCGCCGGCGGTGAAGACCGGGAACAGCGTAGGCAGCACGGTGACGATCGCCACCATGAGCGAACGGAAGGCAAGCCCCAAGAAAATGCATATGAATACGATCTCAGTGGTCAGGCCCGCATTCAACTTGCCGATCATCGTCGCGCTGTTGCGGGCAGCAATGGCCGATAGTCCTGTGACGACGATGCGGTAGTCGGGATGGGTGTCGCGCACGATGTTCAACTTGCCGTCGAGCTTCACGATGACCGGCAAGAGATCGCTCACGTCAATGTCGGGAATGCGCCCAGTCACCACAACGGAATGATCGGGCTGATCGATGAAGCGCTTAGTCAGATAGTCCGGCAGGATATCGACATATTCCTTAAGCCGTTCCGGTGTGTCTTCTTGCGTCTTCGCGAGCCAGCGGCGCAGGGTCTCGATCGACCAGACATTGCCGACGCCAGACTGCGTCTCGACGATGGAATGCACGTCGCCGATAACCTTGAGCACGTCGGGATCGTAGAGCGACTTGTCCTTGGGATAATCGACCATCACGTGGAGCGGATTGGCGCCGGTGAGCTTCGCGTCGAGCTGCTCGCTTGCCGCCACGGCCTGCTCGCGGTCCGGCACTTGGTCGGCAAGGCGATAACGTGGCGGCAGAGTCGCATAGATGGCGCCGAAACCGAGCACCACCAGGAGCCCGAGGGCGACGACGAGGCGTGGATAGCTCACGCCGAACTCGGCGATCTTGCCACAGAATGCCTTGAGCGCATTCATCGCCCGGTCGTGGCGCTTGAGTTTGGCGGCATAAGCCCTGGCATTCCGCGGAATGAGCGCGCGAGTGAGCAGCGGAACAACCGTAATGCCAACGATGAAGGCGATGATGGTCGACAAGGCGCCGGCGATGCCGAAAGTCCTGATCAGAGCCGAATCCGAAAAAAGCAGCG
>Ga0207683_10002788_pt1 | contig 15261 bp, 11 predicted proteins | sample KBSM73metaG_FD_184333 | JGI IMG/M metagenome (GOLD analysis project Ga0207683, IMG submission 184333) | Miscanthus rhizosphere microbial communities from Kellogg Biological Station, Michigan, USA - KBS M7-3 metaG (SPAdes) (version 2) | ecosystem: Host-associated > Plants > Roots > Rhizosphere >... | reverse complement strand
TGGCTTTTTCGTCCGCCATGGCCGTCATGGCCTGCCTGCCGCATCCGGCGGCGGCTGCGCCCTGGGTGCGCAGCTTTGTGGTGGGCACCTATGAATATGCTTTCCGCTATGGCGGCCGCGCCGGCTATTCGCGTCCCGGAGAGATCGAGCCTGGATCGGACTGCATCCATGGCAGCACCATCCATTTCTCCAACGGGGAACAAATCCGCAGGGCGTTGAAGTTTCAATCCTGGCGCAGCCCGGAAGAGATCCACACGGTCTCGACGTTGCCCGATCTGGAGCAAGCCAAGACGCCGGATCAGGCCCGCTTCATGATATGGGACCGCGCGATGTCCTATCGCGGCTGGCGCCATGGAATCGAGACTTATATCAATCCGTTCGCGGCGCAGGATCCCGGCCAGCCGCAGGTCGTCAGCCGCATCGGCGATGGCTTCAACCTGGATGGCAAGATCGGCGTCAATGACTTCGTCAGTCCCGATGGCGAAAAGGGCGTCGACAATGCGCTTTACCGCGCCTGGGGATGCGACGCGCCCTGGCGCGGCAATGGCAATGCCACGCTCGACCTGCGCTCCAACGACAAGATGCAGGAAGGCCTCTACACCATGGTGATCCGGATTTCCGGCAACCAGGATCCGATGAATGACAAGGATGCCACGCTGGAGATCGGCTATTCGCCGGACAAGATCGTCAAAGACGCACGCGGCCAGGTCGCAACGGACTTCTCCTATCGTATCGTCAAGACCGCGCAATACACCAAGATGAAGGCCAAAGTGGCGAATGGTGTGGTTGAAAGCGAGCAAGTGGCCGAACTTCACGCGCCGCGCATCGCATGGTTCTATGACCATGCCGGCGACGCCAATTTTCATCAGGGCAAGATCCGGCTGGTCATCGACGCGGATGGAAATGCCAAGGGGCTGATTGGCGGCTATCGCAACTGGCGCGATATCTATGCCCAGAACACTTTCGCCCAGGATGGCGGCCAGCAGGGCGTGCGCGAGCACGAGGATGGCGTGGCCCTTTATTATGCGCTGAAACGCAATGCGGACGGCATGCGCGACGCGAGAACCGGCCAGAATATGGGGATATCGACCGCCTATCGCATCACGGCGGCATCGGCCTATGTGGTGGATGCCAAAAAGCCGGCAGAGATCACAATTTTGACTTTGGAAGAAAAGCGGCGTGAGGCGTATCTCAGGATCGTGGCCAATATGATAAAGGCGACAACCACGCGCATCGTGCAGGACGTCACGCCCGGCACGTCCGAAGGGGCGTATCCCAATATGGAGAGAGCGATCGTGGGCATGCCCAGCGCAGGCTATTTCCTGAAGACCTTGGACAGGCCGCATTTCGACGATGATGTGCAGGAGGCGCAGGCATCGAAATAAACCGTGCGTGTCTATCCAGGCCGAAGGTGCTCATCGACGGACGCTTCAGACCAAGGGCATTGGATTGGGACACGTTAGTCGTTTTCCAATGCAAGCGCTTATACGAAAAGGGAACTTGGGATCGCTCGCCCACGGGAACTTGCCGGGAGTTTCCCGGCGCGACGTCAGAGAAGGCCGGTCTTTGGTCTTATTCCTGCCACGCGCATTTCTTATGTCCGCGCGATGGAATTGTCTCCCTATACGGCTGCGACCCTGGCAACCAAGGGCCATGTGTTCTGCGTCGGCACGCTTGCACAGTGTCTCAGGCGTTGGAATCGGCTTCCCAGCCAGAGCAAGGGCGAGACGTATTTAAAAATGGGCCGCGATGGTGTCACGCCAACCATTCTGCGCGGCGACCAGATTGAAGAGCTGGCCAGCAATTCGAAATTGACACAGGCCTAGAAGGAGCTCGCATTCAGCGCCTGCCGCCCAGCCCTGTGGCGCGTGCGCCATAAGTCCGGGATTGGGTGGCTGGGGACCAGGATTCGAACGTCCCAACGTTGGTTTTGTGGCCAGAGCGAGTCCATCCCGATGAACCGGGTTTGTGTGCGCTGCAGTAAGTTCCACAGAACAAGCCATAACTTGGCGGCGCATCAGCTTTGCTTGATTTCAAGGAACCGAGTGTGACAGCCTAAATAAATTGAGGCACCGGTCTTGGGGAAGCTTGGGAAATCGACGGCAGCAGCGGGCGTCGTCCTAGTAATACTGGCGACGGGCGCGGCTGCATTTTGGCCGCACTCTGCCCCGGCCCAGCGGCAAGTCGATTTCAATCGTGATATCCGCCCCATCTTCAACAGCCAGTGCATGGCCTGTCATGGCGGCGTAAAGCAGGCCAACAATGTTTCCTTTTCCTACCGCGAGCAGGCGCTGGGCAAAGGCAAGTCGGGCCGTCCCACTATAGTAGCCGGCGATCCTAGCGCCTCTGAACTCATCAGGCGTATTACCTCAAACGACCCCGAAGTTCGGATGCCGTTGCACGGCGCGCCGCTCTCACCAGCACAGATTGGGTTACTACGCCAATGGATCAAGGAAGGCGCTGTTTGGGAAAATTATTGGGCCTTTGTTCCTCCCAAACCACAGCCTTTGCCGGCTGTACGCGACAACGCCTGGGTGCGCCAACCGCTTGACCAGTTTGTTCTGGCGCGGCTCGAAAAGGAAAAGCTGTTGCCCGGAGCGGAGGCAAATAAAGCAGAGTTGCTGCGGCGGGTGTCGCTGGACCTGACCGGCTTGCCACCCACCCCGGAAGAACAGGCCGCGTTTCTGGCCGATCCTTCCAAGGACGCTTATGAGAAACAGGTGGACCGGCTGTTGGCCTCGCCACGCTATGGCGAGCGCTGGGCCTCGCTGTGGCTGGACCTCGCTCGTTACGGCGATACCAAGGGTTTTGAAAAAGACCATAGCCGGCCCGTATGGCCCTATCGCGATTGGGTGATCGACGCGCTGAACAAGAACCTGCCTTATGACCAGTTCGTGATCAAACAGCTGGCGGGCGATTTGTTGCCTAAAGCCAGCTTCGAGGACCGGATCGCGTCGGCCTTTCATCGCCAGACCGCGGCCAATGACGAAGGCGGCACCGATGACGAGGAGTTCCGGCTGCAGGCGGTGATGGACCGGGTTTCCACCACCTGGTCGGTCCTGAACGGCGTCACCATGAACTGCGTGCAATGCCATTCCCACCCGTACGATCCCATCCGCCATACCGATTACTATAAGTCGCTGGCTTTCTTTAATACCGACCGCGACGCCGACATCGCCTTCGACAGCTCGCTGACCGATGACTGGCCGGTGCTGCAGGTGCCAAAGGACAAGGCGCTGTATGGCGAAGCCGACCAGTTGCAGCGCGAGGCCGAAACGCTACGCAATGCGATTGCCGATGCCAGCCGTCTGACCGAGAAAAGCGCGACCTGGAGGCTGCTGCCGATCAAGAGCGGCACGGTGAGCGCGGTGTTGGCGCTGGAACGCGCTTTGGCGCTGCCCGGAAACCAGGACAGCAAGCGACAGCGCCAGTTGTTGGCCGATCTGGCGAAAGCAAAGGCAAATGCGCCGCGCGCAGCCTTCCGTTTGCATGACGGCATGGCGGAACAGACCGGCACCGTGCCGATGAATTCGGTGTTTGAATTCGTTGTGACGGCCGATCTGCCGCAGCTTACGGCGCTGCGGCTGGAAGTGCCGCCTGCCGACGCGAGCAAGGCACGGCATTCTCCGGAAAAAGGCTTCGTCGCCAATCGGATCGACGCCTGGGTGGTGCTGGGCGGCAAGGCCGAAAAGATCGCTTTTAGGCTGTTGGCGCCGGATTCCATGGCGGACGTGGAAGGCAACATCAAACGCATGTTGCGCAATGCCGAAAAGCCCGGTCCGGTAATGCCGCGGCTGGCGGCGTCCAGCGGCTTCATGGCCGATCCCGGTCTGTTCCGCACCAAATGGGTAGTGGCGGTGCCCGAAACGCCGCTGAAGCTTGGGCCGGGCACCAGCCTGAAGCTGCAACTCACCCATGGCGAGCTTATCAACGCCGCTTCCTCATCCGCGCCGCGGCTTCGTGTATCCGCCAGCAACGACCCGAGCTGGACGGCGTTGGCCGCATCGCCGCAAACCGAACAGCAATTCGCGCGGCTGGAACAGATCGAACGCCGGCTGAAGGACATTCCCAGCATAGCGCTGCCGGTGATGATGGAGCAGGCCAGTTATGAACGTCGCCCCACCCTGGAATTCGAGCGCGGCAGTTTTCTCACCCAGATCGGCCCCAATCTGGGTGCGGACACGCCCGGGCTGTTTCCCAAACTGCCCGCCAACGCGCCCCGCAACCGTTTAACGCTGGCGCGCTGGTTCTTTGCGCCGGATCAGCCGTTGACGGCGCGGGTGGCGGTGAACCGCGCCTGGGAGCAATTGTTCGGCACCGGCCTGGTCGAGACTCTGGAAGACTTCGGCAGCGCCGGCGAGTTGCCCAGTCATCCGGCATTGCTGGACTGGCTGGCGCTGCATTTCCAGAGTGACTTGCATTGGAACACCAAGGCGATGATCCGCGACATCGTGACCAGCGCCACCTATCGCCAGAGTGGACGCACAACCGAGGCCTTGCGGCAGAAGGACCCGCGCAACCGCTTGCTGGCGCATGGGCCCGAGCAACGCCTGACCGCCGAAATGGTGCGCGACCAGACTCTGCAGGCGGCAGGCCTCCTCAATCCCGCTATGGGCGGTCCGCCGGTGATGCCGCAGCAGCCCGACGGAGTATGGAATGTCGAGGCCAACAATCCCGAGCGTTGGAAGAATGTCACCGGCCCGGATCGTTACCGCCGCTCAATCTACACCTTTATAAAGCGTACCGCGACCTATCCCAGTTTTGTAACCTTTGATGCGGCGGACCGCCAGCTCAGCACCCCGCGCCGCATTCCCACCAACACGCCGCTGCAGGCGTTGGTGACGTTGAACGACCCGGTCTATCATCAGGCGGCGGCGGCGCTGGCGGCGCGCATGGCCAAAGCGCCGCAAGCGGCGGACCGTGATGCGATCGAGAGCAAGCTGGATTACGGCGCGCGGCTGGTCTTGTCGCGCGATCTTGCGGCGGGAGAAGTCGTGGCTCTGCGCAAACTCTATCAATCTGCGGGCCCCGAAGCGGTGGCCAGCGCGCTGCTCAATCTCGATGCGGCGCTGACACGGTGAAGATGATGGCGGACCGGGAAGACCAAGTTTGCAGTCACCTCGATCTGTTGAAGACCCAGAGCGATACGCGCCGGCACTTCCTGGGCTGGGGCGCCGGCGGCTTGGGGGCCTTGTTCATGAATGGCGCGATGGCCGCGCCCTCAGGCGAGAATGCGCCGCTGAACTTCAACCGCAATCCCGCTACCCCGCTCTCGGTATTACCGCCGCAATTTCCGGCCAAAGTGAAGCGGGTGATCTATCTGCATATGGGCGGCTCGCCCAGCCAGCTAGAATTGTTTGACCACAAGCCGATTTTGGCGAAATTCCATGGCCATGACTGTCCGGAATCCTTCATCCAGGGAAAGCGCCTAGCGTTTATCCAGGGTATTCCAAAATTGCTGGGGCCGATGTTTCCCTTCCATCGCGCCGGCAAAAGCGGCACCTGGATTTCCGACCGCTTGCCGCATCTGGAAGGCGCCATCGACGATCTGTGCGTCATAAAGTCGATGAAGACGGATCAGTTCAACCATGCGCCGGCGCAGCTCTTGGTGCATACCGGCGATCCGCGCACCGGCCATGCTTCGCTGGGTTCCTGGGTGACCTATGGACTGGGCAGCGAAAATCAGAATCTGCCGGGCTTCATTGTGCTGATTTCCAACGGCGGCACCACGGCCAATGCGGGCAAGCCTCTCTGGGGTTCGGGTTTTCTGCCCAGTGTCTATCAAGGCGTGGCCTGCCGCTCCGCCGGCGAACCGGTGCTGTTTCTGGACAATCCCAAGAGCGTCAGCCGCGATGAGCGGCGCAAGGTGTTGGACGCGGTGGATGAGATCAACCAGCAGACCTACCGCGAATTCGGCAACCCCGAGACGGTGACGCGCATTGCGCAATATGAAATGGCCTTCCGCATGCAACTGGAAGCCAGCGACGCGATGAATATTCACCGCGAACCCAAGGCGGTGCTGGAGCGTTATGGCGCCGAACCCGGCAAGACCAGCTATGCCAACAATTGCCTGGTGGCGCGCCGCCTGGCCGAACGCGGTGTGCGCTATATCCAGCTTTATCATTGGGGCTGGGATTCGCACGGCACGCCGGTGGATGAAGGGCTGAATGTCGGCCTGGTCAAGCGTTGTCATGAAACCGATCAACCTACCGCTGCCCTTCTGGCGGATCTCAAAGCGCGCGGCCTCTTGGAAGACACGCTGATTGTGTGGGGCGGGGAATTCGGCCGCACCCCGATGTGGGAAAATCGCGGCGGCCAGGAAATGGAATTCATTGGCCGTGACCATCACCCCAACTGCTTCAGCATCTGGCTGGCGGGCGGCGGCATCAAGCCGGGCATCAGCTACGGCGAAACCGACGATATGGGTTATGAGATCGCGCACAATCCGGTGGAGTTGCGCGATCTGCACGCCACCATGCTGTATCTGCTGGGCTTCGACTATCGCCGCTTGAACTATCCCTATCAGGGTCTGGACCAGAAGCTTACGGGGGTGAAGCCGGCCCGCATCGTCTCCGAAATCCTGGCATGATGTGAAGCGATGGCAGGGGATTCTGGTATTTCCGGGCGACGGTCCGGTCATCTTTCCGCGTCTGTCTATTTCGGCTGCGTTGGGCTGGTGACGCTTGCCGGTACGGGGCTGGCGATGCTAGCGCGGCCTGCCTTTGGCCACGACATGCTGCAATGGATCGGTCTGGAAAGCGTGCCGCAGGCGCAGGCCTCGTCTTTTTATGCCATCCGCGTCGCGCCGCTGTTCGAGACGCGCTGTGCCGTCTGCCATGGCGACAAGCGGCAGAAAAGCGATCTTCGGCTGGACAGTTTCGCCAGCGTGCTGCGTGGTGGCAAACATGGCGCGGTGATCATTCCCTCCGATACGAAGAACAGTGAACTTGCCATCCGCATTTTTCTGCCCGCATCGGACGATCGCGCCATGCCACCCGACGGCAAGACGCCGCTGACGGAAGACGAAAAGACGGTGATCAAGCTTTGGATCGCGCACGGCGCAACCGGCAGTTTGCGCGACATACCGGGCGCGCCCAAGCCGGTGGCGGAAATTGTGATCCCCGAACTTGATCTTGCTCAGGTCGAAAAGAAACGCGCGCCTTTGGTGGCAGAGGTAGCCCGGCTGCAGGGCCGCTTTCCCGGCGTAGTCGCCTATGAAGCGCAAGATTCGGCTGATCTGGAGATCAACGCTTCGCTGAAGGGCGCGAGCTTTGGCGATGCGGATTTGCAGGCCCTTGCACCGCTGGCGGCGCGCGTTGTGGGGGCCAATCTGTCAGGCACTGGTGTGAGTGATGCGTCCGCGCCGGTCTTGGCGACGATGACCAGACTGAAAAACCTGCGGCTGTCGGGCACCAAAGTCAGTGACACCGCCATCCGTGCCCTGGAAGGGGCCAAGGCGCTGCGGTCCGTCACGGTGGTGGATACAAAGGTTACAGTTGGTGCGCTGGCGCCGCTGCGGGCGCGTGGTGTCACGGTTTATGGAGACGGCGATGGACCATAAGCCGCAAGTGCCCATCTGGGACATTCCCATACGGCTGTTTCACTGGAGCGTGGTGCTGCTGCTCTGCATTTCCTGGTTCAGCGCCGACCAGGGCTATATGCGCATCCATCTGGTTTCGGGGCTGACTCTGTTGGCCCTTTTGCTGTTCCGCATCGCCTGGGGTCTGGTGGGATCGACCACCGCGCGTTTCAGCGACTTCCTGCATCCGCCCCGCCGAGTGGCCGCCTATCTCAAGAGCCTGGCCGGCGGGGAGCGGATACTTCATGCTGGCCACAATCCGGCCGGCGGATTGATGGTGTTGGCGCTGATCGCGGTGCTGTTGGCGCAAGTGGCCACCGGCCTGTTCGCCAATGACGGGGTGCGATTCCACGGTCCGCTGGCTTTGCTGGTGTCTGAAGATTTCTCAACACGGCTGACCAACATTCATGGGCTGATCTTCGATCTGATCCTGATTTTGGTCTGGTGTCATGTGGTGGCGGTGGGTTTTTATCTGCTGGTCAAGGGCGACAATCTGGTATGGCCCATGATCACCGGCAAAAAGTCCCGTGCCCAATTGCCGCCCGAGTTGAACATCGTCTTTACGCGGCTTTACATCGCCATGCTGCTTTTGGCCGTCAGCGCCGGCGTGGCGGCATGGATCATGATCCAGGGGGAATCCATCCTATGAGAAACTTTGTTTGCGCGGTGACTCTTGTCGCGCTTGCGTCGCTTCCGGCGGCGGCGGCCGAATTCGTGGTAGATGGAAAGTTCTTCACGCCGCCGCCCGGCATGGCGACCATCGGCGATACCCATGGCGATATCGCCGTTTCTCCAGCCGGTGAAATCTATGTCAGCGTCCAGGGCGGAGATCACACCGGTCTTCAGGTCTATAGTGCGCAAGGCCGCTATCTGCGCAACGTGCCCGGCGTGCCGCCCGACCTGCACGGTTTCATCATTAGCCGCGCCCCCGATCGCCAATTCTACATCTATGGCGTCAGCCGGCTGGCACAGGAGATTATCCAGCTGAAACTGAATGGCGAACGGGCGTTGACTATTCCGGCCTCGGCAATCCCTTCGCAGTACAAAAAGGACGACAAGCAAGCGATCAATCTGACCGGCATCGCAGTGGCACCCAATGGCGACATCTATGTCACCGACGGCTATGGCCTGGATTTTATCCACCGCTTCGACAAAAGCGGCAAATATCTCGCCACCTTTGGCGGCAAACAGGCCCCGTGGAATTTCGATCAATGCCACAAGATCGCCATCGACCCCCGCTTCAAGCCCGTGCGATTGATCTGCACCGACCGGCGTCATGACAGGCTGGTGCACATGGATCTGGACGGCCATGTGCTGGTCTCATTCGGCTGGGGCCTGCGCTTGCCAAGCGCCTTGGCCATCCGCGGAGATGAGCTGGCCGTAGGCGAACTGATGGGTCGCGTTTCCCTTCTGGATCGGGACGGTCACATCACCGCGGTGATCGGAACCAATGATGATGTGGAACAGATCCGCACCAACAAGGCGTCGCCGAATGTCTGGCAGCCGGACCGCTTCTATGCACCCCATGGCGTGGCCTATGACGCCAAAGGCAATTTGCTGGTGTCGGAGTTCAACCAATACGGCCGTATCAGCCGTGTTGAGCGAAAGTAACTGTCACGGCCGCGCGAAATTCGGCGGCGAACTTGTGCATTCAGAAGATTTTTCTGCCATTCCGTTCAAATGACCCCAGGTAAGGTTTCCTATGCCCATCCCGCACCGCGGCAATGTTCCTGACAACGCCACTCTGATTGGTTTCACAAACCTGCGCGAGGCGCGCACCACCCGGCCGATGGTCATGGAGAAGGGCAGGGGCATTTTTCTCATCGATGAGAATGGGCGTGAATATATCGAGGGCACGTCTTCCTTCTATAGCGCGGCACTGGGATTTTCCGATCCGGAGCTGGTAGAGGCTGCGATTCGCCAAATGCGCCAGCTGCCTGCTTATGCGTCCGGCCTGTATCGGACCGTTCCGGCGGCTCTTGCTTTGGGCGAGAAGCTGGCGTCGATGGCGCCGTTGGCCAATGCGCGGGTCGCATTCGCTTCCACAGGCTCTGAAGCCAATGATTTTCTCATAAAATTCATGCGCTTTCGCAATGCCCATTGTGGCGAGCTGCAGCGCGTCAAAGTGATTGCCCGCACCGGCAGTTATCACGGCGCAACGATGGCGACCGCCCCGCTCGGCGGCTTCCCTGGCACTGCACGCGCCTTCAATCTGCCAATGGACGATGTGATCACGGTTAGCCAACCTGATTATGTTAATTGTGCTTTTGCCGGCGAGGACGAGCGGACATTCACTACGCGCATGCTCGCTGAGATTGAGCAGGCAATCGAGCGGGCCGGCCCCGAAACGGTCGGCGCCATGATCCTCGAACCAGTTTCATTCAGCGCTGGCTTTGTGCTGCCGCCCGCCGGATATCTCTCAGGCCTACGTGACCTTCTGAATCGACACTCAATCTTGTTGTTCGACGACGAAGTGATTACCGGATTCTGCCGCACCGGCAGCATGTTCGCTGCAGAAAGTTTTGCGATGCGTGCCGATTGCATGACACTCGCCAAGGCGCTCTCGGCCGCCTACGTGCCGATTTCGGCCATCGTCATGGACGGCAATTTCTATGACGCACTGGAGCGCGGTTCAGATGATGAGGGTACCTTTTCCCACGCCGCAACTTATGGGGGCCATCCGGTCGCTGCAGCCGTTGCTCTTCGCATGATTGAGATAATTGAGGAACGGGATTTGCTTGGTCATGTCCGCCGTGTTGGCCCCAGACTGCAACAGCACCTCGCATCATTGGCTGGGCATCCGATGGTGTTCAACATCCGCGGCATCGGCCTTGGCGGCGCCGTGCAATTGCACAGTCTGCCCGATGCCGTTGGCGCACGCGGGCGGGCGATGCAGGACGCGATGATGGCCGAAGGTCTGTTACTGCGCGTGGTCAAGGACACCATCAATTTCGCCCCGCCCTTGATTATCACCCAGACCGAAGTCGACGAGCTGTTTGCCCGCTTCACGCGTGCGCTGGCCGCTGTCGAACGCGGGGAGGCGCGCCCATGAGCATCCCGCCCCTGATCGCTTACACCGACCGGTGGTCCGTCCGGGCCGGCGGCCGCATCGCGGTCAAGGTCTCCTGCAACAGCGCCAATTACCATGCGGACCTGGTGCGCATTCGCAGCGCCGATCCCAATCCGGCCGGTCCCGGCATGCTGTTCGAAGATGTGCCGGCTGCTTTTGAAGGAAGCTATCCCGGGCGATCACAACAGATACATGGCGGGTCGCATGGGGTGGTGCCGCTCGCTGCTTTGCCGCGGGACTGGACGCTCAGCGTGCGGGTGCAGCCCTGGCTGCTCGATGGCCGGCCGCAGGCGGTTTTGAGCTGGATCGGCGGAAAAGGTCTTTGGCTGTATGCGACCGCCGCGGGCGCCGAACTGCGGGTGGGCGAGGCTGTCTGCCGTGTCACGGCGCCGATGCTGGAGCGGCGCTGGTATGAGCTGCGCGTGATCTGTGCCCGTGGATCGCTCCGTCTTCTGCAAATCCCGCTTACGATGGATTGGGGCGTGAATGGCGGCGGCGAAGCCCAGCTGTCTGCGACTGCCGATCCCTCCACAACAATGGTTCTGGCGGGGGCGCCCGTTGGCGCAGGGCCTATCTGCCGCGACCACTTGAACGGGCGGCTCGAGCATCCGCTGCTGCTGCGTGGCGTGGTCGACGCGGCAAAGCCCGTTGAACCGGCTGATGTGCCGGCCAGCGCTCTCATCGCATGGTGGGATTTCAGCCTGGACATCCCCACCCAGGCAATTTCCGATCGCGGCCCGCACGGTTTGCACGGCGCATTGGTGAACCTGCCAACCCGGGCCGTGCGCGGCGCATCCTGGCGTGGCGATGTACTGCGCTGGTCAGAAGCGCCCGATCAATATGCTGCTGTGCATTTTCACCAGGACGATCTGTATGATTGCGCCTGGGACACGGATTTTGTCTTTGACGTACCTGCCGACTTGCCAAGTGGTGTCTATGGCATCCGCATAAAATCGGGCACCGAACAGGATATCGTTCCCCTGTTTGTTCTTCCGCCTCCAGGGACGGCCACGGCTAAGGTCGCGCTGCTGTTTCCCACCTACACCTACCAGGTCTATGCCAATTTCGAGCGCGATAACTTTGACGATTCCTTCCGTGCTCGCCGCGCGGAATGGGGAGTCTATCCGCATCACCCGGCCGAGCATAAGGAACTGGGCCTATCCACCTATAACTGGCACGCCGATGGTTCCGGCGTTGCTTTCTCGTCGCTGCGCCGTCCGGTTCTCACCTTCCGGCCCGGCCAGATGGCCTATGTCGATCGCAAGGGCTCCGGGCTGCGTCACTTTCCGGCAGACATGCACCTTGCGCTTTGGCTCGACAAAATGGGCATCGCCTGGGATGCGATTACCGACCATGACCTCGAGTGCGAGGGCGTGTCCCTGCTGTCGCGCTATCGCTGTGTGCTGACGGGAACGCATCCGGAATATCAGAGCCCCGCCACTCTGGATTCCCTGCGCGACTGGCTCGCCGAGGGTGGCCGGCTCGTCTATCTCGGTGGCAACGGCTTTTATTGGCGTGTCGTCGCGTCTTCTGCGGTGCCCGACACCCTGGAACTTCGCCGGTCCGAGGGAGGAACGCGCGCCTGGGCAGCTGATCCCGGCGAATATTACCATGCGTTCGATGGCGGCTATGGCGGCCTCTGGCGGCGCCAAGGTCGCAGCCCCCAACGCCTGGTCGGCGTCGGATTTACGGCACAGGGGCGCTTTGAAGGCTCTCACTATCGCCGCACCGAGGACTCCTATGCGGCAGACCTTGCCTGGATTTTTGCCGGTGTCGATGCCGACTGCATCGGCGGTTTCGGATTTTCCGGCGGTGGAGCTGCAGGCTTTGAACTGGACCGTGCGGACCCTATGCTCGGCACGCCGCCAAATGTGCGGTTGCTGGCGCGTTCGGAAGGTCACCAGGCCCATTTCGGTGTCACGTTGGAAGACCTGCTGGTTCCGACCGCATATGCCTTGCCCACCAACATGCCCGACCCGCTGATCCGCAGCGATATGGTGTACTTTGAGACGACAAGGGGCGGTGCGGTATTTTCGGTTGGCTCCATCACCTTTTGTGGCAGCCTGCCGTGGAATGATTTCGACAACCAGATTTCGATCCTGCTGCGAAATGTGGTGACACGGTTCATGGCTGAGTAGAAACAGCAACACAGGGCTGAACGCATAAGGGCAGATACATGGCCGATCACGTTTTCACCAAATGCGCTTGGCGGCTGATCCCGTTCATAGCGCTTCTCTATCTGGTGAACTATATCGACCGCACCAACGCCGGCTTCGCGGCCCTGACCATGAACAAGGCTTGGGTTTTTCGTCCGGGGTGTTTGGGTTGGGCGCGGGCATCTTCTTCATCGGCTATTCACCATTCCAGGTGCCTGCCAATGTGATCCTGGAAAGGATCGGGGCCCAGCGCTGGATTTTCAGCATCATGGCCGTATGGGGGCTTCTGGCGGCTGCCAACGCGCTGGTAACAACCCCGACCGGTTTCTATTTGGTGCGATTTTCCCTGGGCGTGGCGGAAGCGGGATTCACCCCCCGGCATGTATCTTTATCTAACCTATTGGCTTCCCAGGCGCGATCTTGCGCGCGTCACGGCCCAATTCCTGATCGCGCTTCCGCTATCCTTCGTTATTGGTGGGCCGCTTTCGAGCTTTATAATGGGGATGGAAGGCATGGCCGGCCTGCACGGTTGGCAATGGCTGTTTTTGTTGGAAGGGGCGCCGGCATTCTTACTCGCGTTCGCCGTGCTCAAATTTTTGCCGGATGGCCCGCAACACGCCTCTTGGCTCACCCAAACGGAACAGGAAACAATTGCTGGACGCCTGGCGGCTGAGGAGCCAGCACCGGAGGAGGGCTAACCGGTTCGCAGTCACTTACGTTGGTTACTCTCAACGGCCCAGCAGTCGAAAATGTGGGCGGGGGGCTGTTGGGCTACCGCTCCAACGACGGGACGGATTGGTTCGGTGCTGGTACGGTTGTTCCGATTGACACCAATGGATTGATCTTCGCCATGGGGCCGGGGCCTGTTGGTTTCGGAACCTCCCAGCAATTCGACATCTATAATAACGGAGACAACACTTTCAGCGCTGGTTTTTTTGGCGCGGCAAATGTGGGAATTGCTCCTGGTTATTGGGAAAACAATTTGCCCGTCAAGGATTCGTTGACCACCTCGGAAGTGCCAGAACCGGCCACTTAGGCGATGGTTTTCCTAGGCGTGCTCGGCACGGGGTTCATGGTGCGCAGTGCGCGCCGCAAGGAAGCTGTTGCCGTAGCCTAGTCAAGGCGCTCCCAATGGAACGTAAGACGGCGGCCATGGGGCCGCCGTTTTCGTTATCACCCCGGAGCAGTCATTTTGAACCGGCGGTTATGACTTCGGTATCAGTTTCTCAACGATCTGGTTGATCGAGAAGCTCGCAGCCTTTTTGCCGTGGCGGGAATTCCTCGAACCTTTCCAGCCAGGAATGGACTTTGGCTTGAGCAGCGTACTTGTACGGACAGGTAGGGCTAAGGCTCAATTGCGGAGCGTCCGTCCTATCGGTCCTTACCCTGACAATATTGTGATGAAGCCTCTAGTTGTGATGAAGCCTTTAATAGAGAGACAAGGCTGCGAGGGCTTCGTGAAACAAATAATAAGAGGCCTTGTTTCGTCGCGAATGGCAATTTCTTTGGCCGGATTGCAACGGCCTAGACCAAAAGCCAATTGAAGAGGCCGTTCCAGCACGGTTAGACAGGGTTGGGTGCGATGCGCCCGCGGCAGTCCGATGCCGAAAGCCGTGTTCGAGGCGGGACTCCAGTACGCGATCTTTGTCGCACGCTCTTTGATCAGGCCGCTTGGCCGCCTGAATTGTTCAGGCGTCCTCAATTGAGGAGTTCAGACAATGCGCAAATCGATTCGCAATTCTTTCATGGGCGCCCTGGCGCTGCTCGCAGGATTCACATTCGCGATCAGCACGTACCCGCAGATCGCCCTGGCACAAACGCAGGGCATGCAGCGGCGGGACGAACGGCGCGATACGCGCCAGACGGCAAGGGACACGAAGCACGCATGTAACGCCAGTGGCCAGGCCAGCCGTTCCGGATGCCGTCAGGCGAAGCGCCACACGAAACAGGCAGGCCGGCACGACTAAGCCCACCCCAATGCGTTTTTGCGATCGCCGGCGACTATGAAGAAGCTAGCTCAGTTTGTCTTGACCACATTGGGGAGCGGCCTGCTCGTTGTCGTTCCAATCTACCTGGCCGTGTTGCTGATACTGAAAGCCGCGGCATCGGTGGCAGACCTGGTGCGTCCACTGTCCAAACTCGTTCCGGACTGGGTTCCGGCCGAGAGGATATTATCCCTTTTACTTGTTCTCATGATTTGTTTCCTGATCGGCGTGGCGGTCCGTACGCAGCGGGGGCGGGTGGCCCGGGACGTCATTGAGAAAATCTTCTTCGAGCGGATCCCCGGATACGCCACCATCCGTAGCCTGACCCATCGAATGGCGGGCGACGAAAACGAAAGGGTTTGGAGACCTGCGTTTGCAGAGATCGAAGAGGCGCTCGTCCCGGCCTTCATAATCGAGGAGTTCGAGGACGGCCGCTATACGGTTTTCGTCCCCTCCGTTCCGACACCCTTC
>Ga0207683_10002785_pt1 | contig 15265 bp, 16 predicted proteins | sample KBSM73metaG_FD_184333 | JGI IMG/M metagenome (GOLD analysis project Ga0207683, IMG submission 184333) | Miscanthus rhizosphere microbial communities from Kellogg Biological Station, Michigan, USA - KBS M7-3 metaG (SPAdes) (version 2) | ecosystem: Host-associated > Plants > Roots > Rhizosphere >... | reverse complement strand
GCGGCGAAAGGCTTCGTCGAGGACCAGCCGACGAGCACGCGGATCGGCATCGTCACCTTCGCCGCGACCGCGTCGGTGGTGCAGCCGCCCACCCAAAGCCGCGAGGACCTGCTGGCCGCGATCGATCGCTTTCAGCTCCAGCGCGGCACCGCCGTCGGCAGCGGCATCCTCGTCGCGCTGAAGACGATTTTTCCGGAAGTCGAATTCGACCTGCGCGCGTCGAATCCGCGCGGCGAATCCGCCCGCGACGCCAAGCGCGGTGCCCCGCTCGATGCGCCGAAATCCGGCGACAAGGACAAGGATGCGCCCAAGACCGCGCCCGGATCGTATGCGTCGGCGGTCATCATCCTCTTGACCGACGGCCAGACCACCACGGGTCCCGACCCGATCGAGTCGGCGCGGATGGCGGCGGATCGCGGGGTGCGCGTGTACACGGTGGGCATCGGCACACCGGGCGGCGAGATCCTGGGCTCCGAAGGCTGGTCGATGCGCGTCAAGCTGGACGAGGATGCGCTGAAGACCATCGCCAACGTCACCCGCGGGGACTACTTCTACGCCGGCAATGCCAAGGATCTCAAGAAGATCTACGAAGGCATGAACTCGCGATTCACCATGGAGACCAAGGAAACCGAGATCACGTCGCTGTTCTCGGCGGCCGCGGCGGCGCTCGCGCTGATCGCGGCGATGCTCTCGCTCCTCTGGTTCAACCGCATCCTGTAGTCCGCGCGTCAACTTCCCGCATGTCGGCTTCATCATTCGATACCGGACGCGGGCTCGATCGGCGCGACGCGCTGCGCACGCTCGGCGCGGGTGCGCTCGCCCTCGTCACGCCGGCGGCGCGCACCGCGATGCCGGCACCTGCTTCGTCCTGCGTGGCGACGCCCGAGCAGACCGAAGGTCCGTTTTTTGTCGACGAGCGCCTGAACCGCGCGGACATCCGCAGCGATCCTGCCACCGGCACGCTGAGCCAGGGCGTGCCGCTTGCGTTGCAGTTCGTCGTGCATGCGGAGGCGGCCACGGGCTGCGCATTGCTGCCGGGGGCGGTCGTCGACGTGTGGCAGTGCGATGCCGCCGGGCGCTATTCGGCCGTGGACGCTTCGGCAAAACAGAAATTCCTGCGCGGCTACCAGATCGCCGATGCCGACGGCACCACGCGTTTCACGACCATCGTCCCCGGCTGGTATCCCGGGCGCGCGGCGCACATTCACTTCAAGATCCGCGGTGAGGCGCCGACCCGCGGCCGTTTCGAGTTCACTTCGCAGCTCTACTTCGACGATGCGGTCGTGGCGCGCATCCACGCCCGAAAGCCGTACGCGGGCAGCGGCTCGCGCAACGCCAACGACTTCATCTATCGCGATGGCGGGCGCGCGCTGATGCTGGCGCTTGTCGAAAGCGGCGACGGCTACGCCGGACGCTTCGATGTGACCTTGCGCATGCCGTAACCGGGCGGCGTCCGCGGCGACTTGCGATAATCGCCGCATCGTTCATTCCGGGGAAACGTCATGGCGTGGCTGCTGCTGGTCGTCGCGGGCCTCTTCGAAGTCGCATGGGCCGTCGGCCTCAAGTACACCGAAGGCTTCACGCGCCTGTGGCCGTCGATCGGCACCGCGGTGGCAATGATCATCAGCGTGGTGCTGCTCGCCGTGGCGATGAAATCGCTGCCGGTCGGCACGTCGTATGCGGTGTGGACAGGCATCGGCGCCGCCGGAACCGTCCTTCTCGGCATCGTGCTTTTCGGTGAGCCCGCGACGCTCGTGCGGCTCGGGAGCGTCGGCCTGATCCTGTGCGGGATCGCCGGCCTCAAGCTCACGCACGCCTGACCGCCCGCGTTGGAATACCTGTTCGTCCTGGGCATCGGCCTGATCGCGGGCACGATCGGCGGCATCGTCGGCTTCGGCTCGTCGATCATGCTGATGCCCGTGCTGGTCATCTCCTTCGGCCCGCAGCAGGCCGTGCCGATCATGGCCATCGGCTCGGTCATGGCCAATTTGTCGCGCATTCTCGCGTGGTGGCGCGAGGTCGACTGGCGCGCATGCGCAGCGTATTCGGTCACCGGAATTCCTTCGGCTGCCCTCGGCGCACGCACGCTGCTGCTGCTGCCGCCGCGCTTGATCGAGCTGGCGCTCGGCGCGTTTTTCATTTCCATGATCCCCGTGCGCCGATATCTCGTATCGCATCGCCTGCGCCTGCGCCTGCCGCATCTTGCATTGATCGGCCTCGTCGTCGGCTTCGTCACGGGGATCGTGGTCTCGACGGGACCGATCACCGCGCCGATCTTCCTCGCCTACGGCCTCGTCAAGGGCGCGTTCATCGCGACCGAAGCCGCCGGCTCGCTTGCGGTCTATGTGAGCAAGTCGATCGCGTTCCGCACGCTGGGGGCGCTCCCGCTCGACGCGATCGTGAAGGGACTCGTCACGGGATCGTCGCTGATGGCGGGCTCCTTCATCGCGAAACGATTCGTGCTGAAGCTCGATCCCGAGCGCTTCCGCCTGCTGATGGACGGACTCATGCTGGTTTCAGGCTTGACGATGCTGTGGGCGGCGACGATGGTTGCCCAGTGAGGGCGCACGAGCGACAATCGCCCGCTTTCTCATACGGGCGGGCGTCATGATCGTTCTCTATGGCACGCAGGGCTCGGGCGCGGCAGCGATCGAGATCGCGCTGGACCTGGCCGGCGCGCCGTTCCGCATGGTCGATGCCGCCTCGTGGAAGCCCGGGCCGGGGCTGTACGAGCTGCGCCGCGTGAATCCCCTGGCGCAGATCCCGACGGTCGTGCTGCCCGAAGGCGGCATCCTGACGGAAAGCGCCGCGATCCTCATACACCTGGCCGAGCGCTATCCGGACGCCGGGCTGCTTCCGGCCGCGCCGGCTGCGCGTGCGCAGGCCATTCGCGGGCTGGTCTACATCGCCAGCAACTGCTACGCGGCGATCGGCGTGATCGATTTTCCCGAGCGCTATTGCACGGACGTCGACGACGCGCTCGCGGATCGCATCCGCTCGGGCACGCGTCATCGCCTGCACGAATTGTGGGACGTTTTCGCCGACATGTTCCCCGCGGGCACGCTCATGGACGGCGATCGGCTCGGCGCGCTCGACGTGCTCGCCGCCGTCGTGTCCCGCTGGTCCGGCGCGCGCAAGCATCTCGAGACGTCGCGACCCGAGTTCCACGCGCTCCTTGCGCGGGTCGAAACGCATCCGGTGGTCGCACGCGTCTTTGCGCGGCACTGGCCACCGCAATGAGCAGCCTCGGGACCGCCCTTGCGCTCGCGCTGGTTGCCGCTTGTGCGACGACTCCCGTTGTGGCCGCTCCCGCGGACAAGCCGCTTCAGGGCCACTATGAATTCCGCGGTGCGACCGCCGTCGATCCGCCTGCGGGCGAACCCGTGGATACACACTGGGTCGTATCGCTGACCGGGTCGGCCGCGCGCGACCTCTACCTTCGAATGAACGCGTCACCGCGCCGCGACGCATGCCAGGACGACGGCTCCCTCACCAAGACGATCGGTGGAATGCAATGCACGGAGCGGGTGCGGCCGAGACGCTACGAATGCGGCTTCGCGATCGTCCTCGCACAGCAGCGAATCGAGCCCGCCGGCGCGTGCTGAGAGGCGGCCACTGAGGGGCCAGTTACGAACTTGGCCCGGTTGACGTATGATCGACCGGAAACCCGAGGTGTCCCCATGGTGCTCTGCCCGATCGCAATCGCCGTCGGCTGCCGCAAATGTCCCGTATTTGCGGTGTGCCCGGTGAAGAGTGTCATCGGCGACTACAAGCCGCCCAGGGAGTCACCCGACGCGCAGGCCGCAGCGCCCAAGCCTGCGGTGCGGACCGCCAAGCCACGATCCGCCAAATCGAGCCACCGCGCGCGCACGCGCAAGTCGCGCAACAAGAAATAGCGACGCGCGACGCGTTGCCGTCTTCGCATGAGCGATCGGTTCTATGCGGACGCGGTCGTCGTCGCTCATCTCGCCTTTATCGTATTCGCGTTGTTCGGCGGCGCGCTCGTCGTCTGGCGCGCGGCGGTTGCCTGGCTGCATCTGCCGGCAGCCGCGTGGGCCGCCTACACCGAATTCACGTCGACCATCTGTCCGCTCACGCCGCTCGAAAATGCCCTGCGTCGTAGCGCGGGCGACGCCGGCTATGCCGCCGGGTTCGTCGAGCATTACCTCCTGCCGGTGATCTATCCGGCGGGCCTCACACCGCGCATCCAGCTCGCGTTGGGCGCGGTGGTCGTTGCGGTCAATGTGGCGTTCTACGTCGCGGCGTGGCGGCGCCACGTGCGACGGCCACTGCGCAGGAAGAAAAAAAGCGAACGTGGATTCCCGCTTTCGCGGGAATGACGATCGAGTCGTGGGTACTCGCTTCGGCAGGGCTGCGCCGAGTCTAGCGTCTGCTACTACAACACGCCGTCATTCCCGCGAAAGCGGGAACCCATTTTTTCACGCGCGCGAACGATCGTCGTGCTCGCATGAGCGACGATCAAGAATCGCCTCTGATCGCTCAGGTCGTCACCAGCTTGCGATGCGCCTGCACGCTCATCAGCACGCCGAGGCCGATGAACAGCGACACCATGGCGGTGCCGCCGTAGGACACGAGCGGCAGCGGGACGCCCACCACCGGCAGCACGCCGCTCACCATGCCCATGTTGACGAACGCATACGTGAAGAACATCAGCGTGATCGCGCCTGCGATGAGGCGCGCGAACAGCGTCGATGCGTTGGCGGTGATCACGAGCCCCCGGCCGATCAGCAGCAGGTAGAGAATCAGGAGCAGCGTGTTGCCGATCAGGCCGAACTCCTCGCCGAACACGGCGAAGATGAAATCGGTGTGACGTTCGGGCAGGAAGTCTAGGTGCGTCTGGGTGCCGTTTAGCCAGCCCTTGCCGGCGACACCGCCCGATCCGAGCGCGATCGACGCCTGCGTCGAGTGATAGCCGGCGCCGAGCGGATCACGCGTCGGATCGATGAAGGTGAGGATGCGCTCGCGCTGATAGTCGTGCAGGTGCTGCCAGACCATCGGACCCGTCGCAGCGCCGACCGCCGCGAGACCGACGATGACTTTCCAGGACAAGCCGGCCAGGTAGAGAACATAGAAGCCCGACGCAGCGATCAGGAGTGCGGTGCCGAGATCGGGCTGGCGCTTGATCAGGTAGACCGGCACGACGATCAGCACGGCGGCCAGCAGGTAATCGATCCAGCCGATGCGGCCCTCGAACTTCTGGAAGTACCACGCGAGCATCAGCGGCACGGCGATCTTCATGAGCTCGGACGGCTGGAACCGCGCGACGCCGAAATTGAGCCATCGCCGCGAGCCGTTGACCACGATGCCGAACATGGCGACCCCGATCAGCATCAGTACGCCGACGACGTACAGCGGCACGGCGGCGCGCGCGAGCGTCTGCGGCGGGATGTTCGCGACCAGCCACATGAGGGTGATCGCGAATCCGAAGCTCAGGAGCTGGCTCGTCACGCGCGGCACGCTTTGATCCGCTGCGGAAAACAGGGTCACGATCCCGACGCCCACGATCGCGATCGCGCATCCGAACAGCATCCGATCGATGCGCCGCGTCAGCGCTTCCCACGCACGGGCGATGAAAACGAGCATGGCGTTGTTAGTGCTTCCCGTCAGTCGCTTTCGTCGTCACCCGGATGCTCCTGCAGGACAGGCGCCGGCCCGACGCTCTTGTCGCCGAGCAGGTAGTAGTCGAATACCTTGCGCGCAATCGGCGCGGCGGCCTGCGCGCCGAAGCCACCGTTCTCGACCAGTACCGCGACCGCGATCTTCGGCTTGTCCGCGGGGGCGTAGGCGATGAACCAGGCGTGGTCGCGCAGCCGCTCGTCGACCTTGTGCTCGGTGTATTTCTCGCCCTTGAGCGAGTACACCTGCGCCGTACCGGTCTTGCCGCCGCTCGTGTACGCCGCGCCGCGAAACGCGGCGGCGCTCGTGCCTTCCTTGTTCACGCCGATGAGCGCGTTCTTGATCACGGCCAGGTGCTCGGGCTTGGCATCGAGCCTGGACGCCGGCTCCCGCGCGATCAGGCGCACCTCGTTGGTCTTCAGGTCCTGCACGGATTTCACGAGATGCGGCATGTAGCCGACCCCGTCGTTGGCCACCATTGCGATCGCATGCGCGAGCTGGACCGGCGTGAACGCGTTGTAGCCTTGCCCGATGCCGGCGGAGATGGAGTCGCCCAGGTACCACTTGCGATGCTCCTCGCGATAGTTCTTGCCGGAGAAGCGCTGGCGCTTCCATTCACGCGACGGCAGCACGCCGGTCAGCTCGCCCTCGATGTCGAGGCCGGTCTTCTGTCCGAATCCGAGCTCCCCCAGGAAGCGCGCCGTGACGTCGATGTCGGTCTCGCTCGCGAGCATGTAGTAGTACGTGTCGCACGACACGACGATCGACTTGTACATGTCGACCGTGCCATGGCCGCCGGGCTTGTCGTCGCGGAACCGATGCGCCTGGCCGGGAATCTGGAAGAAGCCGGGATCGAAGATCGTCTGCGTGGGCGTGCGCCGCCCGTTCGCGAGCGCGGACAGCGCGAGGAACGGCTTGATGGTGGATCCGGGCGGATAGGCGCCGCGGAGCGGCCGGTTCAGCAGCGGCTTGTCCGGTGACTCGTTCAGCTCCTGCCAGCTCGCCGGATCGATGCCGTCGACGAACAGGTTGGGGTCGTAGCCCGGACGCGACACGAACGCCAGCACGTCGCCCGACGTCGGATCGATAGCCACGAGGCCGCCGCGCCGGTCGCCGAACGCGGCTTCCGCGGCCTGCTGCAGCTTGATGTCGAGCGAGAGGCGCAGGTTGTTGCCCGGCACCGGCGGCGTGCGCGAGAGCGTGCGCACCGCGCGGCCGTTCGCGTCGACCTCGACTTCCTCCCAGCCAGTGGTGCCGTGCAGCTCGCGCTCATACGAGAGCTCGATGCCGACCTTGCCGATGTAGTCGGAGCCCTTGTAGTTCGCGACATCTTCCCAGTCGGCGATCCGCTCGACATCCTTGTCGTTGATGCGGCCGATGTAGCCGATCACATGGGAAGCGATCTCCGCGAACGGGTACTGGCGAAACAGCCGCGCCTTGATCTCGACGCCGGGAAAGCGGTAGCGATCCACGGCGAAGCGCGCCACCTCTTCGTCGGAGAGTCGCGTGCGGAGCGGCATGCTTTCGAAGTTCTTCGACTCGTCGAGCAGCTTGCGGAAGCGCTTGCGATCGCGCGGTGTCACGTCGACCACCTGCGCGAGCGCGTCGATCGTCTCGTCGAGATTCTTGATTTTCGAGGGCGTGAGCTCGAGCGTGTAGCCCGAGTAGCTTTGCGCCATCACGATGCCGTTGCGATCGGTGACGACGCCGCGGTTAGGCACGATCGGCACGATCGCGATGCGGTTGGTCTCCGCAAGAGTCTGGTAATGCTGGTGCTGCACGACCTGCAGGTAGAAGAACCGCGCAAAGAGTCCCCCGAACGCCATGAGCACGAGGACACCCGCCACGCCGAGCCGGCGCCGGAACAGGAAGCGGTCGCGCTCGACGCTGCTGAGATTCGACTTCGGCACATGGCCGAACCGATTGCGCGAGAGGAAGAGCGTGCGGCGGGCCATCGATCGATCCTGGGTCTAGCGCTTGTTGGACGACGCGTGGTTGGGCCGCTGCGGATATTGCAGCAGCACGGAAAGCAGCGGCCACAGGAGCGCCCCGACAAATGGGGGCGCGGCGTACGTCCAGCCGGGAATGGGCGAGCCGCCGACGATCCGCACCAGCAGCACGAGCGCCGAGCACAACGCGAGCAGTGCGGCCACCTGCACGGCCTGCTGCCACAGCGGGAAACGCAGCACGCGGCGGCGGAAATAATCGGCGGCGAAGGCCAGCACCGCATAGGCGAGCGCGTGCTGGCCGAACAGTGTCGCCTCGGCCACGTCCATCAGGAGCCCGACCACCCATGCCGTCCCGACGCCAACGTAGCGCGGTTCCTGGATGCACCAGTAGAGGAGCACCAGTGCGACGAAGTCGGGGCGGAATGCGGCCACCGCCGGCGACGCAGGCGCGATATTCGCGAGGAGGCCAATCAAAAGCGTCAGCAGGATGAACGACGGCTTGACTGGGCGCAGGATCTCGTCCGACCCGGCGGCCGTGAACGACTGCACGTTGGGCAGCATCCTCATCCGCGCCGCCCCTTGCGGCCTTTTTTCGCGGTTTCGGCCTCGGCCGGTTCCTCGGGGCGCGCCGGTAGCGCGGCCTCGCGACCCAGCACCAGCAGGAACTGGCTGCGCTCGACACCCGCCAGCGGCCTGCAGGTGATCCGCGCGAACATCTGCCCGGTGTTGCGGTCGACATCGACCACTTCCGCAACGGCGAGCCCCGCGGGATACGTGCCGTCGATGCCCGAGGTCAGCAGCCGATCGCCGATCTTGACATCCGCCGTCGACGCGATGAATCGAAGCTCGGGCGCGCGACCCGTGCCATTGCCGAACATGATGCTGCGCACACCGTTGCGCTCGATCTTGACGGGCACCGCGTAGTCGCGATCGGTGATGAGCGTCACCTCGCCCATCATCGGATAGGCCCGCGTCACCTGCCCCACCACGCCCTGGTCGTCGATTACGGCGTCGCCGGCCTTCACGCCGGCATCGACGCCCTTGCTGACGAAGACCTTCTGCGAAAACGGATCGCGTCCCATATACAGCACCTCGACGGCAATCGCCGCGCCGGGGAACCGGCGCGACACGTCGAGGAGCGCCTTCAGGCGCGCATTTTCGATTTCCGCGATGGCCGCCGAATGCACCGCCGGCGCCTGGGCCACGAGTTCCTGCTTAAGGTGCGCGTTGTCGTCCGCCAGCTGGCGCTTCGATCCGAAGTAGTCGCCGACATACGCGACCGCTTCGCCGGGAAGCTGCACGGCGCGCTGCAGCGGATACAGGACGATGCCGACGACCTGCCGGACGTTCTCCAGGTAGCGAAAGCGCGAGTCGGCGAACAGGAGCGCGATCGACAGCAGGCCGAGCAGCGCAAGACGGGATAAGGGACTGGGGCCGCGATGGAAGAACGCGGGCGGCTCGACCGGGATGTGATGCATGGAATCCGTGTTACCAGTTCAGCGATGAGGAACGGCGCGCGGAAATTGGATCGACACCCGGTTGCGGCGTCGGTTCGCCCTCACCGCGCCCACGGCACGGTGCCGGCCTTGCGCCTGCACGGGCGCACGATGTCATCCGCTGCTCGATCTTTCCGAATTTCCCGATGCACCATCCGAACACCGCAAACCGCGCGGCGGCATTTCCCCATTCCTCAACTCGTCACGCCGACTAGTCGGACGTGAAGATCGTCTGCAGCTTCTCCATGTTCTCCAGCGCTTTTCCGCACCCGCGGACTACGCAGGTCAGCGGGTCGTCGGCGACGATCACCGGCAGGCCGGTCTCCTCCATCAGCAGGCGATCGACGTCGCGCAACAGCGCGCCGCCGCCCGTCAGCACCATGCCGCGCTCGGCGATGTCGGCGCCGAGCTCCGGCGGCGTGCGCTCGAGCGCGCTCTTGACCGCCGAGACGATGCTGTTGAGCGGATCGGTGAGCGCTTCCAGGATTTCGTTGGACGACACGGTGAACGCGCGCGGGATGCCTTCCGCAAGATTGCGTCCCTTTACTTCCATTTCCTTCACTTCCGATCCCGGAAAGGCGGAACCGATGGTCTTCTTGATCTGCTCGGCGGTCGTCTCGCCGATCAGCATTCCGTAGTTGCGGCGAATGTAGTTGACGATGGCCTCGTCGAACTTGTCGCCGCCCACGCGCACGCTGCCGGCGTACACCATGCCGCCCAGCGAGATGACGCCGACTTCCGTGGTGCCACCGCCGATGTCGACGACCATGGACCCGGTGGCGTCGCCGACGGGCAGGTCGGCACCGATCGCGGCTGCCATCGGCTCCTCGATCAGGTACACCTTCGACGCGCCGGCGCCCAATGCCGATTCCCGGATCGCGCGGCGCTCGACCTGCGTCGAACCGCACGGCACGCAGATGATGATGCGCGGCGACGGCGAGAAAAGGCGCGAATCGAGCACCTTCTTGATGAACTGCTTCAGCATCTGCTCCGTCACCGTGAAGTCGGCGATGACGCCGTCCTTCATCGGGCGGATGGCGGTGATGTTGCCGGGCGTGCGCCCGAGCATCTGCTTGGCGGCGAGTCCGACTTCCTGAATGACCTTCTTGCCGTTCGGGCCACCCTCCTGCCGGATTGCGACGACCGAGGGTTCGTTCAGCACGATCCCTTTGCCACGCACGTAGATCAGCGTGTTCGCGGTGCCGAGGTCGATCGCCAGGTCGCTGGAGAAGTAGCCTTTGAAGGATTCGAACATGTAGTCGGGGTTTCCGGGCGATTGCAGCCCGCAACGATCCCTCCGCAATGGGAGCGAACACTTACGGACAGCGCTAAAATGTGGCGGCTATGATAACCTATTGTGCATTGCTTCCGCACTGATTTGATGCGGTTTTATGACGGGATTTGGGGTGGCCGGCTCGGTGCCGGCCTGTCCTTTTGAGCCCCGGCGACCGCGCGCCGCGATCCCGTCGTCCCCGCCTTTTCCAACCCGCCAACCCGGACCCGACCCGGACCTGCCATGCCGCTTACCCTGGATGACGTCCACCGGATCGCCCACCTGGCGCGGATCGAGATCGACGCCCCCGCGGCGGCAGAGGTCCACGGCAAGCTGGAGGCGATCTTCGCGATGATCAACGAGCTGCAGGCGATCGACACCACCGGCATCGTCCCGATGGCGCACGCGCAGGATGTCGCGCTGCCGTTCCGCGACGACGTCGTGACGGAGACCGACCGCCGCGCGCAACAGCAGCGCGGCGCGCCCGCGATCGAGGACGGACTCTACCTCGTCCCCCGCGTGGTGGAGTGAAGCGCCATTTGAACACCGCCCGCTGACGCGCGCTCGCGAGAGACGCACGCACGGGCTGCAGTCCCGCTCGACCTCGTTAGTCATCTAACCGTCCATCTCCAATCGCCGCCCGTCATGCACACCGGCACCATCGCCCAGCTTGCGCAGTCTCTGCGTGCCCGCGAGTTTTCGAGCGTGGAGCTCACACGTGCGGTGCTTGCGCGCATCGATGCTCTGCAACCCGCATTGAACGCGTTCGTCACGATCGACGAAGAGGGCGCGCTCGCTGCTGCGAAAGTCGCCGACGAAAAGCTCGCGCGCGGTGAAGGCGGCGCGCTCACCGGCATTCCGGTGGCGCACAAGGATGTGCTGATGACCGCCGGACTCAGGACCACCTGCGGCTCGCGCATGCTGTCGAATTTCGTGGCGCCGTACAGTGCATTCGTTGTCGAGCGCCTGCGCGATGCCGGCACCGTGCTCGTCGGCAAGACGAACATGGACGAATTCGCGATGGGCTCGTCCAATGAGACGTCGTACTTCGGTCCCGTGCGCAATCCGTGGAACGTCGCGTACGTTCCGGGTGGCAGCTCCGGCGGATCGGCCACGGCCGTTGCCGCACGCATCCTTCCCGGCGCGACCGGCACCGACACCGGCGGCTCGATTCGCCAGCCGGCAGCGCTGACCGGCGTGTGCGGCTTGAAGCCTACCTACGGCATCTGCTCGCGCTATGGCCTCGTCGCATTCGCATCGAGCCTCGATCATCCCGGCCCCTTCGCGCGCACGGCGTTCGACTGCGCGCTGCTGCTGAATGCAATGGCGGGCCATGATCCGCGCGACTCGACGTCGGTCGACCGCCCGGCCGAGGATTACACCCGGTTCGCGGGTGAAGCGAGAGAAGGCAAGCCGCTCGCCGGCGTGCGCGTGGGCTTGCCGAAGGAATATTTCGGCGACGGGATCGATGCCGAGGTCGCCGCCGCCATCGACGCGGCCCGCGCGGCGCTCCGCGATCTCGGTGCGATCGAGGTGCCGCTCGAGCTGCCCGCCATCCGATACTCGGTGCCTGTCTACTACGTGATCGCACCTGCCGAAGCGTCGTCGAATCTCTCGCGCTTCGACGGTGTGCGCTACGGCCATCGGGCGGAGCATTACACCGACTTGCTGGACATGTACAAGAAGACCCGCGCCGAGGGCTTCGGCGCGGAAGTGAAGCGGCGGATCCTCATCGGAACATATGTGCTATCGCACGGCTACTACGACGCCTACTATCTGAAGGCGCAGCAGGTGCGGCGACTGATCGCCGAGGATTTCCAGCGCGCCTACGGCCTGTGCGACGTGATCATCGGACCGACCGCACCGACGGCGGCGTTTCGCATCGGTGCGAAAGCGGACGATCCCGTGCAGATGTACCTGAACGACATCTTCACCATCGCGGCCGACCTGACCGGCGCGCCCGCGCTCTCGATCCCGTGCGGCTTCACGCAGGATGGCTTGCCGATCGGCCTGCAGATCCAAGGCAACTACTATGACGAGGCGAGGGTGCTGGATGTCGCGCATCGCTTCCAGCAGGTGACCGATTGGCATTCGCGCGCACCCGCGCTGGCGGCCACGTGATGGCCGCAGGACGCACCTCCCTCGCGCACGGCTCCTACGCCACGACGGCGCGCGCATCAATGAAGGGCACTTCGCCATGAAGTGGGAAGTCGTCATCGGACTCGAGACTCACACGCAGCTCTCGACCGCGTCGAAGATCTTTTCCGGTGGGTCGACGGCGTTCGGCGCCGCGCCGAATTCGACGGCCTCGGCCGTCGACATCGCGTTGCCCGGCACCCTGCCCGTGCTGAATCGCGGCGCGGTCGAGCGCGCGATCCGCTTCGGCCTGGCGGTCGGTGGCAGGGTCAACCCGAAGAGCGTGTTCGCACGCAAGAATTATTTCTATCCGGATCTCCCGAAGGGCTACCAGATCTCGCAGTACGAGATTCCCGTCGTCGTGGGTGGCTCGGTCGCGATCGTCGTCGACGGTGTCGAGAAGCGCGTGCAGCTCACGCGGGCGCATCTCGAGGAAGACGCGGGCAAGAGCCTGCACGAAGACTTCCACGGCATGACGGGCATCGACCTGAATCGCGCCGGCACGCCGCTCCTCGAGATCGTGACGGAGCCCGACATGCGCAGCGCCGCGGAAGCCGTCGCCTATGCGAGGACGCTGCACGGTCTGGTGCGCTGGATCGGCATCTGCGACGGCAACATGCAGGAAGGCAGCTTCCGTTGCGACGCGAACGTGTCGGTGCGCCCCATGGGCACGACCACGCTCGGCACGCGCTGCGAGATCAAGAACCTCAACAGCTTTCGCTTCCTCCAGCACGCGATCGAGTTCGAGGTGCGGCGCCAAGTCGAGCTGATCGAGGACGGCGGCAAGGTCGTGCAGGAGACCCGCCTCTACGATCCGGAGCGCAACGAGACACGGCCGATGCGCAGCAAGGAAGACGCCCAGGACTACCGCTATTTCCCCGACCCCGATCTGCCGCCGCTCGTCATCGGCGCCGCGTGGATCGACGCGGTCCGCGCCGCCCTTCCCGAGCTGCCGGAAGCGATGCGTGCGCGCTTCGCGGCGCAATACGCGCTGACGCCGTACGAGGCCACGGCGCTTACCGCGAGCCGCGAGGTCGCGCAGTACTTCGAAGCGGCCGCTCTGGCAGGTCCCGGAATCGGCAAGCTCGCCGCTACCTGGATCATGGGGGAGGTGGCAGGCGCGCTCAATCGCGCGGAGATCGAGATCGACGCCTCGCCCGTGTCGCCCGAGCAACTGGCGGGACTCCTCGCCCGGATCCAGGACAACACGATCTCCGGCAAGATCGCCAAGGATGTGTTCGACACGATGTGGGCGCAGGGCGGCGACGCCGACTCGATCATCGACGCAAAGGGATTGCGGCAGATCTCGGACGCGGGTGCGATCGAGAAGATTGTCGACGACGTGATCGCGGCTCATCCGTCGATCGTGGCCGAATTCCGCGCGGGCAAGGACAAGGCCTTCAACTCCCTCGTGGGTCACGCGATGAAGGCATCCAGGGGAAAGGCGAATCCTGCTCAGGTCAACGCGATTCTCAAGCGCAGGCTTTCCACCGTGCCTTCGGAGTGACACCCGCCCGCGAGGTGTGCGCACGGAAGCATTCGCGGACGATCGCTTCTTCGATGTTCCTCGCCCGTTGTGAACGCGACGGCGCGAGGTGTACGCTCAACACGTCATCTTTCGTTTCAATTCCCTGTCGAGGCCGCCCATGAAAAAGAGTCCGTTCGTCGTTGCGCTCGTTCCGCTGTTCGCCGCCACCCTGGTCGTCGCGCAGGGCACTGCGCCGGCGCCCGCCCCCGCGGCGACACCCGCCGCGCCCGGTGCAACGCCCGCTGCCCCTGCCGCTGCTCCCGCCGCGGCACCTGCACCCGCCTCCGCAGCGCCGCCTGCCCCTGCCACCGCCAAAGCCGACGCCGCCACCGGCGGCACCGAAACCGGCAAGGTCAACTACTACGGCAAGAAATTCGCGGGGCACAAGACCGCGAGCGGCGAACGCTACGATCCCAACGCGCTCACGATGGCGCACAAGACGCTGCCGTTCGGCACCAAGGTCAAGGTGACGAACAAGGCCAACGGCAAGACCGCGGAGCTCCGCGTCAACGATCGCGGGCCGAAGCAGGAGGATCGCATCGGCGACGTGTCGCTCGCGGCCGCGAAGCAGCTCGGCTTTGGCAAGGCGGGCACGGTCGAAGTCGACATCGTGGTCGTCTCGGCCCCGGCGGCCAAGAAATAACGCTGCCGTGTCAGTGGTGCAGCGGCTTGTACCGGATGCGGTGCGGCCGAGCGCCTTCCTCGCCTAAGCGCCGGCGCTTGTCTTCCTCGTACTCGTGGTAGTTGCCTTCATAGAACGTCCACTTCGAGTCGCCTTCGCACGCGAGGATGTGCGTGGCGATCCGGTCGAGGAACCAGCGGTCGTGTGAAATCACGAGCACGCTGCCCGCGAATTCGAGGAGCGCCTCCTCGAGCGCTCGCAGCGTCTCGATGTCGAGATCGTTGGACGGCTCGTCCAGCAGCAGCACGTTGCCGCCGCGAAGGAGCGTCGCGGCAAGGTGCAGGCGCCCGCGCTCGCCGCCCGAGAGCTGCCCGACCAGCTTTTGCTGATCCTGCCCCTTGAAGTTGAAGCGGCCGAGATAGGCGCGGGACGGCATCTCGAATCGCCCGACGTTCAGGATGTCGAGCCCGCCCGAGATCGCCTCCCACGCCGTCTTGTCGTTCGGCAGCGATTCGCGCGTCTGGTCGACGACCGCCAGGTCGACGGTCGAACCGATCACGACCTCGCCGGAGTCCGGTGTCTCCTTGGCGGTGATCATCTTGAAGAGCGTCGTCTTGCCCGCGC
>Ga0207683_10002784_pt1 | contig 15268 bp, 17 predicted proteins | sample KBSM73metaG_FD_184333 | JGI IMG/M metagenome (GOLD analysis project Ga0207683, IMG submission 184333) | Miscanthus rhizosphere microbial communities from Kellogg Biological Station, Michigan, USA - KBS M7-3 metaG (SPAdes) (version 2) | ecosystem: Host-associated > Plants > Roots > Rhizosphere >... | reverse complement strand
CCCTGTTTACCTTGAACGCTGTACGCAACATCAAGCCGATTCTGATCAAGACCGGTCGCGTCTTCAAGCTCAACCCAGCGGTCATGGTGCGCGCGATCTTGTTTCCCGCCGCGGTTCCGGAAATCTTTACCGGCATTCGCGTCGGCTTTTCGCTGACGCTGATCGGCACCGTACTCGGTGAAATGTTCGCCGCCCAGCACGGGCTCGGCTATCTGCTGATGAATGCAATAAGCCTCTACAATATTGATTTGATCATGTCGGTGACGTTCTTACTCGTTGTGTTTGCTGCGAGCGTGAACGGTCTCCTGCTCGCCATCGACCGACGGCTCCACCATGGCTAGGCTTATGAATATTTCTTCTCCAGGTCTTTCCATCTTTGCAAATTGAGCGCGTCGGCCAGACTCTTCAGCGCCATTTCCTGCCCGGCGTCCGTGAAGGCACTCTCCTTGCCTGCAGCAAGTTGGCCCAGGCGCTGCAGGCCATGCTCGATCGCCTTCGCCACGCGCCCAATAAGGATGTTTGGATAAGCGATTTGCGAAAATCCCATATCGTAGAGCTCTGCCGGCGTAAGCCACGGCGTGGCGGCCGCTTCGAAGATGGCGGCGCAGTTCCAGGCGCCTTTGAAGGCCTTGCCGACCTGGACGTAGTCCTCCGGCGTCTTTAACCCGGCCACAAATATGCCGTCGGCGCCAAGACGCAGGAAACGTTCGGCGCGCTTGAGTGCGACATCGAGTCCTTCCGCCCCATAGGCATCCGTGCGGCCGATGATGACAAAATCGGAGTTCTGTCGCGCGGCCATTGCGGCTTTGAGTTTTTGCTCCATCACCTCCAGTGGAACGACGCTGCGGGCTGAAGCCGCGCCAGGCTGTTTACCCTCCCTGCCCTGGTCTTCCAGCAGCACGCCCGAAACGCCCGCGGCTTCATATCCCTGGATGGTCCGCACGACGCTTTTGACGTCGCCATAACCGTCATCCGCGTCGACAAGGCAGGGAAGCTTCGAGGCCTCGACGATGTCGCGGATTCCGGCCAGCATTTCGGCGAAGCCGGCGAGCCCGAGATCCGGCAACGCATAGCGCGCCGCCAATAACGCTGAACCGCCGATATTGAAGGTCTTAAATCCGGCCTGTTCGATCACCCGCGCTGACAGGGCGTCATGAGCCAGTGGGCTGACGAGAGGCTGGTGCTCCCGGTGTAGTTCACGAAGCGACGCCATGATTTCCGCCATCGCCAGACAAAGGACACTCGCGAAGCTACTCTTTAACTTGTTTACGGCTCCATGGCGATTGGTCTGCGTGGCGCCACTTCCGAACGACACGCCGTCGTCAATGTCCGCCTGTGGGGGAAGAGCAGACATGGCGCGGAAATTCGGCCATGTCCGTTATTGGCCCCAAGCGGAATGTCCGCTTTAAGGGGTAAGGCGGATTTTATAGTTGCACCAACCAACGTCCGCGAATGACCCAAAGCGGACATCGCGCCCGGTTCTATGCGTCAAAGAGCCGATCAATCATCCGTCCCACAGCATAGCCCGTTGCCGTGAGGTGATAGCGGTAGCGGTTTCGTAAATCGATGGTGATCCAATTGTTTGCGACCGCCTTGTTGATCCCACGTTGGAAATCACTATCGCGCACATCGAAGAAATAGTTACGCTGCAGTGTGCCGGTCGCAGGTATCCCATGGCGCATGAAAACGCCGAGGATTTGACGGCTAACGTCCTCGTCGGAAGGTCGGTCAGGCATAGGTCACCAAGGTTCGAGAAATACTCACCAGCAATAAGCCAACGCGCGCTTGCCGTACGGTGGCTCCAGCTCTTTCTCGAAAGTTATCCCCGTTTGCATATACCCGCCCCCGAGCAACCGTTTGTCCGCTATTGGCACTGAGCGGACATTTTCTCCCGCATCGCAAAATGTCCGCTCATGACCCAAAGCGGACATGTCGCCTACAAGACCGGAGGCTGCAACGACGGGCGCGCGTGTGCCGACGACGGTCTTCACTCGGTCAGTGCGGCACTATATGGGCGAACTTTTTAGTCAGGGTGCTACACGAGGATCGTTGGCCGGCGACACCTCGGGTGCCTGGTCGGGCACGATGCTGACGGTCTCAGCGCATTTGCATATCAGCGCTTTGCGCTTTGACAGTGCAATTCTCTTACCATTCGGCAATTCGATAAACCGGCGCACAAACGTCCCGGCGTTTTCTACGACGTACTTGGTGCCCGTGGGCAACCGCTTTGGCAGACGAGCAGTCACGTAAGTTACTCCGCTGGATATCGCTCCCATGGCGCACCAAACGACGCTGTGTGTCGGGACTTGGACGGTGATGAGGGTTATCCACAGCAACGGCCGCTCTAACCTGCGTCATCAGAGCGCAATGGCGGCAACTACCAAGTATTTGTCCAAAAAAAGCAACGCGCGTGATGTATATCGGGAGCAAACCGGACATTCCTACCGCCCTATTGCACGCCGCAACACCTCAAAAATGAGTGCGGTTGACCAACCAAATAAAAGCACACCGTTCATAGCCGTCATCGGCCCCAGCAGTTGCCAGCGCTGCGTCGGGATGATGTCGCCATATCCCAGTGTCGTGTAGTTCACGAATGCAAAGTACATGAGACCGGTCCCAGGCGGCGCGAGGTCAACGATCGAATAGGCCAAAGCCCAGACCGCCACCTCGAAAGCGTGCGTGATCATCAGTAGCGAAACGGTCGAAATCATCACTCCAATCAGGACAAGGAATGGGTGAAGGAAATCTTTGCTACCCATTGTCCTCGCTACACGAACCACCGCCGTCGTGATCAGCGCATGAATCGCAATATTACAGACACTGACGGCTCCCCCGAATAAAAATTGACGCAACATGGTGACCCACTATTAGCGTATTCACTTGCGTTTGAAAGACCTTGGTCCCAATCCTGTAGCCACGGCCGGCGGGATACAGTTGATGTAAATCAATAAGGGCTGATTACCGATTGCAATCGCAGAAATCTGGAGTGCTCTCTCCGCCTGAGGCAGTTGACGCGTAAAATATAAGCGACGAGCCTTCCCGAGATGTTTGGGTGCCCGCACTCCGCTGGTTTCTTCAGGATGCCTTCGAAACCGCTCGGAGGTGGCCTTTGGGGGTGGCGCCCTCCACTCCAAAGAGCTTCGCCACTTCGCCCATTCGCTTTTTGTCTTCAGCAGACAACTCGCCTCTCGCGCTCATAATCTGAGAGATAATGACGTATGCCTTCTCTCGAGATTCGGTGTCGGGCGGAAGCATTGACGGAATCGCCGCAAGGGCGGCCTCCTGATCGACCAACAGGATATTGAATTGCTCGCGCACCAATGCCTTAAAATCCGCGATCGGCATGTCGCCATGCGCCTGCCGGATTTTGCGGGCTAGCTCAAAGCCTCGCTCGTCAATCGCAGCGCGGCTGACTCCCGCGTATATAAGCCCGCGAATGACCGCCGCCCGGATGCCACCGATCGCAATGCGCGACTTAAGTTCATCAATCCGCTTCTGCAAAAGCTCGCGATGCAGAGGGTTCTTGGCAGCCTTTCGCAAATGCTGTGTCCCGGTGGGATCGACGCCAACGGCCGCCTGAAGCGTCGGCGAACCATAGACGGCAAGGAACATCCGCTCAGACCATGTCTCGGTCGCTTGGCGCCAGACATCGAGCGCACGGACCACCTGAGCTGAGAAATTCTCCTGCATCGCGACAAAGGGGTTGTCCTGGGACACGCCTTTGCGATCTTCGCGAACATGTTTTGCAAGAACAGCAACTGGAGCCATCATCGAATTCTGATCGGAAAAGAGCTCATATTGCAGACGCAATGGGTGGACATTCCGCATCCACTCGGCCACTGGAGCACTTACCATGGTCCGTACCATGGGCTGCACGAACGTCCGGTAGAGCGAAAGATTGATTTCGGAGACACGCGCGGCCGTTTCAAACCGACGCTCGTCGGCCATGTCATTCCCTCCGAGCGCGCGGATATCATCGAGCGTCCGTGCTTCACATCTCATCACCCAATTTCCCGACGCGAGGTCCGGGTTGGCCGTATCTGTGGTCTTGTTCTCGAACACGGCCTCATAGAGACCGCACGGCAAGGTGTCGATGAGGTCAATATTGCTGGAGAACTCACCATGTTCCTTTTTTGCGACGCCACCAGAAACGAAAATGCCGAGGTGACCTATCGATTCATGGATGGTGTAGACGATGGTTTGTCCGTGGGACCGGACGTCGTCGATACTTTCGTACAGATCGAGGATCCAACCGAGCGCCTGCTGAGGCGGCGTGACGTTATCGCCTTTCGAACAGAACACGACGATGGGAGAGCGAATGTTGCGAAGATCGATCGTCGTGCCGTCAGTGGTATGAATTCGTCCCGCGGCGAGATTGTTGCCGACAAACAGCTCATCGACGATAAATTGGATCTCCTCCGCATTTAAGTTGACGTGCCCGCCCCACCATTTCTCGAATCCAAGATAGCGCGCAGCTTCTGTGTCGATCTTCGAATAGAGATTGTATTGCTTGGTCCAAAGCGTGTTGGCAGGGTTTTGATTCTCGAAATTTTGCACAAGCCAGGCGCCATCAAATTTGCCGTGCCCAAGGTCACTTGCAAGCGCGGTCAGCCAACTGCCTCCGAGAAGACCGCCCGAATAGCGCATCGGATTCTGACCATGAACTCCCGCCCAATATGAAAGCGGTGAGCCGGCAACGATGATGGGCCCGAATAATTCCGGTCGCACCGCGGCAAGCATCATGATCGCCCAGCCTGCCTGGCAGTTTCCGATCACGCACGGCTTGCCGCTCGCGTTCCGGTGCGCGGCTATGACCTTTTCGATGAAAATCGCTTCGGCGCGGGCGATGTCTTCGATGGTCTGTCCCGGAACAGGATCTGGCAGAAAGCCAATGAAATAGCACGGATGCCCGGCCTTAAAGGCAACGCCGATCTCGCTGTCGGCCTTGAACCCGCCAATGCCTGGTCCGTGACCCGCGCGTGGATCGACAATAATAAACGGCCGCAGCTTCGGATCGATTTCGACACCTACGGGCGGGACCACACGCACAAGGCCATAGTTCACCGGTCGGTCGAGAGTACGTCCGTCGAGAACCAGCTCGACTTTGTAGTCGAGCACGTTCGGAACCGTCTCCGCCATGTGCTCGAAATACTGATTTCCGCGCTGACGCATCACGTCCCAGAACAGAATATTTCGCTGAGCGGTGTCGACCATGTACTCCATTGCGTGCGCGAACATGCCAAAAGGTGTTTCGCTCGCTTTCGCGGAGGAAGAGCTTTCTTGAGCTGGTGACATGGAGCACTCCTTCTTGCCGCACAGATGCAGCGGTACACGGGCCGCTTTCAAGCCGCTTGATCGGCTTCAATCGCGCTCCCGCTTGTTCCCAAGAGCGCACCCTGATCCGGCGGGCGCTCTTTTTTGGGGCGGATTGCCTCGGATAAACGCCCGCTTGCTCTTAGCGCTTAGAAAATCGCCACCTATTGAGGCAAGTCAATGAAACCCCAATTGTGGGGGGCATCCTTCAAACCACGAAATCACCCCATCGAGAGGTATTTAGTTCGGGGTCCCGCAATCGCCAAATCGCCTCTGGCTCCATTTTTTTGAATTGGGGCCCGGACCGCACCAAGGCGGCAATGGAGCTGCAGAAGGCGGTATTGGAATCTTATGAACAGATGAGCCGCGTCTGGCTTGAGCGCATGCAGTCGGAAGTCTCGCTTTGGTCCGACAAGGCGTCGACGACGCCAAAGATCGCCGCCAAGCCTTGCATACGATAACAAACTTTGCAGACCATCATCTCGAAACATGACCACATCTGACAGCAAGAAAGGCTCCATATGCTTCCTGCAGTGAAAGCCAAGCTTCTCGAAGGCAAGAAAGGCCTGGTCGTTGGCATTGCCAATGAAAACTCGATTGCCTGGGGATGCGCGAAGGCGTTCCGGGCATTTGGCGCCGAAGTGGCCGTTACCTACGTGAATGACAAGGCTAAAAAATATGTCGAACCGCTGGCGCGCGCACTTGAGTCTCCGATCGTCATGCCGCTCGATGTCAACAAGCCGGGGCAGATGGAGGCAGTCTTCGAACGGATCACCAAGGAGTGGGGCAAGCTTGATTTTGTCGTCCACTCCATCGCGTTTTCGCCGAAGGACGCGCTGCAGGGGCGCGTCGTCGACGTATCACGCGAAGGCTTTGCGACCACGATGGATGTGTCCTGCTGGACCTTCATTCGCATGGCACACCTGGCAGAGCCGTTGATGCGAAAGGGCGGTACGCTGTTCACGATGTCTTACTACGGCAGTCAAATGGTTGTTAAAAACTACAACATCATGGGCGTTGCCAAGGCCGCGCTTGAATGTGCGGTCCGCTACGTCGCGGCGGAACTTGGCCCGAAGGGCATCCGCGTGCATGCGATCTCTCCCGGACCGCTCGCAACGCGGGCCGCATCAGGGATCCCGGAGTTTGATGCATTGCTCGACAAGGCGAAAGCGAAGGCTCCCGCGCGCAGCCTGGTCAGCATCGATGATGTCGGCGTCGCCACGGCGTTTCTTGCCCACGATGCGGCACGTCTCATCACCGGCGAAACGCTCTACATCGACGGCGGATATCACATTATTGACTAGCATTCCCGATGGCGATTTCACTTTTATCCGCTAGCAACCTATTTGCAACTCCCGCACCCGGCCCAAATCAGGACGGCTCGCCAACATCGGAAATAGCGCTTTCGAAAACCTAGAACCTCAGGCGACTGAGCGCTTCGCGATTGCGAAATGCGATTCGCCGCGCGCTCGGAATGGCAATCATTGCCGAATTCTCAAACTGCGTTAGCGTTCGAGAGACTGTTTCGATCGTCAGACCAAGGTAGTCAGCTATATCCTGGCGAGGCATCGGCAACTCGACTTCGTCGCAGGTTGGCGAGCGCGCGGCCATGTCCAGGAGGAAACCCGCCACACGTTCCTGTGCCGTCTTGATCAGCAACATGACGTGATCCTGAGTGCGTTGCAACTCCGCCGCGGTGATGGTCCAGAGCATACGCGCGATGTTCAGATCGCGGCTGGCCTGAGTGACGATTGCGCGGCGTTTGATCACAAGGATAAGACAATTGGAGACGGCCTCGGCCGAGAAAGTGTGCTTGTCGCCACCTTCAAACCCGAAAACGTCGCCTGTTAGATAGAAGGCGCCGATTTGCCTGCGGCCGTCAGTGAGCACCTTGTAGGTGCGGACGCTGCCGCTCACCACCTTATACAGGTATTCCGCGTCTTCCTTGTCGCCGTAAATTTCAGCGTTGCGCCTGAACGGCACGGTCGCGCCGAACAGCTCGACGGCACCCTTGGTGGAATGCCCAACTGTTCGCACGCCGATGGGCCGTAACATCATCGGATACGGGATCTTTTGCTTGGCGACTGTCTGAATAAACATGGCTCGTCCTCCAAACGCGATGCAACGTCATGCATCCCCGCCCCTAGGTCCAGGCAGACTAGGTGCGTTAGCGCCTGCTCGCTATTGTCTCTAGGGACATTGGCCTTAGGGCCAATGTCGAGGAGTACATTTTACGCCAAACAGATCACTGCACGACAAATGGATGCCTGCGTCGTGAAGGCAAATGGCCGCCCCGTCCTTCGTTCGCCGTGTCGCAGCCGCATCGGCCGCTGGTAAAGTTATTGTATCTGGCCCGACTGAGCCGCCGAGCTTTCGACGGCATCGATCAATAATTTTGCCGGGAAAGGCTTCTGTAGATACGCCACGCAACCGAGCTCGCGCGTTGCCTTGCGAGTAGATTCACTATCATTGGCGGTAATGAATATAGTTGGAAGAGAACTTCCACGTTTCGAGAGTTGCCGGCTCAAATCAATTCCTGACCTGTCGCCCAAATGTATGTCCAATACCAGACAAAATGCGTCATCAAGCACAGCGTGATCATTGAAGTCCTCGACCGAATGAAATACTCCGACGGCATAACCGTGCTCGTTCAGCAAACGCTGAATCGCCCTTAAAAAACTGGCGTCATCATCCACTACATACACGAGTTTTCGTACCGTCACGGATCGCCTCCCCTCGAAACCGATTTCGGTGGAGGCCGGAACTGGTAGCCAATTATTTCTCGCGCATGTGTCGCGACCGGACTGTGAATAAGCACCGCCGACCTCTCCAATCAAAGTATCCCGATGTTGACAGTCCGGCCTTTTGATATAGGTCAACCGTTTGAAAGATTGACAGCGCCCGGCAAGCGCCTGCTACCTGTACGCATGGCTCCGTGAAAAATAATTCAGCCCTTCAAGCCTAGCCGGATTCGTTCGTCGGCTCGGATGTCGATTCAGACAAAACGCCTATACGCTCCCCAATAGAAACAAGTTCGGCCAGTGACTGAACCTGCAATTTCTGCATGACCCGCTGGCGATGCGCCTTGATGGTCCGCTCAGTCGTTCCCAATTCATGAGCAATCTGCTTGTTCATTTTTCCCAGTATAACAAGCTTGAATACTTCGCTCTCTCGCGGTGTCAGCTTGCCTGCCAGGGATCGCAATGAGTCGACCCGGTCCCGCTGTTGCTTTGTTCTTTCGTGACGAGCAATGGCGCGTTCAATACTTGCCAGTAATTGCTCCCTCGTTACCGGTTTCGTCAGAAAATCCTCGGCGCCGGCCTTGATGGCCTTCACGCTCGTCGGAATATCTCCGTGACCGGTCAGAAAAATAATCGGCAGCGTGGATCCCTTTTTGATCAAATGGTCTTGCAATTCGGGCCCGCTCAGATCCGGTATCTGCACATCGAGTAGAATACATCCCGGCACAGAGTCGCCTGCCAGCCGCTCCAGCAACTGCTGTGCCGATTCATACGCCAGTATTTCGTATCCAGACTCGCGCAAAAGCCGCCCAACGGCAGTTCGAAACGATGCATCGTCGTCGACGATATGAATGACGGGGCGCAAGCGCGATTACTCCTGATGCACCACAGCCAGGCACAAGCTGAGGTGAAATACGGCGCCACCTTTTTCCTGGCTCGGGAGATCTCTAATAATCGCAATTTCCCTCAAGTCAGGCACGACCGCACCCGTGCGGTCAGCCCGCCCCCAAAGGACAGCGCGACCAGGCAAATGATGGCGCACCAGAATATGCGCACGGCCAATCTCAGAACCTTGACGCGAGTGCTTACAGCGGCGCAGTTTAGCACCGGCACCTTGTAAAAATCGATAGAGGCCAAATTCAATCACCAAACGCTGTGCTGCAGCCACTTAAAACATCACGTAAAGGAACGGTACCACAAATCGCCAATCAACGCTGCGGCCGGCATGCTCCCCAAGACCGGCGTGCTAGCGTCACGAAATGCCGGTTCAGACGCACCGGATACGATGGCAGCGCACCGCCGCGCCTTAGTTCGCCGGCATTGATCTGAATCAAAGAACTTTGCCATGGTCTACGCGATCAAAATATTGGAGCTTGGAGCACATGATAGGCGATCCGTTCCTGAACTACTTCGCACTTGGCCTGCTCTTTTTCGTCGTCGCGGTGTTGTTTTACGGCATCATCGCGATCCACGATGTGCCTCACATCATTGCGAAATCACGCGACCATCCTCATGAGGATGCAATTTACGCCGCTGGATGGGTAAGCCTTTTCACGTTGCATGCGCTCTGGCCGTTTCTTTGGATTTGGGCGATGGCCTATCGCCCGGAACGCGGCTGGGGATTTTCACATCACGCAACGCCCCCCGCGGGTTCGTCGGAAAACCCAAGCGAACTGGAAAATCTGCGCCGGCGCATCACCGAACTTGAGCACAGCGTCAAGACGGGGAACAAATAATGGAAATCCTTCTGATCTTGATCTACGTGTCCATCTGTTACGTAATCTTCAAATTGTTCAAGATTCCAGTGAACCAGTGGTCCCTCGCCACCGCGACATTTGGCGGTATCATCGGCATCGCGCTGCTCTTGCTGGTAATGAACTACAATCATCCTTTTACGACCAATGCGCGGATTTATTTTTCGGTGACGCCGGTGCTGCCTACGGTGAAAGGCCGCGTCATTGAGGTCCCGGTTAAGTCGAACATACCGCTCAAGGAAGGTGATGAGCTGTTTCGGATCGACCCAAAGCCGTACCAATATGTTGTTGATCAGAAAAAAGCCTCCCTTGCTGAGGCGGAGCAGAACGTCAAGCAGCTGAAGGCTTCTCTTGATCAAACCACAGCTGCCGCGGAGAGAGCCGAGGCGCAATTGCAGCTTGCCCAGCAGACTTATGATCGCCAGGTCGAACTCCTTGAAAAGAAGGTCGTTGCGCAGGCTACGGTCGATACCGCCACACGCAATCTCGAAGCATCGAGACAGACTCTCACCGGCGCCAGAGCCGACGAGGAACGCGCACGGCTTGCCTTCGTGTCGAACATCGGCGGCGTTAACACTACGGTCGCCCGGTTGACCGCAGAATTGGCTGATGCCCAATACGATCTCGATCAAACCATAACGCGGGCTCCGAGCGCAGGATTCGTCACACAAGTCGGTCTGCGACCGGGGATGTATGTAATCCCGCAGCCTTTGCGCCCGGTGATGGTCTTCGTAAATTCGGAAGAGGGTGACAGGATCATGGGAGCGGCCTTCCAGCAGAATTCCCTACAGCGTGTGAAGGCTGGCGACGAGGCTGAAATCGCCTTCGATGCTGTGCCCGGTAGAGTGTTCAAGGGGAAGGTGCGCCAGGTGATCGATGCGATCGCAGCCGGCCAATTGCAGCCAACGGGAACGCTTATAGATCCCGGCGCGCTGCCCTCCGGAGGACGCGCGCTTGCATTGATCGATATTGAAGAAAGCCTCTCAAACTATCAAATCCCTCTTGGAGCCGCCGCGCAGGTTGCAATCTACACGGAACATTTTGAACATCTTTCGCTGTTGCGAAAGATCTTGCTGCGCATGCGCAGCTGGCAAAACTATGTATTCCTGGAGGGCCATTGAGAGGCATTACGCAAGATGCCACTTCGATAGCACCGCTCTGTCCAGAGGGGTGCTATTTCCCGCCCCAACTTAGAGAGATGCCGATGTCGCCTGGCCTTCCTCCGGACCAATCGACGATTTGAAATTTTATCCGATACCCTTTGGGCTGCAGATACTGTTTCCAGAACTGATACAGTTCTTTCGGCAATCCCTCGAGCGTCTGTTCCCACCCCACCTCTTGTTGGTTGATGGCGCGGCCACGGTCTGTGAAAAGCGTGTTTGGAAAGCGGCCAACTTCTACTTCCGTCAGGCCGTTATTGACCGCTCGATTGATGATCGCGGCTGCGCGCTTTAGCCGCTCATCATCCGATACGCCCGATGGACCTTTCAACTTGTCAAGCAAAGCCGTCTTTTCGGCGTCCACCGCCGCCTGCTTACGAACATATTCAGAGGCCTTTTCAGCTTCAGCTACCGCCATCCTTTTGTTGCAGTCCGCCGCGGTCGGTAGCAGTTCATCGACTTTTGAGTTCATGGCTCATTACTCCTGACAATCAGCGCAATTTCATCGAGTCACTACGTTGTTCTACTGCGTGGACCTCAGACTAAGTCCAGCGACACCCATCGCCAGATTGACGCCCACTTGTCCTTCGACGGAGAGCGGCTGGAGTGCGATCGAGCGTTGTGAGCCGCCGATGAGCGCATTCGCACCGACACCTAATCCCAAAGAGACTTCGCCACTCGCGCCGACATATTTGCCAGAAAGTGCCCCATGCTGTACGCCTGCTGACGGAGCGAAGACTGCCCAGGCCAGAACTCCCTTGCCGGTTATTCCGACGTCGAGGCCCAGACGGTTGATGTGGCCCGAATAAGCCTCCGACGGTCCGCCCGCGCCAGGATCAAATCGACAGCGTAATTTCTGATGGGATCCAACGACCAGCCCAACGCTTGCGGACGTCTGGCATCGCAGCATTCCAGCTTTGACGCGGCTGGATTGCTGCGCCATTGCGGTTAAACTCATCCCCAGAAGGATGACGATCGCCACAATTCCTTGAACAACCCTCGACACAATAGTCCCCTACTCTTTGGTGCACCGGACAACACTTTCTAGAAAATCAAACGCTGCCAGTTTTTGACCTAAGTCAAGGAGCTAAGCCTACTCGTCAGCCTGAATGGTCCATCATTTACCACCGAGAACCAGTCTATGGCCAAAGGCAAAAACAAGCGCTCCAAGTCGGATGATAGTCCCGCGCGAATGAAGCGCAAAGCTTATGAAGCCGAGCTGCGCAAGCTTCACGTCAAACTATGCCATCTGCAGGAGTGGATTAAACAGAAAGGCCTGCGGGTCATTATAGCATTTGAGGGGCGCGACGCAGCAGGCAAGGGTGGCACCATCAGGGCGATTACCGAAAGAGTCAGCCCAAGGATCTTCCGGATTGTCGCGCTTCCGGCGCCGTCTGAGCGGCAAAAGACCCAATTGTTTATGCAACGCTACATCGAACAATTTCCGGCCGCTGGCGAAGTCGTCATCTTTGATCGGAGCTGGTACAACCGTGCCGGCGTCGAGCATGTCATGGGATTTGTCAGCAAAGAAGGATATGAGCGTTTCCTAAAGCTCGCACCAAAAATTGAAAAATATATCGTCGATGCCGGAATTATCCTTATAAAATTCTGGTTAGAGGTCGGCAAAGAGGAGCAGGAGCGGCGTTTTCTGGCTCGCATCAACGACCCATTACGTCAGTGGAAGCTGAGTCCGATGGACATCGAGGCTTACCGGCACTGGGACGACTATTCCAATGCGCGCGATATGATGCTCCAGGCAACCGATAGGGGCGACGCACCCTGGTATATAATTCGATCTGATGACAAGCGCCGCGCGCGACTGAATTGCATCTCGCATATTTTATCTACAATTCCTCACAAAACGATCCGCAGCGAAAAGGTCACACTTCCCAAGCGCAAGGAAAGTAGCCGATCCAACGACCGGAACCCGCTGAAGGGACGGAATTTTGTTCGCGAAGTGTATTGACGGACGGGCCGGTTTCCCTGTTTGCAAATCGGCGGGCCGCGCGAATGCCAATTGCTGACTACGCGGTCACCCAGTTTCCCCTCGTGAATCGCGTAATCGGAGTACCAACCACTAAAGCTTGTGGCCAAACTTCTTCATGCAGGCAGAACCGCGCGTATAGCGGACATTCGCTTGCGTGCCCGTCCCCGGGCTACCCTCTTTATCGAGAAAGGCTTTGCAGCGCTTGTATGCTTCTTCGTACGAAATTTTCTTGGCAGCCGACGCGTCGGGGATGACCCCAAAAGCCGTAACAAGCGCGGTACCCAGAAGCGCCGCAATAATTTTGTTCTTGAACGTCATAGTCCTCTCCTTGTGCTCCGCCTTCAATGATTGTTTTGCTGGAGACTTCGCCGCATTGACCTAGATCAAAAAGACAAAGAGTACGCTAAAGCACAATCAGCAAAGAATCGTTTCGTCCTTTTTCAACGGCATCAATGTGACATACAGGTCCTGAGCGGAGTTGCGAGTTCGTCGAGAATGCTGGACGCAGCCAGGTATTCAGCGATGGAGTTATTACGCGGCGGTCGTGAACTTGAAATCCGCGCGCTCAGACCGTCGGACCAAGATGACCTTCTGGCCGTCATTGATCGAACGAGTCGGCAGTCTCTGTATCGCCGTTTCTTTGGCGCAAAACGCAGCTTCTCGGAAAAGGAAGTTGCGTTCTTTCTTAACATCGACTTCACCAAGCATGTTGCCCTGGTCGCTGTGACCCAAGAAGGAGGCCACGCTGCAATTGTCGCCGGCGGCCGTTACGTAACCGAACGGCCCGGATCAGCCGAGATTGCGTTCCTTGTCATCGACAAGTATCAGGGGCACGGGATTGGTGCGTTGCTGCTGCGTCACCTCGCCAGCATTGCCCGCGATGCCGGGCTCAAGGAATTTAGCGCCGAGGTCTTGCCGGACAACATCCCGATGCTGAAGATGTTCGAGAAAAGCGGACTCAAACTCAGCTCAAAGCGTGAGCCGAGTGCGGTGCATGTCGTACTCCAGCTTAGTTGAACTCGGCGCCGAATGACGAGATGCAAAATAGCGGGCTCGTTCGATCGAAATTGAAAACTCCGCGCGCGGCCGCAATCGCCGGTATCGTTTTTTCTATTCTATTTGTTGCCGCGTTCTCGCTGCTGCGAATGGTCTTACCCAGCGATCCTGCCGATCCTGGAGAATGGCTTAAAACAAATACGAGGTTTGTCAGTTTTGCGCTCAATCTTATCCCATTCGCCGGAATTGCATTTCTTTGGTTTGTTGGCGCGCTGCGCGACCGGCTTGGTGAGCATGAAGACCGCTTTTTTGCTACGGTTTTTCTCGGCAGCAGTCTGGTGTTTTTGGTACTGCTATTCTGTTCAGCAGCAGCCGTAGGCGCCATCATCTTCGCCTTCGCTGCTGATCCCGCCGATCCGGCGAGCTCTGCGGCATTCCATTTTGCACGCACATTAGCCTACAACATCGTGAATATTTACATGATAAGGATGGCGGCTGTATTCATGATCTCAACTTCTACTGTCGTGATCTTCACCGGTATTGCGCCGCGATGGGTTGCATTTGCCGGATTTGGCCTTGCTCTGCTTCTTCTCTTCGTGAACTCGCTTCTGCCGTGGATTTTTGCTGGTTTTCCCTTCTGGGTTTTCTTGATCAGTGTCTGCCTGCTCGTTGACGAGCACCGTCGTACGACCTCAGGCTCCACTGGATAGTTGGCGCTAGTTCTGTTGCATCTTTTCTGCGCCTGAAGCCCCTCCCAGACCCTGTGAATCGCCCAAGCTGGCGAGTGCGCGGTCTTCGGGATGGACAAAGTGCCTTTCAACGTCGCGGTCAAGCAGCTTTAGCTCCCCCAGCAAAACCGCATGTCGATGTTTGGGCAGAGTCTCTATCAGGTTATCGATCATCGCCCGAAGCCGTCTTGCAATTTGCATATTTTGTGCCCCGCATTGGCGGATTTCAGTGAACGCTAGATGCACGAAATCTTCCCAGTTCGGTGTCCGGAAAAGCACAAGCAACTGGCCTGACTTAGCCAATATTTCATCAGTACCCAGATTCCGATTGCCGGCCTTGCGAAGCAGGCGATGAAGCTGGTCAATTGCGATCACCGCGGTCGTCGGATCGTTGATTGCCGGCGACAGTGCCTTGAGCGCGATGTCGACGACAATTCGGTACGCAAAAGTTGGATCCTGCTCCATCGTCCGCTCAAGCCCGAAGGCAACCGCCGAGCGCAAATCCCCTTCATCAAGCGAAGCCGCCCCGCGGTACAATTTGAAAAGCGGTTCGTCAGTTGCAATAAAGTCGCCAACCTGCGGTACAAAC
>Ga0207683_10002781_pt1 | contig 15279 bp, 25 predicted proteins | sample KBSM73metaG_FD_184333 | JGI IMG/M metagenome (GOLD analysis project Ga0207683, IMG submission 184333) | Miscanthus rhizosphere microbial communities from Kellogg Biological Station, Michigan, USA - KBS M7-3 metaG (SPAdes) (version 2) | ecosystem: Host-associated > Plants > Roots > Rhizosphere >... | reverse complement strand
AGATAAAATGGTCGGGGAGAGAGGATTCGAACCTCCGGCCCCTGCCTCCCGAAGACAGTGCTCTACCAGGCTGAGCTACTCCCCGAAACGGAGCGCCGTCCTTGAAATGCCCCTGGGAAGGGCGGACCGGCGTCGCCAAGCGGGGGCCTGTTAGCTTTGGCAGCGTGGCCCTGCAAGGCCTTATCCGAGATTTGATCGAGATGGTGGCGTCGCGGCCCGGCGGCGGCTATCCGGTCGGCAGTGGATAAGCTCGAAATCATCGCGACCCTATTGGGCCTCGCCAACATCGTTCTGCTGGTACGGCGCAACATCTGGAACTACCCGTTCGGGCTGGCGATGGTCGCCCTCTATGCGCACATCTTTTTCCGTGAGAAGCTCTACAGCGACGCATTGCTGCAGCTCTTCTTTTTCGTCATCCAGCTTTATGGATGGTGGGCATGGTGGCGTGCTGGCGGGGGTGAGCACAAGGTGGATGTTGTACGGCTGACCGGGCCGGCGCGGGTCGCCTGGATCGTGATGATCACGCTGTTGAGCCTCGCCTGGGGCACGATGATGCATACCTATACTGACGCCTCCTTCCCCTGGTGGGATGCGAGCATTGCGGTCGCCAGCATCGCGGCGCAGATATTGCTCGCGCGTCGCTGCATCGAAAATTGGGTGCTGTGGATCGCGGTCGATGCCGGTGCGATCCCGCTTTATCTTATCAAGGGGCTGCCGTTCACCGCCGGGCTCTATTTCACCTTCCTAGCCCTGTGCGTGTTAGGCTTGGGCGAATGGGCGATGGCCGAACGCAAAGGCGAGGCCCGGTCTTGACCAGCGGTATCGTCATCGGCCGCTTCATGCCGCTCCAGACCGGCCATATAGCGATGATCCGCACCGCGCGGGCGCTGGTTGATCATCTCACCATCATCGTTTGCTGGCAGAAAGGCGATTCCATTTCAGGCTCGCAACGGCTGCAATGGCTGCTCGAGATGTTTCCCTCGCTCCGCATCGTCGGGATCGAGGCCCCGTCGCCGCACAACGTTGCGGGTTCGACCGAGGGGCTCAAGCGGTTGCGTGATGAAATCCAGGACCTGCACCGCGCGCCGATCCATCGGCTCATCGCGTCGGATCGGCGGCAGGCCGGGCTGGCGACCGCGCTCGGCACGATGTTCACTTTGATCGATCCCGAGCATCAAGCGGTGCCGGTGACAAGCGCGGCCGTGCGCGCCGATCCGCTCGGCCATTGGCGTTTCGTGCCGCCCGCGGTGCGGCCTAGCTACGCGCATACGATCTGCCTGCACGGCCCCGAAAGCACGGGCAAGACCACGCTCGCGCCGCAGCTTGCCCGCCATTTCGAGACATTGTTCGTGCCCGAATATGGCCGCACTTATTGCGAGCAATATGGCCTGTCGCTGCAGATGGATGATCTGGTCACGATCGGCCGCACGCACGCCGCGATGACGCAGGCCTTGCTGCGCCAGTGCAACCAGCGGCTCGTGCTCGACACCGATCCGCTGATGAGCGCGGTGTGGGCGGATATGCTGTTCAGCCGGCGCGATCCCTGGTTCGACGCCTTTCAGGACACAGCCGACCTCTATCTGCTGCTCGATATCGACATGCCCTGGGTCGACGATGGGACGCGCTTCTTCGGCGATAACGACCGGCGGCGACGCTTCTTCGATCTATCGCGCGCGGAGCTTGACCGGCGCGGGCTCAACTACCGCATCATCGGGGGGCCGCCGGAAGCCCGGCTCGAACGCGCGATCACGGCGATCGTGGAGGCGGGGTTGTAGGCATTCGTCGCGGACGCGGGGCCTGGATTGCTTCGCTTCGCTCGCAATGACGATAAGTGGTGGTTCCGTCATTGCGAGCCGCGTTGCGGCGCGGCAATCCAGGCTCCTTGCTCGAACCGAACCATCGCCCGATTCACTTCTCCACCGATAATCACGGGCACTTCCCGACCTATCCACAGTTTTGTCACCACGGACTGCCACATTATCTTGCGCAGGATGCAGGGTAGGCTACCTTAAAGTGGGCCAGTAGAGGTGCGATGAATGATCGCCGACGAGTATGAAAGTGACCGCGACGATGAACCGCCGGTCGATACGCTCGAAGCCTATTTCGAAGCGCATAACTGGACCCATGATCGGGTTAGCGACGACGAGATCGTCGCGACCGTGCCGGGCAGCTGGACGCAATATGAGCTGCGCGGCGTGTGGCGCGAGGATGATCGCGTGCTGCAATTCCTGGCGCTGCCCGACATTCGCGTGGCGGTCGACAAGCGCGCGGCGGTTTATGAGACGATCGGGCTGGTCAACGAACAATTGTGGATCGGCCATTTCGAGATCTGGTCGTCGAACGGCATGCTCCTGTTCCGCCATGCCGCCTTGCTCGATGGCAATAACGACAGCCCGCTGACAATGGAGCAGGCGGGCACATTGATCGAAGCCGCGATCGACGAGTGCGAGCGTTTCTATCCCGTGTTTCAGTTCGTGCTGTGGGGCGGCAAGACGCCGGCCGAGGCGCTTGCGGCGGCCCTGATCGAAACCCACGGCGAGGCGTGAACGCCTTCGCCCTCGAAGGCCCGATCTGGCTCGTCGGGTGTGGCAACATGGCGGGCGCGATGCTGCGCCGCTGGCTGGATTGCGGGCTCGATCCGCGCGAAGTCACTGTCATCCGCAAGTCGGGGGCGCCTGTCACCCATGGCGTGACCGTGCTGACGGCGCCGCCGCCGGACGGGCCCGTACCGGCGCTGGTGATGCTGGGCGTGAAGCCGCAGATGCTCGATTCCGTCGCCCCCGATCTTGCGCCGATGCTGGGCGAAGAGACCTTGCTCGTCTCGATCCTCGCGGGTGTCGAGTTGGCGACGTTGCGCGGCCGCTTTGCCAGGCCACACAGCATCATCCGCGCCATGCCGAACACGCCGGTGGCGGTAGGGCAGGGCGTGGTGGCGCTCGCCAGCGACAGCGCCGAGCAGAGCGTGCGTGATCGGGCTCAGGCGCTGATGCAGCCCTTGGGGTTGGTCGAATGGGTCGATGAAACCCTGTTCGACGTCGCGACGGCGCTCGCGGGTTCGGGCCCGGCCTTCCTGTTTCGCTTCATCGACGCGCTCGCCGAGGCCGGCGCGGATGCGGGCTTCCCCCCCGATCAGGCGGCCCGCTTCGCGCTGGCGACGGTCCGGGGTTCGGCCACGCTCGCGGCGGCGGCCGACGAGAGCCCACGCGCCTTGGCTGACCGGGTCGCCAGTCCGGGCGGCAGCACCCGCCGCGGCCTTGACGTTCTGGATGAGGACAATGGCCTCAATCCATTGATTCGAAACACTTTAACTGCCGCGATCCTCCGCAACCGCGAAATGGCCGAGGCCGCCCGCGGCTGACAGGCTCATATGGCCCGGGCTTAAACAGAATCAGCGCGGCCGGCTGATCGGGTGGCCGCCCAGCTCGCGGTGTCGGATGACGCGCAGATAGCCGTCGACCAGCGCGCCGTTGACCGCATCCCAGCTATAACGCTCGCTGACCGCGCGGCCCGCCGCGCCGGCGGCGGCGCGGGCGTCGAGGTTCTCGCAATAATGTTTGACCGCAGCGGCGAACTGCTCGTTCGCGCCGGGGCGGATCAGCCGGCCCGTGACCTTGTCTTCGACCAGGCTGAGGCTGCCGGTCGCGCGTGCGGCGATCACCGGCAGGCCGCACGCCATCGCTTCCAGCGTCACGTTGCCGAAGGTCTCGGTCACGCTCGGATTGAGCAGCATGTCGGAACTGGCGATCGCGCGGGCGAGGTCGTCGCCGCGCTGGAAGCCGATGAAGATCGCATCCTTGCCCAGCCGTGTCTCGAACCACTCGCGCGCCGGGCCTTCGCCGATCACCAGCACCTTGGCATGCACGCCGCGACGGTGCAGCGCGTCGATCGATTCGGCGAAGACGTCGAGGCCCTTCTCCATCACCACCCGCCCGATGAAGCAGATGACCGGCACGTCGTCCTGGATGCCGAGGCTGCGGCGCCAATCCATGTCGCGCTGCGCAGGCGAGAAGATGTCGGTCTCCACGCCCCGTGACCAGATGCCGATATCGTAGCTCATCCTTTGCTCGCGCAGCACCTGCGCCATCGATTCGGACGGTGCGAAAATGGCATCGCAGCGGCGATAGAGGCGGCGAATGAGCGCTTCGACCGCGGGCTCGATCCAGGCCATGTTGTAGTAGCGGAAATAGGTCTCGAACCGGGTGTGCACGGAGGCAACGACCGGAATGTCCCACTTGCGCGCGAGCGTGACCGCGCGATGGCCGAGGAATTCGGGCGACGAGATGTGGAAGATGTTGGCCCCGAACTCCTTGAGATCGCGCTGCACCCGCGGCGGAATGCCGAGCGGCAGCCGATATTCGCCACGCCCCGGAAAAGGCATGGCCGGCACGCCGACCACCTTGCCGGTCGAGGGGAACGCCGGTTTCTTGCTCTTGGGGCTGTAGATGCGGACCTTGGCGCCGCGCTTCTGCAGATAGCCGCTCAATCGATTGAGCGCCTGGTTCGCGCCGTCGCGCACATAATTATAGTTGCCCGAGAAGAGCGCGACGCGAAGATCGGAGATTTCCATATGTGCCGGCCTGTTACCGGGCCGTGACGGAAAAGGCCATCGCTGCCAAAGTCACAAAAGCTCCAACAGTTGCGCCGCTGCCATGAAGTCGCGCTTGCGCGATGCGCGCGCCTCCAGTGCCAGCCGGTCCTCGCCCCAGCGGCGCGCCTGCCACAATTCGTCGAGATGGGTGAGGTCGAAAGCGGAATCGGGATCGACCTCTTTCTCCGCCAGCGCGAGCGCGGCCACCAGCGAACCGCCGATCGTCACGATCGGCGCCAACGCTGCGAGATGGAAGGCATCGTAAGCCGCCAGTGCCTGGCTCAGCCGTGCGATCGTGACCGCGGGCTGGGGGGCGTGGACGATGCCGCTGGTCACCGCGAAATGCACATCGAAGCGGCGGCTGGCCCAATCGAGCAACGGATCCCAGACTTCCACCTGGTGGGCGACCAGTTCAACCGGCGCGTCGGCGCGGTAGCAGAGCAGGTCGCTCTCGCCATAAGCCGCGAGCGGGCGGGCAAAGGCGGCGGGGTCGGGCTCGACCCGATCGATCGCGGCATTGCTGAGGCCCGTCAGCCGCATGGAGCGCGGGTCGATCTCCTCTTCCTGCGCGCGCCATTCGGCGGCAACCGCCTCGGCCAGCGCGGGGGTGGGCAGGATCAGTTCGGCGCGCGCCGGCGTCCTGACCGGCCTGCCGTCGAGCAGGATCGCGCGGTGATCCGCGACCGTCACCTCCTTGTAGAAGCGTTTCACGCCAACGCTTCCAGCATCGTAACGAGATCGGACGGGCTGCCCGCCACCATGTCCGCGCCGCCGTCCCGGAGCTCGTCTGCATTGTGGTAGCCCCAGGCGACCCCGATCGCAGCGCAGCCAGCGGCCTTGGCCATCATCATGTCGTAGCTCGTATCGCCGATCATCGCGGTGGTTTGCGGCGCCGCGCCGGCCTCGGCCATCGCCAGCTCAAGCATCGACGGGTGCGGTTTGGAAGGGTGGCGGTCCGCGGTCTGCAACGTCACGAAACGCGGATGCAGACCATGATGATCGAGGATGTGCTTCAAGCCTCGATCGGACTTGCCCGTCGCCACGCCGAGCAACCAGCCACGCGCGTCAAGATCGGCAATCGCCTCGGCGATGCCATCGTAGAGCGGTTCCTCGGCCAGACCCGCGGCGCGCAGGTCCAGGAAAGCCTTCTTATATTCCTCCGCCAGCACTGCATGCTGCGCGGCTGTGCCGGTCGGGTGCAAGGCGGCCATCGCCTCGACCAGCGAGAGGCCGATGATCCCGCGCGTCGCCGCATTTCCCGGTCCGCCCAGCCCGCACGCCGTGAAGCCGCGCTCCATCGCGAGGCAGATCGTTGCCTGCGAATCCACCAAAGTCCCGTCGCAATCGAACACGGCGAGGCGGTTCACAGCAGCGCCTCCATCTCGTCAGCTTCGGTCTGCTTCCCAAGCGCGCGTAGTGCGGCGATTGCGCCGCGTCGCTCCGCCTCCAGCTTGTTCTGGCCCATTTTGAGCGCACCGCTGAGCTTGGCGTCTTCGATCGCAAAGCCGGCAATCGCGCGGACCATCAGGTCAAGCTTGCGCGCATCCATCTTGCCACTGGTCCATGCGAGCTTGGGCGCCAGCTGCGCTTCCTGCGCCGCACTCAGCTGATCGAGCAGATCGCGCAATTCTGGCTCATCCAGCCGCCGCGCCACGCCTTCGATCTCCACCAGCCGGTAGTTCCAGGTGGGAACCTGATCCTCCGTGCCGTACCAATCAGGGCTGACGTAGAAATGCGTGCCGGTCACGCTCGCCAATACCGCGGCGCCATCCAACAAAGGTGTGAGCCGGTTGGCACGCGAAAGGTGGAAGCGAACCGATTCATCGGGCGCGATCACCAGCGGCGCCTGCGCGCTCAGCGGCTTGCCATCGGTGACGATCACGATCTGGGCGAAAGCGGTGCGATTGACGAAGGCGCGCATCTCCGCCGCGTCGCCCCAGGCGAATTTCGAGCTGGGATGCATCAGCCGCGTCCGCGCGAACGGCGCTCCCCCTTGCGGTCCTTGCGGCGGGCCTTGGCGGCGGCGCTGATCGCCTTCTTCTTGCCCTCGGCTGTTTCACTGAACTTGGGTTCGTCGAATGGCAGTGCGTCGCCCCTCGCGAGGTCGAAACCGAGATGCTGGAGGCTCTCCATGATATGCTTTGGCGGCTCGGCGGTGACATCGAGCTTGCTGCCGTCGGGATGGTCGACCCGCAGCCGGCGCGCATGCAGGTGCATCTTGCGGCTGATCCCGCCTGTCAGGAAGGCATCCTGCCCGCCATATTTGCCGTCGCCGACGATCGGGTGGCCGATGGCCGCCATATGCACGCGCAATTGGTGGGTGCGGCCGGTATAAGGCTCGAGCTGAACCCAGGCGGCGGCGTTGCCGGCGCGTTCGATCACACGGTAGCGCGTGCGCGCCGGCGATCCTTCCTTCTCGTCGACATGCATCTTCTCGCCCCCGGTGCCGGGTTGCTTGGCGATCGGGAGCTCGATCATGCCGTCCTCGATCGACGGCACGCCGACGATCAGCGCCCAATAGAGCTTGCGCGCGGTGCGGCTCGAGAAGGCCTTCGCGAAATGCGCGGCCGCGCCCGACGAACGCGCGAGCAGCAGCACGCCCGATGTATCCTTGTCGAGGCGATGGACCAGCTTGGGCCGTCCCTCGGCCTCGAACTGCAACCCGTCGAGTAGCCCGTCGAGATGGCGTTCGGTCTTGGTCCCGCCCTGCGTGGCGAGGCCGGGCGGCTTGTCGATCACGATCGCCGCGCGGTCCTTATGCAGGACCATCGACTGGACATATTCCTGGTCCTCCGCGCTCAGCGCGGGGCGCTCGCGCTTTGGCTTCGCCTGCTTTTCGGGCGCGGGCGCTTCGAGCGGGGGCACGCGAATGACCTGGCCGGCCGCGATATGGTCGCCCGGGGCGACGCGCTTGCCGTCGAGCCGCAGCTGGCCCGTGCGCGCCCAGCGCGAGACGATGTTGAAGCTCGCGTCGGGCATGTGCCGCTTGAACCAGCGGTCGAGCCGGATGCCATGATCGTCATCGGCGACGATGAAGCTGCGCGCGTCGGCGATGACCTCGCTCATGCCAGTGCCCGCGTCAGGAACAGGCCGATGAAGACGAACATGATCGCGCCCGCGGCCGACGACACGACATAAGCGGTTGCCAGCAGGACTTGGCCGCGCAGCAGCATGTTGGCCGCTTCCAGGCTGAAGGCGGAAAAGGTGGTGAAGCCGCCGAGCACGCCGACACCCAATAGCAGGCGCAGCGGCTCGCCCTGCTCGGGCGCGAATTGCCGGGCGAGCACGCCCGCAAGTATCCCCATCAGCAATCCGCCGAGCAGATTGATGATCCACGTGCCCCAGGGGAAGCCGGGGCCGAGGTTGCGCAGCGCAATCGCGCTGATTTGATAGCGGAAGCCGGCGCCTACCGCGCCGCCTAGCATGACATAGAGAAGGGAGGGCATGCGCGCGCTGTAGCGGCTGTGGCCGCTCGCGGCCAGCCTAACCCAGAAACAGACCCGCGATCACCAAAATCAGCCCGGCCGTCGCCGCTGTCCAGACCAGGCTGCGGACGTAAGGGACGCCGGCGGCATAAAGCGGCAGGTAGACGAGCCTACCGAAGAAATAGAGATGCGCGCCGATATTGGTGAGAAGGCCAAGGTGCCCGGCATAGGCCGCGCCGAGCAGGGCGCCGACGAACAGCGGCAAGGTTTCGAACAGGTTATCCTGCGCGCGCTGTAGCCGGGCGGGCAGGGGGTTGAGCGGGGGCATCGCCTCATCGCGCGCGCCTGCATTCCATTTGAGGCCGTATTGGCGAGTGCGGACATGCGCGGTGAGCAGGATCTGCAGCAGCGCGAGGATCAACGTCGCACCCAGCAGACACAGCTCGATCGCCATCAATTATTTGTCCTTCCCCGTTATCGTGATCGTACCCTTGCTGCCGGTGCCATTGGGCGTGATCTCGACCGCGAAGGTCTTATCATCCTTCTTGGCGCTGAGCGAGGTAGCGGTGCGGACAAGCTCGCCATAGCCCGCGTCCGCGGCCGAACGGGCATAATGGTCGATCACGGCAGCGGGTCCATCGCTGTCGGTGAACGACATATTGACCGTGCCTTCGCCATTGCCATTCTTGCCGTCCTGCGCATCGACGTCGAGGCCGCTCACATGGCTGTTGGGCGCGAGCTTGATGCCGTCCAGGTCCATATGGCCAGCCAGGTTGATATTCGGTAGCGATACGTTGGCTTTGAAACCAGGCACGTTGACCGCGACCGCGCTGCCGCCGTCCTTCTTGTCCTGCATGGCGATATGGACGTTATCGCCATCCTGGCCGTTACCGACATCGCTGATATCGACACTGCTATGGCAGGCCGCGAGGCCGGCGAGAGGCAATGTGCAGAGGAACAAACGGGTGCGCATGGACGGGGCTCCTTTGGCGCCAGGATATCATGCTGTATTGCACTAGCAATACAGTTTCGGTTCGCGCATAAGCGCGCGCCGGAGGTGGCCGCATGTTCAACCTGATTTCGCTCCTGATTGGCCTCGTGGCGATCGTCCCGCTGCTGCTCACTTTTTTCCCCTATATGTGGTGGATAAACTGGTTCCTGCTGCCGGTGCCGATCGTCGGCCTGATCTTCGGCCTGATCTCGCGCGGCAGCGCGGGACGGAACCTCAACCTGATCGTGCTGATTATCGCCATACTAAGGCTGACCATCTGGCACTGATTTTATGTCGATTCTCGGACTGGCGCTTGCAGCGGCGGAGCCGCCGACGCCGCAGCGCGAAACCTCGATCGCCGCCGCGGCCCAGGTGGTGCGAAATTATTACGCGGCAGTGTCCCGGCGCGATTATCGCGCGGCCTACGCGCTCTGGCATGGCGCGCAGAACTATTCCCGCTTCCGCCAGGGCTATGCCGCTACGCGAAGCGCGAAGGTACGATTCCTGGAAGCTGGCACGCCCGAGGGCGCTGCGGGAAGCATCTACCTCGATCTTCCAGTGCGGGTGGATGCGGTGCTTCGCTCGGGCGCGAGGCAGCATTTCGTCGGACATTATATCCTGCGCCGCGTGAACGACGTGCCCGGCTCAACCGCCGCGCAGCGCCGCTGGCACATCGAAAGCGCGCATCTAAAACAGGTGCCCGCCGGCCGTTAGGCCGACGGGTAGGACGCTCAACGACAGCGGACGTTGCCACGATCTATCGACCGGCCGATCAGCGCACCGCCGCCCGCGCCAAGGATAGTAGCAAGCGTGCTCGAATGGCCGTTGGCGATCGCGTTGCCGAGCAGGCCGCCCAGTACGCCGCCGACGATCAGGCCGGTCGTGCCATCGCTGCGGCGGCAATAATAACGCCCGTCCGAACCGCGATAGATACGGTCGTAGCGCGTCAGGCGGCGCTCGCGATAACTGCCGGGGTGGTAATAACGCGACGCGTCATAGCCGCCATAACGCGGATCGGGCCGGTTCCAGTCATAATGGCGGCCACTCTGCCACGTATTACCGCGGCCGTTGCCCCAGCCATTGTGGCGGCCATTGTCATGACGCCCGCCATGGTTGCCGCGATCACCGTGATGACCGTGACCTCCCGGATCGGCCAAAGCAGGGGAGGTTGCCGGCACCGCCATTGCGGCGATGGCCAGGCCCAGTATGAACTTGCGCATGGATAGTTCCTCTCAGGTCGCCCTTGGTACGGCAACAGAACGAAACCTGCGTCCAGCGGTTGCGTGAACTCAAAACAACCTTTCGTTCATCGAAGGTCGATGCGGAAGACCCTGAAATCCCATCGACTCACGCCGGGCCTGGCTTAGAGATCGACCCCCGCGGCGATGGCTTCGAGCTTGCGCACGCGTTCACGGAGATCGGCGAGTTCGATCCGCGCGGCCGAACTCGGAACACCGCTCGAAGGCTCGGTACCGCGGCCTTCCAGCGAAAAGCGCTGCAGGTTGATCCAGTCGCGCCAGCCCTTGAGCGCCGCGATACTCACCACCACGATGCCAGCCAGGCTCGCGCCGCTGACAGCAGTCCACATGATAGGGTCGGTCATTGCCGCACCTCCTTGTCGCGCAGGGCCTCGATCTCGCGTTCGAGCGAGAGGCCACGATTGCGGTCGCCGTCCGTCACGATCCGTTCGAGCACGGCGATCCGGTCCTTCAGCTCGCGGACTTCGCCGCGCAGCATCTGTTTCTCGGCGTCATTTTCCTGACGGCCGACATAGACTTCTTCCCTGCCGCGGCCGGTACGGACGATGCCGTATCGGGCGCGGATGACGCTGGCGATCGCGGTAATCAGCACGATCAGAACCACCATCTCTTGACCGTTCATCGAATTCCTCCTGTGAACCTGTCCGTCGTTCAATTGACCGGCGCGTCGCGCAGCCGCTCGATTTCTTCACTCAGATGGGTCGAACGATCGGTCAGGATGCGCTCGATCACGCCCAGGCGCTGCTCCAGCCGTTCGACCTTCGCGGCGAATTGGGCGGTACGCTCCGGGCTCTGATCGACCGATGCCTGGTGCAGCGTTTCAATGTGGCGCAACCAGCGCTGGAATATGCTGTTCCCGAACCACGCCAGGACGGGCAGGCCGACCACAATGCCGAAAAAAACGAGGAGGGTGAAGCTGTCGCTACTGCTCATTTTGGCCTCCGTCAGTTGATCGGCGTATCGCGGAGCCGCTCGATCTCTTCGCCAAGCTGGGTCGAGCGATCGGTCAGGATCCGCTCAAGCACCGCGACCCGCTGTTCGAGCCGTTCTGTATGCGCGCCATATTGCGCGGCCTTCTCGGCGATCATTTGCGCGTCCAGTTCCAACTTGCGCTGGCGCAGCTTGATCAACGGGAGGATGAACACGCCGCCGAAGATCGCGAGCAGGCCGCAGCTAATGCCCAGGATGGGAATGATAAGCGGATTGATATCCATTGATCCTGTCCTCAGTTGGCCGGGCCGCGCAGCTGCTCGATTTCGCGCTCGAGGCTGAAGCTACGGTCCGTGACGATCCGCTCGACGGTGGCAAGCCGATCTTTGACTGCGCCGAGCTCCGCACGAAGCTGCGCATTCTCGGACGACAGCAGTTTCACCCGCTCGGTCGTCTCGTTGGTGATCTGCGGGTAGAGCGGCTTGCCCCAGCTATTCTCGAGCGGGTAGCCATTCTTGACCCGATACCAGGTCGTGAAGATCCAGCCGATCAGGCCGAGGATCCCGCACGAAAGGCCGAGGATGGCGAATACGGGCACATAGGGAAGGATCGGGTTCATCATTCGGTCTCCTGCCTTCGCGCCTTAGCGCAGGCTCTCGATTTCGCGGGCGACACGGGTCGCGGGGTCGGTGGCGATCCGTTCGAGCACCGCGATCCGTTCCTCCAGCCGCAGCACCTGACCGGTCAGCTTCTCATTCTCCGACGAGAGGAGCTGGACCTTGCGATCGGCGTCCACATCCACCCTGCGGCCGCGGCGGTCGCGTCCTTCGTCCAGCGGATAACCGTGGCGGGCGCGGATCCAGTTGTTCACGACCCAGGCGAGGATCGCCGCGATCGGGATGAGGATTCCCCAATTATGCATCATATGTCTCCCAGGCGATCCGCGGATCAGCGCAGCGCTTCAATCTCGTCCGCCAGGCGGCGGTTCTGGCTGGTGATATGCGTCTCGACGTCGGCCAGCCGGCGATCGATGTCGCGGAAGGAGGAGCGCACGTCGCGGATCGAATTGCCGGGGCGGGCGCGGACCTTCTGCCAGAATTTGCGGTCCTCGCGATCCTCATAGTCGAGCTCGCGCGGCTTCTTGTCCGCAAACCATGCGACTATGAAGTATGCGAGCAGGCCGAAGCCGCCGAAGAAGCCGGTGGCGAAGTTCACCAGAATGAAGCCCACGCGGACGAGCAGGACGTCGATGCCGGTGTAATCGGCGATCCCGGCGCACACGCCCAGGAATTTTCCATTCTGCTTGTCGAGATAGAAGTGGGTGCGGCGCGGAGTCATCGTCTTTATTCCTTCCCTGTAGTCTTGCGGTCGCGCGTTAGTGATCGCGGCGGCGCGCGCGGGTGGTCAGCGGTTCCCGCGTCTGGGCACGGGATAATTCCAGGTCCTCATCGCGATCATCGCGCAGGTTCGGGCGAAAGCTCGGGCTGTCGGCGGCGACGATCCGCTCGATCGTGTTCATCCGATCTTCGAGCCTGCGGGCGAGCATGTGGAGCTCATCGAGGAGGTTCTCATCCTCCATGGTCAACGTCCCGTTCTTCTTCCACTGCGTGACGTAATGGAAGATCAACCAGGGGAGTCCGACGAAGAGGGTTAGGATCGCTGTGACCGCGATCAAAAATTCGGGAGCATCCATTATTCAACCTCCGGGCTCGGCGCGGCTGAGCCGGCTCCGCCGACGCGCGCCTTGAGCGCGGCCAGTTCGGCATCGACCTTGTCGGCCGAGCGCAGCTCGGAGATTTCCTCTTCCAGGCTCTTCTGTACGCCCAGGCCGGCGGCATCGGCGCGGCCCTCGGCATAATCGACGCGGCGTTCCAGCAACTCGAAGCGCGAGAAGGCGTCCTCGACCTTCTGGCCGGCATACATTTCGCGCAGCCGCGTGCGGTTATGCGCGGATTCGAGCCGGGTAGAGACCGAGTTCTGGCGCGCGCGCGCTTCGCGCAGCTTGTTCTGGAGCTTGGTGATGTCGGCCTCGCAGGCGCCCAGCGCCTCGTCGATCGCCGAAATCTCCTCGTGAAGCTGCTCGGCGAGATCGGCGGCCTTCTGCTTCTCCGTCAGCGCGGCCTTGGCGAGATCCTCGCGGCCTCGCGACAAAGCGAGCTCGGCTTTCTCGATCCAGCCGTCCTGCACCTGGTTGAGCTTCCCGATCTGGCGCCGCATCTCCTTCTGATCCGCGATATGGCGGGCGGCGGATGCGCGGACCTCGACCAAAGTCTCCTCCATTTCGAGGATGATCATGCGGATCATCTTCGCCGGATCCTCAGCCCGATCGAGCAGATCGGTCATGTTGGCGGCGATGATGTCTCGGGTGCGGGAGAAAATTCCCATTTCAGTCTAGCTCCTGTGTTTACGCGTTCCGGCCGTCACTCTGGCCTTGGTTGTACTCCGGGGCGGGCTAAGGGACCACCCGCCCCGGATGGTCGCCGCGTGGCTTACTTCACGGCGAGTTGGTGAACTTGCGAGGCCATCGGGTTCGCGGCCCAGGCCGGGCCGACCGCTGCGCCGATGCAGGTCGCCGACAGCGCCAATGCGCCCAGAGCCGAAACCATCATCCGCTGCATGTCGCCCTTTTCGAAACCGAAAATCATGTCCGTGAACCTTCTTCCATCGTTTGCGCCGGATGGTTCCGGCATTGCTTTGTGCTTTGCATGGGGTGTGCCAGTTTGCTGGAATGACGGAAAACTGCGAAAAACCGCGCGTAGTTGGCGGAATGTGCCAAATAGGACTTGCCAATAAATGGGAAAATCCGCCAACCTCTTGGCATGGATCGCGAAGCGCACTTTATCGGCCAATCGGGCCCCTTTCTCGACGCGGTTGAGCGTGCGAGCCGGGCGGCGGCGCTCAATCGCCCCGTGCTGGTCATCGGTGAACGCGGCACCGGCAAGGAGCTCGTGGCCGAGCGTCTCCATCGTCTGAGCCCGCGTTGGGCTGGCCCGCTCATCACCATGAATTGCGCCGCCTTGCCGGAGACATTGATCGAGGCCGAATTGTTCGGCCATGAAGCCGGTGCCTTCACCGGCGCGACCAAAGCTCGTGCAGGCCGGTTCGAGGAAGCCGACGGCGGCACGCTCTTCCTCGACGAGCTCGCCACGCTGAGCCAGGGCGCGCAGGAGAGGCTGTTGCGCGCGGTCGAATATGGTGAGGTTAACCGGATCGGATCGTCGCGCGCGATCCGCGTCGACGTGCGCATCGTGGCCGCCACCAACGAGCATCTCCCTGCCTTGGTCGACAAAGGCCGCTTTCGCGCGGATTTGCTCGATCGACTGTGTTTCGAGGTGATCACGCTGCCGCCGCTGCGCGCGCGCGAAGGCGATATCCCGGTGCTGGCGGATCATTTCGCGCGGCGTATGGCGGCCGAACTCGGCTGGCCACGCTGGACCGGCTTCGGCAAGCACGCGACCGAGCAACTCGAAGTCTATGACTGGCCAGGCAATGTCCGCGAGCTGCGCAACGTCGTTGAGCGCGCGGTCTATCGTTGGGATGAGACCGACAAGCCTGTCGATGAGATCCAGTTCGATCCTTTTTCCTCGCCCTGGCGGATGGCGCCGCTGAAGCGGGCGGAGGAGGGGGCTGAAGCGCCCATATCGGCGGCGGCGCAACCAGCAGCGACGCTACACGGCATCGACTGCGACGATTTGCGTGCCGCATGCCATTCCTATGAACGGCAATTGCTGGAGGCGGCGCTCGCACGTTGCCGGTTCAACCAGCGTGCGACCGCAGTCGCGCTCAAGCTGACCTACGACCAGCTCCGCCATGCTCTGCGGCGTCACGATCTTCTGGAAAAGACCGCAAATTAAGCGGTTGCGTCAGGCGCAACTTACGCGCTTGCGCTTCCTTGCTGCATCGCACAAACTCTCCTTCGAATCAGAAGGAACAGCGATTGGGGGCTTCCGCGTTCGACGAGATGCATGGCGACGGCAGCGCGACACGCGATGCCTATGCGCGCATTGCACAATGGCTCGCCGAAACCCCCGACGATTATCTTCAGACGCGCCGCGCTCAGGCCGATCTCTTCTTCCGCCGGATCGG
>Ga0207683_10002780_pt1 | contig 15282 bp, 12 predicted proteins | sample KBSM73metaG_FD_184333 | JGI IMG/M metagenome (GOLD analysis project Ga0207683, IMG submission 184333) | Miscanthus rhizosphere microbial communities from Kellogg Biological Station, Michigan, USA - KBS M7-3 metaG (SPAdes) (version 2) | ecosystem: Host-associated > Plants > Roots > Rhizosphere >... | reverse complement strand
CGACCGGACGCACCGCTACGCCGGCCCTCGGGACCGGGGTAGTTGGCGTAGGTTCGGTCGGCATGCGCATATTCAGGCGTCTTTCGTCGCGGGCGCGCTGTCGCGCCCACCCCTTCCAGGATAGCAGGAGCGCCCGACGCGAAGCGGCTCGCTCACGCGGCGCGCGAGCGTCGCGCGTGCAGCGCCCGCCGCAGCAGCGTCTCGCCGTCGAGCAGTCCGTCGAGCTTGGCCCGGAAGGCGCGCAGGTCGTCGGCGCCGTAGACGAGCGTCCGCCGCAGCTCGAGCAGGTCGCCGCCGCCGCTGTTCACGCCGGGATTGGTCGTCACGGCCGCCGCGTAGCCGGCGCTGCGCACGAACTCGACCTCGCGAGCGCCGTACAGGCCCGCCGGATAGCAGAAGCTCGTGAGCGAATACGGGACGTGTGCCTCGATCGCGCGCTTGGAGCCCGCGATCTCCTCGTACGAGCGCTCCGCGTCGACCTGCGGCAGCAGCGGATGGGTGAGCGTGTGCGACTGCACGTCGACGAGGCCGCCGGCGACGAGCTCGCCCACGTCGTTCCAGGAGAGCGCGGGCGGCGGGTCTTCGTACCAGTCGAAGGAGGCGTCCCCGTCGATGATCCGGCTCGGCACGAAGATCGTCGCGGGGATGTCGAGCTCCGCGAGCACCGGCGCAGCCTCGAGCAGGTTGTCGCGGTAGCCGTCGTCGAAGGTCACGCACACGTAGCGGCCTGCAACGGGCGAGCGCAGCAGCTCGATCGCGCGATCGAGCCGGATCGGCTCGGCTCCGCTCTCGGCCACGGCACGCATCTGCTCGCGGAACCGCACAGGGGAGACCGAGAGCGAGTCGACGGTGTCGGCGACCCGGTGGTACCCGAGGATGCGCACGCCCGACCAGGCGGCTGGACGCATGCGGGCCCCCGCGATCCGCGCGCGCTGGTAGGAGCGCGCCGCCAGGTAGGCGGGGCGGAGCGTCGGGAGCCGTTTCTCGGCCACCTCGTGGTACAGCCGCTCGATGCGGTCGATCATGACCTCGGTCGAATAGCCGCGCTCGACGAGCTCACGGCCCAGGCGTGCGCGCCGCGCGCATTCGCCTGGATCGCGCAGGGCCTCGATGATGGCGGCGGCCAGCGCCCCCGGCTGCTCGGGCGGGACGAGCCAGCCGGTCTCGCCCGGGCGGACGACGTCGGGCGTGCCGCCCACGGCGGTGGCGACGACTGCGCGCTCGAGCGCGAGCGCCTCGAGTGCCGAGAGCGGCAGGCCTTCGCGTCGCGAGGGGAGCACCACGAGATCCGCTGCGGCCAGATAGGCCGCCGGGTTGAGCTGACGGCCCGCGAAATGCACGGCGTCGGCGAGGCCGAGCTCGGCGACGCGGGCTGTGAGCGCGTCGGTGTCCGGTCCGCCTCCGACCAGCACGAGGCAGGCGCCGGGGACGGCCTCGAGCACCTCGGGGAATGCCTCCACGAGCACGTCGACGCCCTTGACGGGGAAATGGCGCGCGATGCACGCAACCCGCGGGCGGCGGTCGGGGAGCGTCGTCGCCGGAGCTTCGAGCGCGGCGCGCTCGAGCTGCTCGATGTCGACGCCGGGCAGGACGAGCTCGACGCTGGGCGCCAGTCGGTGGCGCCGTACGCCCTCGGCGGAGGCCTCCGAGACGGCCGTGACGCGCGCACGGCCGGCGCGCAGCAGCAAGGCCGCAGCGCGCTCCTCCGACTCCTCGATGCCGTGGACCGTGGTGATCAGGGGCGTGCGCGGAAGCGCGATCGCCACCATCAGCATCGACCGCACCGACTGGGTGTGCGCGACGTCGGGCTGGAACTCCCTCGCGATCGAGCGCAGCGAGCGGAACCAGTCGGGGAAATGCCGGGGAGTGGGGCGGTCGGGCAGGCGACGACGCGAGACGCCCGCGACGTCGGCGTCGGAGAAGCGCTCGGGCGGCCCGTGCACGACGAGCACTTCGTGGCCGCGCGCGACGAGCCCGCGCGCGTAGGCGAGCGTCAGTCGCTCGCTGCCGCCCAGCCCGAGGCCCGGTGTGACGAGGAGGATGCGCACGTCTCTCACTATCGTCGAGCCGGGGCATGTCTGCCTGGCCGGCTTGACACTACGGTGGGAGACGTGAGCGCACCCACGATTCCCGCTGCGCGCAGGACTTCCGTCGCAGGCAGCGCCGCCGGCGTCATGGCCTCGACCGTGGTGACGCTTGCGATCGGCTATCTCGCGTCGATTCTCCTGGCGCGCTCGCTGGGACCGGCCGGCCGCGGCCTGATCGCGGTCATGCAGGCAGATGTCGCGCTCATCGTCAGTCTCATCGGGCTCGGGACACCCGCCGCGATCACGTACTTCGCCAGCCGCCGCGTGCGCCATCAGGCCGCGCTGAGCGGGTTCGCGCTGATCTACGGCTGCCTGCTCGGCGTGCTGTCGTTCGCGACCGTCCTGCTCGCTGGCGACTGGATCGCGAACCATCAGGGCAGCGGCTTCGACCCTCGGCTGTGGTGGCTCGTGGCGGCCCTCATCCCGCTCATGTACATCGAGTTCTTCGCCACCAGCCTGCTCAACGCGCGGCGGGCGTTCGCGCTCTCGAACCGGCTCAACATCCTGGGGCGCGTGGGCACCCTCGTGGCAACTGCCTCGCTCGTGACCGGGCTGGGCTGGGGCATTGCGGGCGGCCTGATCGCGGCGTCGCTGATCTCGCTCGTCAAGATCGCCGGCACCGTGCCGACCGTCGCGCAGATCGGCCTGCGCCTCCCTTCGCCCCATCTCGTCGGGGCGACGCTCAGCTACGGCTGGCGGGTCGCGATCGGGCAGATGTTCCGCTTCTTCTCGGGACGCTTCGACGTGCTCGTGCTGTCCTGGCTCGCTCCGCTGGCGACGGTCGGCAACTACGCGATCGCGCAGACGGTCGCCGAGCTCGTGCTCATCATTCCGCAGTCGTTCGGGTTCGTCGTCATGCCGATGGTGGCCGCGGGTGAGGATCACCGCGCGGCGCCGGCGCTGCGTCTGGCGGGCACGCTTGCGCTGCTCGGTGTGCTCGCCGTCGCGCTTGCCGGCCCCGTCATGATCGTGGTCGGCTTCGGCGACGCCTTCCGCGGTGCGCTCGTGCCGTTCTTCATCCTGCTGCCGGGCATCTGGATGCTCGCCTACGGCAACATCTGCTCGTTCGTCCTGGCTGCCAAGAAGCGGCCGCTCTCCTCCTCGATGCTCGCCGGCGCTGCGGCGGTCGTGACCGTGATCCTCGACCTGGCGCTGATTCCGCCCTTCGGAGCCGTCGGAGGCGCGATCGCCTCTACCGCTGCGTACTCGCTGTTCGGGATCGCGAGCCTCGTGACGGTCGCGCGCGCCGTGGCCACGCCGGTCTACGGCCTGCTGTTCGTCACGCCCGGCGAGGCGAGCGGCTACTGGAAGATGGCCGCGAGGCGGTTGGCGATCGCCCGCCAGGAGTAGCGCTCGACGATCGCGGCTCGTGCCGAGAGCCCGAGCGCGTCGGCTGCGACGGGGTCGGCCAGCAGATCGCACAGCGCGTCCGCCATGGCCGCCGGGTCGTGTGGCGCCACGGTGATGCCGCCGCCGGTCTCGGCCAGCATCTCGGTGATGCCCGGGATCGCGGAGCCGACGACCGCCCGCCCGGCGGCGAGGTACTCCGCGAGCTTCATCGGCCGGCCGATCGCGAGCTCGCTGCTGCCGGGCGAGAGACAGACGCGGGAGGCGGACACGTACCTCGCCACGAGCGAGCGATCGTCCACGAACCCCGCGAAGAAGACGCGCTCGGAGATCCCCCGGGCACGCACGAGCTCCTCGACGGCTTCCCGCTCGTCACCGTCTCCGACGAACACGAGCAGCGCGCGCGGTCGCCGTGAGAGCAGTAGCGAGAAGGCCTCGATCACCGTCGGGAAGTCGTTCCACCACGCGAGCAGGCCGACGAACAGCACGTGCTCGTCGGCGGGATCGAGCCCGAGCTCGCGCAGGGCGAGCGCGCGGTCGCGGGGTGCGAAGAGCTCGGTGTCGGCGCCATTCGTCACGATCTCGACTCGCTCGGCCGGCGCGCCGAAGACATCCACGAGCGCATCCCTCAGGCGCTCCGTCACGGGCAGCAGCCGGTACGACGAGCGCCAGGCTGCACTGACGGCCGCGCGCTTCACCTTCTCGCGTGCGCCGATCACGAGCCCCAGCCGGGCATTCGGATCGAGGTCGACGGACGTCAGCGCGTTGACTTCCAGGACGACGCGATAGCCCAGCGCTCGCCCGGCGACGATCGTGGGAAGGAGCCCCCAGTCGTAGCGGGCGTAGAGGGAGCGCGCGTCCCGCCGGCGCGCGACCGCGCGCGCGACCGCCACGGCGTTGACGCGCGCCAGGCGGGCGATCCTGCCGCTGCCCGAGCCGGCCGCGGCGCGGTAGCGAACCCCGTCGATGCCGGGGTCGGGGCCGCGCGAGACGAGCTCGACCGCGCAGCCTGCGGCCTGCAGTCCGCGGGCGATCTCGCTGACGTGCACCCGTCGGGCGTCCGGAAGGCCGAGGTCGATGTCTGCCACCATCAGCACGTGGCGCGGGTCGCGTGCCATCACGCGTGCTCGAGCCCTTTCAGCAACGCGCGCTCGACGGCCTGCCAGGCCGCAGGGCTGTCGGCGAACTCGGCCGTGCCGGGGAGCACGCGCGCGAGCAGGGCCCTGGCCTGGTCCGGGTGACCGCGCCGGCCGAGCAATGCCGCCTCGTCCGCGATCTGCAAGCCGGCGGCGACGAGCATGAGGCGCAGGGACGGATTCGGCGCCCGCAGGCCGAGCGGCCTGCCCGGGTAGAGGAGCACGCCATCGCCGTTGCCCACGCGCGCGGGCTCGTCGATGTGGTTTCGGGCATCCGTGTATGGATCCCCCGTGTAGTCGTTCACGGACCAGTAGAAGAGCCCCGCCGCACCCTGCTGCCAGGCGGCCGGTGCGACCGCCAGATTGCCGACGGCATCCTGGTCGAGCAGGAGCGTCGGGTCGCCGGGCGTCTCGCAGCACGACGAGTAGACCCAGGCCTCGGCGCCGAGCCCATGTGTCGCCGCGAGCACGTCGGGCGTGAGTGCGCGCAGGTGCATCGCCCAGGCGCCGACGCTGCTGCCGAGCGACGGATCGGTCGTCGCCGTGACGAGCTGTCGCACTCCCGGCGCATCGCGCGCGAGCGCGTCGCCCCAGCGGCGGACCTCGCCGAGCTGGTCGCCCGACGGCTCGTCGATGACATAGGAGTAGGGCACGGCGTCGGGCACGCGGGCACGTAGTTGGGCCGCGTTGGAGGCGACCCCGTGGGCGATTCGCTGCAGCGCGGCGTCGGAGGCGTCCGCGGGGATGCTGTCGGGCCGGACCCCGATGGCCGCGTCGCCGCCGGCGGCAGTGCCGTCACCGACGCCGTAGCGTGCGAGGACACGCGTGTACGCGGGCCCGGCGTCGGGGTGGTGCTCGGCCTCGTCGGCGTGCGTGCTCCAGACCAGGAACCAGGTGTGCAGGGCGCGCCGCTTCGGAAGCGTCACGTCGGCGACGCGCAAGCGGTAGCCGGCGGATCGGCTGCCGACCTGCACACTGCCCCGGTAGACGCCTGCGCGCAGCGTGCGCGGAACCTCGATGGAGATCCAGAAGACCTGGCGGGACGAGGAAGTGCGCGGCCGCACCGAGAGCGGCACGAGTGGATCGGGAACATCCCCCATGAGACCCCGCGCCACGGCGGTCGAGCGCGCCGTCACGGGGACCGTGAGCTCGCGCAGAACGCTCACGGCGCCGCTGCGCAGCTCCGCGCCGCCCGGCCCGCGCAGGCTGCTCGGGACGGGTTTGACGGTCTGGCCGCCGTCCACGACCAGCTGGAACGAAGCGCGCCCGCCCCGCGGCGCGCCGAGCACCGGCTTCCAGGACGCCACCGCGGTCGCGGCCTGGAGCTTCACGTAGGGGTTGGCGATCCAGACCCGCTGCGCCGCGCCGTGCTGGCTCGTCCAGCCCGCGGCGACTGCCGCGAGCGCGACGGCCAGCGCCGCCGATACGAGGCGGCGGGTCACGACGCGACCCGCCGTAGCCGCGCGTTCTGCTCGTCGGCGAGCTCGCGCAGGCCCGGACCGTGTGGAGGCAGGAGCGATGACCTCGCCTGGCGCGCGAGCTGGCGCGCGAGCCCGGGCGTGGTCTCGCGCGGGCGCAGACGCGCCGGCAGGGCGCCGGCGACGCCGACGACGGCAGCCAGCGCGAGTCGCTGCAGTGCCGTCTGCGTCTCGATCGCAAGCGCGCCTGCGGCCGAGTGATGCTTGCGCAGGTAGAGCCGCTGACTGCGCCAGAACTCGGTCTCTCGTCGTGCCGACGCGCCCGTGCTCGAGCGTGCCTCGAGGTGGACGACAGACGCGCTCGGCACGAGCTCGACGGTGTAGCCGGCGTCGTGGATGCGGCGGCAGAGGTCTTTCTCCTCCGCGTACATGAAGTAGTCCTCGTCGAAGCCGCCGATCTGCGTCAGCACGCTGCGGCGCAGCATCAATGCGCAGCCGGAGACGTACCCGACCTCCGCGGGCGCATGGCCCGCCGGCCGACTGCCTGCGACCACGTGCACCGCCGCATTCCAGACCGTCGGGAACGTCCAGGCCGACAACTGCGCCTCACCGCCGGGGCCGACCACCCGTGGGCCGGCCGCTCCCACCGCCGGATGCTCGTCGAGGTAGCTCACGAGCGTGTCGAGGGCGCCGTGCTCGACGAGCGTGTCGTTGTTGAGGGCCAGCACGTAGCGGCTGGAGGTGGCCTCGATGATGGCGTTCTGATTGGCCCCGAAGCCGCGCCTGACCTCCTGCGCGATCACCTCGACGTCGGGATGCGCGCGACGGATCGCCTCGACCGAGCCGTCGTCGGAGGCGTTGTCGAGCACCACGACGCGGACGCTCACGCCGCGCTCGGCGTCGCCCCGCAGCGACTCCAGGCAGGCCAGCGTGTCGTCGCGGTTGGAGTGGTTGACGATCGCCACGACGAGGTCGGTGATGGCACTCCTCATCGGGCATCCCCGCCGCGGGGCAGCGCATGACAGGCGAATTCGTCCACTAGCTTGAGACTATGCGCGCCGCCGTTGCCTCGCTCTCGGCGCCCGATCTGCGCGGAGGCGCACGCCTTCTCTGGATGGGCTCCCTGGTCGCGATGTTCCTCCTGCTCTGGGAGGCGCCGCGGCAGCCGCTGCTCGTCCTGCTCGTGCCGGTCGTCTGCGTCGGCGTGATCCTGGCGGTGCGCTCCCCCGCCTGGCCGCTCGGGGTGATCACAGGCTCGATCCTGATCTCGCTGCTGCTCTACGGCCATCTGCCCAAGGGTGGCACGGTCGCGGCGTACACCGCGTGGCTGCTGCTCGGCCTGGCCGTCACGATGGTCCGCAGCGATCGCGTGCATCCGCCGCTCCGGCTCGTTCTCGACATCTCGGCGGCAGGCACGATCGCGCTCGCGGTGCTCATGCTGGCGCGGCTGCCCGCCTCCGGCGACTACTCCTACGGCGTCAACAAGATCGAGCTCTTCGTGCTCATCGGCGTCCTGCCGTACATCGTCGGCATCGTGGTCGGGTTCGTGCGCACGGATCTCGAGCTGTTCTTCCGCGTCTACGTCGCGATGGCCGTGGCTGCGGCCGTCTACAACTCGTTCCAGCTCGCGGCGGGCACGGCCAACCAGCAGTTCTCCGACCGCTACTCGCTCGACTCCTCGATCGACGTGATCGGGCTCGGGCGCACGATGGGCGAGGTCTCGCTGATCCTGCTGTTCCTGCTGGTACGTGCGCGCTCGCTGCGGAACCGGGTGCTGATCGCCCTCGCGATGGCGCCGGTGGCGATCACGTTCATCAGCTCGGGCTCGCGCGGGCCGGTGATCGGCATGGCCGTCGCCCTGCCCTCCGTGCTGCTCTGGCGCGCGGCGAGCCCCGCCATCGCCCGCCGCCTGGCGTGGTCGCTGGTCGCGGTCGGAGGGCTCGCCGTGATCGCCGTGATCGCGTTCGTCCCGCCCGAGGCCACACAGCGCTCGCTGTCGATCTTCCAGACGACGCAGGAGACCGGCGACACCTCGCGGATCATCCTCTGGGGCGAGGCCATGCACGCGTTCTCGTCGAGCCTGATGCACACCCTGGTGGGCGTGGGCACGGGCGGCTACGCGTCGATTGCGACGACCGGGGCGCTGTATCCGCACAACATCGTGCTGGAGATCGGCTCGGAGCTCGGCATCCTGGGCCTGCTCGCGTTCGCGGCGTTCGTGATCTCGGTGATCGTGCGGCTGCTCGGGCTGCTCGCCCGGGGCGGCGAGAGCGCAGGCTGGTCGGGGCTGCTGCTGACGCTCTTCATGTTCTCGCTCGTCAACGCGCAGTTCTCCGGCGACGTGCCCTACAACTCCGGTCTCTGGCTGTGGGGCGGCATCGCCGGCGGCCTGGCGGCCGCGGCCCGGGCGGGCAGCCACTACCAGCTCCGGCAGCGCTCGTAGTCGAGCTCCAGCTCGTCTCGTGCGGTCGTCGGATCGAAGCGCGAGCGCATGCGTGCGATCGACGCCGCGCTGCGCTCGGCGTAGTCCGCGCGCGTCTCGTGGGCCTCGCTCAGGATCCCGGTCAGGCTGTCGGCCATGCGTGAGATCTGGGCCTCGTAGGCCTCGTCGTAGAGCGGGTCGTTGCGCCGGTAGATCCAGGGCCAGCGCCCGACCTCCGCGTCGTTCTCGAACGGGATCAGGTAGCCGTTCACGCCATGCTCGACGACCTCGGGCAGCGCACAGGTGGCCGATGCGATCACGGGCGTCCCACCGGCGAGCGACTCGAGCGCGACGTAGCCGAACGTGTCGTGGAACGTGGGCAGGACGAAGTAGTCGGCCTCCTCCATCAGCTCCAGCACGCGTGCATTGGGGGCGCTGCGCACGTGCACGACCCCGGGGCCGGCCACGCGCTGGTGCTCACGCTCGACGAGCGCGCGCGAGCCCGGGCCGATGTAGTCGTCGGGCTCCCAGGCGAGTGCCGACACGACCGTGGTCGTCACCGGCACCCCGGCGGCGCGCAGCCGCTCGTGCGCTCGCAGCAGGGCCGGGCCGCCCTTGCCCATGAAGCGGTGGGCGACGAACAGCAGCTTGAGCTCGCCCGATCCCGGCTTCGGAGTCGTCCGCCGCAACGGCATGACCGGATAGCGGACGCGCAGCTTCGCCTCGATTGCCGCGCGGTGCGGTGAGGAGGCGGCCTGCTTGCGGAACTGGCGTCGGGCGTACTCGGAGAACGCCAGGACCGCCACGCAGCGGTCGCCCGCCAGGCTCCCCCGCAGGCGCTCCTCGAGCCAGCCCAGCGGAGGACGCATGAGCGCGCTGTGCTCGTGGTCGTCCGGGAAGCGCGGGAGGAAGCTCTCGTAGCTCACGAGGAACGGCCTCCGCGTCATCACGGGCACCGCGTTGAAGCTATGCGTGAGGTCGTAGCCGGGCTCGGGCACCGGGGCGAACGACTCCGCCCAGACGGCGATGCTGCGTGCGGTCAACGGACGCTTGAGAAAGACGGCGTTGCGCTGCCCGAAGTCGATGCAGAAGCGAACGGGAAGCGCGCGCAGCGTGCGCACCCGGAGCCGTGGCAGCCCCGCGCCGGGGAACGTCGTGATCCTGTGCTGCGGAGCGGTCGAGCTACTAGCTGTAGCCATACTCGCGCTCGTCTCCCGCGCCGTACACGACCGCGCCGAGCATGCGGAACGACGGGCGCGCGAGGCGTGCCACGATCGCCGACAGGTCGTCGCGGCGTACGAGGCCGAGCCGAGCGACGAGAATCACGGCGTCGCACTTGGCGGCGATCACGATGCCGTCCGCGATCTGGCGCGAGGGCGGCGTATCGATCACGATCGTCTCGTAGCGCAGCCTGGCGCGCTCCAGCAGCTCCTCGAACGCAAGCGAGTCGAGCAGCGTGGGCGGGCTCGCGTCGCCTTCGCCGGCGGGCAGGACGTCGGGCATGTCGTCATAGCCGGCGACGATCGCCGAGCCGAGGTCGCTGCCGTCGCGCAGCACCTCTGTGAGGCCTCGCTGGCCGACCATCGCGAGCTGATGCGAGAGACCGGCGCGCCGCAGGTCGGCGTCGATCAGGAGCACGCGCCTGCCCGAGCGGACGAGCGAGCGGCCGAGGCCGATCACGGTCGACGACTTGCCCTCGCCCTCGCGGGCGGAGGTGATCGCGATGACCTGTGCCCGCGATGCGCCGCTGCCGGCGACGATCCCGGCGCTCACGCGCAGCACGTCGTAGGCGTTGGCGAGCACGCCGTTCTGCCCGTCGAGGTGATCGCGTACGAGCGGAACCGTGGCGAGCACGGGGTGGTGAGTCGCCTGCTCGACCTCGTCGAGGTCGTGGATCGAGCGGTCGAGCTGATCGCGCACCCAGGCCAGGAGCACGCCGGCCAGCAGGCCGACGAGCAGGCCCAGGATGACGTCGAAGGTGAGGCGGGGTGAGATGGGCGTGCCGCCCCCGGTCGCCGGCGCGGCGAGCTGCACCGACGTCGACTGCCGTCCGCCGTCGGCCAGCGCGATCGCGATCTGCTGTGCCAGCTGCGAGCGGCTGTTGCGAAGCGCGGCGATCTGGTCGTCCAGCTGCGCGGACGCGCCCGCCGTGCTCACGTTCTGCCGTGCGACGAGCTTGTGGATGCGATTGCTGAGCACGTCGGACTGCGCTTGCAGCGCCCCGACCTGCTCTTTCGCGCCCGCGACGTACTGGGCCTTGATGGCTGCGACCGAGTAGTTCGCGTAGCTCTGAGCGAGCGTTCGCGCGGCCTTGGGCGAGGAGCCCGTCACGCGAATGCGGATCAGGGGCGCGTCGGCGACGACGCTGGCGGAGACGCGCGAGCCGATGTTGCCGGGCGTGGTCTTCAGGCTCTTGGCCGCCTGCTGGATGAAGCCGCCGTTCGTGATCTCGACCACGAACGTCTTGGCGAGCGCGATCGAGGCATTGATCTGGTCGCTGTAGGAGATGCCGGCGCCGCCCGCGGTGTCCACGCGCATCAGCGCGCTGGCCTGGTAGACGTTCTTCTGCAGGGACGCGTACGCAAACGCGTTGGCGCCGCCGAACAGCATCACGACGATCACGATCCACTTGCGACGGCGCAGCATGTTCGCGAACGCCTGAAACTCGTTGGTCCTCGGCAGGGCCTGGCTCTCGCCCAGGGAGCCCTGCAACCCGTTCATCAGCGGAGATTCGCGGTACGGGGTCTGAAAGCTCATTGCCGGCCTCTTCGACGTCGCCATGCGCCGCGCCGGGCGCCTCTGGTGGGCTGGAAAGGCTGCGCGTCGCGTCCCTCGCAAAGCGCCGCCGGATTCGTCTGCATGAGCGTGTCGACGGCGTCCTCGCCGTGTCGCTTCGCAAGCTCGTCCGCGGCGTCGGCCAGCCGCGGTGGTCGCAGGCTGAGCGTGTGCGCGTCGGATGCGACGACGCTCACGAGCCCCTCGTCCACGAGCTTCCACGCGAACTTGCCGCGCGCACCGGCGCCCGCGCAGAGCGAGCGGGCGTTGATCTGAAGGCGAGCCCCGCGCGCCACGAGGTCGCGGGCGAGCCCGTCGTCGTGCGCGAGTGCGCGCGAGCGCTCGGCATGGGCGAAGAGCGTGCGAATGCCGACGTGCTCGAGGCGCCGCAGGCAGTGCTCCAGCACGGTCCCCGGAACATCGGTCGCAGCCTCGACGAGCAGCGTGCCGCCGCCTGCGAGCGTGAAGCGCGCGGCACCGGCCGCGAGCACGTCGTCGAGCCGGCCGGGATGAACCTCGGCGCCCGCGAGCACGCCGGGAGCCTCGGGGCGGCGATGGCTCAGGGCGCGGACGCGAGCGGCCACGTCGTCGGGTGCGCCGTCGAAGCGGGCATCCACATGCGGCGTGGTGACGACGGTCGTCGTGCCCTGTGCGGCGAGCGCATCCAGCAGCGCGTCGGTCTCGCCGTCGGTCGCTGGACCATCGTCGATGCCGGCGACGACGTGCGCGTGCACGTCGACGAACGACCGGATATGCGCACGCGCCGCCACGGATCCACTATCGACGCCAACCGCGGCGGACTTGAGGGTTGGAGCTAGCTGCTCGCTGCCGGCGCCGCGCCGTCCTCCGCGGGCCGTCCGTCACGGCCGACGTAGCCCCCGCTCGCGCCGACGATCAGGACGACGGCCGCGTCCGGACCGTTGTTGCGCAGTTGCCGCACGAACTGCGCCGGGACGTGCGCGGCCGAGCCGGGTCGCATGGCGTGCACGACGCCCTCGATCTCGATCTCCGGCGTGCCCGTGTGCACGAAGTACAGCTCGTCCTGCCGCTCGTGTCTGTGCCGCCGGATCTCCGTGCCCGGTTCCAGCACCCACGCGTTGACTCCGAACGCCTCGACGCCGAGCCCACTGCGGACCTTGCGCACGATGCCGTCCCCGAACTCGTCGATGTGACCCACGCGCGGCTCGCTCATGCGTTCTCCCCGGTAGCAGTCGTGCCGCGACGATATCGGGCTAGGCTGCGCCGATGCGTGCCCGGGCCCTGCTCACGATCGCGCTCATGCTCGCGCTGCCCGCCTCGGCGCAGGCCGCCGACCTCTATGTCGATCCGCACGCCGCCGGATGCTCCGACGTCGTCGGGCCCGATGTGGCGGGCCACGCCGCCACACCCTGGTGCTCCCCGACGCCCGCGTTCGGCCTGGCGCGCCCGGGCGATGTGGTGCATCTCGCGAGCGCGACGTACGGTGCGCAGTTGCGGCCGCTCAGCTCCGGCACCGCAGCGCAGCCGATCGTCTACCAGGCGGATGGGCCCGTCGTGATCGCGGCGCCGGCAGGCACGGTCGGCGTCATGCTGACCGGCGTCCACGATCTCGTCCTGCGCGGTCTGAACGTGCAGGCGGCGGCGGTACAGGGAGTGTGGGTCGACGACGCGAGCGGCATCCTGATCGACCGCCTGACCGTGGCAAACCGCGCCGGAGTGGGGGTTCAGGTCAAGCGCGGGGCGTCGGTGACAATCACGCATTCGCGATTGATCAACAACGCGCGCGCAGGCCTGCTCGATATGAGCCAGGCCCGCGGCACGGTGCTGCGCGACTCGCTCGTCAGCGCGAATGGCCGCGACGGGCGGCGCTACGACGGCGACGGCGTGGAGTTGAACAGCACCGGCGCCGTGGTGACGGGCAACACGATCACGCACAACGGCGACAGCGCCGGCTTCGAGCACGGCATCTACGCCGGCGCGGCGGCCGACCACTACGCGATCGTGGGAAATACGATCGGCGGCAACGCCGGCGCCGACATCAAGGCAGCGGGCGGCCCCGGGCTCGTGGCGGACAACCGGCTGAACTCCGGGCTCTTCGGCGTCGTGCTCTCGGACAATCCTGCGCCGGTCACCGTGCAGTACAACCTCATCCAGGGCCGTTTCCAGCACGGTGTCCTGCTGACCACCGGCCACGCGCCGGCGCGTGCGCGGCTGTGGAACAACACGGTCCAGCAGACGGGTCGCTCGACGGCGAGCGGCAATGCCTCCGCGGTCTTCGTCGCCAGCGCCGCCCAACTCGATCTTCGCAACAACCTCATCTCCTACACCAACCCGGACGCGCTCGGCACGGCACTCATGATCAACGACCGCTCGCTCGTCGGCAGCTTCGTGTCGCTCACGAACTGGTACTCCAGCACGGACGGCTCGCGTCGCCGTCTGGCCTGGAACGGCTCGCGTGTGACATTCGTCCAGTGGCGCAGCCTCTCGGGGCAGGACTCCTCGAGCATCGACTCGCGGCCGCCCGCCTTCTCGACGAGTGGTCGCGTCGCCTCGCGCAACATGGGCGCCGGCCGGGGCACCCGGCTGGGACTTGCCCACGACCTGGCAGGGACCGCGCTCAATCCGGGCGCTCGTCCCGACATCGGAGCCTTCCAGCACGGGTAGAGGGTTTTCTTCAGGGGCACGCTTGTCACCACATGCACAAGTGTCGTAGCTTCGCGCCATGCGGATCCCGGTCGTGCTTCCAGTGCTCCTCGTGCTCGCGGCCCCGGCCGTCGCCCACGCGTCCGATGTCTATGTCAATCCGGCGCCCGGCTGCTCCGACTCCGTGACTGCCACAGTCGCGTCGAGCCCATCGACCCCGTGGTGCTCGCTCGCGCCCGCGGGTCGTCTCGCACGCCCCGGCGATGTGGTTCACCTCGCGGCCGCCACCTACGCCACGCAGTTCCGCCCCGCCGCCTCGGGCACGACGGATGCGCCGATCGTGTTCCAGGCCGACGGCGCCGTCACGCTCTCGGCTCCGGCGGGCACGGTGAGCGTCATGCTCGTGGGCGTTCACGACGTGGTGCTGCGAGGCATGACCGTGCTCGCCGCGGCGCCTCAGGCCGTCTGGGTCGACGCGGCTTCGCGCGTCACGCTCGACGGGATCACCGTGACCAACAGCGCCGGCACGGGGGTTCAGATCAAGGCCGGTACCTCGGTCACGGTCACGAACTCGCGGCTGGTCGGCAATGCACGCACGGGCTTGATGGAAATGGCACAGGCGGTCGGCACGACGCTCAGCAGGTCGACCGTGACCGGCAACGGCAAGGACGGCCAGCAGTACGGCGGCGACGGCGTCGGGCTCAACGGCACGGGCGGCTCCGTGGTCGACGACACGATCAGCGACAACGGCGACGGTGTGGGCTTCGAGCACGGCATCTACGCCGGCTTGACTGCGAACGGCTACCTGATCGCCCGCAACGTGATCGGCAGCAATGCGGGCGCCGACGTCAAGGCGGCGGGTGGGCCGGGCGTCGTCGAGGACAACCGGCTCACGTCGTCGATGTTCGGGCTCGTGATCTCCGACAACCCGGTCTTCGTGACGGCCGCCTACAACCTCATCCAGGGCCGCTTCCAGCACGGAATCCTGATCACGACCGGCACGACCGCGGCACGCGCGCAACTCTGGAACAACACCGTCCAGCAGACAGGACGCTCGACCTCGAGCGGCAATGCCTCGGCGGTCTTCGTCGTCAGTGCCGCGCAACTCGAGATGCGCAACAACCTGTTCGCGTACACGAACTCCGACCTGCTCGGGTCCGCGTTCCTGCTCAACGACCAGACGCTCGTCGGCTCGTTCGTCGCCAATACGAACTGGTACGCGAGCCCGGATCCGAATCAGCTGCGCGTGGCCTGGAACGGCGCTCGGGTGACGTTCGCGAATTGGCGGACGCTCTCGGGCCAGGATGCCGCCAGCATCACCTCGGCGCCGCCTTCGTTCACCTCCGCAGGCGTCGTGGCGTCCGCCAATCTGGGCGCTGCGAAGGGAACGTCACTCGGTCTTGCGCACGATCTGGTCGGCACGCCGCTGCCGGCGCAGGCGCCTCCCGACATGAGCGCCTTCCAGCGCGCTTGAC
>Ga0207683_10002779_pt1 | contig 15291 bp, 14 predicted proteins | sample KBSM73metaG_FD_184333 | JGI IMG/M metagenome (GOLD analysis project Ga0207683, IMG submission 184333) | Miscanthus rhizosphere microbial communities from Kellogg Biological Station, Michigan, USA - KBS M7-3 metaG (SPAdes) (version 2) | ecosystem: Host-associated > Plants > Roots > Rhizosphere >... | reverse complement strand
GAGCGCCGGACCGTCGGCGAGGAACAGCGAGTCGAACTTCGCGTCCTCGGCGAGCTGGGCCAGTTGGGTCCAGTGGGCCAGGTCGAAGTCGGCACGCGGATTGCTCTCCGGCAGCCGCCACGCTGCCTCATGGTGGCCTGCCTCCATGAGGAACGCGTTGAGATGCAGTTCCCGTCCCGCGGCGGTCATGACTGCTTCGAGCTGTCGAAGCCGTCCGGAAGCAGGTTGTCGGTGATAGTGGTGATGTCGACCTTCTTGGTGATCTCACCGGCCGCGAAAAACGCGTCGCTGAGTGCCTGTTGGGCCTTGACGTCCTCGGGTAGCACCTGGGTGATCTTGAACGGGTACGAGTCGACGGTTGTCCTGGCGTCCTCCAAGGAGACACCGGTCTCCTTCGCGATGGCCTTGGCGTATTGGTCGGGATTCTGCTGGGCCCAGTTGAAGATCCGCGCGACGCGAGTGAGAAGGTCCGCGAGGGCGGCCCTGCGGTTCGGGTCGCCCAGCGATTTGTCGGTCGCCACGTAGTAGTTGTTGACCTGGTCGATCGGCGGAACGCCCTTGGCGATGATGCGGGCGCCGTCCTTGACCGCGATCGCCGACGGCGGATTCCAGATCGACCAGGCGTCCACCTTGCCGGAGTTGAATGCCGTGGCGCCCGCCGCCGGGCTGAGGTAAACCAGTTGGACGTCCTTGGGTGTCAGGCCCACGCTTTTGAGGGCGAGTAGCGCCAAGCCGTGGGCCGAGCTGCCCTGCGGGATGGCCAGCTTCTTGCCCTTGAGGTCCGCCAGCGTTTGGATTGGCGATCCGTTCGGCACGATGATGTTCTCGGCGGCCTTGGTCTGGTCGGCGCCGCGCTGCACGGCGACGATCTTGAAACCGAATTGCTTTGCCGCGCCGGTGATCGGCGGAACGTCGCCGACATAGCCGAGGTCGATGTCACCGGTTGCGGTCGCCTGTACCAGCGGCGGCCCGTAGTCGAAACGGGCGAACTTGACCTTGTACGGCGCATCGTCGAATGCGCCGGTCACCTTCGACAATTCCTCGCTGCCGTCGCCGCCGTTGTCACCGATGGTGAACGTGTACTGGCTCCATTCGGGGTGGCTGGCTGCCGTCGAACCGCCCGCGCTGCTCAGCGGGGCGTCAGGTGCCTTCGACGAGGAGCAGGCAGCAAGCACGCTCGTCACAGTGAGCAGCACTGCCGCGAACGTGACTTGAAAAGATCTGTGGGACATGACTTCTCCTGATAAAGGTATGCGGTGAGATGACGAGTTCAGTGCTGGCTTGCGAGGCCGAGGTCGGATAACAGTGCCGCGCGTAGTTCCTCTCGTGCGACGCTGGCTTCCCGCTCAGCGGGTGAGAGGCGCACTGTGTGCGCATCGCCGATTCGGCCGTTGCTCATGACCACGATCCGGTCGGCGAGCGCGATCGCTTCATCGACGTCGTGGGTGACGAGCAGCATCGATGCGTGATGCCGGTGGCGCAGGTCGCGTACCAGGTCGTGCATTCGTAGCCTGGTGATCGCGTCCAGCGCAGCGAACGGCTCGTCGAGCAGCACCAGTTCCGGCTCTGACACCAGCGCCCGGGCCAATGCGACCCGCTGCGCCTCGCCGCCGGAAAGCTCTTTGGGCCAGGCCTTTTCGCGACCGGCAAGATTGACCTCGCCTAATGCTTTCCGCGCTCGTTGGTCGGCGTCGGCACCGTGCAGGCCCAACGTGACGTTTCGCAGGACGCGCTGCCACGGCAACAACCGGTCGCCCTGGAACACGATCGCTCGTTTGGCGGGCACTTCGATCCGGCCGCCGTCCGGCTTGTCCAAGCCCGCCAGCAGGCGCAGCAGGGTGCTCTTGCCGCAGCCGGACGGTCCCAGCAGGACGACGAGTTCGTCATCGTCGATCACCAGGTCGAGGTGATCCAGCACGACGCGATCACCGAATCGGCGGACGACCTGCTCGACGAGCGCACCCGTCTGCGTGCGCAGCGCGGCGGTCACACGGCCTCATAACTGGGTCGCCACCGCAGCAGCACCTGCTCGAGGATCCGGACGAACTGGTCGGCGAGAAGGCCGAGAATCGAGTAGATCACCAACCCGACGAAGACCTTGTTGGTCTGCAGATATGTCTGGGCCTGGGTGATCAAGAAGCCGAGCCCTTCGTCGGCGTTGACCGTCTCGGCGGCGACCAGGCCAAGGATGCTGTACGCCAGTGAAAAGCGCAGGCCGACAAGGAACCCGGGTAGCGCGCCGGGGGCGAGCACCCGGGTGACGATGCGCCATGGGCCGGCACCCGTGGTGCGGGCCATCTCGATCAGCCGCTGGTCGACGCCCCGGATCGCCGCGAACAGATTCAGGTACATCGGCACGCCGGCCCCGAAGGCGATCAGCAAGACCTTCGTCAGTTCGTCGATGCCGAACCACACGACGAACAACGGCAGCACCGCGAGCAGCGGGATCGTGTTCAGGATCTGGGCAACGCCGTTGAACACGTATTCGCCGGTGCGAAGGAAACCGCCGAGCACGCCGGCCAAGATCCCGATGGCTAACCCGATTGCAAGACCAATTCCTGCTCGCTGCAAAGAGATCGCCAGATCGGGTCCCAAGATCCCGTCCCGCCACAGCTCCACCGTCGTGGTCAGGATGTCCGACGGCGCCGGTGCATATGCCGGCTTGAGGATTCCCGCCCGGGCGAGGATCTCCCACACGATGAGGATCGCTACCGGCGTCGTGTAGACACCCAGAGGCCAGCGCAGCCGACGACGCAGAGGGCCAAGTCGAGACTGCCGCCGGGAATCTCCCGGCAGAAATACATCGCGCAGCCGCCCAGTCGGTGTCGCCGTGACAGGAACGAAGGGCAGAGCGGCCCGCTTCGCGGCCAGGCTGATATCACTCACACTTGCTCTTTCTCGGCGCCTTCCGGGCCGACACTCGTCGCGGGGCGTGCGTCGTCGAAGTCTGCACCCGGGTGATTCGCGTTCTACTGATGTCGTCGACACGATGCCGCAACACGATCGATTGCGGGAGCCATCAAATCGGCGGGATTATTTCCCCGGACCGGTGGCCGAGCACGGAAACGGTTGTGGGCTCGGGCTTCTAGCCCGCGTGCAGCGCCCTAACCAAAATCTGGCGCCTGAATGACCATCACCTGAAGTTTCGCGGTTGCGTCGGAATACTTGCCGGAGCGAGTGTGCTGCCAACCTTGGACACAACGCGGGCGATCAGATTGTCCCAAGCTCAATGCGCAGCGCTGCGGTGCGTTACGCGAAGTGAACTACTCGTTTCCGCAACACATCCCGGAGAAGACTTGACTCATTCCAGAAAAGGGACCATATTGGTCGCGTGACCCCGTCACCGGATTACGCGGATCAGCTCCGCGCGGCTGACTTGCGCGTGACGCGCCCTCGGCTGGCGGTGCTCGAAGCGGTCCACGCCCAGCCGCATGCCGACACGGAATCGATTTTCGGGGCCGTGCGCGCCGGCCTGCCCGAGGTCTCGCGGCAAGCGGTTTATGACGTGCTCGCCGCGTTGACCGCCGCGGGCCTGGTTCGGCGGATCCAGCCGTCAGGCTCCGTCGCTCGCTACGAGTCGCGGGTCGGCGACAACCACCACCACGTGGTCTGCCGGTCCTGTGGGGTCATCGCAGACGTCGATTGTGCCGTCGGCGAGGCGCCCTGTCTGAACCCGTCGGATCACGACAGTGCTCTCGATGGCTTCGTGCTCGACGAGGCCGAAGTCATCTACTGGGGTTTGTGCCCCGACTGCTCGGCGTCGCAAGCTTCGCGATCACATCCGTGATCACAGCCCGATTCACCCACACCCGGAAGGAATGCTGTGTCATCTGATAGCCGCCCGCCTAACCCCGACACCAAGACCGCGAGCACGAGCGAGAGCGAGAATCCGGCGATCCCGTCGCCGACCCCGAAGTCCGGGGCCCCATTGACTAACCAGGACTGGTGGCCGAACCAGATCGATGTCTCAAAGCTGCACGCGCAGTCGTCAAAGGCCAACCCGATGGGTGACGACTTCGACTACGCCAAGGAGTTCGCGAAGCTCGACGTGGAGGCGCTGAAGGCCGACGTCAGCGCGCTGATGACCCAGTCGCAGGACTGGTGGCCCGCCGACTACGGCCACTACGGCGGCCTGTTCATCCGGATGAGCTGGCATGCCGCGGGCACCTACCGCATCCACGACGGGCGCGGCGGCGGCGGTGAGGGTTCCCAGCGCTTCGCCCCACTCAACAGCTGGCCCGACAACGCAAACCTGGATAAGGCTCGGCGGCTGCTGTGGCCGGTCAAGAGAAAGTACGGCAACAAGATCTCCTGGGCGGACCTGCTGGTGTTCGCAGGCAACGTAGCCCTGGAGTCCATGGGCTTCAAGACCTTTGGCTTCGGCTTCGGCCGAGAGGACATCTGGGAGCCCGAGGAGATTCTCTTCGGCGAAGAGGACGAATGGTTGGGTACCAACAAGCGCTACTCCGGCGAGCGTGAACTCGCTGAACCCTTTGGCGCGACGACCATGGGCCTGATCTACGTGAATCCGGAAGGCCCGGAAGGCAAGCCGGATCCGCTTGCCGCGGCCCACGACATTCGCGAGACGTTCGGCCGGATGGCGATGAACGACGAGGAGACCGCCGCGCTCATCGTCGGCGGCCACAGCTTCGGCAAGACCCACGGTGCCGGTGATGCCGACCTGGTCGGTCCCGAACCGGAGGCCGCTCCGATCGAGCAGCAGGGCCTCGGCTGGAAGTGTGCATTCGCTTCCGGCAAGGCCGGCGATTCCGTCACCAGCGGCATCGAGGTGGTCTGGACGGCGACCCCGACGCAGTGGGGCAACGGCTACCTGCAGAACCTGTACGGCTACGAGTGGGAGCTGACCAAGAGCCCTGCCGGGGCGTGGCAGTTCACCACGAAGGACAATGCGGGCGCGGGCACGATTCCCGACCCGTTCGGGGGCCCGGGCCGCGCACCGACGATGTTGGTTACGGACATCTCGATGCGGGTGGACCCGATCTACAGCGAGATCACGCGTCGCTGGCTGGACCATCCCGAGGAGCTCTCCGTGGCCTTCGCCAAGGCCTGGTACAAGCTGTTGCACCGCGACATGGGACCGATCAGCCGCTACCTCGGGCCGTGGGTTGCCGAGCCGCAGCTGTGGCAGGACCCCGTTCCGGCCTCCGAGGGCGAGCCGATCGACGAGCAGGACATCGCCGCGCTGAAGAGCAAGGTGCTGGAGTCCGGGCTGTCGGTGCCCCAGCTGGTCAAGACGGCATGGTCGTCGGCGGGTAGCTTCCGCGGCACCGACAAGCGCGGCGGCGCCAACGGAGCGCGGATTCGCCTTGAGCCGCAGAAGAACTGGGAGGTCAACGAGCCCAGCGAGCTGGACAAGGTGTTGCCGGTTCTCGAGAAGATCCAGCAGGACTTCAACGGCTCCGCGTCCGGCGGCAAGAAGGTTTCCCTGGCCGACCTGATCGTGCTGGCCGGGTCGGCGGCTGTCGAAAAGGCAGCCAAGGATGCCGGCTACGAGATCGGGGTGCCTTTCGCCCCGGGCCGTACCGACGCCTCTCAGGAGAACACGGACGTAGAGTCGTTCGCGGTCCTCGAACCGCGTGCCGACGGATTCCGCAATTACGTTCGTGCCGGCGAGAAAGCGCCATTGGAGAAGCTGCTGCTGGAGCGGGCCTACATGCTGAATGTGACCGCACCGGAACTGACCGTGCTCATCGGTGGCCTGCGTGCGCTGGGTGCCAATCACGGCGGCAGCAAGCACGGCGTCTTCACCGACAAGCCCGGCGTGTTGACGAACGACTTCTTCGTCAACCTGCTCGATATGGGCACGGAGTGGAAGGCGTCGGAGTCGGCGGAGAACGTGTACGAGGGTCGTGATCGCAGCACCGGCGACACCAAGTGGACCGCCACCGCCAACGACCTGGTGTTCGGCTCGCACTCGGTGCTTCGCGCACTGGCCGAGGTGTACGCGCAGGACGACAACAAGCAGAAGTTCGTGAAGGACTTCGTCGCCGCGTGGGTGAAGGTGATGAACAACGACAGGTTCGATCTGGCCTGATCAACGACGGAATGGCGCCCCGCGAGCTGACACGGCTTGCGGGGCGCTGTTTTTCACTGGTGCGTCACGACAACAGTGCGCGGATCAACGGCGCGATCTTGTCCGCCATGTAAGCATGCCCGGCGTCGGTCGGGTGCACGCCGTCCTTGCCGATCAAGTCCGGCCTGCCGACGAACCAGCCTGCGGCGATCGGATCGACGAACGTCGCCCCGGCTACCCCGGCTTGATACTTCAGGGCGTCGCGGATCCGCAGCACGGGATCTGGCGGATCGGCGGTGGGCCACGGCGGCCCGATGACGAGGAACCGTGCCTTCGGCGCAGTGCGCCGCGCGAGTTGATACGTGCCCCACGCCAAAATCGAAAGCTGCGTAGGGTCGACCCCTTGGTCGTTGCGCGAGCCGAAGAACACCACCAGCACATCGTCGGGCTTTACCGCATCCGCCGTCAGATCCTCGAACACACTGCCGTGGCTACCGCGGGTGCCGTAACCTGCCCCGCCCTCGGCGGCGACATCTGGTGCGACGGGTGTTCCCTGCTGCGTCAGCAATTGCCAGGCTCGGGCGGTCCACCCCTTGGCACCGAGTCCGCCGAGATCGCCTCCGGTCGTGTAGGAGTCGCCGATCACCGCGATGTGTTTCACCGAGACGGCAAGATCCAGTGTTTCGTTGTGCCTCACCGGAGTTAGGTGCTCACCCACCCCGCCGAGTAGAACGGCGATCGCGACGGTGGCCGTGATCAGACGACTCACCGGAACAGCCTACGGCCCAACCTGCGAAATCTGTCTGGTGACGCTATTCCGTAATGCAATCGAGAACTGCTGCATTGTCGTCGGGCGCAGCAGGATTCGGTATCTGCCAACGATCAACCCGCGCGCGCAGCCACGGCATTCGCCGGCAGTTGCCGGGGGCCGTGGAGAGGTTGAAGCTTGCCGTGCGTCGGATCGGCTGCCTCGGTACGGGCGTCGGCGTGTGAATCAGCAGCGTCGGTTTGGGGTGCGCCAGTCTTGACCATTCTGCGCATCCAGATCCGGGCGGGCTCCTCGACGAAGTGGTACAGCGCCGCGGCGCCGAGGACAGCGACTCCCAGCACACCAACCACGATCAACTTCGCAGACCAGCTCGGCGTGAGAACGATCTCGAATTCCGCTGTGAACCAGTTCCAGGCGGTGTGCACCAACTCGTGCACCATGTACAGGCTGAACGAGATGTATCCGCCGTACACCATGATTCGGGTGGATAGCAGCCGCGGCAGAGTGCCGACGCCGATCGCCAACGTCACAACCAGCGGCACGAACAGCACGTCGACGAGGCCGCTTGAGTCGGAGACCTTCGGTACCGGATTCGCATCCAGGAAATAGAGAATGCCGACGATGCCGACGCCGAGCGCTAGGGACAGATAACCGGCGATACGGCGGGCACGGTCAGTCGGCTGCAATTTGCGAACCGCGGCGCATGCCAGGGCCCCAGCGGTGAACTGCATGATGATTCGCGGAAGCCAGCTCCACGGTGTGTAGAAATGGCCGGTTGCCAGGAGAAGCAGCGCGGGCGGCAGCGAGGCCACTATTGCCAGCCACAGCAGGCCTCTTGCCCTCGTCGCCCGGGAGATCCGGAAAATCGCCAGCACCAACACCCCGAACAACAGGTACGCCAGCCATTCTGCGCTGATCGACCAGGCGGGTCCGTCCCAGCTCGACCCGTCGAAGAACGGCTGGAACCAGAGTTGCACCAGCACGACCTGGCGGACATAGCTGACGGCGTTGAGCTGGTCGGCGACCGGCGACGGCACGTGACCGACGTACAACGTGAAGATGATCCACGCGAGCGCGAGGTGCAGTGTGACGAGATAGACAGGCCATACCCTGGCCAGCCGCAACCACAAGAAGTGCAGCGTTGACCGAATCGAGAACGACTCCCCCATGCGGTCGAGGTAGTTCCAGGTCAGCACGAACCCGCTGAGCATGAAGAACAGGTCGACGCCTTGTGCACCGCAATTGAGCACGGGCGCGAGAGCAGACCTGAAGCCGGGTGCCACCTGCTCCAACCATGGCCGGAAATGAAAAAGCACGACCCACACTGCGGCGACGATGCGCAAGCCGGACAGGGCTTTGATCTCTCCGGTGCGCACAAGACTCTTTTCGTGAGGGACTCTTCTGTTTCGTTCGGGCCACGCCACTGCGACCGCCGGCATTGCGATCCGCCTCCCCGCGGTCCCGCATCCACCAGCGTTGGCAGAATATCAGCGTGATCGCCTCGTTCGCGCGACCGGAATGCTGTGTCGTTCCTGGGAACCGGCGAGTTCTGATCCGTCAGTTAACGAAGTCCGCCGAGTAGCCCGCCTTGATCATTGTTGCGGGGCGGACTCTGGTTTGGACGGTCGGCGCGACGGCTGACGCTGCTGGCGAGCGCCGCATCAGCAAGAACCGCAGCGAGGAGGCAGAGTGGATATGCTTGCGCCTCTCGACAGAGGACGACTATGTCTGCTGATGCCGGCGCCGACGCGCCTTCGCCCGCCAGGTCGAACAGCGCCTCCGGCCATATCCGCCTGACCTCACACAGCGGAGGCTTCGATGCTCCGCCGATTCGCTGGGGCGCGCCGACGGCAACCGAGCGCGGCCCGCTCGTCGGCACCACCACCAAGCGCGCCCATCGCAATGTGATCGGCACTCACAGCGGCTCATACAGCGTGTACCGGGCGCTGGCGGTGGCGGCAGGTGCGTTGTCGCGCGAGCACAAGGCCGACCTGACGGACACCACGCCCACCGACGTCATCGGCCCGTTCCCCCAGTGGAGTGAGCCCGGCAGGATCGTCAGCCTTGACCCGTGGGGCGCCATGGTGGCCGACGTGTTCGCCGCCGACCTGGCTGCCGGTTACGACATCCGCCCCACCATCGCCATCACCAAGGCGCACGTGATTGTGCCCGAGATCATGGATGCCGTGCAGAAAGGACGCCTGGTCCCGGACGGCCAGATCCTGCTGCCTGGCGGCGCGGCGCTGGTGACTAAGGCGGCGATCGAGCCCGTTTGGCATCTGCCGGGGGTGGCGCACCGATTCGGCTGCAGCGAGACGGACCTGCGCCGTGTGCTCTTCGAAGAGACCGGCGGCATGTACCCGGAACTCGTGACGCGCTCGGACCTGGAGGTCTTCCTGCCGCCGATCGGTGGGCAGACCATCTACATCTTCGGTAACGGCCGCGACCTCGGTGATCCCACGGTGGAGCTGACCGCGCGCGTGCACGACGAATGCAACGGCTCGGACGTCTTCGGCTCGGACATCTGCACCTGCCGCCCCTACCTCACGCATGCGATCGAGGAGTGCATCCTGGGCGCCCAGCGTGGCGGTGTTGGCCTGGTGGCTTACTCCCGGAAGGAAGGCCGGGCGTTGGGTGAGGTGACCAAGTTCCTGGTCTACAACGCCCGCAAACGCCAGGCTGGCGGCGACACCGCAGAGACCTACTTCGCCCGCACCGAGTGCGTGGCGGGCGTGCAGGACATGCGCTTCCAGGAGCTGATGCCCGACGTGCTGCATTGGCTGGGAATCAGGAAGATCCACCGCCTGGTGTCCATGAGCAACATGAAGCACGACGCCATCACGGGATCCGGAATCGAGGTCGGCGAACGCGTGAACATCCCTGACGCGCTGATTCCGCCCGACGCCCGCGTGGAGATCGACGCCAAGATGGCCGCCGGCTATTTCACCCCTGGGCCCGTGCCCGACGAAGAGGAATTGAGGAAGCCAAAGGGCCGGGGGTTTGACGGATGAGCCTCGTAGGCGTCCGTCCCGACCACGACACCAGCCGGCCCGCAGGCGCGGCCGCGGCGCTGCGCACCACGACAGCGGTCCGCGAGCGTGCGCAGTATCTGCTGAACCGCGCGCGTGCAGGCGACTCGCTCTGGTTCACCGTGCACGACGATGCGTTGCCTGCTGCGGCGGCCGAAGTTGTCGACGTCACGCGCGCCCGCTACCCCGACCTGCGCATCCCGTATCACAGCCGTTGGCGTCATTTCGAGGCAGGCGGCGTGGACCGCAGGGCCGAGCTGGATGCGCGGCTCGCCTCAGAGGACGGATCGACGCGTGCCCGCGCCCTGATCGACCTTGCAGTGGTCAGTGTGCTGCTCGACGCAGGCGCAGGCGCGGACTGGCACTACCTTGAGGCAACCACTGGACAGCGCTTCAGCCGATCCGAGGGTCTGGGCGTGGCGAGCTGGCACGCATTCTGCGGCGGCGCCTTCTCCAGCGACGCGGCACATCCGTTGCAGGTCGACGTTGCCGGCCTGCGCAGTCTGAGCGTGGACCGGCTGGCCGAGGTGTTCCAGAGCTCATCCGCGAACCCCTTGGTGGGATTGGAAGGGCGCGTGCTGGTGCTGCGCCGGCTGGGCGATGCGCTGGCTTCGCAGCCCGAGGTGTTCGGCGCTGGTGGCCGGCCAGGCGGTCTCTTCGATCTCAGGGAGGTCAACCGAGTCGCCGCGCAGGACATCCTGTCGCAGATTCTGGCATCGCTGTCAGGAATCTGGTTGGCCGCCAACAGTATTGGGAATGAGGCCCTCGGCGACTGCTGGCGGCACGACGCGGTGCCCGGCCCCGGTCTGACCCACGGCTGGGTGCCCTTTCACAAGTTGTCGCAGTGGCTGACCTACTCGCTACTGGAACCCTTCGAATCGGTGGGCGTACGTGTGGAGGGCCTGAACGCGCTCACCGGGCTGCCCGAATATCGCAACGGCGGCCTGCTGCTGGACACAGGCGTGTTGCGTCTGCGCGAACCGGCCTGGGCCGCGCGCACCTGGGAAGTGAGCGATGAGCTGGTGGTCGAGTGGCGCGCACTGACCGTGGCCCTGCTCGACGAACTGGCCCCTCTGGTGCGGGCAGGACTGGGCTTGGACGCTGAACAGATGCCGCTGGCCTGCGTGCTCGAGGGAGGATCCTGGGCGGCGGGCCGTGCCCTCGCTGAGCGACTGCGTGACGGACGTCCACCTCTTTCGGTCGCCAGCGACGGCACGGTCTTCTAGGGCCATGGCGACGGTACATCTGATCAGCCACCCGTTGGTCCAGCACAAGCTCACCCTGATGCGTCGAAAAGAAGTTTCCACCAACAGTTTTCGTCAACTTTTGCACGAGATCTCCGCTCTGATGGCCTACGAGGTGCTGCGGGATATGCCCATGCACGACATCGAGATCGAGACACCGCTGGAAAATACGACAGGGAAGGTCATCGACGGCAAGAAACTGGTGTTCGTCTCGATCCTGCGTGCAGGCACCGGAATTCTGGACGGCATGCTGACCGTGGTCCCCGGTGCACGCGTGGGCCACATCGGTCTTTACCGCGACCCTAAAACGCTTGTCGCCGTTGAGTATTACTTCAAGCTTCCCGGCGAGCTGCACGAGCGCGACGTGGTGGTGGTTGACCCGATGTTGGCCACCGGGAACTCGGCCGTGGCGGCGGTGGACCGGCTGAAGGAATGCGGGCCCAAGTCGATCAAGTTCGTCTGCTTGCTGACCTGTCCCGAAGGCGTGGCCGCGATGCAGAAGGCCCATCCCGACGTGCCGATTTATACCGCCGCCATCGACCGCCAGCTCGACGAGCACGGCTACATCCTGCCCGGCCTCGGCGACGCCGGGGACCGCATCTTCGGCACCAAGTAGCTGTCGGCTTGGGCGGAGAAACCCCTTAATCCCCCACTGACGCCGGCCCGGAGAGGCCCCAAATGCGCCTGTAACGCAGGGGCACACAGCCCGTTTTGGCAGTCGCCGCAGCTCCATTCCGTGCTTACAACACGGAGTGATCCACCATCACGAAGGCCGGATTGCGTCGCCGAAGCGCTGACCAGCGTGCCGCTCTAAGCGTCTTTGCGTGGCGGTCGTTGGTCGTTCGGGTCGTTCGGGTCCGGTTCGCCGAACCACCGCGACGGCTCCTTGGTGCCGTATTCGTCATGCCAGTCCCACCACTCGTACGGCGGACTCTGTGGGTAGCCCTGCGGGGAATCTTCCCATTCCTCTTGTCGTCCAAGGGCCGTCATGTCGAGCAGGTTCCACGTGGTGACAAACGCCTCGTCGCCGCGGTTATTGATGAAGTAGGTGCGGAAGATCCGGTCGCCATCGCGGATGAACGCGTTCGTGCCGTGCCACTCGTCGCAACCGAAGTCCTTGTCGAAGTCGTCGGTGATGGTGTACCACGGGATGTGCTCCCAGCCCATCCTGGCCTTCACCCGCTCGATGTCGTCCTGCGACGCGGGCGAGGCGTAGACGAACGTGGTGTCGCGCGCGTTGAGGTGGGTGAGGTTGGGCACGTGGTCGGCCATCAAAGAGCAACCGACGCAGGCGTGTTCGGGCCAGCCGTGCACGTCGGCCTGGAAGAATGCGCGGTAGACGAGCAGCTGCCGCCGGCCACCGAAGAGGTCGAGCAGGCTCACCTTTCCGTCAGGCCCGTCGAACACGTAATTCTTCTCCACGGCCACCCATGGCATCCGTCGGCGCTCGGCGGCCAGCGCGTCCCCCGCGCGTAGGTGTTCCTTTTCCTTCACCAGCAGTTTCCGGTAGGCGGTCTCCCAGTCCTGCGCCGATACGATCGGTGGTGTTTTCATCGTGCTTGTCTCCCTTCGGCTTTCGATACTGAGCTCAACTCGTCGGAGCGTCCGGCTTCGAGTCGTGACCATTGGGCGATGGGACGTCCGTTTTCGCGCACTCGTTCGCTGTTGTTGGCGACCGGGCGCACAGGCCAGCCAGCCGGCGAGTCTTCCCACGCCTCCTGGCGCCCATACACGGTGAGGTCCATGAGTGCGAAGCTGTAATCCATTGCCTCAACGCCGCGGTAGTTCGTCCAATAGGTTTCGAAGGCGCGATCGCCGTCCCGCAGGTAGCACACGAGGTGCATCAGGCCGATCTGGCGCCCGACGAGCAGTGTGTCCAGCGAATCCTGCGCCGAGTACCACGGCATGTCCCAGCCCATGAACTCGCGGTAGCGGCTGCTTTCGTCGTACGGACCCTGACAGAAGACCGCGTAGGTGACATCTCGCGACTGCAGATACGAGAGCTCCGCGACGTGGGTGGTGCACCACGTGCAGCCTTCGCACTGCTCGGCAGCTGGATGCCCGGTGTGCCACATGAAGTAGTAGGCGATCAGTTGGCGACGGCCCTCGAACGCGTCAAGCAGCGTGACGGGACCGTTGACACCGATGAGCGGCGTTGTCCCGTCCACCTCGACCATCGGCAATCGGCGACGGGCCGCGGCGATCGCATCTCCCTCGCGCGTGTGCGCCTTCTCGCGAAGCCGCAGCGCATCGAGTTCGCCCTGAAAGGCGGCTCGGTCGACCACGTCGGGCATGCCACCGTGCGCGCTCATGATTGTTCGAGCGCGGACTTGAGGTTCGAGAGCTTCCATGGCCAGCCGCCCGAGATGAGACCAAGCACCGTGCTTCCTGGCTCGAAGTCACCGTGGATGACGGTCAGCTTGACCTGCTCGCCTTCCTGCTCGATGTCGAACGACACCTTTGACCGCCGTTCGGCCGCGCAGGCGGCGACGGTCTCTTCGTCGAGTTGTTCGACGGCCGTTGCAAGTTCGGGAACGAAAGTGTGGAACGTGAAGGCGAGCCGGCGGTAGGGGTCGGACTCGAGGATGACCTGCTCGGGGTGCTCGATCTTCAGGCCGTGATCTTCCCACGCGTACCTGGATCCCTTCTGCCAATCGGACACCATCGCGTGGCCCATATACCGGTGGGAGAACGCGGGGTCGGTTAATGCCTGCCACAGCTTCTCCGGCGTGGTTCGGATGTAGGTGGTGTAGACGAATTCCCCACTGCTGCTCATTGATTCGGTCTCCAATGCTGTTTTCAAGTCGGCGAGCGTCTGCGCCCGCGCACGGTCGTACTGAGTGATCCAGCGATCGGCGATGGCGTTGATCGGCTCGGCGTTGAGGTAGTGCAGCTTTTCCCGTCCCCGCCATACGGTCGTGACCAGGTTGGCCGCCTCGAGCACCGCCAGATGCTTGCTGACCGACTGCCGCGCCATGGACAGGCCCGCGCACAACTCCTGCAGGTTCTGACCGTTGCGCCTGTTGAGGCTGTCGAGCAGCAGACGCCGGCTCGGATCGGCCAACGCCCGGAACACCTCGTCCATCTCTGCCATTTCCATCACATGCAGCCGTTTGGCTGCCTATTGCACTATAGGCAGCCCTCCGGCTGCATGTCAACAGCCTGCGTTGGTTCCGACGGGTCGGCCGAGTTCCTCGAACCTGGCCAGGCTGGAAGGGTACTCACGTCGCCATCGTCGGTGGGACGATTCAATACTCGGTCAAGATCGGGTAAAGCCGTGTAGCGCGTGGTGACCTGACGCGATTACGTCGCGCCGCCCGGTCGCATTCGCGTGTTCTGACCGGCGGCGAGCCACCAGTCGTTGTCGCGTCGAACGAGGACGTACATCGCCATCTCGGAAAATGGGGCGTCTTCGTCGCCGCTCGGTGCGGCGGGTTCACCGCTGGCGTCCACGGCGAGACGAGCAACGTGCGCCACGATCACGTCATCGCCGATCGGCAACACGCGGTCGATTTCGTAACGCGAGTGCGGACCTCCGCGGCCTTCTGCCTTCAGTCGTTGATGGATCGCAAACAGGGTCTCGAAACCGTGAACAGTCGCCCCATATGGACTGCCCCATGCGATGTCGGCACTGAAGCGCCGGTCTGCGATCTCCGCATCAGCGGTGTCCCAGCCGGTTTGAAGCTCTGCGACCAACGCTTCGACCGCGGCTCGTGCTTCGCCGTCGCGATCTGGCCGGGCGATCGTCGGGCGTTGCCACGTTGACATCGGGATTACCCCTCTCCGTTAGTACAGCGGCGACCAGGCCGAGGTTCGCAGCAGCCGGCTCTGCCACTGATCGCGGTAGGCCAGCGCATCGAACATGTAGGTGCCCGGTCCGCGGTGTTCAGGCGCGATGTCGGAGGTGAGCAGGTGGACCAGCGTGGCGTAGTCGTTGGCGGGTGAGATCTTCTGCCACAGCATGGCTTCTCGTCGCTTGTAGCTGCCGTGCGCCACCTGGAAGCACGCCTGGATGTCGAGGATCTGCGATGTTTTGGACAGTGGACGGTAGTAGATCTCGTCCCACATGCGGATGTAGTCGTCCAGCGGGGCGTAGGGCCAGCCGGTGTCCTCCATGAAGACGCTCAACGGGTGAGTCGCACCGTCGGTCGGCACACTGGCCAGGTCGACTTCCTGGAGGGGCGACCACTCGACCGGTAGCAGGATCTTGCCCGT
>Ga0207683_10002776_pt1 | contig 15304 bp, 9 predicted proteins | sample KBSM73metaG_FD_184333 | JGI IMG/M metagenome (GOLD analysis project Ga0207683, IMG submission 184333) | Miscanthus rhizosphere microbial communities from Kellogg Biological Station, Michigan, USA - KBS M7-3 metaG (SPAdes) (version 2) | ecosystem: Host-associated > Plants > Roots > Rhizosphere >... | reverse complement strand
CGCTCGCGCTCGTGAGTCGCGCGCGCGCACTCGGTTTCGATGTATTGCTCGATTGCGCCGCATTCGTCCCAAGCCATCCGCTGAGCTTGCGCGAATGTCCCGCGGATTTCGCGGCGCTGTCGTTCTACAAGCTCTTCGGTTATCCGACCGGCCTGGGTGCCCTTGTGATGCGGCGCGATGCAATGGATAAACTGCGGCGCCCATGGTTCGCTGGCGGCACCGTGCGGTTCGCGTCGGTGCGTGCCGACCTGCATCGACTGCAGGACGGCGCCGAAGGGTTCGAGGATGGCACGCCGGATTTCCTCGGCATTGCCGCGCTGCCGGCGGGGTTCGCTTTGCTGGAGCAGGTCGGAATGACGCGGCTTCGCGCGCATGTAGCGAGGCTGACCGGCGAGTTGCTCGACGGGCTCATGGACCTGCGCCGCGACGACGGTTCTGCGTTGATCGGGATCTACGGCCCGCGCCAAGCCGGCGCTCGCGGCGGCACGGTGAGCTTCAACGTGCTCGATGCGAGCGGATGTCCGTTGCCTTACGCAACCGTCGAGGCTGCCGCGCGCGAGGCGGGCATCTCGGTACGTGGCGGTTGCTTCTGCAACCCGGGCGCCGCGGAAGCCGCATTCGGGGTGGAGCCCGCGCGATTGAAGCGATGCCTGACGATGCTCGACGGCGAGTTCACGCCGGAGCGCTTTTCCGCGTGCGCCGGTACCGAAGTCGGCGCTGTACGCGCCTCGGTCGGCCTGGCCAGCAACGACGCCGACGTTTCGCGACTGCTCGACTTGCTCGACGGGTTTCGCGCAGCGCGCGGCTGATTCCAGGGGTCCGCTGCGTTTCCCGGGGAGCATGCCGCCCCGCGGCTGATCCACGGCCGCTGAACCTGTCAGCGCTCCTGTCGCTGCTTGTCGAACGGCGGCAGGCACTCGCCTTAGCCAAGGCGCACCGGAGCGCCTTGGCGTCGACTGCCAGGGCCCGTCGCTTCAGGCCAGATCGAAGCGGTCGGCATTCATTACCTTGGTCCATGCCGCTACGAAGTCCGCCACGAACTTTTCCTGCGAGTCCGCGCACGCATAGACTTCCGCGAAGGCGCGGAGCTGCGAGTGCGAACCGAAGATCAGGTCGACGCGTGTGGCGGTCCATTTGAGCGCGTTGGTCTTGTGGTCGCGGCCCTCATACCGGTCATCGCCGGACGGCTGCCACACCGTTTCGACGGTAAGCAGATTGGCGAAGAAGTCGTTCGTCAACGCGCCGACTTTCTCGGTGAAGACGCCGAGGCCGGAGTCGCCGGCATTCGCGCCGAGGACGCGCAGGCCACCGACGAGCACGGTCATTTCGGGCCCCGTCAGGGTCAGAAGTTGCGCGCGGTCCACCAACGCCTCCTCGGGCTTCATGAACTGCCTTTTGCTGCCGACATAATTTCGAAAGCCGTCGGCACGCGGCTCAAGCGGTGCGAACGATTCCACGTCTGTCTGTTCCGGAGATGCGTCCATGCGTCCCGGCGTGAACGGGACCGTCACGGCGACCGCGCCGTCTTTCGCCGCTTTTTCGACCGCGGCGCTGCCGCCGAGAACAATCAGATCGGCCAGCGAGACCTTCTTGCCACCGGGAGCCGATGCGTTGAACTCGGTCTGGATCGCTTCGAGTTTCTGCAGCACCGTCGCAAGCTGCTTGGGTTCGTTGACCTCCCAGTCCTTCTGCGGCGCGAGGCGGATGCGCGCGCCGTTGGCGCCGCCGCGCTTGTCGGAGCCGCGGAACGTCGAGGCCGATGCCCACGCGGTCGAGACGAGGTGCGAAACCGTCAGTCCGGAGCCGAGAATCTTCGCCTTCAGCGCGACGATGTCCTGCTCCGTGATCAACGGATGATTCACGGCCGGAATCGGGTCCTGCCAGACCAGCCTTTCTGCGGGCACCAACGGGCCGAGGTAACGCGCGATCGGGCCCATGTCGCGGTGCGTAAGCTTGAACCACGCGCGCGCAAAGGCGTCCGCGAACTGATCCGGATTCTCCATGAATCGGCGCGAGATCTTCTCGTAGGCCGGATCGAATCGTAGCGAGAGGTCCGTGGTCAGCATGGTCGGAACATGCTTCTTCGCCTTGTCGAAAGGATCCGGGATCGTGGCTTCCGCATTCCTGGCCTGCCACTGCTTCGCTCCCGCCGGACTTTTGCTCAGCTCCCATTCGTAGCCGAACAGGTTGCTGAAAAAGTTGTTGCTCCACTTTGTCGGCGTCGTCGTCCAGATGACTTCCGGGCCGCCGGTGATGGCGTCACATCCGATGCCTGTCTTGTACTTGCTCTTCCAGCCGAGTCCTTGATCCTCCAGCGCGCCGCTTTCCGGTTCCGGTCCGACGAGCGAAGGATCGCCCGCGCCGTGGGTCTTGCCGAAGGTATGCCCGCCGGCGATCAGCGCGACAGTTTCCTCGTCGTTCATCGCCATGCGAGCGAACGTCTCGCGGATATCCTTTGCCGCCGCGACCGGGTCCGGATTGCCGTTCGGTCCTTCCGGGTTCACGTAGATCAGGCCCATCTGCACGGCGCCGAGAGGTTCCGCGAGCTGACGCTCGCCGCTGTAGCGCTCGTCGCCGAGCCACGTTCCTTCGGGTCCCCAGTAGAGCTCTTCGGGCTCCCAGACATCCTTGCGCCCACCAGCGAAGCCAAAGGTCTTGAAGCCCATCGATTCAAGCGCGACGTTGCCTGCGAGAATCAACAGATCGGCCCACGAGATCTTGCGGCCGTATTTCTGCTTGATCGGCCAGAGCAGGCGGCGCGCCTTGTCGAGATTGGTGTTGTCCGGCCAACTGTTCAGTGGCGCGAAGCGCTGTTGACCCGCGCCCGCTCCGCCGCGGCCGTCGGTGGTTCGGTACGTGCCCGCACTGTGCCATGCCAGGCGGATCATCAGGCCGCCATAGTGACCGAAATCAGCTGGCCACCAAGGCTGCGAGTCGGTCATCAAGGCATGCAGATCCTTGATCACCGCATCGAGATCGAGAGTCTTGAACTCCTCGGCGTAGTCAAACGTTTCTCCCATCGGATCGGACCGATTGGAGTTGCGGTGAAGTACGGAAACGTCCAGCGCCTCCGGCCACCAGTCGTGGTTCCTGCGTCCGCGCGCACCGCCCGGGAACGGGCACTTGCCAGCGTTGTTGCCATCGACTTTGGTGTCCATTGCTTTTCCCTTCTATCGTGAATTGTTCGGTCTCAAGACTCGTCGTCGGCGCTGCGTCACGAATCTTCGAAGCTGTCGGCGAAAATCTGTTCGTTCACCAGCAGACACCATTCGTGCAACTTGCCGACGTCGCTGGCGGCAGCATCCTGCACATCGAGGCGCCAGCGGCCCGCGAGCGTTTCGTTGCGGAACGCGGACAACGGCGTGGCGGGTTTGTAGCGCCCATCGGACGGATAGGCGGGACGGGTGCTCGCTCCGCACGAAGTTTCGGCAGCTTGGCGGGCGCTGTCGTCAAAAGCAATGTCCATCAGCTTGCCACTGCAGCCGAGACCCGACCCGCTGAAGCTCGGTCGATCGAGCAGCGTGACGCTGGTCCCCGTTTCTTCGTGCACGAGTTTGACCACGAGGTCGCCGATCCAGGTGTGGCCGATGTCCACCACGACGCTGAGGTTTGAAATCGTCGTGGTCTGGGCCAATCGCGTGCGTGTGCTGATGCTGGCATTGTCGGGCAGGGTCAGCTCCGGGTTGACGCACCAGTGCGGGCCCAGTGTTGCGAGCGCATCGAAAGCGTATGGCTCGAGGCCTGCCGTCTCGCCAGTTTCGGGACGTGCGCCCGCGGGAAACCATGCCTGTCCGTTGACCGGCAGGACGCTGAAAGAGGGGTCGAGATAAGGGACCAGCTTGCGCGTGCCTGCGCTGCTGCCGTCGGTCGCCCAAAGGCCCCCGGTAGCGCCAGTCACCAGGTGCCGGCCGATCTGGTCGAGGATCACCTGCGCGGCGCCCGGCGAAGCAAAGTCGACGCCGACGGGATCAAGGTCCTTGACCACATAAGTGCCTGCAGACGTGCCGTCGCTGCGCCACAGCTGGAAACCGTTGATGCCATCGTCCGCGAGGAAATAAGCGATGCCGTTCATGGCGGTGAGGTGCGCGATGCCGCTGTCGATCAGACCCAGGTGAATGTCCTTGACCATGGCCGGTGCCGTGAGAGCCGGGCCGGTGGCCCACAGCTCCCTGCCGTGGGGCTGGTCCTGGCCGACGAAGAACAGGCGGTCGTCGACACGCACGGTGGCGCCGATGCTGGAGTTGATAGTCACGTCGGTGTCGATCAGCACCGTCGTGCCGCCCGTGGTGCCGTCGCTGGTCCACAGCACGCTGTTGTTGCTCGCGTCGGTTGCCACGAACACCAGTCGCTCGTTGACCGCGGTGCGAACATGCACGGCGGTGCCGCTGGCGAATTCCTTGAGCAGGCCGGTGCCGCCGCTGCTGCCGTCACTGCTCATGAGGCCGCCTTTAAGTAGGCCCGGGTCGTAGCCAGCAAAGAAGACTATGCCCCTGGATTCGACGAGATTCTTGTCCTGGCCGACGGACATCACGGCATTGACGATGGTGGTCCCGACAACGGAGCCGTTGCTCCGGCGCAGATGGCTGGCCGATCCGCCCGGATCGGCCGCCGCGAAGTAGATGCTGTTTCCCACGGGCAGCAGGGGTCCGAAGGACGAGAAATCCGTGCCGGCGTACGACGTCAGCGCCAGGGTCGTGGCCTGCACCCCATCGCTGGCCCACAGTTGCAGTCCATGCGTGCCGTCGTTGTACACGTAGAAGGCCCGGTTGCCCGAAGCGACGAAGGTGTTGGGGGCGCTGGCGCTCGAGTTGGATGTAGCCACCACCAGATTCGTGCCGGGGCCGGTGCCATCGCTGATCCAGAGATTTCCCGCTGCCCCGTTGAAGCCGTCGTAGCCCCAGAACAAAGCCTTTCCGTCAACCTCTGCGACCCGGCTGTCGATACCACTGTTGTATTGCACTCCGCTCATGCCTGGATAGACGTCCTCGACCAGGTAGGCGGGAAGGATTGCAGCCGTTGCAGGCGTCGCAATCAGCAGCAGGCAGATCAGCGGGCAGGAAAGGTGGCGCATGGCAAATCCTCCGCGAAGGATGTTGCAAGTCCGCTGCGGCGCGACACCACCGCGACCGGCTCGCGTGCCTAGCATACGCCGCCGGAAGGCATGCGTAAGCAGGGGACAATCAGGCTGATCCGGCGCCACCTGCGCCTGGGCGGGGCAAGCGACGACCGACGTGCATTTTTTGGGCGAAAGGCCCGATGCCATACAGCTGCGCCCGCCTAAGCCATCCCGAACCGCTCGTGCATGACCACGACGCCCGCTGCGCGCTGCAGGCAGCCCTCGATCGCAATGCGTTGATCGTCGGGACACTCGAGCAGTCGATCGAGTGCCGCGGAGACCTTGTCCATATCGTAGATCGGCTGGTTCCTGGCTGCCTGCGAAGAGAATGTGTCGCGATAGAAACCCAGCATCGGGTCGGTCTTCGCGCGTGTCGGCGGCGTCGTGAAGGGATGTTTCTGGCGATCGTATACTTCGGGTATCAGCACGTCCTTCGTTGCTTCGCGCAGCACGTGCTTTTCGCGGATGCCTTTGATCTTCATGTCGACCGGCACGCGCGCTGCGGCCTCCGCAACGCGGTGGTCCAGGAACGGCACGCGGCCTTCGATCGAGTGCGCCATTTCCATGCGGTCGCCGAGATAGACGAGAATGAAATTCGGCAGCACGGTTTTGGCATTGATGTAGAGTATCTGGTTCAGCGGATCGCGTCCGGCGACGCGTTGCGCCAGCGGCAAGCGGTCGAGTCCGGACAGCAGAGGATGGAGGCCGCGGATGTGTGCGGCCAGATCGTCGCGGAAAAGCGATGTCACGCTGCCGGCCATTGCCAAGGCCATGTTGAGCGTCGCCGGCAGCCAGCCCAGTTGGCGTTGCAGTGCCTGGATTTCCGGACTGTGAACTTGCGCGGGCATCAACAGCGCACGCGTTGCCGGATTGGCGCCGAGCATTTCGTCGATCAGCGCCGACTTTTCAGCCGCGCTCAGGCGAGGATTGCTGTTGACCGCGTCGACACGAAAGAACGGATAGCCTCCGAGCATCTCGTCCGCGCCTTCGCCGGTGAACACGACCTTGATCCCCGCATCGCGCACGGCGCGGCTGAGAAGATACTTGGCGACGCCGTGGCCATTGAACATCGGCGTTTCGGCATGCCAGATCGCGTCCGAATAGGCATCGGCGATTTCACGTCCCGTGATCGGGATCGGATGAAACGAAGCGCCGACATGCTTTGCCTGTGCTTCGGCGATTTTCGCTTCGTCGTAGAGAGGATTTTCGAAGGTCAGCGTGAATGCGCGAATCGGTCGATTCGTCTGCCGTTGCGCGAGCCCGAGAACCGCGCATGAATCGATGCCGCCACTGAGATAGGACGCAACTTCGACGTCGGCGACGAGCCGCTGGCGGACCGAGTCGAGCAATGCTTCGCGGAAGTCGGCCACTACCTCGGCTTCGCTGCGCGTATCGCGCCGCGTCTCCTCGGCCGTTGGAATTTCCCAGTCCCAGTACGGATAGATGCGGACCGCGCCATTCTTGGCGATCGCATAGCAGCCCGGTGGCACCGTGCTGATTCCGGCGAAATCGGTTTTCTCGTGCGACTTGCCAAACCCTCCGGTCGCTCCTTCCAGATCCCACCTGGCCGGCACGCCGAGCGCCAGCAATGCCTTAATCTCGGAGGCGAAGTACACGTCGCCATCGACCACTGCGTAGAACAGCGGCTTGATGCCGAAGCGGTCGCGGATCGCAATCATCACGCGCTGGCGCTCGTCGGCAATGACGATCGCAAACTCGCCGCGAAGCTCGTTGGCACATTGCATGCCGCGCTCCTGATAAAGATGGAGCGCGACTTCGCTGTCGCTGTCCGTCGCGAATTGGCAACCGTCGGCGCGCAGCCGATCACGAATCTCCCGGTAGCCGTAAAACTCGCCGTTCACGACCGCGTGCACCGCGCCGTCGGGGCTGGTCATCGGCTGGTCGCCGTTGTTCAAGCCGATGATCGACAGGCGCGTATGTCCGAGCGTCCACAGCCCATCGCCCGACGTCCAGCTGCCGGCGCCGTCCGGCCCGCGATGAAAAAGTGCTTTGAGTGCCGCATCGCGGCGCACAGGTGCAAGCCCGCGGCGCGTCATCGCTGCGAAGATTCCACACATTCTGCTCACCCTGATCGGAGGCGGAGACCCCGCATTACACGTCTTGCGTGTGCGAAATACAAATAGAGCAAGACGCCAGCACGCGACTCCCGTTTGCCTGCGTACTCCGTCCGATGGCAACCGAGAGCGCTGACGCCACTCCCGCGCGATCAAGGATCGGTATGATGGCCGGCGCCTGGAAATGCGCGGCAGTGGCGTGCAGGAATGTAGAACGGGGAGCAGCAACGGTGCGCACGGACGTGGCGAGCGTGGTCCTGGCAGATCCGAGCCGGGCGGCTTGAAAGCGGCGTAGCCAGCCTTTACGTACAAACGCATCACTTGGAGTGCAGTGTCGCTCCTCTCCAACGCCATAGAGCGTTTATCGAAAGAATACGCGCTGATAAGGAACAGTCGATGCGAACTCTATTCTTCTTGGGCCTCCTCGTGGTTGGCATCGCGATAGCCGTCTGGTTTCACCGGAGTCCAGACAAACCTTCGGTGAGCGCGAATCAACAAACTGTAGTCGCGCAAGCGCCGGTCCAGAGTGCGGTTGCCCAACCAGCGGCACGTATGCCGGAATCAAGAGCAGGCATCACGCTTCGGTCCACTCGCATTATCCCGACGGCGGCGAAGCAAGCGCGCGCAACTACGACCGATGCTGCCCCCGCAAATGCGCCGGCCAGCGATACCCGAAAGATGCCAGCATCAGCGGAAAAGGAAGCGCTTGCCCAGCCCAAGTCCGCAGCGGAACTCTTCACGCCCTTCATCGAAGACGATCCGTCGCAGGTCTTTCCGCCATCGACCGTGCACTACCATGCCGCGTTCGAGAGCGAAACAGCCGATCCCGATTGGGGACCCGCGACCGCCGCCGCATTGCGCGATTACCTGACTTCGAAATTCGGCGACCGCTTCGAAATTGCGTTCCTGGAATGCCGACGAGACTTGTGTGAACTCCAGGTAGCGGGACGTCTTGGCGGCAGTTCGGCCGCAGATATGAACGATGTCCAGCAGGTGATGCTGCTGTTGAAGAAAACAGCGCTGTGGTCGCAACTGCAGTTGGACCAGGAAACGAGCATCATCGGCAGTTCTCCCGACGGGCGCGCGCTGTGGCTGTCATTCATCTCGCGGATGTGAAGCCTGGAACAGTAGCGGTCACATCAGTCGCTGGCGACTTGCATGGCTTCCAGAGAGGTCCAGTCGCTGTGCTGGCTCGGATCGCAATGATCGCGGCGGCAGACGAGGAATTCGGTAATCGGGTGGATCTCCCACAGGGACATGCGGTTCGGCTCGTCCTTGAACGGGTGGTCCGGATCGTCGCTGACGAAGTGAACCTTGTCGTACGACAGGCCGCCTTCGACCAGCACCTGCGTGCCCTTGGCCTGTAGTTCCTTCAGCGCATCGATCGTCCAGGCACTTGGTCGCGCCTGCGGAATCATCTCGACGACGATGCCCTGGAACTCCGTGTCGCCCGCCGCCGCGACGACTGGAATGTGGAAGTCGTTGTCGTAAGGTTTCTTCAGGTTGCAATTGACCGACTCGCCGGCGTTGTTGGCATGCAGGCCGCTCTGGCCTTTCGCAATGTAGGCGACAACGCGGACGCGGTCGCCTTCCGATACCTTGCCGGCAGACACGTTGAGGTCGTCCAGTTTCTGGTGGCCATGTGGGGTCAGGTCGTAGGGACCCTGTCCGACTTTCTCGTCGGCCTGCTTCTGCAGCGCTTTCATATCGCCGAACGTCAGCAACACGGCTGCCTTGCCGCTTTCCGGCGGCGTTCTTTTCATCTCGTTTGCCTCGGCTTCCCATGACTCTTCCTTGGCGCAGCCGCGTGCCGGGCATTGGTCGAGCGTCGCTGCACAAACTTTGTTGTCAGGATCGGTATCGTGCGCGCCGTGTTCGCGTTCGTGCGTGATGCGCACATCGCCAGCGGCGATCCAGCCGACCGGCCCCTTGTCCCGACGCACGACGCGGTAGAAGCCGCCGCTTTCCATGTGCCTGGCCCAGACCAGCGAGGTTCCCTTGTCGGCCGTGAATGCCGTTTCTCCATCCGCTGTCGGGCGCGTACGCACCGGCGCGTCACGCACGCTCTGCACCAGATCCACATCGTACGACTGGCACACGCCGGCGAGCGGCAGGCCGAGAAGCAGTACTGCTGAGGCGAATACCCTGACGCGACGAAACGATCCCCGCAGCATGCGCAACCCCTCCTGTATTGCGCGTGGTCGCGCAAGTCGCCGCACAGTGCCGTTGTCATCCTCAATCGATGATGAATTTCGCGCGGCCGGCGCACGCGCGGTTGTGCAATTGTTCAGGCCGAGAGCATTAGCTGCTTCTCATTTTATGAACGCGTGTTTCGAAAGGGTTCAGTTCCGGGCGGTGTTTCCAGGATTGGTTCATCCGCCATTGAACAAGCGCAGCGGAGAATCGCCGCGAACCTGAACCAGCAGGAAGGAAGCTGGAGCGGCGGCGCGAGGGAGGACGTTCGCGGCCGATCGCGGTAAGGCATTCGTCAGTTGCTCCAGAACCACGGGACCGCCCGCCGGGTGCGCCCGAATCCATCTTTGCAATAAGAACAGGAGAATATTCTCATGCGCAAACACGCCAACTTTCTATTAGCACTCGCCTTGGCCACGGCAGCCTTGCAAGGCTGCAACCAGCAGCAGCCCGACAACGCCGCCAAGGTTCAGGCCGACGTTGCAAAAGCAGAAGCCGATGGCCAGAAGAAAATAATTGATGCGCAGGCCAAGCTCGATCAGGTCGTCGCGCAAAACAACAAGAACCTGGTCGGCACGACCGCGGACGCGCAAAAGGATGCGACCAACAATCCGAACGCGCCGCCGGCGGATGCCAGCGCCGATGTCGTCAAGGCGCGCAGCGATGCCGAAGTCAAGGTTGCGGATGCGCAGTATGACGTGGACAAGGCCAAGGCCGAAGCGGCCAAACAGGTTGCGGACGCACGCTGTGAATCACAGGCCGGCGATGCGAACAAGCAATGCCTGGCAACCGCCAAGGCCGACTATGACGCGGCGGTCGCAGCGGCGAAAGCCAAGAACGACGCGGTACACGCGGCTCACTGATCGTCCGGGCCGGGCGTAAGAAATAGCTACGACGTTCGCGGGCTGCGCAAGCGCCCGCTGGCGCACTACGGTTCAAAAAAGACCACGAGGAGATTCTCATGCGCATATACACAGTGCTGACCCTGGCAGCTCTCGCCGCCGCAGGCGCCGGTTGCACGAGCAGCGTAAAGCCATCCGAACCACTGACCTTCACCTACGACTGCTCAGGCCTTGGCAAAGGCTGGGGTGACTGCAATGAAAAGGCGGACGCGCAGTGCGGCGCCCACAACTACACGATCGTGTCGCAGAAGGGCGACGCGGAAGGCAAGAATACGAGCGGCAATACCGAGATGAGGCGTACTCTGGTGGTTACCTGCAAGCACTGATCTCGAGAAAAAACCAGTCAGAACGCGCATTCGGAAGATAGAAAGCGCACGACGGGCTGCAGCAACGCCAATTCTTCCAGCACCATCCCAACCCAACCCTCCCCCTGAAGGGGAGGGCTGCGAGAAATGCACGCTGACAGGTTCAGCTGCGCAGGAACGAAGAACGAAACAGCGCGCCTCGTTCGCGCCCGCGGTCTTGCGTGGAGCGTTCGCTTCCACGAGTTGCAGGTGCCGAAGGCCGCGGGTTCGAAGCCGTGGCTGCGGGAACAGTTTCGCCGGCATGGGAGCCCTTAACATTCGCGGCGGCACAATCGTCGCCGTGCCGAATCCGCTTCGACGGCTAACGGATCAAGAAGGGGCATCATGATCAAGCTCTCACGTTTGCGAACTTCGGTATCGCCGGCCATTCTCTGTGCGCTGTTCCTGTGCTCCTTCAGCCAACTCCTTTTTGCGGCGGATCGGATGGAACGCGGTCAATGGGAATTCTCGATGACCACGGACGGCTCGACCCGCACCATGACTCAGTGCATAACGGCAGACAAGGCCAACGAGGTCAACGGAGACACCCAGACGGCGCGCTCGTATGCCGAGAAGAACTCGAATGGCCGCTGCACGATCAAATCGTTCGAAGCCGCCGGCGACAAGGTCTCGTATTCACTGACGTGCGGCGCCAGACAGATCGACAGCGTCACGACATTTCACGGCGACTCCTCCGAGGGCTCTCTCGTCACCACCAGCGAAGGGAAGTCCATCACGACGCAGGTCAAGGCCAAGCGCCTGGGCGCATGCCCATGAAGCGGACCTGACAAGAAGGTCAAGCGCATTTCCAGGGCGTGAACTGAATACACAGGCAGGCATAACGTATCAGTCCCACTGGATCCGGCGAGAACGCGCAAGCCGAGCAACTCGAAACGACAGCAATGCATCGCGGCGACGGCCATTTTCGCCCTGATCATCCCTGTCGTCTCGCGTTCGCAGATGAAGGCGGTGGAGTCATGACCATGGAAAGAAAGGCGCTCGCGTTCGGCTGGTGCGTATATGGGCTGGGCGTGATGGCGTTGGGTATGGTGTGTCTGGCATTCGGAGATTTTCATTCAGGGCAACCGGTGCCGAAGGACTTTCCTGCCCGCACAGCGCTGGCCTATGTCGCCGCCGGGTTCATGCTCGCCGCTGGCGCAGCGATCCAGTGGCGGCAAACTAGGGTCTTGGCTGCCGCGGTGCTCACCGCTTATTTTGCGTTGATCGTCGTCGTGCTGATGAACGGTCGCGTGCTGCTAGGTCACTACGCCGAGTACGGACCCTATGAAAGCATCGCCATAGAGCTGGCGATCGCTGCGGGTGGGCTTCTCGTTTATGCCGCGAACGCTGGCATCGACGCCGCGCAGGCGTCACGGCTCACGCGCCTGGGTCAGATGACGTTCGGAGTTTGCGCTCTGATATTCGGCGGAGCGCATTTTGTCTATATGAATCTGACGGCTCCACTCGTCCCCAAATGGCTGCCGCCTTCACAGGAATTCTGGGGTTACGCGACCGGGCTTTGCCACATCGCGGCGGGCGTTGCGATACTCACGGGCGTGCAGGCCCGCCTCGCCGCGATCCTCCTGACCGTCATGTTCGCGTCGTTCACGCCGCTGGTGCATGTGCCGATGCTGCTGGCCAACCCATCCAGTCATTGGATCTGGAACGAGAACGCGGTGAACATCGCGCTGACCGGCGCCGCTTGGGTCGTGGCGGATTCGCTCGTGCGGGTGAGGCACTCGTGGAGCGCGTCCGAAGTCGGTCTTCCGACACCTCAGAGTTGACCGGTGTTTTTCGGGTACGACCAACGGCGCTGAGTGTCTCGCCGGAATCCGAAGAGGAATGAACGACGCCTCTTCCGCACCAGGCGCGGCAATCGCGCGATTCCTGTCTCAGCGAAATTGGGCCGGCGTTCCGAAACACCCGATCTTGTAAACAAATGAAAATCCGCATTTCGGCGGAGCTAGGCATCCGCCGCTCGGTGTATAAATTCCATGCTCGAGACCTAGTCCGGTGTATGAGGTCGCGCTTCACATTTTCGCGTGTTCGGTTCTCGATTGATCGCGAGGATGGTGAGTTCGCCGAATGCGGCTGCGCACGCTGCCGCTTGCAACGGGTCGGATCGAGCAGGTCGCGCAGTCACGACTGATCGGCCAGTGAATTAAAAAATGCCGTTCTTGAGAAGCTTCCGTGCATGGATTCCATGCGCGCAGGAGAGGTGCGTCCGTAGTTTCCGATCCAGTCCCGAAACCTGATTGCGAGGGTGAGAAGGTAATGAACAAGTACCGAATACTCTGTGCTGCGTTTCTACTGTGCACGATCGCTTCTGGAGCAGCGTGGTACCTGCGCACGTCCCCGCAAGAGATTGTCGAGAATGAATCGATGGAGCCCGACGACAAGGGCGGCGACCGCAGCGACTACTGGATAACGCGAAACACGTATCCGACCGGCAAGTTCGATCCGGCCTGGATCACGGCCGCGGCGCAGCAGGAGCGGATGATGGCGTCGGCAGTTCCGGCCGGTGCAAAGACCTACTCTGCGTCCAACGTGCCAGCTTCGCCGTTGAGCCTCGATGCGGGGCATTTCGTCCCGCTCGGCCCGATGCCGGAAAACAATACGCAGCAGTCGTACGGAAACATTTCGGGCCGCATCAACGTCATTCGCGTCGATCCGACCACGACGGTGTCGCCGAACATCACGGTCTACGCCGGGTCCGATGGTGGCGGCGTCTGGAAAACGACGAACTGCTGCGATCCGAACACGACGACCTGGCAAATCACGACCGACGTGCCGGAGGTTTCCGGGATGTCGATTTCCGACATCGCGCTCGATCCGGCGAACCCGCAAATCATCTACGCCGGTACTGGCGACCTGAACTTCGGGTCGTTCTCGTTCGGCGCAGCCGGTGTACTCAAGAGCGTCGACGGCGGCGATACCTGGCAGGTGCTCGGCGCCGACATCTTCAGTCCGTACTACCTGCCCGGTCCCGGCGCTGCGACGAACTTCCCGCAATACCAGGCGGTCGGCAAGGTTGCCGTCGATCCGAACCATTCGAATGTCGTTTTCGCCGGCACGAAGACGAGCTTGTATATCTCGTACGACGCTGGCAACAACTGGTCCGGCCCGTGCTACACGAACCAGTATGCGCTGCCGAACAATGCGGTCAGCACGAGCGCGCAGCGCCAGGACGTCACCGGCATGATTCCGGTCAGCAACGGCGACGGCACGACGCGCCTGTATGTCGCGATCGGCACGCGCGGTTCGCCGACCCCGGTGCAGCCGGACCTCGGCCTGACCGGCTCCAACGGCGTCTACCTGCTGCAGCAGGTCCCGGCATCGGGCTGTCCGGCCATTGCCGACTGGGCTCTGGAGAACACCGGCTGGCCGACCGGGCTCGGTAACGGCGTTGCCGGAGCAACGCTGCTTGGGCGCATCGAGATTGCCGTCGCTCCGAGTGACCCGACGCGCATGTACGCCGAAGCCGAAGATACCGGCACGAAGAAGATCAACAGTTTCTACGTCTCCAACGATGCCGGCCACACCTGGACGCAGACGTCGACATCGGTGAGCGGTGTCGCAGGATTCAACAACAACGGCACCAATCCGGGCTGCGAGGGCAACTCGAACAACGGCGGCGCGCAGATGTGGTACGACGCCGGCCTGACCGTCGATCCGAACAACAAGGATCGCGTCTGGATGAGCACGATCGATGCGACCGTGTCGTCCGATGGCGGCCAGAACTACTACGACGTCACCTGCGGTTACGGCAACCACAGCGTCAACGGCGGCACGCGCGTCCACGTCGACCACCATGCGCGCGCCTTCGTCGGCAACGACTCCACGCAAATGCTGCTCGGTTCGGACGGCGGCGTCTTCTACTCGGCGAACGCGGACGTTGCCGTTACGTCGAGCACCGCCAGCAACACGATGAAGTGGGTCGGCCTCAACACCACGATCAACGACATCGAGTTCTACTTCGGCGACATCACCGCCAACTTCGCCACGTCGCCGCTGCCGGCGATTGGCGCTGGTGCGCAGGACAACGGCTGCTCGCGCGCCGGCTTTGCCGGTCAGCCGACCGGGCCCGTGCTGTGGACGTCCAACTGCTCGGGCGACGGCACGACGACCAAGATCGAGCCGGTGTTCTCGCGCTATTGGTTCAACTCGAGCCAGTACGGTTCGTTGGCCCGCGGCGGCACAGCGGCGACGCCGTACTACGATCCTTCGACCGGCATATTCAGCGGCAACGTCAGCACGTCCGCTTCCGGCAACACCGGCGGTACCTGGGGCGGGGATCCGTCGAACGTGATCTTCGCGATGTCGTACAACATCTACAAGTGGGGCGATCTGAATACGCCGAACAGCGGCTGCGACGCAGTCAATGGCTGCGCACACATGATCGCCGGCACGCACCGTCTCTGGGAAACACTGACCGCGACGACGCCGACGAACTCGCTGCTGCGTCCCTCGTGGAAGGCGCGCACGCCGGACCTGACCAAGGACAGCCTGAACCTCAACCTGACCGGCAGCGTCGACGTGCGCTCGTACATCAATTATGTCGACTACTCGTTCACCGATCCGACGATCGCCGCCGTTGCGACGAACGACGGCAACGTGCAGGTCGTCTACGGTCTCGGCACGACAGTAGCGGCCAACTGTCCGGTGACGCCGCCG
>Ga0207683_10002772_pt1 | contig 15316 bp, 17 predicted proteins | sample KBSM73metaG_FD_184333 | JGI IMG/M metagenome (GOLD analysis project Ga0207683, IMG submission 184333) | Miscanthus rhizosphere microbial communities from Kellogg Biological Station, Michigan, USA - KBS M7-3 metaG (SPAdes) (version 2) | ecosystem: Host-associated > Plants > Roots > Rhizosphere >... | reverse complement strand
TCCCGCGGCGTTACGCTTGCAGTGCTGGTCGCAGCGATGATCGCGGTCACGCAGACCGTGCGAGGCTTCGGCCCGCTCATCGGCAGCGCCGAGCCGTTCGGCGACGCCGTCCTGAACGCCCAGGGCTACGCGGTTGCGATTTCGATGGCCGGGCTGCTGCTGGCAACCGTCGTCGAACGTCGGCGCCTGGCAAGGTTGCAGGCACCGCTGCGGGCACGCCTGGCCTGACCTGCGCGAATCACCTTCCGAGATCCGCGGCGAGCTTCTTGAAGTCCGGCGAGTCGAGCAACAGCTTGCGCGCCACCGCACGGAGACGATCGACGGTCGCGGCGTCGAGCGTCAGCGCTGTGGGAATGTTCTGGAAGGTGTTGCGCTCGCTTTCGTCGGCGATGGCCTGCAGCGAAACATCGATGAAATAGAACTGCGGGCCGTCCGATGCGCCCGCCGTTCCGCCTTTGGCCTGCCGCGCGTTCTTCACGTCGTTGCGCCAGCCGTCGAAACTTGCCCGCAGCTGCTCGGCCACTTCGGAGGAATGCGCCGACCCGGGCAACTTGAGCGCGTTCAGCGTCTGGAAGAAATTCGGCGGATTGGCGTTCTGATCGATCGCGTGGTTGGAGGCGGTCTCGGCGTTGACCGAAATGAAAACCACATGGGAGACGTTTCGATAGCCGAGTGCCTCCACCAGCTCGAAGAATCCCCCGTACTCGACGGCGAAATCGCCGGCCACGCGCAACCCCAGGTTGTCGATCAGGCCGCCGTCCACCAGATGAATGTGCGGCCGGCGCGAACGATCCAGATAGGTGCGGGCTTCCTCGAGACGGACCACGCGCGTTGGGGTGGTCGCGTCCATCTGCGCGGCGATCCCCGGCAGCGACACCGGACCACAGGAGCCGGCGAAGCTGTCGATCGTGATCGCGCCGAAGAAAGGCGGCAGCGCGGCCGACGCCGCGACCGCGCGCCCCACCGACACGCTGCCGAGGTCCGAGCAGAGCAGGTCGAATTGCGCCTGCGTGAACGGAAACCGCGCGCCGGTCGCCAAGGCCGAAGCGTTGATCACCACATACGGCCGCATGTTGCCGCGCGCCAGGTCGCTGTACGTCGCGCCGTCGAAGAGCTCGCGGTCGAAATATTCGGCAAGGAGCTCACCCCGGGAGAATTGCGGCTGGGTGAGCCGCGGCAGGTTGGCGAACACCTCGGCGCGGATCTGGCGCTCCACATCGCGCTTCAGGAAGCGCGACTCGAAATCGCGGAAAAGTCCTTCCCGATGCACCGCGTAATACGCGGCGACGATACTGCCGCCGGACACTGCGTTGATGACGTCGACCTCGTCCAGCAGCCTGCGGCTCCGGCCCCCCATCTTCAGCTTCACGTCCCGCAGCGCTTCCATCGTGCCGTAGGCCAGCGCGGCTGCACGGGTGCCTCCGCCCGACAGGGTCAGGATGACCAGCACATCGCCAGGGTTGTCGGGGTCGGCGTTGACCCGCTGTAGGCGATAGCCTTTCGTGAGGTCCTGGGTGGCGATCGGCGCATTGGGCGGACGCTGTGCGTCGCAACCCGCCAGCGCGATCGCGCCGGTGAGGATCCAGGCGAGCAACCGGAGCCGCAGCATGGCGTCGAGCACGGGGCGCATAGAAGGCGTGTCTGGATGCGGGATGGCGCGAATACTACACGTTGCTCCACGCGCGGGCATGCGCCGGCGATTCTGTCAGTCGCCGTCTGAATCGCCCGTCAGCGAGCAACCGTGGGAGCGGACTACCGCCGTGGTCCGACGCAAGAATGGAACTTCTTCCGCTCCTCCAAGCCACGCACGCCGCTACGATGGAACACGCAGTCGCTTTGACCTTTCCATTTTCAGCATGGAGGCAACATGGCCGCGTATGGCAAAAAGGCGCAGTCGAAGGTGAAGAAGGTGATGGAAGAGAAGAAGGCCGGAACGCTCCGCAGCGGAAAGAGCGGCAAGAAGGTCACGAGCCGCAAGCAGGCGATCGCCATTGGCCTCTCGGAAGCTCGCAAGGCCGGCGCGAAGGTACCCAAAAAGGGGAAATAAACCTCCCACCGCGAGCCCTCGGAGCTGGGCTCGCTCATCTCCTGGCAGCGGTGCTCGACGCCACCGACGCGTCGAGCACCCTGCGCAACTGGGCAAGGGCCGCGCGGGTGCGGGGAATCGACGGCGACGCGACACAGTCGCTCGGCACCCACACCCTGAACTCGCGCACGTGTGCGTCGTGCGCCGTAAAGGTGATGCAGGAGTCGGCCGCGATTCCCGTGAGGATGAGCCTGCGGACGCCTAGCGTGCCCAGAAGAAACGGCAACGGCGTTTCGAAGAAGGCGGAATGGCGCGGCTTGAGGATCGATCGGTCGCCGGCCACCGGCGCCAGCAACGCCGCGATCTCACCAGCCGCGCCCGGCAGAGCCCGGCAGCGCTCCACCAACGAGGAAAACTCCGACTCCCAGTTGCCGAAGTTGTCGTTCGCGTAGATGACCGGCACCTTCGTGGCTCGGAGCCTGGCCTTGAGCCTTGCAGTACGGACGGCCGCTCGCAACGCGGCCGCGGCGTAGCCCCTGCCGACGTTGGCGATGAACGGGTTGAAGAAATCGATGATCAGGAGCGCCGTTGCCGCTGTGCGCCGATGCGTCGTCGTGGCCATGTCGAACGATCACGGCTTGCGCGCCGTTTTTACCGATTGAGCCCGCAACGCTATCCTGCGGTGGTCCGAATCCGCAATCGCGTGCGCGCCGATCTCGGTGTCGGCGCGGGCCCACACCGCCGGGTGCAGGCAAAATTCCTACGCCGGATCGCGGCAGCGGCTGATTGCCGTCGCCCGTGATTCGCGCAATGGTGCGCGGACGCCCGGAGTGCCGATGAAGTCGCTTCCCTCGAACAACGCAGCAGCAAAAGCGGTCGCCAAGTTGACACCGGGGGCGGCGGAGCCCGAGTCGCTGAAGGACCAGGCGCGGTACGCGCTCGACGAAGCGCGCATGGTGCTCCCGGGCATCCAGGCGCTCTTCGGTTTCCAGCTGATCGCGGTGTTCAGCGACCGCTTCACCCACGCGCTGACGCGAACGGATCAGCTCCTCCACCTCGCGTCGGTTTTTCTGGTCGCCCTGGCGGTCGCGCTCGTCATGACGCCCGCCGCCTACCACCGGCAAGCTGATCACCAGACCGTCGATCGGCAATTCATCCGGCTCTCGTCCACCGCGATCACGGCCGCGATGCTGCCGCTGATGCTCGCCATCGGCCTGGACGTCTACATCGTCGCCCACGTCATCCTGGATAGCGCATGGCCGAGCGTCGCCTTGGCGATTGGCATCACCGCGGTCTTCGTCGCTCTATGGTTCGTGCTGCCGCACTCAGCGCCGTACGGCGGCCGGAGCCGTCCAACACCGGCTGCTCGGAGGCGCTGAGGCGGTCCAGCCGGCAGTGATCTCGTCTCTGGGGAAGACGAGCCAAAACAGCCGACCAATTCGCGGCGCGCTCGCCATTCCACGCAGCGCGAAGCACGGAGGATGCGCGCACAATCCGCTACTATTACGCGCTGTCGCCACCAACAATTTGAAAAGGGAGAAAGTGAAATGTGCGGATTGCCATCCACGCAGGCGAAGTCGCTCCTTCTGGTCTTTGCCGCCGCAGCACTTCTGTTCGGCTGCGGAAAGAAAGACGACGTGATTTCGCAGGCAGAGAAGAAGGACGTCGCCGCGGGGGTTCCCGCGCCCAGCATCGAACAGACGAAGGCGATCGCCGAGGAAGGTTTCATCTACGGCTTGCCGCTCGTCATGAACTACGCGGTGATGAACGAGTTTGCGGTGGACCGGAAGTCCAGTCAGTTCAAGGCGCCTTTCAACGAGACCTACAACGAGCATCGCGTCGCAACGCCGGAGGACACGGCGGTCATCACCCCGAATAGCGATACCCCCTACTCGATCACATGGATGGACTTGCGGGCTGAACCGATCGTTGTGTCCGTGCCGGCCATCGACAAGAAGCGTTACTACTCCGTGCAGATGATCGATGGCAATACGTACAACTACGGCTACATCGGAACGCGCGCCACAGGAAGCGATCCGGGCGATTACCTGGTCGTCGGTCCCGACTGGAAAGCCGAAGCGCCTCCCGGCATCAAGAAGGTGTTCCGATCTACCACGCCTTTCGGCCTGACGCTCATCCGAACCCAGCTTTTCAACCCGGCAGACATGCCAAACGTGGAAAAGATCCAGGCGGGCTACAAAGTCCAGCCGCTTTCAGCGTTCCTCAAGCAACCCCCGCCACCGGCCGCGCCGAAGATCGATTTCATTCCGGCTACGACGGCGGGGATCAAGGACAATTTCTTCGAGTATCTCGATGCCGCGTTGCAGTTCGTTCCGCCGTCGGCGGCGGACAAGCAGGTCCGTGCCAAACTCGCCAGTATCGGTATCGGGCCTGGCAAGACCTTCGCGTTCAAGGAGCTTTCACCGGAGCACAAGGCGGCGGTACTGGTTGGCCTGAAGGAGGGAGACGGCAAGGTAGACAAGTTTCTCGCTGGCGGATCGAAGGTTATCGACGGTTGGAACGTGGGGTCGTTGTTCGGCGACGAGGCGTTCTTCAACGGCAATTGGCTGCTCCGGGCGGGCGCGGCCAAGGGGGGCTTGTACGGCAATGATGCGGCGGAGGCGATGTATCCGTATACCCGTATCGACGCGGCCGGCGCCCCGATCGACACCAGCAAGCACAACTACACGATCACTTTCCCCGCGGGGCAACTCCCGCCGGTGAATGCGTTCTGGTCCGTGACGATGTATGACGGCAAGAGCCAGCTTCTGGTCAAGAACCCAATCAACCGCTATCTCATCAACTCGCCGATGCTCCCCGCGATGAACAAGAACGCTGACGGCTCGCTCACGCTTTACATTCAGCGGGACTCTCCGGGTAAGTCGAGGGAAGCCAACTGGCTGCCCGCGCCCAATGACACCGTCTACCTGGTGACGCGCCTGTATTGGCCCAAGGCCACGCCGCCTTCGATCCTGCCGCCCGGCGAAGGTACGTGGAAGCCTCCGGGGGTAGTGGCGTCAAAGTAAGCGCCTTGTGGTCATGCCGCGACGACCGTTGTCGACCCAGGGCAGACATGGAAGGTGCCGCGGAGCAGACATCTACACGAGCTAGGCTTGCATCAATCTGGATGGCCAGCCGATGCGGACGAGCAGCCCGTCCGGCCCGGCGATTCCGACCTCATAGAGTCCCCACTCACGGTGACGAGGCACGCCGCCCGGACGGATGATCAGGTCATCAACCCGCGCAGCAATGGCGTCGACTTCCGGGGTTCGTATGAAGACGCCAAAGGGATTGTGTTCTGCTGGCACCTGCCAAGCGCCTGCCCCGGCTTGGGTGAGGTGCACTTCGCAGCCCCAGCCAGTCATGATCACGTAGGCACTGTCACCACCCGTCCGGACGAAACCCAAGCGCTCCCAGAAAGGAATCGCGGCTGAAAGATCGTTGCTCGGAACTATGGCAAAGGCCCCAACGGTCTCGGGCATGGGATCAGCCCTCCTGTCGATTCAGTCGGTTGCGAAATCGCCCGCCGAACGGGGCAGAATCCCGCTGTGGACTCCGAGGAACTCCACCGGATCATCGTGTACGTCAAGCACGGCATTGCCATGGCTCGCGCGATGGTGAATCCAGAGCAGGACGTTGTGGAGTTCGTCGAGACAGTTCGCCAGGTTCGCAAGTTGCACAAGTGTCTCATCGACGCGATCGCCGAGAACGAGGCGCTCGTTACGGAGGAAGTGCGCGGGCTCGCCGTGGTGACCGGCAATTTGACGGACGACCTCGAAGCGACGGCCGCGCTGCTTGCCCGGCGGACGCACTAGCGGCGCTGGGCCTGGCCAACTCAACGCGACGCGAGCAATCCGCTCGATTGCAGCATGCCCACGACCTCGCTGGCGAATGCCGGCGCGCTCTGCTCCAACGTGCCCGGATTGTAGGTCGGCGGGTTGTAGGTCCACACGGGACGGGCCGTCTGTACGTCGAACAGTGTGGTGTAGACCGTCGCGGCCTGATAGCTGGTGCTGACCACCCCGGGCGCGTACCAGCCGGCGTACATGTTCGGCCCGACGCCTTCTACTCCGCCTACCATCCCGACGCCGACGCTGCCTTCCGTCTGCCAGCCCGACAAGCGCACGAGCAATGTTGCATCCGCGCCGGATTGCACGACCGCGGCTCGCATTGTGGCCTGGTCAGGCACCCGATCGGTGGGCACGTATTGCCATCCAGGCACAGCGGCGACACCGACGCTCTGCAGGGCCGACACCATGAGGTTCTCGAAGCCGCGCTGATCGCTGAGGCTTTGTGCACTCAGTCCGATCACGAATACCTTTTTAAATGGCGGTCCCTTGAACGTGGGATCGCGCCAGCCCGTCGTGACGCTGGGGCTGGGCACCGCCGAGCACGCGGCGAGCATGGCGACGAAGACTATGGCGCGCAAGTGGGTCTGCAAGCGATTCTCCCTGGAAATGTCCGATTTTAGCCGGTGGCTTCGCCTATAGGCAGTGCAGCGTGTGAACTGGACCCCGGCGGCGACACGGCGCCGGGCTGGCTACTGCGCTCGACTTCCGCGATTCAGTTGCCCGTCTCATCGACAACCGGAACTGCTGCTTCTGGCCGATGCTTGCCTCCCGACCAGAACGCGTCGTTAGGCCCGCGTACCACGCTGACCACGCGACTCAAGGAAGTTTGGCCGCAGGATAGGACCATTACATGCCTGACCGGACAAGGATCAAACGGCATTGCGAAATCAGGCCGGGCAGGAATTTCGCTCGTCCTATGTAGGACAGCGCACATACCGCGGCAATGCTCATGTGATGTCATACGGTGTCCCGCGTTCCCCCGACGCGGCCTACCGGAGGGTTCGCCATGGAACCCCATAGCACCGCTGTTACACCGAGACCCAAGCCAAGTAGCGCGACGCTCCTGATCGCAAAAGCCTTCGCCATCGGATTCGCGTTGGTCGTGGCGGTATCGCTCATGACCGGCGTAATCATGGACCTCATGGGTATGCCGTAGCGCACCGCCCTGCCCCGACAAAACCCACTCGCGTTCGCGGGCTCGCGCATTCCACGGCCGACGCAACCAAATCAGCGAAGTTCTGGCTCAACCACGCGTCGAGTTCGTTGGCCCGCTGCCACCGGAGATTCAGAACTACACTCAGTTCACGCCTGGCGTTGTTGTCGGAAGCAGTCAGACCGAGGCAGCAAGAGCGCTGGTCGCCTTCCCTTATTCTCCCGCTGCCAAAGCGGCTCTAACGGCGAGAGGTTTTGAATAGGCGGTTCACGCTCGCGTGCGTTCCATACCACCAGAGCGTCGGTGGAGGCTGAGAGTGCGGAGACGGCCCGCCATGATCGAGCGGGCCGTCTCCTCTGCGGCGTAGGTGGGGCACTAGCTCGTCGCTCTATTGCGAGCCGTCGGTTTGCGCCCGAGTGATGAACACTTGGGCGACCGACTTGCCAAGTTGCACGCCCGCCTCGTTATCCATCGGGTAGTGAATGCCGCCCCAGATCCGCGAATCCCCGCCTTCTTTCCCCAGAGCGCGAATGAAGGCGGCTCGTTCCGGGAACAGGTAAGCAAGCACCTCCGCGCGTGCCGTCGAAAACGTCGAATGATTCGAGGGGTAGCTCGGGAACGGTGGGACCGGAATCAACGGCACAATCGACGAGTCGAGTTGGTGCGGCCTGATGTACCAGTACGTGAACTTGCCGTCCTGGCTTGCAATGAACGCGTCGAACATGACCGCCGCCACCAGCGCGTACGCTCTCGCGGCGCGCGGAGCATTCTGGTCGAGGCGATCCTCGGCGATCCATTTGTCCGCGTAGCGATAAGGCCAGCCATTCAGGCCTTCCGGGCTCTGCCAGAAGAAGACCTTGTAGTTGGTCGCGAATATCGCCGGGTTCCCCGGAACTGCGCGCGGGAAGTTCTTGACGAGGGCCGTCTCGGCAACCACCTGCGGTGAGTCGCACGCCGGTGGAGGCGCCGGCCTGTATTGGCTGGGAGAGGAAAGCAGCAGCGGCTTCCAGTTCGCCGCCGTGACGTTGGGCGGATTTGTGCCGATCCATTTGCAGGGTCCGGTCGGCACGCTGCCTGCCCAAACCGCATCCGATCCGTCGGCCTGCGCCTTCGCGATCACCTGCTCGGCAACTTTCCTGCCGAGCTCCAGACCGGCGTAGTAGTCACTTGGGTACTGGAGACCGGCCAGCACGCGTGACCATCCGGCCTGTTCGGCCATGGTCTGGAATGATTGCGCTTCCTGGGGCAGGAAGTAGGCGAGGACCGCGGCCGCAGCCTGGGCAGTTGCAGCGTGCTCAGAGGGATAGGACGGGCTGTTGGGAACGGACAACGCGGTGGGCAGCTTGTGATTGCGCTCGCTTGGCCGCTGCCGATTGTAAAAGTACTTCGACTCCCAGGTCGCGATGGTCGCGTCGTGCATTGCGAGGGCGACGTAGGTGTACACGCGGTGCGGATAGGCCGTCGTTGGCGTTCCGGCGAGCACCCGACTGTTTATCAAGTCCATCCAGCGGTATGCAGGAGCGCCTGCGTCCCAGTACTTGATTTGTTGCTCGGCTTGACCGTCGTTGTGGCTGATCAAGGCAGCGAGAGCGCGCAACTCGGCTTGGGTCTCCGCTGGCCGCGGCGGCGGCGGGGCGCGATAGTCCTTGCCCGAAGAGATGACCCACGTTTTCCAGTTTCCGGCATTCGGTTCCACCGGGTCGTCGGCATAGGCCTGGAGCGGTAAGGCGACAGCAAGAGGAAAAACTGCCCACAGCAGCTTGCGCGCGTTCATATGATTCTCCATCGTCGATTGGATGCCGTAACGGAACTGACCACGTGGCGCGTAATGGGCCGCGCCGGTGCAGGGTGCCAAGCGGCCCGAAGGGACGCGACATCGTTGCGACGAAACCGGCAGTCCGACGTGCGAACCCGGCAAATCCGCGTCCCACTCCGCCACGCCGTTGCGCGTCGGCATTCAATGGGTACGCGAACCGACCTGACGCCTGTCAGGACGCCTCGCAGTCACTGCTTTCGCTTCATGAAGACCACCGTTTCATCCAATCTCTGTTCCATTTCTGCCGCTTCGTCGCACCTCTCGGCGTGTTCATCGCCCGTCGGTTGAGGCTGCCGGTCCACATCTCTAACGTTTGAACCGTGTGCTGGGCAATTCCTTCATCGCCCAACGCACGACAACCAAGGAGAGGATCATGAAGCGCTATGCGACGACGAACTGGAAGGCGAGGATCGTTTTCGGCGCGGCGACTATCGCGGTTGCCGTGGCCGTTCTGGAATCGGTGGCGGGCGGAATGCGGTATCCGGATCAGGACATGCTCGCCGCTCGCAGGCAGATGATTGCGGCGCAGGCGGAACAGGTCGAGAGACTGCGCGCACTCCAGGACGGCCAGATCAAGGCCGCTGATTTGCGCCACGGCAGGCAAATCTGAGCGTTCGCGTGGCCGCGTTTACCTGGAGTGGTGCGCGGGCGGCAAGTCGCCGGCTCCGCAGGTCAACGCGGCTTGAGCTGTGTTTCGAGCACATACCGACCGATCTCGCGGCCCATTGCGGCGCCGACTTCGGTGGAATTGCGAAAGTGGATGCCCGACCAGATTCGCGCATTCGACATCTCGGTGGCGATGTCTGAAACGCGGCGCCAGCTCCGCACGGCGGCCTCGGCGGGGGGAACGCCGGCGGCAGGCGCGGAAAGAGGTGTGGCGAGCTCGCCGGTTCCCAGAACCGAGGCGAGCACCTCGCCGACGGCGGTCGAGGTGATGCAGTGGGCACACGGATACTCGGGATGCATGGGCGCATCGAGGAGAGGTACCCAGGCGGCGTCGCGCTCGGTGGCGTCGTTGCCGTCGATGTCGCCGTTGCGGATCGCGGTAAGCGGCCGCCAGAAGTTGTAGGCGTACTTGGCATCGAAGACCGCGACGCCAGCGTCGCTCGCCGCCATGTTGGTCAGCGCGAGAATGCGCGCACGATCGCTGATGTGCGGCCCGGCCGCACGCGCGGCCTGCTGCATCTGCGGCGTCAAGCTGAGTACGCCCGAGTAGTACCAGTACCTGGCGATCGACGCCTGCTCCGGCGTGCGCTGGGTGCTGCTGCGGCTGCCGATGGCCTTGATCTCGTTGTAGTCGCGTGCCCATGCCTCGCTCGCGAGCGCCGGGGGTGGCCCGGGACGGAACTGCGAAGGTTCGCGCATGGCGAACGGGCGCATCGAACGAAGGTCCCAACCCACGGGCATGGCCGTGGGAACGTAGGTGCCCGGTTGCGTCGTCGGGCGCCACGCGTTCGGGGTGCCGAAGCCGTCGTCCTTGCGCGCCTCAACCTGCGAGCGCCCGACCGATTCTCCGAATGCGATGCTCGCTGCATCCACCTCGCCCGCGGGCAGCCTGATGACGAATCCCGTGCATTCCTTCTGGACCGAGTCGCGTTGGGTGGGGTACAGAGCGCTTATTGCCGCGCAGCCGGCGCCCACGGCCGCGGCCGCCGGCGACGCGGCGTTTGGCGCCGCGACCTGGGCGCGATAGGCCGCATACCGCTGCTCGATGGCGTTCACTGCATCGAACATGGCCAGATTCACGATCGCCATGTTTCGCGCCGGCATGGGAGCCGGCGACACGGCGTCATGCACTCGAAAGGCGAGAGCGTTGACGTCGACCAGGACATCGCTGGGCTGCGCCTGCGCACCCGCAACCGTGAGGACGCATCCAGCGAGCACTATCATGCGGCGCATGCGATTCTCCGTCGATGAACGCGGCGTCTGATCACGATCGCCCTTGCGTCGACATCATTTTCCCGTTTATCGCGCTGTGCAAGTAGGGCGTCCGGTCGTCGTTTTTCCGATTTCATCCGGCGATATGCCGGGTTTGCGCAGGCGTGCGCGGGTTTCGTCGGCGCCCAAGTTGCCATCACCCCATCCGACGGGCCAGAATCCCGTCGTCATCAGATCATGGTAGCCCCATGGGCGGATTTTTGGCACGACTGCCGGACGCTGCGGTTGCTCTTTCAGGACCGCGGCCGCTCTCGCGCCTTTTCGCGGGCGTGCGCGCCAAGCTGGGCTGGCAGCGGATCGGTTTTACCGTGCTCGTCTGCACGCTCGTGAGCACGCAGGCCTTGTTCCAGCCGACGCTCTATACCCCCTTTGACCTCGAGGGCGTCATCCGCACTTGGCTCGACTATGTCGGCGAGACGCTGCTCATGGGACTTCCGATCGCTCTGGCGGCGACGATCGCCGAGGTGCTCGTAGCTGGATGGTCACGATGGCTCGCAGCGCCCGTTCTGGTCGTGGCGATGTTGATCGGCGCCGTCGCCGGTGCGCTGCTTGTGATTCCCTATTACGATTCACCCGTCGAAACCGCATTCGATGTCCGCTTCGTTTCCGATGTCGCTTACTGGATGATCATCGCCGCGGGCATCGCACTGCTCTACGAGCTGCAGCAGCGTGCCGGAATAGCCGCGGCAGCGGTCCATCAGGCCCAGCTCGATCAGATCGCGCTGTCGAAGCAGATGCTGGAAGCGCAGCTGCAGGTGATGCGTGCGCAGATCGAGCCACATTTCCTGTTCAACACGCTGGCCAATGTCAAGCGGCTGACCCAGACCGACATTCACGGCGGGGTCACCATGCTCGACAACCTCATCCACTACCTGCGCGCAGCGTTGCCGCGTATGCGCGAGGAGGATACGACGCTGGGCCAGGAGTGGGAGCTCGTCCGGGCCTACCTCGAAGTGCTCCAGATCCGGATGGGGGACCGTTTGCGCTTTGCCGTGGACATTCCGGCCGAGCTCCGCTCGGAGCCCTTCCCCCCGATGATGCTGCTGACGCTGGTCGAGAATGCGGTCAAGCACGGTCTCAATCCGTCCCCGCATGGCGGCGACATCTCGGTTCGCGCGCAGCGCGTGGGTCCAGGATTCATGCTTAGCGTCGCAGACACTGGAGTCGGCTTCGGCGTAGCGGCCACCGGTGGTACCGGCGTGGGGCTCGCGAACACGCGCGCACGCCTGACCGCGCTATACGGTGACGCTGCATCGCTCGAGCTGGCGCCCAACGAACCTTCGGGCGTCGTCGCCACGGTCCTGATTCCCCATTTGCCTGCCGGAACGGTCGCGGCATCGAACCAGGCGCTGGCGTACGGAGACCCGGGATGAAGGTTGCAGGGATCATCGCCGAGGACGAGCCGCTGCTGCGCGCAGAGCTGGCCGAGCAGCTGACCAAGCTCTGGCCCGAGCTCGAGATCGTGGGCCAGGCCGCGGACGGCGTCGAGGCCCTGCGTCTCCTCGTCATCAAGAAACCCGACATCGTCTTCCTCGACATCCAGATGCCCGGAATGACGGGACTCGAAGTCGCGCGCCAGGCCGCCGGACGCTGCCACATCGTGTTCGTGACCGCGTTCGATCAGTATGCAATCGCCGCCTTCGAGCAGGGCGCGGTCGACTACGTCATGAAGCCCATCAGCCTGCCGCGGCTAGCGACGACAGTGACGCGTCTGAAGGATCGAATCGCGCTGCCACCCGCCGACCTGTCCAGCGTCGTCGGGCAGATCCAGCGCCAGTCGGTCGAAAACAAGGTCTACCTGCGCTGGGTCAATGCCTCCGTCGGCAACACCATCAAGCTGATCACCGTCGAGGAGATTTGCTACTTCAAGGCCGACAGCAAATACACGCTGGTCGCGACTCCCACCGCCGAGTCGCTGATACGTAAACCGATAAGGGAACTGACAGACGAGTTGGACCCCAACCTCTTCTGGCAGATCCACCGCTCGACGCTGGTCAACGTCGGCGCCATTGCCGGCGTCACTCGCGATGTGCGCGGCAACCTGCAAGTCAAGCTCAAGCAGCGGCCGGAGCTTTTGGCGGTGAGCGAGAGCTACAATCATTTGTTCCGCCAGATGTAGGCGATACCGACGGGGAGCGCTATGAAATCGATAGATACGACGCGGCGCGACACTTTAAGGATGCTCGCAGCGATGGGTATCGCTGCGGCGAGGTCGGGCGGGGTGGACGCGTTGCCGCAGGTCGGTACCGACACCACGAACGGCAAGGTGGTCGAAAACGAAAAGGTGCGGGTCTCGCGGCATACCGCAGCGCCCGGCCAGCCGGTGTACGGGATGGCGCCGAGCCCACGCACGCCGCAGCTCGTCGTGTTCTTTACCGAGGCGAACCTCAGAGTCGCAGAGGCAGGGAAGCCGTCACAGGTCGAATACAAGGCCGGGGATTGTTGGTGGGATTCCGGGGCCGCGCCTTTGGCCGAGAACGCAGGTGCGCGTGAAGTGACGGTCTTCCTCGTCGAGCCCAAGGCTGCGCCGGCAAATGTCATGACAGCATCCGAGCGCGTTCAATGGAAGAGGACATCGGTGCTTGCAGGTGGCCGGATCCTGTTCGAGAACGACGCGGTGCGCGTGGTAGAGCACGCCGCGAGACCGCGCTTGGGCGTGTGCGGAGAGGGGATGCACTCTCATCCGCCGCACCTTACGATCAGCCTCACCGGTGGCAGGGTCAAGATCGTGCAGCCCGACATCGCGCCGGTGATTCGCGACGTCGGGGCGGGCACCGTGTTCTGGGACGACAGCGGGCCGCACGCAGTCCAGAATCTCGGCAGCCGGAGCACCCGGGACTTGCTGATCGAGATCAAGACGATCTAGATACGCCACCCACCGCACCACAAGGCCCGAGTTGTGCAATCGATAGCGCGTGCGGGAATCGTTCCTACGGACAGCGAAAGCGCCGCCGATCGGCAGTCGAACCCGCACCGATGGTGGCGTTCGTACTGGCGGCGCGTGAAGGTGCTGGCGAGTCAACGCTGGCAGCCGATCCTGGTGTTCTCCGCCGCGATGTTCGTGTTCAACGCGCTTCGCATCCAGTCGGTCATCCCGGTCGACGATCCGCTGTTTTCGGTCGCGGCGTATACGCTCGCCGACATGCCGGGTATGCCTCTCCTGATCTTCACTGCGTTGGTCCTGTCCGAGGCGCTCGGTTTGCAGGGCGTCCGCCACGCGCTTGCATCGTTCGGCGCGCTCCTGCTCTTCATCAGCCTGTTCCTCGCCATCGTGCTGTGGATTTCCGGCGGCGTGAATCGACCGTTGGTCGAGTCGAAAATTATCGTGTCAGACGCGGCATACATCGGACGCCTGATCTGGTTCGAACTCGCGAGTGGCATGCTGCTCGCGACCTATTTCGCGATACGCGAGCGTGAGGCAGCCAGCGTTCGAGCGGCGCAGGCGGCGCAGACCGAGCGCGCGCAGACCGAGCGCGCGACGATGGCTGCGCGCCTCAAGGTGATGCAAGCGCGCGTCGAGCCGGAACTGTTGTTCGGCGTTCTGGCCGAAGTGCGCGACTTGTACAAGCGTGCTCCCTCCGATGCCGACGGATTGCTCGATGACTTGATTGCTTATCTGCGCGCCGCATTGCCGCAGATGCGGGGCGATGCGTCGACCCTCGGGCGGGAAGCAATGCTGGCCGTTGCGTACCTGAAAGTGGTGCCGGCAGGTCGCGACGGTCGGCTCGTCGCCGAGACGTTGATCCCGCCCGAGCTGGAAGACTTGCCCTTTCCGCCGATGGTCTTGTTGCCGCTCGTGCAAGCAGCGGCCGAGTCGTCGATATCCCGAGTAAGCATCACGGTCGACGGATCTCCTCAGGCTGCGCCGACCGGAGTTGCCGTTCGGGTCGGGCCGCCACAGCGGCCCGCCGGATGGAGCGACGAGCGCCTCGCCCCGCTGCGCGCTACCCTCGCGCAGTATTTCGGTCCGCAATCCCGACTCCATGTGGGCGCGTCGGGTGCCACCGCGAGCGGGGGCGGAGGGCCGGACGCCGAGGATTACTCAGCGGAGGTGCGTTGGTCGTGAGTGACGTTCAACCGATTTCGATGACGATGTTGCCTACCGACCTTCCACTCTCCTGCTCGACGTGCGCGTCGATGATCCGCGCGAGCGGATAGCGCCGGGCGACGCGGTGGACCAGCGTGTTGGCGGCAGGCACGGTGCCGATGTCGAAGAGCGCCTGGCGCCGCCGCTCATCGCGATGGTGCCGGCGGAACTGGCGGAGTTATCGCGGCGCCTCGCGCCCGTGCGCATCCTGCAAATGCCGCTGGAGCCGCCGGTGTTGGTGATCTAGGAATACTGGCATCGCTGCTTTCACGCCGACCCGGACGGCAAATCGCTTCGCGCGACGATCGCCTCGCTTCTGGGCGAATGAACTACCCTGCATCAGCCGGTGACGTAGGGGCTTGTCTTCGGAGCTTAGCGCGTAGGCATTCTCACGGACAGAGCGGAAGACGACCCCCGCTGCCACACGCCATCGACTGCTCTCGGC
>Ga0207683_10002771_pt1 | contig 15316 bp, 12 predicted proteins | sample KBSM73metaG_FD_184333 | JGI IMG/M metagenome (GOLD analysis project Ga0207683, IMG submission 184333) | Miscanthus rhizosphere microbial communities from Kellogg Biological Station, Michigan, USA - KBS M7-3 metaG (SPAdes) (version 2) | ecosystem: Host-associated > Plants > Roots > Rhizosphere >... | reverse complement strand
TGGGTCTGGGCGCCGCCCTCATCTTCGGAATTCGATGGTTGGGCGCTCGCCGGCCGGCCAGGTTGTAGTTCGATTCCTACACGCGTCGGGCATTCCTCCGGGGTGGGACCGGGGCAACCCGGGCTAGACTTGGCGTCCTTTTACGCCGTTGTAGTAATGCCCAGATCGATGAGTACTACCGAGCCGATCATCCAGGACCTCGCCGACTCGAAGCCCTCCGCAGAAATGCTGAGCCACTTCGCGGCAGTTATCGAATATTCGGACGACGCGATCATCACGAAAACGCTGAACGGCGTCATTTCTTCGTGGAATCCCGGGGCGCAACGTCTGTTCGGCTATACGGCGGCAGAGGCGATCGGGAAGCCGGTCACGATGCTGATCCCGGACAATCATCTCGACGAGGAGCCGGGCATTCTCGCCCGCCTGCGGCGCGGCGAACGCATCGATCACTACGAGACCATTCGCCGCCGCAAGGATGGCGAACTCATCAACGTTTCACTGACCGTCTCGCCAATCAAGGACGGTACCGGCCGCATCATCGGCGCTTCCAAGATCGCACGCGACATCACGCGCCAGAAACGTTCCGAGGAACTCATCCGCGAGCAGGCGCACGTACTCGCGCTGCTCGACACCACCGGCAAGACGATCGCCTCACAACTCGACCTGCAGAACGTCCTGCAGACCGTGACGGACACCGCGACGCAGCTGACCGGCGCAAAATTCGGCGCATTCTTCTACAACATCATCAGCGACCAGGGCGAGGCATTCCTGCTTTACACCTTGTCGGGCGCCCCACGCGAGGCGTTCGAGAAATTCGGGCTGCCGCGGAATACGGCGATTTTCAATCCCACCTTCACCGGCAAGGGCGTGGTGCGCTCGCCAGACATCACCAAAGATCCCCGCTACGGCAAGATGGCGCCGCATCACGGCATGCCCAAAGGACACTTGCCAGTGCGCAGCTATCTGGCGGTGCCGGTGATCTCGCGCTCCGGCGACGTCATGGGTGGACTGTTCTTTGGCCATCCCGACCCCGACCGGTTCACCGAACGCGCAGAACAGCTGGTGGTGGGCGTCGCGGCACAGGCGACTGTCGCGATGGACAACGCGCGCCTCTACGAGGCGGCGCAGCGCGAAATCGCCAGCCGTGAGCGTGCGGAAGCCGCGCTGCGCGAGACGGATCAACGCAAGGACGAGTTCCTGGCCACGCTGGCACATGAGCTGCGCAATCCACTCGCTCCGATCCGGCAAGCCACCATTATCTCGATGTCTCCGGGAGCCAGTGACGAGCAAAAACAATGGAGCCACGAGGTCATCACGCGACAGGTCCGGCACATGTCTTTGCTGCTCGACGACCTGCTCGATATTTCGCGCATCACCCGCGGCATGCTCGAGCTGCGCACCGAGATGGCCGATCTCGCGGAGGTAGTGGAAGCGGCGATAGAAACTTCGCGGCCCGTCATCGACGCGAAGCTTCACTCGCTGCAGCTGGATCTGCCGGCTGAGCCGACGCAGTTTGCCGCGGACCCGTTACGCCTTGCACAAGTGGTTTCCAATCTCCTCACGAACGCCGCGAAATACACCGATCCTCGTGGGACGATTCAGGTTCGCGCCACTGCGGACGACCGCAACGTCGAAATATCCGTCACCGACAGCGGCGTCGGCCTCACACAAGACGCGCTGTCCGCGGTGTTCACCATGTTCTCGCAGGTGAGATCGACACAGGATCGTTCCGAAGGTGGGCTGGGCATCGGCCTTGCGCTCTCGAAAGGAGTCGTCGAGCTTCATGGCGGAACCATCGAAGCACACAGCGCCGGTCCCGGAAAGGGAAGTGAGTTCATCGTGCGCTTGCCGCGCCGAACCGTCGCTGGATCATTGCCAGCGACGACGACGGCCACGGCGCCCGCACAGACGCGCAAGCGGCGCGTGCTCATCGCGGACGACAATCGGGACGCTGCGGACAGCATTTCGATGCTTCTGCAGATGGCGGGTCACGAAGTCACCGTCGCATACGACGGACAGCAGGCGCTGGAAAATATCGAGACCTTGCGGCCGGAGGTTGCGCTGCTCGACATCGGAATGCCGGGGCTCGACGGTTTCGAAGTGGCGCGGCGCGTGCGTCTGGATATCCGCATCAGGAATACGTTGTTGATTGCCGTCACCGGCTGGGGACAGGCGAGCGACAAGGCGCGTGCCCTGGCAGCCGGGTTTGACCTGCACTTCACCAAGCCCGTCGAGCCAGCAACACTGATCGATCTGCTGGGCAAAAAGCTGTCGACCCGTTAGAGCTACAATGCCGCGTGGCATTGAGCGTCTTCGACCTGTTCAAGATTGGCATCGGGCCTTCGAGCTCGCATACCGTAGGACCAATGCGCGCCGCGCGCCAATTCGCCGTGCGCCTGCGCGACGCACAATTGTTAGACAAGGTGGCGCGCATCAGCGTCACGCTCTACGGCTCGCTCGGCGCCACTGGCAAGGGACATGGCAGCGATAAAGCCATCCTGCTGGGGCTCTCCGGCCATGAGCCCGATACCGTCGATGTCGACGCCATCGCCGGCATTGTTGACCGCATCCGGGGCACGCACGCCCTGAGCGTGCTTGGCACCCACACGCTGCCATTCGAAGAACGTCGCGACCTCACCTTCAATCACAAGGACACGCTGCCGCTGCATTCGAACGGCATGCTCTTCGCGGCCTTTGCCGCCGACGGCAACGGTCTCACTACGGGCACTTTCTACTCGGTGGGCGGCGGATTCGTGGTGGCGGATGAACCCCAGGACAAGAACAGTCCCGCCAGCGGGACAGAAAAGCGAATCGTGCCTGACGCCACCGTGTTGCCGTTTCCATTCCGCACCGGCGACGACTTGTTGGCGCTCTGCGAAAAGGAGAAGACTTCGATCGCCGCGATCATGCGTCGCAACGAACGCACCTGGCGCAGCGATGCGCAAATCGATGAAGGGCTGCTGCGCATCTGGCATGTGATGCAGGCTTGCGTGAAGCGCGGCTGCGAAACGACTGGCGTACTGCCGGGCGGATACAAGGTGAAGCGTCGCGCGCCCGGGTTGCACGCGCAGCTCATTGCCCCGCAGGTGGCTGGCCTCTCCGATCCTTTGATAGCGCTCGACTGGGTGAATCTTTGGGCGCTCGCCGTGAACGAAGAGAACGCCGCGGGTGGTCGCGTCGTCACCGCACCCACCAACGGCGCCGCCGGCATCGTTCCCGCACTCATGCATTACTACGCGCGCTTCGTGCACGGAGCCAATGACGCCGGCATCGTCGACTTCCTGCTCACCGCCGCGGCGATTGGCTTCTTATATAAGGAGAACGCCTCGATCTCGGGCGCCGAGGTCGGCTGCCAGGGCGAGGTGGGCGTGGCCTGCTCGATGGCCGCCGCGGCACTCACCGCTGTGTCGGGCGGGTCTGTGCGGCAGGTCGAAAATGCGGCAGAAATAGCGATGGAGCATCACCTCGGGCTCACTTGCGATCCGGTGGGTGGCCTCGTGCAGATTCCGTGCATTGAACGCAATGCCATCGGCGCGGCCAAGGCTATCAATGTGGCGCGCATGGCGTTGCGCGGCGACGGCACGCACTATGTGTCGCTCGACAAGGTCATCAAGACGATGCGAGAGACCGGGGCCGACATGAAGACGAAGTACAAGGAAACATCGCGCGGTGGATTGGCCGTCAATATCGTCGAATGTTAGGAACAACCATGAAAAAGGGACAGATCGTTTTTGCGCTCGCCACGTTGGCTTTCACAGGCCTCGCGATGGCGGAAAAGCCCAAGGTCCTGCCTTACGCGGCCGCGGCGCCGTACGGTGGGGTTCCGCTCTGGAACCCCGGCGACAGATTCATCGGCGTGTCGAGCGGAACCTGCAGCGGCACCTGCCCCGTCTACGAGCTGTACCTGTTCGACGATGGACGGCTGGTGTTCAACGGCCGCAAGGACACCAGTAAGGTCGGTGTCTGGAAGAAGCAGCTTGGGCCCGAGATCTATACCGAACTGCTGACTACGATCGTGAAGACCCAGGTGTTGGAGAACGAGGTCAAACGCAAGACCTGCCTCAAGGGTCGATCCATGCTCATCATCATGCGCTCCGCATCGCAGGCTGGAGATGCTCGCACGGTGACGCTGAATTCCGGCTGCGAAGGTCATACCGATCTCGTCAAGCGGATCGAGGGGCAGTTCATCGACTCGACCGGTGTTGCGAAGTGGCTGGTCCCGCCGAAATAGAACTGGGCGGCGGCTCGCGCCGCCGCCCGCTCCAACACTGCCCACTAACTAACAACACCTCAGTGGGGGTACAGCGTCTCAGGGATCTCCGCGATCGACTCGAACGGCGCACCGCTCGCCTTCGCCGCGCTTTCCACCGCCGAGAAACTCGGGGCTTCGTACACCCAGAACGAGTCACTCTTGTTCGCCGTGGCATAGGAAGTAAGTAGAGTGACTCCGTACTTCCGGTCGCTGTTGGCCGCGACATCCGGCGCACCCGAACGCTTAACCAGGTAACGGTGATTGCCGTTGGCGATCTGCTGCACGGCGCCGCGCGGTTCGGCCTTGATGTCCGCAGGAATCTCGGTGACGTTGTCGACCGGCATGCCGGAAAGCTTCGCCGCTTCGCGCACCGCAGCTTCACTCGGACCGTCATAGACGCAATACGTCTTGGTCTTGTCCGCGTTCGCATACGACTTTTCCCAGGTCACGTCCAACGTGGCGTTGTTCTCGTTGACCTTCTTTTTCGCGGCTGCGTCCACACCATCGAGCGCGCCCGCCGGGAAGGTGCGTTCGATCAAATAGCGGTGAGTAACCTGCGAGGGGTTTGCGGTTCCCGCAACGGCGGAAGCTGCGATCGTCATCGCCGTCACGGCGCAAAAAACTTTCATCATCGTCATCTCCGATGCTTGTACTTGAGTTGATTACTGTCTAACACGCTGACACAGTAGCCGCGCCGGAATAGATTTCGAATGATCGCGCGTCCGGCGTTGATGCCTGATCGTCCTTGGAGAAATGTATGGATACCTTGTCGGATGTTTTGCGTGCCGTGCGTTTGACCGGCGCATTTTTTTTCGATGTTCATGCCAGAGCACCGTGGTGCGCGGAAACACCTTTCGGGCACACCGTGGTGGACGCGATGTTCCCGGGCTCCGATCACCTCATCTGTTATCACCTACTGATGGAAGGATCGTGCTGGGCAACCATCGAAGGCGAAGAGCCCATCAAACTATCTGCCGGAGACATCATCCTGTTGCCGCACGGCGATACGCACGTACTCGCGACAGCGGCTGGCATGCGCAAGACGCCCGAGATGTCGATGTACCGCATGCCGGAAAACCGCGAGTTGCCGACGAGAATTTCGGTTGGTGCCGAAGGCGGCGAGCTGACTCACTTTGTTTGCGGATTCCTGGGCTGCGACTCGCGCCCCTATAACCCGCTGCTGACGGCACTGCCGCGCGTCATCGTCATCAACGATCACACCAGCGGCGCGCTCGGCGCTTACTTTCGGGCGGCGCTGGCGGAGTGCAAGGACGGGCGCATGGGCGGCGCTGACCTGCTCGGCCGCATCAGTGAGCTCATGTTCGTCGACGCGGTGCGTCGTCACCTCGAGGCGCTGCCCGCAGATCGGGTCAACTGGCTCGCGGGATTGCGCGATCAATATGTCGGCCGCGCGTTGATGGCGCTGCATTCCAATCCGTCACGCGACTGGACGCTCGAAGCGCTCGCGCAGGCGGCGGCGCTGTCCCGCTCGGCATTCGCCGAGCGTTTCACGCAATACGTGGGACACCCGCCCATGCAATACCTGACCAATTGGCGCATGCAACTTGCGACCAACTACCTGCGCCGTGGAACCGAGACCGTGGCCTCGATCGCCAACCGCGTGGGTTATGACTCCGAAGCCGCCTTCAGCAGGGCATTCAAAAAAGTGGTGGGTGCGCCGCCCAGTGAGTGGAGAGAGATGCGTGTACCGCGAGCCACGCAGTCGGTTCCCACCATCGTTCCCAACATCGTTCAGTAAAACTAAACACTCGGTCAGAACTTAAGAACACGCCGGTTTCTGGTTGTCGCAGCATGTGCTCCACCTATTCACAAGGAGAGCACAATGAAGTCGATCAAGTCCCTGTTATCCGTCGCTGCACTGGCCATCAGCGGCATCGCCGCTGCCGGTTCGCCGGATAGCCAAAGCGTCGTCGTCCGTTACGGCGACCTCAATCTGAATTCGCAAGCCGGCGTCAAGAGCCTGCACAAGCGCATCCGTAACGCGGCCGAATCGGTCTGCAGCGAACTGAGCAGCAGCGTTCTGAGCCTGCGCAGCACCTACGAACAATGCATCGACCAGGCGGTGGCGGATGGGGTCAGCGCGGTGGCCAATCCGAATCTCTCGAACTTCCATCGGAGCAAAGGAAAGTCCGCGGTACTCGCGTCAAACTAGTCGGAAATGGGGACATTCCTCATTTCCGTGTCACATTCGGAGATGCGAGCGCCAGCCTCCTCACTAGTGGGGAATGTGACACGGAAATGAGGAATGTCCCCGTTTCCGACGCCTGTATCGCCGCGCGAGCCGGATTAATTCGAGCGCTCGCGCGGGATCAGCTCATGCAGCCATGCAGGCAGGCGCTGACAACGATCGATTGAATCGGCCGCGTCACGTCTTGATGATTGAGTGGGATGCTCCCGGGACAAAATACCGGGGGTATCTCATGACTGAAGCCGAATACACACTGGAATCGAAGCTGTGGAAGGCGATCAAGGACGATCGCACGGTGATGCTGGCGCTTGCGGGGGTCGAAGAAGGCCACAGCCAGCCTATGACCGCGCAGATCCTCCACGACGAGGATGAACGTGGCCCGATCTGGTTCTTCACGTCGAAGGACAATGGCCTGGTGAAAGCACTCACGCAATCACATCGCGCGATCCTGCATTTTTCGTCGAAGGGTCACGAGCTGTTTGCGTCGATGCACGGCGAGCTCACACTCGACAACAACCCTCAGATCATCGATGAGCTCTGGAACGGTTTCATCGCTGCCTGGTACGAAGGCGGCAAGAACGATCCCAAGCTGCAGCTCATCCGACTCGACCCGGAGCACGCGCAGGTCTGGCTGAATGAACACAGCCTGTGGGCCGGCATGAAGCTGCTGCTGGGCCGCGACCCCAAGCAGGATTACAAGGACAAGGTGGCCGACCTGGAACTCGGCCGCCACTGAAAATGGGGTCAGGCCCCGTTTCCTAGGAAACGAGGCCTGACCCTATTTTCCTGACCCCGAGATCTACTGAGCCTGCGGACCGACCTGGCAATTGGTACGGCTCAGGACCACGCGACGATTTTTCTGTCGCCCTTCATCCGTGGTGTTGTCCGCGATCGGCTGAGCTTCTCCGTATCCCGCCACCGCGAGTTGCGTAACCGTAATTCCGCGCGACGCCAGATAGTCACGGACAGCCAACGCCCGGCGTCGTGACAAGTCGAGATTGAACTGTTCCGGGCCCTGGCTATCGCTGTGGCCTCCAAGTTCGCCGCTGATGGTCGGCAACTTGCGCACCTGGTCCGCGAGACTGTCGAGTGTGATCGCGTCCGCGCCAGTGATCTCGGTGGAATTGCTCCTGAAGTGCACTTGCACGGTGAAATCGCAGGAGCAGCCGTTCACATCCGCGCGTTGACCGCTCGGCGTCGCGGGACACAGGTCCGACAAATCGGGGACACCGTCGCCATCGGCATCCGCCGGAGGTGGCGGCGGGGGTGGCGGCTCGACGCGTGCAACGGGAGGAGGAGCCACGGGTATCGGCGGCGGAGGTGGCTCGCCGCCGAAGCGTGCCACGAAGGAAAGCGAGTACAGATCACCGCGGAGACGATTGTCGGCGTAATTCTCATAGATCCATTTGGCGACCACGCTCACGTTCTTGTTGCCGAACATGATCACCGGGCCATAGCCAGTGCTATCGCCTTGATAACCGAGCTCGAGCGGTCGGGGAATCGGACCCTTGTCATCGGTGAGCTGGTGGTACCAGTAGCCCGCGACCCCCAGCGCGAAGTTTTCGCCGATATGTTTGCCAATCAGCGCATCGATGTGCGCCTCGTCCCCGGATTCGTAGTTAGGGCCCGGGAGGCTGTTCTCGAGATTGATCATCAAACCCACGGTCGTCGACACATCCCAGCCGCTCTCGCTCAGATAAGTGTGCGAGAAGGACGGATCGAACGACCAGTAGTGACGTCCGGCGGATACCACCGTGCTGTCATCGTGCGTGCCCCAAGGCGCCACGATACCAACCGAAAACTTGCCGTAGTGCGGCCCGGATCCCCAGGCGATCTGCGGCTTGATAGTGGGGTCCGCGAAAGCGTGATCGCGTGGCGACGCGAATGAGTCGAACGGCGGCCCGCCAGGATTCTGCGCGACCGTCAGGTCGAACATGTACGGGATCTGCAGTTCGATGCCGAACTTTACGCCAGAGGATCCACTGCCCATGAATCCGCCCAGAGTCAGCCGATCCATCCACAGGTCTTGTTCGAAGCCGGGATCGAGTCCGCCGTTGATCGGGCGAGGCCCGATGCCCGCTTCGTAGAAGCTGACGTCGTTGCGCAGATAACTTTGCGGAGCCATTGCGGCCCCGAAATCGCCGTAGGTTCCCGGCGTGTAGTTACTGCTGCCGCCCTCGGCGGCCGCCGATACACGAGGCACCAGCGCGCCAAGAACCAGGGTCGCGGCGAGTGCCGCGCCCTGCCCGCAATTCCATTTGAGATGCATGGTCATGCGCGGACCTTGGCATGCGATTTCCGGACAGCCAATAAGACCAAGGTCCTGTCGTTTTGCCGCTACGTCCAATAGCTAGTCGGCGCCTAACTACTCGCCCCTAGTCACAAAACGCGGTAACGCCGCGCAACGCTGCTATCCGGGGCCCTGATCGCGTGTAAGTGGTAAAAACTTCAAACAGTAGGATCCGTCCTACTTTTTCCCATCCACCTGTCCGGTGCTGCATTCTGTACGCCCCGCGTGTAGGCGATTGGGAGACTTCGATGATTGCGGAGCAGGTTCTCAGAGAAAGTGAGACGCGGTTTCGCGCACTGGTGACCGCGAGCTCCGATGTGGTGTTTCGCGTGAGCGCGGATTTCCGCGAACTGCGGCAACTCGAAGGCCACATGTTCATGCAGGAGTCGCCGCTACCGAACCGCGAATGGTTCGAACAGTACGTCTTTCCAGACGATCGCGAGCGCGTGCTGTGCGTGATCCAGGAAGCGATCGCACGCAAGAGCATATTCGAGAGCGAGCATCGCATCTTCCGGGCGGATGGATCCGTTGGCTGGACGCAGGCGCGTTCCGTGCCCATGCTCGATGCCAATGGCGAGATCATCGAGTGGATAGGCATGGCGAGCGACATCACTGCACGCAAGCGCGCGGAGCAGGAATTCGCCGACCAGCGGCGCATGTACGAAGCCATTCTCACCAATACGCCTGACCTCGCCTACGTGTGGAACCTGGAGCACCGGTTCATCTACGCGAACGAAGGGCTGTTGCGCATGTGGGGCCGCACCTTGAACGAAGCCATCGGCAAGAACTGCCTCGAACTGGGATACGAGCCATGGCATGCAGCCTTGCATGATCGCGAGATCGAACAGGTGATCGCCACGCGAAAGCCGGTGCGCGGCGAGGTGCCCTTCAATGGTTCTTTTGGCCGGCGCTACTATGACTATCTACTGGTGCCGGTGATCGGCGCCTCCGGCGAGGTCGAGGCCGTTGCGGGCACCACGCGCGATGTCACCGAACACAAGCAGCTCGAGAGCTCACTGCTCGACGCGGACCGGCGCAAGGATGAATTCCTGGCCACGCTGGCGCACGAATTGCGCAATCCACTGGCGCCCATCCGCAACGCCGTGCAGCTCCTGAAAACCAGCAGCCCGGACGACGACACCTTGCGCATGGCGCGCGAGATCATCGATCGGCAGATGAATCACATGGTCCGGCTGGTCGACGACCTCATGGACGTCTCACGCATCACCGTGGGCCAGGTCAACCTGCGCAACGAACGCGTCACCCTTCGACGCGTGCTCGACGATGCGATCGAAGCCGCGGCGCCTGCGATCGAAGCCGGCAAACATCGCCTGCACGTCGACATTCCGCATGCAACGCTGCAGATCGAGGGTGATGGAACGCGACTGTCGCAGGTGTTTCAGAACCTGCTGGACAACGCGGCGAAATACACGCCGCCGGGCGGAACCATCACCCTGCGAGCGGCGCAGGTTGGCGATCAAATCCAGGTTTCGGTGCGCGACAACGGTATTGGAATCGCGAGCGACATGCATCCGCGGGTGTTCGAACTATTCACACGCGTGCACCCGGGTGATCGCATCAAGACCAGCGGGCTCGGCATCGGCCTCTCGCTCGCCAGGAAACTCGTCGAACTGCACCTCGGCAAGATCGAAGTTCGCAGCGAAGGCCCGGGCAAGGGCAGCGAGTTCATCGTGACACTGCCGGCTCTGGCGGTGTCGCCGGCGCAGAAAACGCCGCTCGACACTGCGGGCTCACGCGCGAAGCCCGAGAACCGGCAGCGCGTGCTGGTCGTCGATGACAATCGCGATGCCGCCGAAAGCCTGGGGATGCTGCTCGAGATGGAGCATTGCGAAGTCTCGGTCGCCTTTGACGGCAAGCAGGCACTCGAGGCCCTCGACACCTTCAAGCCCGACATCGCGTTGCTCGATATCGGAATGCCGGGCATGGACGGTTACGAACTCGCGCGGCGGATTCGCGCGACGCCCAGGGGCAGCAAGCTGGTATTGGTCGCGCTCACTGGCTGGGGACAGGCGGATGACAAGAAGCGCGCCGCGGATGCCGGCTTCGACCAACACCTGACCAAACCCGTCGATCCGGACCAGTTGACGCAGGTGATCGCATTCGGGCATTCCGCCGCGGCCTGAAAGCCGGCGCGCGTGACATAGCGCGCCGCATGGAATCGCCCGAAGAAGTCGTTTTCCTGTTCGACTGCGATAACACGCTGCTCGACAACGACGGGGTGCAGGCAGACCTCAGAGCGCATCTGGAAAGCGAATTCGGCCTCCCCGAGAGCCAGCGCTACTGGGGGCTCTATGAAGCCCTGCGCAGCGAAGTCGGCTACGCCGATTACCTGGGCGCGATGCAACACTTCCGCCTCGGCATGGAGAGCGATTCGCGCGTTCTGCGCCTCGCCTCATTCCTGCTGGACTATCCCTTTGCGAGCCGTCTCTATCCCGGTGCGCTCGAGGCCGTCGCGCACTGCCGGCGCTGGGGGCCGACCGTCATGCTGTCTGATGGAGATATCGTCCTGCAACCGCGCAAATTCCAGCGTGCCGGACTATGGGATGCCGTCGAGGGTCGCGTGCTCATCTACATTCACAAGGAACGTATGCTCGACGACATGACCCGCCGTTTTCCCGCACGTCACTACGTGATGGTTGATGACAAACTCCGTGTGCTCACGGCAATGAAGGAAGTTCTCGGAGGCAAGCTGTCCACCGTCTTCCCGCGCCAGGGGCACTACGCGCTGGACGCGGCGGCCATCGCTAACTACCCTCCCGCCGATATCACGGTCGAACGCATCGGCGATTTGCTTCGCGAGGACTTCTCATGAAACCGACCCAACAACTGCACGATCTCGGCCAGAGCCTGTGGCTGGACAACATCACGCGCGGCCTGCTCGACGGAGGCACGCTCGCCGGATACATCCGCGATCTCTCGGTGACCGGCCTCACCTCCAATCCCACGATCTTCGAAAAAGCGATTGGGGACTCCAGCTTCTACGACTCTGCCATCGCAGACGCCGCTGCGCGGGGACAATACGGCGAAGCACTGTTCTACGATCTGGCACTCGAAGATCTGCAACGCGCGGCGGACCTGTTTCGCAGCGTCTACGATCAGACTCGTGGCACGGACGGCTTCGTATCACTCGAAGTATCTCCATTGCTGGCTGACGATACCGACGGAACCATCCAGGCGGCCGTGGAGCTGCACGCCCGCGCGAACCGCCCCAACCTCTTCATCAAGATTCCTGGCACTTCGGCGGGCGTGCCGGCGATCGAAGAGTCGATATTCGCGGGAATTCCGGTCAACGTGACGATGCTGTTCTCTCGCGAACACTACGTGGCGGCGGCGGAAGCCTTCCTGCGCGGCATCGAGCGACGCATCGCCGCGGGACGGGATCCGCATGTTCCTTCGGTGGCATCCCTGTTCGTGAGTCGATGGGATGTCGCGGTCCACGACAAGGTCCCCGAGCGCCTGCGTAACAGACTTGGCATCGCAGTTGGGAAGCGGGTCTATAAATCGTATTGCGACTTGCTGATATCGCCGCGCTGGCAAACGCTTGCCGCAGCCGGCGCGCAACCGCAACGCCTGCTGTGGGCGAGCACGGGAACCAAGGACCCTGCGGCACCCGACACGATGTATGTCGAAGCGCTGGCCGCGCCGGATACCATCAACACGCTGCCCGAGAAAACATTGCAGGCGTTCGCCGATCATGGCCGAGTTACTGGCGTATTGCCGCGTGATGGTGGCGATGCGGAGCAGACCCTGAACGAGATCGCGCGGGCCGGCATCGACCTGGTGCAATTGGCCGCGCAGCTCCAGCAAGAAGGCACGCAGGCATTCTCGAAAAGCTGGCAGGATCTGCTGAAAGGTCTGGCTGCCAAGGGCGCAGCCACCAAACAAGCAGGAGCCGCTCGATGACATCAACCCCGCAAACCCACCCGCTCGCGGGCAAGCTCGCACCCGCGAGCTTGCTGGTGGATCTGCCCAAGCTCATCACGGCGTATTACAGCGAGCGCCCCGATCCGGCAGTCGCCGCGCAGCGCGTGGCGTTTGGCACGTCGGGCCATCGCGGCGTTTCTTTCCAGTCGAGCTTCAACGAATGGCACGTGCTCGCCATGACGCAGGCGATCTGCAGCTATCGCAGGCAACAAGGCATCACCGGCCCCTTGTTTCTGGGCTTTGACACGCACGCGCTGTCCGCGCCGGCGTTCGCGAGCTCGCTCGAAGTGCTGGCGGCCAACGACGTCGAGGTCATGATCGCGAACGGCGATGAATACACGCCGACGCCTGCCTTGTCGCACGCGATCCTGACCTACAACCGCGGACGCACCAGCGCGCTTGCCGACGGCATCGTGATCACACCCTCGCACAATCCGCCGGACAGCGGCGGCTTCAAGTACAACCCGCCGAACGGCGGACCGGCGGACACGCAGATCACCGGCTGGGTTCAGGACGAGGCGAATCGGCTGCTGGCGGCCCATCTCGACGGCGTGCGGCGGATCACGTTGAACAGGGCGCGCAGCGCGCCCACCACGCACTCGCATGACTTTCTGAACACGTACGTGAATGACCTGGCCAACGTCATCGACATGGATACGATTCGCGGCGCGAACATTCGCATGGGCGTCGATCCACTCGGCGGCGCGGGCGTTCACTACTGGTCGGCGATCGCCGATCGCTACAAGCTGAATCTCACCGTCGTGAACGACGCGGTGGACGCCACATTCCGGTTCATGACAGTGGACTGGGACGGGAAGATCCGCATGGATCCGTCGTCTCCGCACGCCATGAACGGTCTCATCGGCCTCAAGGATCGCTTCGACATTTCCTTCGCCTGCGATACGGATCATGACCGGCACGGCATCGTCACGCGCAGCGCGGGCCTGCTCCCGGCCAATCACTATCTTGCCGTCGCGATCGACTACCTGTTTCAGCACCGGCCGCGATGGAACAAGCAAGCCGCCATCGGAAAAACCGTGGTGAGCACGCAGATGATCGACCGCGTCGCCGCGCGACTCGGGCGGAAACTTTACGAAGTGCCCGTCGGTTTCAAGTGGTTCGTCGAGGGACTCCACGACTGCTCGCTTGCTTTCGGCGGCGAGGAAAGCGCCGGCGCGTCGTTCAGCCGCATCGACGGCACGGTGTGGACCACGGACAAGGACGGCATCGTTCCCGCGCTGCTGTCCGCCGAAATCACCGCGCGCACCGGCCGCGATCCCGGCGAAAATTATCGCGCGCTCACGCGCGACTTTGGCGAATGCTACGCCGACCGCGTCGATGCGCCGGCGACCTCGGAGCAAAAACGGATTCTGTCAGGACTCTCGCCGCAGCAGGTACTAAGCAAGGACCTGGTCGGCGAAAAGATCCTGAGCATAATCAGCCACGCACCCGGTAACGGCGCTCCCATCGGCGGGTTGAAAGTGATTGCCGAAAATGGCTGGTTCGCTGCGCGTCCATCCGGCACGGAGAATATTTATAAGATCTATGCGGAGAGCTTTCGCGGGGAGCAACATCTGCGCCGCATCGCAGACGAAGCGCAGACGATCGTAGACACCGCTTTGGTCGCGGGTGCTCCGGCTTGCGACGACTGGCGTAAAGCCGATGAGCAAAGTGTCGCGCAGCCGGGCGCTTGAAAGCGAGCCTGGCCTGGACCATGAGCAAAAAGAAGCTGACGATTGAAGCCGAGCTGGAAATGCTTCAGCGAGAATCGTTCAGCTACTTCGTGCATGAGACAAATCCGACCAACGGGCTGGTGCTCGACAAGACCGCGCCGGATTGGCCTGCGAGCATCGCGGCCACCGGCTTCGCGCTGGCAGCGTATCCGGTGGGAATCGAGCGCGGATTCATTTCGCGGGCCGCGGCGGCGGAGCGTACGCTTACGACGCTGCGTTTTTTCTGGACGAGTCCGCACGGTCCCGAAGTGGATGCCACCGGCTACCAGGGGTTTTATTATCATTTTCTCGACATGCGGACCGGGCGGCGCGCGTGGCAATGCGAGCTGTCAACGGTGGACAGCGCTTTTCTGCTCGCCGGTGCATTGACGGCAGGAAGTTATTTTGACGCGGATACGGCCGACGAGCATGAGATCCGTACCCTCGTCGACGCGCTCTACCGACGCGCCAATTGGCACTGGGCTCAAAATAAGGGCGCAACGCTGACACACGGCTGGAAGCCTGAAAGCGGCTTCCTCCGGTATCGGTGGGAGGGTTACGACGAAGCGCTCCTGGTCTACATGCTTGCGCTCGGTTCTCCGACCTATCCGCTGCCTGACAACAGCTACGCCGCGTGGTGTTCGACTTATCAATGGCAACACTGTTACGGATATGACTATCTGTACGCCGGATCGCTGTTCACGCACCAGTTGTCGCACATTTGGATCGACTTTCGCAGCATCCAGGACGTGTTCATGCGCGACAAAGGCATCGACTATTTCGAGAACACCCGCCGCGCAACCTATGTCCAGCAACAGTACGCGATCGACAATCCGCTCAAGTTCGCGGGATATGGCAAGGATTGCTGGGGGATCACCGCAAGCGACGGCCCGGGCCCCGACACCATC
>Ga0207683_10002768_pt1 | contig 15321 bp, 10 predicted proteins | sample KBSM73metaG_FD_184333 | JGI IMG/M metagenome (GOLD analysis project Ga0207683, IMG submission 184333) | Miscanthus rhizosphere microbial communities from Kellogg Biological Station, Michigan, USA - KBS M7-3 metaG (SPAdes) (version 2) | ecosystem: Host-associated > Plants > Roots > Rhizosphere >... | reverse complement strand
ACGATGGTCGACCAGCTCTCGTCGTTCGCGGCGGAAGTGACGCGCGTCGCGCGCGAGGTCGGCACCGAAGGCAAGCTGGGCGGGCAGGCGCAGGTGCAGGGTGTGTCGGGCACGTGGAAAGACCTGACCGACTCGGTGAACTTCATGGCCGGTAACCTGACCAGCCAGGTGCGCGGTATCGCGAAGGTCGTGACGGCGGTGGCGGACGGCGACCTGCAGCAGAAACTGACGGTGGAGGCGAAAGGCGAAATCGCCGCGCTCGCCGACACCATCAACAGCATGATCGACACGCTCGCGACTTTCGCCGACCAGGTGACCGGCGTGGCGCGCGAGGTCGGCGTCGAAGGGAAACTCGGCGGCCAGGCGAAAGTGCCGGGCGCGTCGGGCACGTGGAAGGGTCTCACGGAAAACGTGAACCAGCTCGCGGAGAACCTGACCACCCAGGTGCGCGCGATCGCGGAGGTGGCGACCGCCGTGACCGAGGGCGACCTGACGCGGTCGATCACCGTGCAGGCGCAGGGCGAAGTCGCGGTCCTGAAAGACACGATCAACGAGATGATCCGCAACCTCGAAGACACCACGCACAAGAACACCGAGCAGGACTGGTTGAAAACGAACCTCGCGAAGTTCAGCCGCATGCTGCAGGGCCAGAAGGAGCTGAACCAGGTCGGCGCGCTGATCCTGTCGGAGCTGGCGCCGGTGGTCGCGGCGCAGCACGCGGTGTTTTACGTGCTCGATTCGCGCGATGAGTCCCCGCAACTGAGCCTGCTCGCAAGCTACGCGTCGCGCGGCGTCAGCGAGCACGGCAAGCGCCTCGATCTGGGCGAGGGCCTGCTCGGACAGTGCGCGCTCACCAAGGAAAAAATCCTGATCGAGAACGTGCCGGCCGATTACATACGCATCGGCTCGGGACTGGGCGGCGCGACGCCGCGCAACGTGCTGGTGCTGCCGGTCGTGTTCGAAGGCCAGTTGAAGGGCGTGATCGAGCTCGCGTCGTTCGAGGGCTTCAGCCATACCCACCAGGCGTTCCTTGAGCAGCTCATGGAAAGTATCGGCATCGTGATCAACACGATCGAAGCGAACATGCGCACGGAGGATTTGCTCAAGCAGTCGCAATCGCTGGCGCAGGAGCTCGGCAGCCGGCAGGAGGAGCTGCAACAGACCAACCAGGAATTGCAGGAGAAGGCCCAGCTGCTCGCGCACCAGAACCAGGAAGTCGAGCGCAAGAATTCAGAGGTGGAACAGGCGCGGCAGGCGCTCGAAGACAAGGCGCAGCAGCTCGCGCTCACGAGCAAGTACAAATCCGAGTTCCTCGCCAACATGTCGCACGAGCTGCGCACGCCGCTCAACAGCCTGCTGATTCTGTCGGACCAGCTATGCGCGAACTCGGCGGGCAACCTCACGCCGAAGCAGGTCGAGTTCGCGAAGACGATTCACTCGTCGGGCAACGACCTCCTGATGCTGATCAACGACATTCTCGACCTGTCGAAGATCGAGTCGGGCACGGTGGTGGTCGACATCGGCGAGCTCCTGCTCGACGAGCTCGAGCGTTACGTCGAGCGCAATTTCCGCCACGTCGCCGAAGCGAAAGGGCTCGACTTCCTGATCCGCATGGATACGCGGCTGCCGAAATCGATGTTCACCGACGCCAAGCGCCTGCAGCAGATCATCAAGAACCTGCTGTCCAACGCATTCAAGTTCACGCATTCGGGCCAGGTCACGCTGACGATCGAGCCGGTGAGCGGCGGGTGGACGACCGAACATGGCGAGCTGGACCGCTCCGGCGACGTGCTCGCGTTTTCGGTCGCAGATACCGGCATCGGCATTTCCGGCGACAAGCAGCACATCATTTTCGAGGCGTTCCAGCAGGCCGATGGCAGCACCAGCCGCAAGTACGGCGGCACCGGCCTGGGCCTTGCCATCAGCCGCGAGCTCGCACGCCTGCTGCAGGGTGAAATTCGCCTGGCGAGCAGCCCGACCCGCGGCAGCACGTTCACGCTCTTCGTGCCGCGCGTGTTCACGGCGGCGCGCTCGTCGCGCAAAATGCTTGGTCCCGACGCTAACATGCTCGCCAGCCAGGCGATCGAAGTCGCGAAGTCGACCAGCGAACGCGCGGCCGAAGCCCTGCGCGGCACGGCAGCCGACAGCGAGGTGCCCGCCTTGTCGCTGGCGGATGCGGAACCGCCGGTCATGGTCAACGAAGTTGGCGACGACCGCGACACCATCGTCGCCGGCGACCGCGTGCTCCTGATTGTCGAAAACGATCTGGCGTTCTCGCGTTTCCTGCTCGACACTGCGCGCGAGAAGGGCTTCAAGGGGCTCGTCACTTCGCTGGGAGCCACCGCGCTGGCGCTGGCGCGCGAATACAAGCCGACCGCGATCACGCTCGACATTTTCCTGTCGGACATCGAAGGCTGGCGCGTGCTCGAGCGGCTGAAAAACGACATCGGCGCGCGGCACATCCCGATTTGCGTGATCTCGACCGATGAAGCGCGCGAGCGCGCACTGAGCTCGGGCGCGCTGCGTTTCGTCGCCAAGCCGATCCAGAGCAAGGGCGTGCTCGACGATCTGCTCGATCAGCTGAATACTTACACGCGCACTCCGGCGCGCCACGTGCTCGTGGTCGAGCACGACGAGGCGCGGCTGAAGGGCATCATGGAATCCATCGATGGCGCCGAGGATCTGCGCATCACCAATGCGACCGATGGCGAAGACGCGTTGCGCATGATGCGCGAACGGCGGCCCGACTGCATCGTGCTGAATCCGGGTATGCCGGGACTCGATCCCACGCGGCTGGTCGAGGAATCGCAGTCGCCGGACCTCGCAGTGCCCGTGCTCGTCTTCAGCGAAGAGCACGAAGCGCGCGGCGACGGGCCGTGGCAGCGGATCGCGAAAAATCCCGCCGTGCACTGGGTGCATTCGTACGAGCGGCTGCTCGACCAGAGCACATTGTTCCTGCACCGCAATACGACGAAGCTGCCGAAAGCGCAGCGGCGCATGCTGGGCGATATGTACGAGTCGAACAAGCTGCTCGCCGGCAAGCGCGTGCTGATCGTGGACGACGACGTGCGCAACATTTTCGCGCTGACGTCGGTGCTCGAGCAGTACAACATGCTGATAGTCTCCGCCGACAACGGGCGCGATGCGATCCAGATGCTCGGCAAGGGCACCGTGGTCGACGCCGTGCTGATGGACATCATGATGCCGGAGATGGACGGCCTCGACACCACGCGCGAAATCCGGCGGATTCCGACGTGCAAGGATTTGCCGATCATCGCGGTGACGGCGAAGGCGATGAAAGGCGACCGCGACCGCTGCCTGGAAGCGGGGGCGTGGGATTACCTGTCCAAGCCTGTCGATACCGAGCAGTTGCTTGCCGTATTGCGCATGTGGCTGCAACGCTAGCGCACCGCTGAATGGCGAACCAATTGCCCGATCAGAATAACGCCGCGGTGCTGCGAGCCGACCAGGAAGAGGCCGAGCAGGCAAAAATCCTGGTGGTCGACGATCGTCCCGAGAATCTGCTCGTGACGCGCACGATGCTCGACGAGCTCGGCCACCAGATCATCACCGCGCGTTCGGGCGACGAGGCCCTCAAATACCTGCTCGAGCACGACGTCGCGGTGATATTGCTCGACGTGAACATGCCGGGCATGGACGGCCTGGAGACCGCGACGTACATCCGGATGCGGCAGAAAACAGCGCATACGCCGATTATTTTTCTGACCGCGTACGTCGAGGAGATGCATACCGCCAAAGGTTATTCGCTCGGCGCGGTCGACTATATTCTGACGCCGGTCACACCGGACATCCTGCGCACCAAGGTCAAGGTCTTCGTGCAGCTGCACCTGATGAACCGCCAGGCGGAGCGCCAGGCGGAGCAGCGGGTCGCGCTGGTACGCGAGCAGGCAGCACGCGCCGCGGCGGAGGAGGCCAAGCGGCGGTCGGTGTTTCTCGCCGATGCGAGCGATGTTCTCTCAAGCTCGCTTGACGTCACCGAAACGGGCAGCGCGCTCGCGAAGTTCGTCGTCCCGGTCCTGGGCGACCTGTGCGTGCTGATGCTCGCGGACGAGCAGGGCGAGCCGGCGCGCACGGCCATCGCATTTCAGAATGGCGCCCCGCAAGGCCGCCATAGCGCCTGGATCTCCGCCCTCGACTGCCCAGAGATCAACACGGCAATGCATAACGCGATGGCGTCCGGACGCATGTTCGTCGCATCCGATCTGACGTCCGGAGCGACTCAGCTTACTGTCACCTATCCGAACGAAGCCGCGCCGTCCCAGCTTGCCCTGGGCTTTCGGCTGGGCTCGCTCGCTGTGCTGCCGCTGATAGCACGTGGACGCAAGCTCGGTGCGCTCGTGCTCGGCACGGGCGTGGACGATCGCCGGTTCGGACCGGCCATGCTCGCGCTGGCGCAGGATCTCGCGACGCGCGCGGCCGTGTCGTTCGACAACTGCCTGCTTTACGCGAAGATCCAGGAAGGCGACCAGCGCAAGAACGAGTTTCTCGCGATGCTCGCGCACGAGCTGCGCAATCCACTCGCGCCGATCCGCAATGCCGTGCAATTGCTGCGCTCGCCAGAGCGCACGCTGACCCAGCTCGACTGGGCACTCTCCGTGCTCGACCGCCAGTCGCAGCAGCTAGTGAGGCTGGTGGACGACCTGCTCGATGTCGCGCGCATCACGCAGGGCCGCATTCTGCTCAAGCTCGAATCCGTCGACGTCGCAAAAGTGGTGGGCGTCGCCGTGGAAATGTGCCGGCCGCTGGTCAACGCGCGTGCCCACGAGCTAACCGTATCCCTGCCGCCCGCGACGCTCGCCGTGCACGGAGATTTCTCGCGCGTCGCGCAGGTTCTCGCCAATCTCTTGAACAATGCGGCGAAATATACCGAGCCGAAGGGCAGGATTTCGCTCAAGGTCGAAGACGATGGCGCGGAAGTCGTGTTCCGCATTGCCGATTCCGGCATCGGTATCCCGAAGCACATGCTGGGCTCCATCTTCGAGCTTTTCACGCAAGCCGACCGCTCGCTCGACCGCACGCAGGGCGGGCTCGGCATCGGTCTCACGGTCGTGCGCCGGCTGGTCAGCATGCAGGGCGGCAGCGTGGTCGTGCACAGCGAGGGCATGAAGAAGGGCAGTGAATTCGTCGTGCGCCTGCCGCGGGTGACGGCGAATGCCGTCGCGTCGGTGCCGGCGGAAGCGCCGCGCCACAACGACACGGCGTACCGCGTGCTGATCGTCGACGACTACGCCGATGCCGCGATCAGCATGGCCGCACTCCTGAAAGTCGATGGCCAGGACGTGCGGGTCGCCCACGACGGGCCTGCCGCGCTTGAAATGGCGCGCGATTTCAAGCCGCGCATCGTGCTGCTCGACATCGGCCTGCCGGGCATGAACGGTTTCGAGGTTGCGCGCGCGCTGCGCGCCGAACCGACGACGCGCGATTGCCTGCTCGTCGCGGTCAGCGGCTATGGCCAGGCGGAAGATCAGCGCCAATCGCAGGAAGCCGGCTTCGACCGCCATCTCGTCAAGCCGGTCGATCTCATGGTGCTGCAGGAAATTTTCGACAACCTGCGGCAGGCGCCGGCCCAGGCGTCGGGCGGCCGCGCGTGAGACGCGCGCGCGACAGGTGGAGCGCCGGCGCTCATGGATAAGGACCTTAGCCCGGACGAGCTGGCATGGCTGCAGAAGCTCGATACGGACGAACCCGTCAAGCCGACATTGCCCGCGCCATTGTCGGCGCGACTCATAGCGATGGGACTCGCGATCGAACTCGCCGAAGGCGGACTGCAACTGACTGATTTAGGCCGCGCACGCCTGCCGCGCAGATAACGCAGGCGCGCGGCTCGTGCAGCCGCGCACAAAAAAGGAAGTTCAAATGAGCGGCTGGTGGGCAAGGCGTCGTCATGGCGAGGGTGTACGGTGGAGGCGGAAAATAACTCTGGCGGCCGCGCTGTTCTGCGGCAGCCTCATGCTGCTGGCAGCCTCGCGCGCCGCCGAATTGCATGCCCAGAACCTGATCGACCTCTCGCTCGAGCAGCTCGGCAACATCGAGATCACGTCGGTCTCGCGCTATGCGGAGCGGTTGTCCGATGCGGCAGCCTCAATCTATGTGATCAACGCGGACGACATCCGCCGCTCGGGCGCCAACAGCATTCCCGAGGCGCTGCGCCTCGCGCCGAATCTGCAGGTCGCGCGCGCGGACAACAACCAGTGGTCAATCACGGCGCGCGGCTTCAACAGCGTGCTCGCGAACAAGATGCTCGTGCTGATTGACGGCCGCACGGTTTACTCCCCGCTCTTCTCCGGCGTCTTCTGGGAGGCGCAGGAAGTGATGATGGAGGACGTCGAGCGCATCGAGGTCATCAGCGGGCCGGGCGGCACGCAATGGGGCTCCAACGCGGTGAACGGCGTAATCAACGTCATCACGCGTGCCGCCGGCGACACCCGGGGCAACCTCGCGATGGTGGGCGGCGGCAATCTCGAAAACGGCGCGGCGTACCGCCACGGCGGTGAAATCGAGGGCGGCGGCAATTACCGGTTCTACGGGCGCTATTTCGACCGTACGAATAGCAACCGCGCCGACGGCAGTACGTCGGTCCAGGATGCATCGTCGCGCGGCCAGCTCGGCTTCCGCAGCGATTTTGCGCGCCACGGCAATCAATTTACGGTCCAGGGCGATGCGTATCAAAGCGAGATCGATCAGGGGGCCACCACACGGCGCCTGCTCGGCGCGAATGTGCTCGGGCGCCTGACGCGCGATCTGGGCGGCGGGTCGGATCTCTATCTGCAGGGCTACGTCGACCACAGTTATCGCGATCAGCCCGGCGCTCTGCATGACACGCTGACAACGCTGGACCTCGAGTTTCACCATGGGCTGCGGCCGACACCGGGACAGCGGTTGCTGTGGGGTGCGGGCTACCGCTATACCGCCGATCATGCCGACAACATCAATCTGGCGGTGCTCGCATTCCTGCCGGCGCGCCGCGATCTTACGCTGGGGAACGTGTTCGTCCAGGACGAGATCGCCTTGCGCAAAAACCTGGTGCTCACCCTCGGACTCAAGCTCGAACACAACAACTACACGGGCCTCGAGTATCTGCCCAACCTGAGGCTGGCCTGGAAAGCGCGCGAAGAGCATCTGTTGTGGACGTCGCTTTCGCGCGTGGTGCGCACGCCTGCGCGGGTGGACCGCGATTTTTTCTCGCCCGGCCGGCCGCCGTTTTTCGTGGTGGCCGGGGGCCCCGATTTTCATTCCGAGATCGCCAACGTTGCGGAAATCGGTTATCGGGCGCAGCCGCTGAGGGCGCTGTCTTATTCGATCACCGCGTATCACCATTACTTCTCGCGGCTGCGCTCGCTGGAGCCGTCGGCCGCGGGCCCGGTCTTCGAGAACAAGATCGACGGCTCGACTGACGGCGTCGAGGCCTGGGGCGCCTGGCGAGTGAACGACTGGTGGCGCCTCTCCGGCGGCTTCACGCAGCAGCGCATACGCCTGCGCGTGGAGCCCGGCGGCGTCGGCATCGGCGGCACGAGCACTCTGGGCAATGATCCGTCGCATTGGTGGACGGCGCGCTCTTCCTTCGATTTTGGCCGCAATGTCGAGCTCGACATCATGGCGCGGCACATCGGCCAGCTGCCCAACCCGCTGGTGCCCGGTTATACCGCCGTCGACGCGCGCCTCGGCTGGAAACCGCGCCGCGATCTCGAGCTATCAGTGACCGCCCAAAACCTGTTCGATCCGCGCCATGCGGAATGGGGTGTCGCGCCGCTGCGTCCCGAATTCGAGCGAGGAGTATTCTTCAAGGTATTGTGGCGGCAATGACGCAAGCGGGTATAACCACGCGGCGCAGCAGCGTCGCGCGCGCACTGGCCGTACTGGGGCTGGCATGGCTCGGCGCCTGGCCGTGGGATGGGTCCGCGCAGGATGACGCGGCCGCGCTCGAACGCCGCGTCAAAGCCGCATACATTTTCAAGTTCGCGAGCTTTGTCGAATGGCCGGAACCTGCGTTCCCGCAACCTTCCACGGCGGTCTCCATCGCGGTGATCGGCGACGACGAGCTGGCGGCGGAGCTAAGCTCGGTTACCGCGGGGCGCGCAGTCGAGGGGCGCCCGTTGACCATTCGCAAGACACGCAGCCTCGAAGGAGTCGCGGACGCGCATATGGTGTTCGTCGGGCGCGCAGAAATTGCGCGATTGCCTCAGCTGGCGAAATTCGCACGCGCCAAGCCGGTGCTGATTCTGACCGACGCTCCGAACGCGCTTGCCCAAGGCAGCATGATCAATTTCATGCTGGTGGAGCAGCGGGTCAAGTTCGAGATTCATCTCGAAGAAGCCGAGCGGCACGGGCTCAAGTTAAGTTCGCGCCTGCTGGCGGTCGCGCAATCCGTGCGACGGGGGTCGCCGTGATGCCCGGCCTGCAGATATTGCGCAACAGCTGGCTGCGCGGCGCGCGCTATTCGGTGCGCAAGAAGCTGATGTGGGTGGTCATGACGACCACGCTCGTCGCGCTGCTGATTGCGAGTGGCGCGATGGTTATTTACGAGCTGCGCACTTATCACGAGGCGCGCGTCAGCGACCTGGTTTCGCAGGCCGACCTGATCGGCCGCTCGAGCGCGGCCGCGCTGATGTTCGACGACCCAAAGACCGCGCAGGCCAATCTCGCCCTGCTCAAGGTCGCGCCGCGCATTTCCGCGGCCGCGATCTACACGGCGAAAGGCGCGCGGTTTGCGAGTTACGTGCGGGCCGACCTCGCCGACGTGAAATTTCCCGATTTGCCGCAGGCCGACGGTTACCACGTCGAGGGCGACCAGATTACGGTGTTCCAGCAGATCGTCGATCACAACGAAGTCGTCGGCACGGTCTATCTGCGCGCACGCTACGAGCTTATCGACCGCTTGTTCAGCTACGTTACGATCCTTGGCGCCGTCATGGCGTTGAGCCTGTTCGGCGCGATGCTGATTACGGCGTGGCTGCCCGAGCTCGTGTCGCGGCCTATCCTCGAGATCACCGAAGTCGCGCGGCAGGTGATGGCGCGCCGCGATTTCTCGCTGCGGGTGCGGCGCACGACCGTGGACGAGATCGGCTACCTGGTCGACGCCTTCAACGACATGCTGGCTGAAATCGGCCGCCGCGCACAGGCGCTCGAGGAATCGAACCGCGCGCTCCAGCAGGAAATGGCGGAGCGGCGCGGCGCCGAAAAAGCGCTGCTCGCCGCCGATCAGCGCAAGGACGAATTTCTCGCGACGCTGGCGCACGAGCTGCGCAATCCGCTGGCGCCCTTGCGCACGGCGCTCGAGCTGCTGCAGACTTCCGGCACGGATGCGAACACCCTGCAGTCCGCGCGTGAAGTGATGGAGCGCCAGCTGCGCCGACTGGTGCGGCTCGTCAACGACCTGCTCGACATTTCGCGCATCACGACCGGCAAGATGACGCTGAAAAAGGAGCCCATCCAGTTGGGCGACGTCGTCAAAAGCGCGGTCGAGGCCGCGCGCCCGCTGATCGAAACGCGCGAGCACCGCCTGGATGTCGTGCTGCCGCCGGCGCCCGTGACGTTGTTCGCTGATTTCACGCGGCTCGCGCAGGTCTTCCTGAATCTGCTCAACAACGCGGCGAAGTTTACCGATAACTGCGGCGCGATCAAGCTGACGGCGGAAGTGAAGGGCGGCGATCTGGTGGTCACGGTGGCCGACACCGGCATCGGCATCAGCGCGAAAATGCTGCCGGTCATTTTCGACATGTTTGCCCAGGCCGACCGCTCGCTCGAACGGGCGCAAGCGGGGCTCGGCGTCGGCCTCACGCTCGTCAAGCACCTGACCGAGCTGCACGGCGGCACGGTGGTCGCGCGCAGCGACGGCGTAGGGCGCGGCAGCCAATTCATCGTCAGGTTGCCCGTCATCGTCCGGCCCGAAGACCGCGCCGCTGCACCGGCGGTGCCGGGCGCCGCATCCGCCGTGCCCGCGCGCAGGATACTAATGGCGGACGATAACGAAGATTTCGTCGACAGCCTGGCCATGCTGTTGCGGGCCGGCGGCCACGAGGTCATGGTCGTGCACGATGGCTTGGCCGCGGTAGCCGCGGCGGCGGAGTTCAAGCCCGATTTCGCTTTTCTGGACATCGGTTTGCCGAAAATGAACGGGTATGAGCTCGCCCGTTGCCTGCGCGGCGCCCCGGCCACGGCCCATACGGTGCTGGTGGCGGTGACGGGCTGGGGCCAGCAGGAAGACATACGGCGCGCGCGCGAGGCCGGCTTCGCGATCCACCTGACCAAACCGGTCGAAGTCGATGCGATCGCGCAAATCCTGCAAAATCCCCCGCCGGCATGAGTACATATTGCGTCCACCGTTCATCGCAGTGCAGGACGGTATAAAATTGCCGGCACGTCCTGACAATTCCATCGATATGCATCCTGATCCGTCACGTTCATCGCAACCGGCCCAGACCTCCGCGCGGACGGGAGCAGAGCGTTATGCGGACGATGGCGCTCCGCGCGAAGACAATCGCCCGCCCGATCTGCGCACCGCGGTGCATGACTTGCGCAACGTCGTAGCACCCCTGCGCAACGCCGTGCAGTTGCTGCGCTTGCGCGGCAAGACGGATAGCGATCTCGCGCCAATCGCCGACATCATCGAGCGCCAGGTCAATGAGATGGTGCGCTTGCTCAATGCGCTATCCGGCGTCGATTCATCCGCTGAGCCTGCCGCGACCCCCCGCACCGAAGCAACTAGGAGCGGCGTGACTGCCGGCCGGCGCGTCCTGATCGTCGATGACAATGTCGCATGGCTGACATCATTGTCGAGCGTTCTGCGCGAAGCGGGGCACGACGTGAAGACCGCGGAGGATGGCGAGCAGGCGATTCCGCTGGCGGTAAGCTGGAGTCCCGAGTTCGTGCTGCTCGACGCGCATCTGCCCGGCATCAATGGTTTCGAGGTGGCGAAACGGTTGCGGGAGATGTATGCGCCGCAAGCGATGACATTGGTATTGATGAGCGGCTCAACCCTCGACGAGGCGACGGTGCGTGGCGCCGAACGCGCGGGCTTCGATCACTGCATCGACAAAATCCACAACTTCACTACGCTCGAGGGCTTGTTGCGCAGGCAGTGAAAGAGCGGGGAACCAGGCGTCGCGCCATCCCGCGTGCCGCGGCAGTAAAACTTACATGTATGTGACGGTAACTCTTGCACCGCGATTTGGCATTGCGCGTGCATGCTGACGCGTTTTCGGGCACTTCGGCCCTGCAGGGGGCCGGATTTTTGAAGGCAGCGTCTGCTGCACGCTGCTGACAATCGAATTCGACCGCAAGTGGCGCTGGGCATGTCGTTTGCTTCTTTTAACAGGGCATCGCTACCTCAGGCGATGCTTTCCTCCCTAGCGGCGCTTGCCGCACCTGCCCGGTCCAGTCCCTAGGCTGGACCGGGGTTTTTTGTAAGCTGCAAAATCCCTGCCGGCACGGTCCATACGCGAGCTTCAGCAGCTCAAAAAAAGCGCGCGCTCAAAGCGCGTGAAGCAGTGGGGGAACTTACGAAGGGACCTGCGGAGAAACTGCCCAGCTTCGGGTCAGTGCACAGTCACCGGGTTGCGCAGCGAACCGATGATTTCCGCCACGCGATGCAGTTCGGTGGCTTTGTCGAAAAAATAATCCGTTCCCGCCGTCATCGCGCGATAGCGGAATTCCGGATAGTTGTAATTCGTCAGGATGATCACCAAGGGCCGCACCTCTAGATCGATGTTGCGCAGCCGGCGCAGCACATTGAGCCCGTTGCCTTCACGCAACTGGATATCCAGCACGACAGCATCCGGCACGGAGTCTATTATTCCGCTGACCGCGTCGTCCTCGGTGTCCGCCGAGCCGACGATGCGGCTGTTGCCGGTTTCCTCGAGGCTTTCGATTACGCGTTCGCGCAGGACCGGCGAGTCCTCAACGATATAAACTTTCAACGATTTGTCCACATCTTTATCTGACACGAGAACCCCGCGACATCCGCCGCGGGGGCCGTACGACCGCTTCATGGTGGACGAAACCTATGATGGTATCCATAGGTGGAGGGCTCGTTTTCTAGTCGGACTTATGCCTACACCCGACGGCATGGCCTATTGAATGAGCCCGTGCTTGATCGCGTAGTACGTGATGTTCGCGTTGGTTTTCATGCCCATCTTCTCGAGTATGCGCGACCGGTAGGTGCTGACCGTTTTCACGCTCAGGAAAAGCTCGTCCGCAATCTCGGACACCGCTTGGCCGGCGGCCAGTTTGCAGAACACCTGGAACTCGCGTTCCGAGAGCTCCGTGTGCAGCGCGTTCTGGCCGTCGCCGCTCAAGTCGCCTGCGAGCTGATCGCCCAGTGCCGGACTCACATAACGGCGGCCCGACGCAACGGTGCGGATGGCGCCGACCAGCTGCTCGGGCGCGCATTCCTTGCACACGTAGCCGTTGGCGCCGGCCCGCAGCAGGTTGATCGCGTAATGATCTTCCGGGTGCATGGTTAGGATCAGCACCGGCAGATCGGGCTTGCTGCGCTTGATTTGCTTCAACGTATCGATCCCGTTCATGTCGGGCATCGAAATGTCGAGCAGCACGACGTCCCAGTCCGATTCGCGCACCATTTTCAGCGCGTCAGTGCCGGATCCGGCTTCGCCCGCAACGGTAAATTCCTTATATTCGGACAGCAGGTTTTTAAGGCCCGCTCTTACGATTTGATGGTCGTCCGCAACCAGGATGCGTGTCATAGGGTTCTCCACTTTCCGGGAAGGTTATTCGGCAGGCTCGCGGAATACGAGTACATTAACTGGAACACGCTTGAACAACAAGCAACCGCCATGCCCAGTGCCGGATTTCAACCGTTTTCGCCGGTCTTTCAACGCCAGACCCGCAACTGCCGGAAATAAAACGAAGTCCCGCGGTTCTGCGAACATAATTGGTGAAAAGTCGCGGGCATTTCGCGCTGCCCCGCGTCCGGTAATCGCCTGCGGGAATGTACTTCTTGCAATTTTCCGATACCCGATGTTGTCAGCGGCCCACATCACGCTGCACAGTGCGCATCGCATTCGCCCCGGTACTCGTTAAGCCTGTTATACAGGGTCTTCAGGCTGACGCCCAGCAGCTCCGCGGTTTCACGCTTGCGCCCGTGACAGTGTTCGAGCGTCGCCACGATCACTTCGCGTTCGATGTCCTGCAGCGGCGTGCCGACCGCGAACTGCAGCAGCGGCCCGCTGCTTGGCGGCGTCTTGCGCGCATTGGGCGTGCCGTTTGCACGGGCGTCGAACATTACTTCTGTATCCGCCATGATGAATGCGCGCTGCACCGCGTTCTTCAGCTCGCGCACGTTGCCCGGCCAGTCGTGGCGCGCCAGATAGTCGCGCGCGGCCGCGGTAAATGTTTTTTCCGTGCCGGCAGCAGCATTCAATTCGTCGAGAAAATGCTGGGCCAGCAATTCGATATCCGCTTCACGCGCGCGCAGCGGCGGCAACGGCAGCGGGAATACGGCCAACCGGTACAGCAGGTCTTCGCGCAGCAATCCCTGCGTCACCGCCTGGTTGGGGTCGCGATTGGTCGCGGCGATGATCCGGACGTTGACTTTCATTTCCTGCTCGCCGCCCACGCGATAGAAGCGGCCGGTTTCGAGTGCGCGCAACAGCTTGATCTGCAGCTCGACGGGCATTTCGGTGATCTCGTCGAGGAACAGGGTGCCGCCGGTCGCGCGCTCGAAGCACCCGCGGTGCGAGCGGGTGGCGCCCGTGAACGCGCCGCGCTCGTATCCGAACAATTCCGCTTCGATCAGGTTGGCCGAAAACGCGCCGCAATTGATGGCCACGAACGGTCCCGTGCGGCAGCTGCTTTCGTCATGGATTGCATTGGCGGCGAGCTCCTTGCCGGTGCCGCTTTCGCCGATGAGAAGCACGCTTGCTTCGCTGGGTGCGACTTTGGAAATCATCTGGTAAACGATGGTCATCGCGGAAGACTGGCCGTACAGCTTGCCGAAATGATGTGGCTCGCGCACGTCGGCGCGCGGGGTCGTCACTTCAGGTCCCAGCGTTGCGTATAGCCGCGCTTTTGCAAACGCGTCATCGCAGCCTGGCCCCATCGCGCTCGTCGACAGATCTGTGCTCATGCTTGTCCTCTTGGGTTACGATGGGACTGTTTCACGACGTTTGCCCATCCCGTTGTTCAACGTTTTTATGCAACACCGTAAAGGTCATCCTACGGACAAACACCCGTGACCGGCATCAGCGTAAGGCGCACGTTTTTGTAGGACTAAGAGGGATTTGTGTAGGAGGTTTCCTACAGAAACGCAAGGATTCCAAATGCAAAGAATCCACATGGGTCTCCGCACCGTTGAGGTGGCAGTTCGCCTATTTCCGGCTCCGCAGCGGGATTTGCGTGCGCAGTCAGCACATTCCTGCGCGTCGCCTGTCTTCCCGCGATGCCTCGAATGCGGCATCGAAAGTGCACGGCCCGGGCGCACCTGTTAAGGGACTGACGGTGTTAAGCGCAGAGGACGGCAGGATCGCATCCGCGACGGCAGCCATTGGACGCTGCGGTTCAGCCGCAGCGACTGTAGGCAACGGGCGCAACGACTTCAGCCGTGCGAGCGTCGCGATCCCGTATATCAGATTGAACATTATCAACGCATAGCATGCGATCGCCCCGAGCATCAGCGCACGGCGCGTCGTAAGAGTCCGAATCCAGACGGGCAAACCGGCGGATACTCGCCGGCGAGTTGCGCTATCTTGCGCGCCCGTGCTTATCTGCGCGGGAGAATCCACGATATGCAAGCGCATCGCAGGTGTCGGCCGCATGCGGCGCACATTGTGCGACGGATGCCTGACACCCGGGTTGGCAGGAAAAAGATAAATCCTCGATGGCGAAGAAGCGGACTTACGCGGGCGCCGATGAGTGTCCGCTACCTTGAACCGGCTTGCCAGATCGACGACCTGCGGGACGCGATGCGCATCCGTTGCGCGGTCTTGCACTGCACGATCTTCGATGGGTGACATGACAGAGCTTCCTAGGGAGCAAAGTGTGAGGTGCGCGTGCGCTTCACATTAAGGGATACCCCTCTGATATTCGATAGGTGAACTGCCATTTCGCGTGTCGTCTTTGGCCTACGCGCGTGGGCGCGCGTCACGGCACAAAGTTTGCTAACGGGTTAAGCCATGAAACGCGTCAAAACTCCGCGCAGAAATACCGAAGCGCCGGTGGTCGATCTCAAGGCCAATGCGCCTGCCCGGAAATCGGCTCCGCACCTCCCGCACGAGCGCGACGAGAAGGCGGGCGCCGGCGTGGTGGCGCCACGCCCGAAGATCAAACGCGCGTACCAGGACCTGG
>Ga0207683_10002764_pt1 | contig 15335 bp, 17 predicted proteins | sample KBSM73metaG_FD_184333 | JGI IMG/M metagenome (GOLD analysis project Ga0207683, IMG submission 184333) | Miscanthus rhizosphere microbial communities from Kellogg Biological Station, Michigan, USA - KBS M7-3 metaG (SPAdes) (version 2) | ecosystem: Host-associated > Plants > Roots > Rhizosphere >... | reverse complement strand
GCGAGTCTTTGACATCCTTCGGCGGCACGTCGCCGGCGGGCGCCTGCTGCGCGAAAGCGGGAGCGCTGAGAGCCAGCGCGAGAGCGAGCAGAGACGAACGCATCATTGTCCTTTCATGGGAATGGGCCGTCCTTCGACCATGACATAGCCGACGCGCTGGACCGCAGTCGGATCGGCCGACGGGTCCCCGTCGACTGCGATCAGGTCGGCCGACTTGCCGGGATCGAGCGTGCCGGTCACCCCGCCAACGCCGAGAAGGTCGGGGCCGCCCTTGGTCGCGGCGATTAGTGCATCACGGGGAGTCATGCCGCCCTTGGTGACCATCAGCTCGACTTCCTTGCCGGCTTCGCTGTGCGGAGCGACGGCGCTGTCCGTACCGAGCGCGATCTTCACGCCGGTGCGATAGGCGAGGTTGAGGCCCTTGCCCCAGACGGCGAAGGTCATCTTGGCCTTGGCCTCCGATTCCGGAGCAAGCTTACCGCTACCGATGAGCCGCTGGACCCCACTGAAGGCCATCAGGGTCGCAGAATAATAAGTGCCGTGCGCCTTCATCGCGCGTGCGCCGGCCTCGTCGAGGAAGGTCCCGTGCTCGATCGAATCGATGCCGGCATTCGTCGCCGCCAGGATCCCGCGCGCGCCATGCGCATGCGCGGCCGTCTTCAGGTGCAGCGAGTGCGCCATGTCGACGATGCCCTTGAGCTCGGCGTCGGTGAAATGCTGTTCGAGGCCCATTGCGCCCGGGTCGAGCACGCCGCCCGTCGCCATCACCTTGATGACGTCCACGCCGGCTGCTGCCAGCTGGCGAACCACCTTCTGGCATTCGTCGACGCCGGTGCAGACAGACGGGTTCAGATGCGCTTCGCTCACCGCCTCCGCGAGTTCCGGCGGTAGTCCCGTTGCGGAATCGCCGTGGCCGCCGATCATCGACAGCGGCGCACCCGAGACCTGGATTCGCGGGCCGGGGAAGCGACCTTCCGCGACCGCGTCGCGCATGGCGGTCACCGCATTCGTGTCGCCGCCGAGGTCGCGCACGGTGGTGAAGCCGGCGCGCGCCATGTCGAGCGCATGGGTCAGGCCGACGGTCGTCGCGTAAGTGTTCGAATATTTCTTGGTGAAGCCCATGTACCAGGGCTCGCCGCTGTTCATCGTCAGGTGCACGTGGACGTCCGTCATGCCCGGCATGACGGTGCGGTCGCGCTCATCGACGACGGTCGCGCCGGCGGGAGCGGTGAAGCCGGGTTCGATGCGGGAGATACGCCCGTTTTCGACGATCACTGTCGAATTGCCACGGGCCGGCTGCGCCGCGTCCACGATCAGTTTTCCGGCCTGAATTGCAAAGGTTTCGGCATAGGCCGGGCCGGTCATCGCCAGCGCAGCAGTGCCGGCGAGAAGAGCTTTAAGCATTGATATCCCCCTCCGAAGAGGGCGTAGGCTTAACGGCCTTTGCGCGGCCTTCAAGTTACCATTGAAAGCAGGGTCGCAAGCCGGTCGGCCTCGTTCGCCGGCTTATCCGTGCGGATGCGGCTGATGCGCGGAAAACGCATGGCGAGACCGGACTTGTGGCGCGTGCTCTTGTGGATCGAATCAAAGGCGACCTCGAGGACCAGGCCCTTCTCGACCTCGCGCACCGGGCCGAAGCGCTGGACGGTATGCCCGCGTACCCAGCGATCGATCCATTTCAGCTCCTCGTCGGTGAAGCCGAAATAGGCTTTCCCGACCGGGAGTAGCTCTCCCTCCTCGGTCCAACAGCCGAACGTGTAGTCGCTGTAATAGCTCGACCGTTTGCCCGATCCGCGCTGCGCGTACATCAGCACGCAATCGGCGGTGAGCGGATCGCGCTTCCATTTGTACCAGAGGCCGGTCCGGCGGCCCGCGACATAGGGGCTGTCTCGGCGCTTCAGCATGATGCCTTCGATCGAGACGTCGCGGGCGTTCAGGCGAAGGCCCTCCAGCTCCTCGAAACTCTTGGCCTCTATCAATTGCGAGACATCGAAGCGTTCCGGATCGAGCTGTGCGGCGAAGGCCTCGAGACGGGAGCGGCGCTCCTGCCATGCCAGCTCACGCAAGTCCTCGTCGCCGTCGAACAACAGATCGTAGAGCCGGACGAAGGCGGGATAGGCGTTCAGCATCTTCTGGCTGACATTCTTGCGGCCGAGCCGCTGCTGGAGCGCGTTGAAGCTGGCTGCTGCGCCACCGTGGACGTCGGCCACACCCTGGTCCGATCCGCGCACGAGCAACTCGCCGTCGAGCACTCCCTTCGAATCGAATGCCTCCGCGACATCCGGGAAGCTGCCGGAAATATCGTCGCCGGTGCGGCTATAGAGCCGGCTCTCGCCCCCGGCGTGCACAAGCTGGACCCGAATGCCGTCCCACTTCCATTCGGCGGCATAATCGTCGAGCGAGACCCGGCTATCCTCCAGCGGATGGGCGAGCATGAACGGGCGGAACACCGGCACGTCCCGGACCGTCGGCTGCTCGGCCCGCCCCTCTGCCCAGTCGAACAATTCGGTGAACGGCGGACGAAGCCCGTGCCAGACCTCCTCGACCGCCCCGACATCCAGCCCGAACGTATCGGCCAGCGCCTGTTTCGCAAGCCGGGCGCTGATCCCGACGCGAAGCTCGCCCAGCGCGAGCTTGAGCAAGGCGAAGCGGCCGGACGCATCGAGGTGATCCAGCATCGAGGCGAGCACGTGCGGCGCGTCCAGCTTGGATGCCGATCGCAGCCGATCGATCGCCTCGCTGATGCTGATCGTCGCATCGTCGATTTCCGGCGGTTCTCCACTGCACTTCGGCCAAAGCAGCGAAACCGTCTCGGCGGTGTCGCCAACATAATCCCGGCTCATGTAGAACAGGACGGGGTCGATCCGCTCCTCCACCAGGCCGCGGACGGCGGCAGGCTTCACGTGCGGAATGTCGAGAGTCCCGGTCAGCGCGGCGAGAGCAAGGCCGCGATCCGGGTCGGGGATCTTCTTGAGATAGTCGCCGATGAGCTTGAGTTTGGTGTTGCGCGAGCGCGTGAAGACGAGATCGTCGAGAAGCTGCGAAAAGGCGCGCATCCACGCCTTAATGCATGAACCGGGCTAGGGTGTCAGTGCAGGCGGATCGCGAGCGCCGCCAGGATCTTCGTGCAGTCGGTTTCCGAGACGCTGTCCAGCGCATCCTCGACATGCTCCAGGCAGGACTGCATTGCGACCCGGTGGCCGGGAAGCAGCGCCAGCTGGGCCGAGCAGCGGGCCAGACCCTCCAGCGCGATCATCCCGTTAACCGCGGCGAGCTTCCGGATGGCATCCATTCTGGCATAGAGGTCGAGCGGCGAAAGGCGCGGTCCGGCGTTCCGGATCTCGGCAACGCGCAGCCCGATCTCATTCCTCACTTTTGCGAGTGGATCGGTAGCCATGCTTGTCCCTCCTGATTTAACGGAGGGTCGCTCAAAGTCGTTAATGGGTCGTTACGGTACCAAGACAAACCTATGGCTCGGTTGACAGAATCGGTCGTCTTCGCCATGGGAGCCCGCGACTTGAGGCGGCCGCGGCCGCTTTTCTTTTTTCAATCGGGACCGATTCAATGGCCAAGCCGGCAACCGTCAAGATCAAGCTCGTCAGCAGCGCCGACACAGGCTTCTTCTATGTCACGAAGAAGAATCCGCGCACGCAGACCGAGAAGCTGAGCTTCCGCAAGTACGACCCCGTCGCGCGCAAGCACGTCGAGTTCAAGGAAGCCAAGATCAAGTAAGCGGCGGCGGCCCTTCGCCGCTATGCTTCTTCGCCGCCCGGCTCACCTTCGCCGGGCGCATCTTCACTTTCATTGGCCCCGCTCTCCGGCGACTTGCCGGCGGGGTCCCCGTCGTGTCCGGCGGTCAGCAGCTCGTCGACCGTCTGGGCAAACTTCACCACCGAAATCGGCTTCGACACATAAGCCTGCGCGCCTGCCGCGCGAATCCGCTCCTCATCGCCACTCGCCGAATAAGCCGTGACCGCCATGATCGGCACGGACGCAAGCTGTTCGTCCTTGCGAATCAAACGAATGAGATCGAGCCCGCTGACGTGCGGTAGCTGGATGTCGGTGATCACGAGATCGGGCGACAGGTCGCGCGCGGCGTCGAGCGCGTTGCGGCTGTCAGTCACCGCCTCCGGCTGGTGGCCGTGCGCAGCGAGGAGGTCGCAGAACAGCTTGATGTTCAGCGCATTGTCCTCGACGATCAGGATCTTCGCCAAATTATCCTCACGACCTTTGATAACCCCCTTAAGCAGTGCAGCCCGCGAACCACAATGATCCGGTGATCCTGGCCCTCGCCGCACTTGCGGCAACGCTTGGTGACGAGCGTCGGGCGCAAAGGTTCATCGACCTGACCGGAATCGGGACTGATGAGTTGAGGCAAAGGGCCGGCGAGCCCGCGCTTCTCGCCGCCCTGCTGCGCTTCCTCGAGGCGCACGAGCCCGACTTGATGGCGGTGGCCGAAGCGATTGGCGGGAAGCCGGAAGACCTCGTACAGGCGCGTCGCGAGCTCGAAGAAGGCCAGCTGTAAAAAAGGGACGACATGAAGACTATCCTGATCACCGGCGCGACTGCGGGTTTTGGAGAAGCGGCGGCGCGCAAGTTTGCGGCCGGAGGCTGGCGGGTCATCGGTACCGGGCGTCGCGCCGATCGGCTCAAACGGCTCCAGGGCGAGCTTGGCGATGCATTCCTGCCGCTCGAGATCGACATGCGCGACCAGTCGGCGATCGAGAGCATCGCGCGGCTCGAGACGCCATGGGGCGACATCGACCTGCTCCTCAACAATGCGGGCCTCGCACCCCCGACCGATCCGCTGCCCGATACGGATTGGGAGCGAATCGAGCAGGTGATCGACACCAACGTGACGGGCCTCGTCGCGCTCACCCGCGCTCTGCTCCCGATGCTGGTCGAGCGCAAAGGGCAGATCATCAACCTGTCCTCGGTCGCCGCCACCTATCCCTACAAGGGCGGCGCTGTTTACGCCGGCACCAAGGCCTTCGTCCGTCAATTCTCCCTCGATCTTCGTTGCGACCTTGCCGGCACTGGCGTGCGCGTAACCTCGATCGAGCCGGGCATGGCCGAGACCGAGTTCACCATCGTTCGGACCGGCGGTGACAGGCAGGCGTCCGAAAAGCTCTATTCGGGCATGAACCCGATGACCGCGGACGACCTTGCCGACCTCTTCTGGTGGCTCGCGACTCTGCCACCCCACCTCAACATCAATATCGTCGAATTGATGCCGGTCACGCAGAGCTGGGCGGGCTTCAGCATCGAGCGCGAGGCTTGATTCGCACGCTGCCGAGTGCTTGGGGCTGCCCATGAGCATCGATCAGCGCCTCACCGAACTAGGTATCACCCTTCCGCAGCCCGCCGCGCCCGTCGCGGCCTATGTCCCTGCTGTCGAGCAGGATGGTCTGCTTCACATCTCCGGCCAGATCAGCTTCGCTGAGGACGGAAGCCTGATCACGGGCCGACTCGGTGACGATGTCGATCTCGATGGCGGAATCGCTGCGGCACGTCGCTGCGGAGTCATGCTCCTCGCGCAGATGAAGGCTGCGCTGGGGTCACTCGACCGTGTCGGACGGGTCGTGAAGCTCGGCGTGTTCGTGAACAGCGCCCCGCATTTCACCGATCAGCCCAAGGTCGCGAACGGCGCGTCCGAGCTGATGCAGGATGTATTCGGTGAAGCCGGCCGCCATGCCCGCAGCGCCGTCGGCGTTGCGGTCCTTCCGCTCGGAGTTGCGGTCGAGGTCGACGCAATCGTCGCGGTGAAGGCCTAGTTCATCTCGGTGCGCCTACCCACCTAAAGGGTATGGCCGACCGCGAAACCGAGATCATTGCCAAGATCGCGTCGGGCGTCGCCGGGCTGAATGCACGGGCCTGGGACCGACTAGGCGATGGCAATCCGTTCGTCAGTCACGCCTTTCTGTCGGCGCTGGAGGATTCGCAAAGCGTCGGGCCGGGCACCGGCTGGACGCCCGCTCCGATCATGGTCGAGGATGATGCGGGGCACCTGGTTGCTGCGGCTCCGGCCTATCTCAAGAGCCATAGCCAGGGCGAATATGTCTTCGATCATGGCTGGGCCGAAGCGTGGCAGAACGCGGGCGGTGACTATTATCCGAAGCTCCAGATTGCGGCACCGTTCACTCCGGTGCCGGGGCCTCGCTTGCTGGGAAGCAGGCCGCAGCAACTGCTGGCGGCGATCGAAGCCGTGACCGTCCAGAATGAGATGTCGTCGGCACACATCACCTTTCCAAATGATGACGGGGTCGCCGAATGCGCGCGCCGGGGTTGGCTGATCAGGGACGGCGTCCAGTATCATTGGTTCAACCGCGGCTATTCGACCTTCGACGATTTCCTCGGATTGCTGCGCCATTCGAGGCGGAAGACGATTCGGAAGGAACGGCGCGAAGCGCTGGCCGGGCTTGAAATCCGTGTCCTGCGTGGCGCCGAAATCGGCCCTGCCGAATGGGACGCGATGTGGGACTTTTACCAGGATACGGGCTCACGGAAGTGGGGCCATCCCTATCTCACGCGCGAGTTCTTCGATCTCGTTGGGAATCGGCTGGGCGATAGGGTCCTTCTGTTCCTGGCCTGCCGCGATTCGCGGCCGATCGCCGGAGCCCTGAACTTCGTCGGCGCGGACACAGTCTACGGTCGCTATTGGGGCTGCTCGGAGGAGGTGCCGTTCCTGCACTTCGAGCTTTGTTATTACCAGGCGATCGAATGGGCGATCCGGCATGGCCTCTCGTCGGTGCAGGCCGGAGCGCAGGGCGAACACAAGGTCGCCCGAGGCTATGAGCCGGTGATCACGAAGAGCGCGCACTTCATCCCGAACCGGAGCTTCAGGAATGCAGTCGCCGAGTTCCTGGAGGCTGAGCGCGAGGGGGTGGCCGCCGAAGTCGAATGGCTTCGGCGCGAGCTTCCCTACCGCGATTCCTCCGCCGCGTAGATTCCCACCTTCCGACCGTTCTCGTCGGCCATTCCGCGATACATCGCTGGAGTCGTGAAGGCCCAGGCGGCGTCGCCGTCGGGCGTCACTCCAATGAGGCCGCCTTTGCCTCCCAACGCGGCGATGTCGGCGAGGACACCGTCGATCGCTTCTTGCAATGTGGCCCCGCCAAGCCTGATCCGGCTCGCAACTTCGTGCGCGGCGACTGCGCGAATAAAGTATTCGCCGGAGCCAGTCGCGGAAATCGCGCCGGCGCGGTTGTCGGCATAAGTGCCGGCGCCGATCAGCGGCGAATCGCCGACGCGGCCCCATCTCTTCGCGGTAATGCCCCCGGTCGAGGTTGCGGACGCGACATTGCCGTGGAGATCGACGGCGACGGCTCCGATCGTGCCATATTTGATCGGGTCCGCCTCGGCTCCCGCGGCCAATGCTTCCTCAAGCTGGCGGCGCCGTTCCGGAAGGATGAAGAAGTCGTTGGGCACCTGCTCGAGACCTGCCGCAGCGGCGAACCGGTCCGCTGCAGCTCCGGCGAGGAAGACATGCGGGCCATGCTCCATCAGCCGGCGTGCGAGGCTGATCGGCGCACGGCTGGTCTGGATACCCGACACAGCTCCCGCCTGACGGGTGCGGCCGTCCATGATGGCCGCGTCGAGCTCGACGATGCCTTGCTCGGTAAGGACGCTTCCGCGGCCGGCGTTGAAACAGACATTCTCCTCAAGCGACCGCGCCGCGGTCTCGACGGCGTCAACGGCCGTTCCGCCCGCTGCGAGAATGTCAGAACCGGCTTGCAGCGCTTCGTCGAGCCCCGCCCGGGCCTGCGCCTCATGCACCGGATCGTCGTGCGCGATCCGCTCCGATCCCGCCCCGCCGTGAACCACCAAACGCCACCGAGTTTTCGTCATGCGCGGCGCCTTAGCGGGCGCTCGCGCTCCGCGCCAGTTGACCCCTCACGCTGTTCATATTATTATGATATCAGTTTTTAGGGAGGCATAAGTGGCCAACGACAAAGTCATTGCACTGACGGCAACCAGCGAACGGCCCGCGTTGACGTCCAGCGGCTATGCGATGCTGATCGTCCTGCTGCTCGCGATACTTGCCGATGTGTTCGGCATTCAGCGGCTAGGTTCCTATGACACTGGCGGAATGGGGCTGATCATCGTGATCGCCGCGACACTTGTCTTCATTCTCGTGATGCCCGGCTTCTACATGCTCCAGCCAAACCAGGCTGCAGCGATCACTCTGTTCGGCGAATATCGGGGCAGCGACCGCGCTACCGGCTTGCGGTGGACGTGGCCGTGGCTCGCCAAGAAGAAGCTGTCCGTTCGCGCCAACAATTTCATCTCGGAGAAGATCAAGGTCAACGACTTGCGTGGCAATCCGATCGAGATGGCGGCGCAGATCGTCTGGCGCGTGGTCGATACGGCGCAGGCGTTGTTCGACGTCGACGATTACAAGCAGTTTGTGCGAGTTCAGGTCGAAGCTGCGATCCGGACCATCGGTTCGCGTTATCCGTACGACGATTTCGAGCACCTCGAAGTCACCCTGCGCGGCAATCACGACCAGGTCGGCGCCGAACTCCGTACCGAGCTGATCGCGCGGCTTGCCGTTGCCGGAATCACGGTCGACGAATGCGGATTCACGCACCTCGCCTACGCACAGGAGATCGCTGGTGCGATGCTTCGCCGGCAGCAGGCCCAGGCGGTGGTCGCGGCGCGAAAGACCTTGGTCGAGGGCGCGGTCGGAATGGTCGAGATGGCGTTGGACGCCCTGTCCGAAAAGAACGTCGTCGAACTCGACGACGAACGTCGTGCGGCGATGGTCTCCAACCTGATGGTCGTACTGTGCGGCGAGCGCGACACGCAGCCCGTCGTCAACACCGGTACGCTCTACCAATAAGGAGGCCCGGCCGTGGCCGACGCCGAGCGCAAGGCCTATCCGCTGCGTGTAGACCCCGCACTGTGGGCGGCGGTTGAACGCTGCGCGGCTGCCGAACTCAGGAGCGTCAATGCGCAGGTCGAATGCCTCATTCGCGAAGCGCTCTCGGCGCGCGGGGTGAAGCTCAGGGCGCCGGTCGCGCGGAAGCGAGGGCGGCCGCCGAAGGAGAAGTCGAATGGATGACGGCCCCGAATGGTTTGCGCCCAAGCGCTATGGCCTCGGTTCGGGCCTTCCGATCTCCTGGCAGGGATGGGCCGTCACCCTCGGATTCATTGTCGTCACCATATTGTTGTGCCTCCGCTTTTCGCATCGCCCGGTTCAGCTGATCGCCGCGCTGGCGCCCTTCTTCGTCGGTTTCATGATCATATGCGCCCGCACGACGCGTGGCGGTTGGCGGTGGCGCTGGGGCGAGGATGACTAGCCGACCGACAGATCGCGCTGCTGGTTGACGAGCCGCCATTCGTCGAGATCGGCGAACATGATTCGTGCGGCCTGTTCAGCCAAATCGGCGGCACGGGAGAGGCTGACGTCCTTGCGTAATTCCCGCTCAATCGATCGGAGCGTGTTCGAAGTCGCCAGCGACCGGAGAGCGTCGCCGCCGAAATCGGCCTGAAACCGGATTCCGAACACGGCCGTGCCGAGCGCTGGGAAGCCGGCCGATACGAGCGTGAACCAATTGCCGTACCGGTTGACGTAATCCGAGCCGATCCCAAGGCCCAGGATCGTGACGATCGTGACGATCAGCGTTGCCGCGAACAGCATCATGGCAATTTGACCGAGCCGGTGATCGAGCAGCTTGATCTGCTTCGCGTTGCGCGAATGGTAGCTCATCTGCGGCTCGACCTCGTGATCCGCGATCGCCTTGCCGAGGCGCGCGGCACAGGCCTTGTCGATGCAGCCGGAAGGACAACCCATCGCCCGCCAAATGCCGCTCGCGTACCAGTCGATCCACCGCCTCGGAACGGGGTTGGTCTGAGTGCCCGGCGGATCAGGAGCCGCGATACCGAGCAGCTTGAGACTGCGCATCGGCCGAAGCCGTTCCGCGAGCTGCCGGTAGTCGAGCCACCGCCGATGCCATTCCTGCCGCGATGCAATCACGGCATTGAGGATGATCGCCAGGGTGATCAGGAGCTCCAGCGTGGCTTCCTCGAACCGGAGATGCGGCGCCATGAACGCCGAAAGGCCGAGACAAACGGCGAATCCGCCAAGAACGAAGTTGAAGATGTGCCCACTGCGATAGGTCTGCGCGAAGTGCGTCGCGAGCCGATCCGCCCAGCTGTAGGAAGTTTCGAGCAGGTCGATGCCGGCGGCGATGTTCTGAACCTCCGCGCAGCCTGCGCGGTAACGCTGCCACTCATCGCGAGTCTGCGCATCGGCGTGGCTGCTCGTCAGGTCCCGGGCGCGAAACGGGCGCACGCCGGCTGCAGTCAACAGCAACGGATACTCGATGCGCGCCCGGATGCGCCGCAGCCGCTCGCCGAGGAATCGTCTGAGGAAATGCCGCTCCTGCTCATCGGGCGGTGGCATCATCAAGCCGCGCAGCAGCGTATCAACATCTTCCCGCGCCAGAGGTCTTGCAACGGCAGGATCGTCGGCGATCGTGACCACCGTGGGATCGAAGGCACTCCATAGTACGCGCGTGTCGCCGCCGGGCGACAAGGGCACGTGTACGATCGCGGTCCCGCGCGTCAGCGCCAGCTGCACGACCTCGCCGGTGCCGCCCCGGCCACGCGGCGGAAGGCCATCCCAGATGGCGATGAGGACATCGCAATGGGCGACGGTCGCCCTGCCGGTCATGACATAGGCATCGAGGCTCTGGTCGGGATCGCCGGGAAGTTCGAGCAGGCAATCGGCCCGTTCCATAAGATGGTCGAACCGTTCGCGCGCGCCCTCATTGGCCAGGCTCGCCCGATAAGCCGAGCGCTCGAACGGCAGGATCGCCTGCAGGTCCCAACCGAGATCAAGCGCGACCTCGGCGGCAATCTGGTCCGCACCGTCGGCGATGGGAGAAACGAATCTCAGCTTAGGCGTGAAGCCGGCAAAGCAATCGCGCTCCGTTTCGCGCAATGCCCGGCCCGACTCCTCGATGCGTTGCAGGACGTCGCGAATTCGCTCACGCAATACCGGCACGCTGCCTTCCGGAAGCACGTCGGCGCGATGGCCGGTAACTCCGACCGCGATGACGAAAGGGACGGCGGGTGGGCCGGAAGGTGCGTTATGCAGCTCTCGCCTCCAACCTTATCCTCAAGACCGGAATACCAACTGTAGCCCAGCGAGGTATGCGGCGCCCGCAAGCGCAGCCGCAGTCGCCACCGCGCTTCCGATACCGGTCATGATGGCGCTCCACTCGAAGTTACGGCTGATCGGCCCATTCATATTGTCACCGCCCGGATCGAGATTCTTCCAGTCGCTTCCGTTGGTCACGCGCAGATTATATTTGAAAGGTCCCTGGCCTGGCGGAGGACCGGGATTGGGGTTCTTCGCCCACAAGAGCGTCCGTTGACTGGGCGGGATTGGAAACGGCGGATCGAATACCTTTATGGGTTTTAGAACGTTCCATACCGCCGTCTTGTCTGGACAGACGCTGCCGGTCTCGGACCACACAGCCTGGTGCTTGTCGTTCGGGAAGTAATATCCAAACGTATTGCCTTGAAGCTGAAAGTAGATGTCGAATCCGGCGTGGTGATCGTTCTCGAAAATGATCCCGTTCGGCCCGGTCAGCAACGGGGGATCGTTCAACGGCGAAGGTTCTACATAGAACTTCAACGGCTCGACGGATTCGATGTAGACATCGATAAAGGCTTGCTTCGGTCCCATCCTTTTTCCCCCACTGCGTTGCGTCTCAGATTCGACAGATCTCGCTCTGGCTTTCAATCATATTGGCCGTTCATGTTGTCGCCGCCCGGATCGAGCGGGAGGAATATCGGGTTCGCCGCGTTCGGCGTTTTGGTGACGAAAAGAGTGAACCGGAACTTCGACGGGTCCTTGTTGAAGTTTCGGACCCGCAGCGTCTTGTTGCCGTCCTTGACCTTGCGCGGCTCCATCTCCGACCAGACCGCGCCTTGCACGGGACAGCCGCTGTTCCCCGCCTTCGCGGCGAACGCCTTCGTCTTGTCAGTGGGGAATCGGTAGCCGCCTCCGTCGTCGACGATCTTGAAATTGATAAAGAAGCCCGGTCGCTTCTCGTTCTCGAAAACCATGCTCCCCCTCATGACATAAGGCGGATCCTGGTCGGGCTTCACATCAATGCTGATGGTGCGCTCTCGCGGTTTCCCGCGCGCCTTTTTCCCCGATGTCTTTGTGATTGTCTTCTTGGCCACGCCGCTCCCCCTTATTTCGCGCTCTTGAAGCCAATAGCCGCCAACTTCGCGACGAGCGGCTTGGCCTCACTGTTACGCCCGAGCCGGCGCAGTAGCTCGGCGCGCTCGCTCATTTCCCAGGGCCTTTCGGCAACATTGCTTGGAAGTTTCGCGAAGCCCGCAGACCATGCGCTCATTGCTGAAACGCGATCGCCCGCCCGCTGCTGTAGGTCGCCAAGCTGGCGATATGCAGCGGCGACGAAGTAGCGATCGGTAACCGGATCGCCGGTATGAAGCGATTGCGCCGCGCTCAGCGCGCCCTGCGCCGCATCGATTGCAGCACTCGAGTTTCCGCCCGAATCGGCGATTTTGGAACGCACCGTCAGACAGGTCGCCTGAAGGGCGCGCCATCGGGCGATATTGGGGTCGCGGGCGCGGAGATCGGACGCAATTGCGCATCCGGTTGACGTTTGCTGTGCCGCCTCTGCCGCCTGTCCGAGTACGAGCAGATTCTTTGCCAGTTCAAGGCGGACGCTAGCCGACAGGTCTCGCCAGTTCCGGTTGCTCGTCTCGACTGCAAGGAGCCTTTCTACATTCGCCAAGGCCATGCGCAGCTCGCCATTGCCGCGTTCGAGATCTCCCCGCGACGCGAACAACAGGCCCAATGCCTGGTGCGCGACGACCAGCTGCTGCTGAAGTGCGACGTCCGAATTGCCGGCCGCCAGTCGTTGATTGAGATAAGCGATCTGGCGCTGGCGAAGCGTGATTGCATCGTCGATGCGCCCGATGCCCTTGTCGGCATCTGCCAGCCACCCGAGCGCATTGCTCAGCTCCTTTTGATACTCCTTGTTGTCGGGATCGACGACGCGCATCGATTCCATCGCGGCCACGATTGCGTGGAACTGTCCGACCGCCTCCGCGAACCGCCGCTGGCTCACCAGGACGATGCCCAGGTTCTCGCGTGCGTACTGGACCTCCATCCGGTATCTGAGGTTATCCGGTTGGGCCGCAACCATGCGAGCCGCCAGGCTGCCATATTCGCGAAAGTCCTTTTCGGCCTGTCCGGTGTCGCCGCGCCGCCTTGCAAGGTCGCCAACCCAGAACACATTCTGGGCATGTTCGTAGAGCCGCTCAGGATCGTCCGGACTGCGCCGGACGGCCTCACCGGTGCCCGCCAAGGCTTCACGATAAAGGCGCGCGGCTCCGTCGTTGTTACCGCGCAGATACGCCACCTGCGCGGTCAGGCTGAGCGCCCGGGAACGCTGGATCAGCGCTGCATCCGTTAGCTCCGAAGCATCCTGCTTGCTGTAATAGGCCAGCACCCGGGATCCGACGCCGTCGAGCGCATCCAGGCGACCGATCGGCTCCAGCTTGTCCTTGAGATCGCCGAGCATGAAAGCGACCAAGCTCTCCGCCTCACGCCGCTGGTCCCGCGCGGAATCGCGCGCCTGGATCGCGGTTACGGCGAGCGTGCTGGTGACGGCCATGCCGGCCAGCGATCCGGCCGCAAGCCAGGCCAGCTGGCGGTGTCGGCGCGTCGTGTCGCGCTGCACCAGTTCGTCGAGCCCGACACCGAGCATGCCCGCGACCAGCTTCAGGAATGCGAGGCGCTTACCCTCGCCGACTTCGCGAAAATCCGCTGCGAGCGGCTCGGCACGCTTGGCCGTCTGGTGACCGCGCCGGTCGTACTTGTAGCGCAGGGCGGGCGGGAAGCACTCTTCCGCCTCGCGGCCGGGGATATCGCTCGCGAAGGGCTCACCACCAACGACTGCGGCAAGGACGCAGCCTTCGGGCCGCGTGCGCTTGAAGCTCTCGATCTCCGCATTGGTCCACCGCGACGTCGCCGCCGTCGGCGAGCAGAGCACGATCAGGAACTGCGATGCTGCGAGCGCGGCCTTGATCTCTTCGCCAAGGTCGGCGCCGGCGGACAGGTCCTGCTGATCGCGAAAGATGGGGGCGAGCCGGCGCGGAACGACGCCGTTGGCGGTCAGCTTGCCCGCGAGCGAATGCGGGACGCGAAACCGTTCCAGTTCGCTATGCAGCCAGTCGGCAAGGTCCTTGTCCTTATGGCTATAGCTGAGGAAGGCATAATAGCGCGTGCGCAGTCGCGGCGTGCGCGAGATCGTTGCATCCGCATCGGAGCGGTCAGTAGCCTGCAATCGGGCAAGCCTGGCCATGGGCCACCCCCAGCGAGTGCCGTGACGCCTGTTAACACAACAGGATAAGACTGGCGAACACCTGCTTGAGCGAGTTGGCCATCCAGCGCCGGCCTCTTATATGTATCCCCATGTCCATTCGTCCCTGGCGCGATATCGAGCGGCGCAAGTCGCGGCAGATCATGATCGGCTCCGTGCCTGTCGGCGGAGACGCGCCGATCAGCGTGCAGACGATGACCAACACGCCGACCGAGGACGCCAAGGCGACGATTGACCAGATCAGGCGCTGTGAGGAAGCCGGCGCCGACATCATCCGCGTGTCGTGCCCGACCGCCGATGCGACCGCAGCGCTTAAGGAGATCGTGCGCGCTGCCAGGGTTCCGATCGTCGCCGACATTCACTTCCACTACAAGCGCGCGCTCGAGGCCGCAGATGCGGGCGCTGCCTGCCTGCGGATCAATCCCGGCAATATCGGTTCCGAAGAGCGCGTCAGGGAGGTGATCGCGGCCGCTCGAGCGAACGGTTGCGCTATCCGTATCGGCGTCAACGCGGGAAGCCTCGAGAAGGACCTTCTCGAGAAATATGGCGAGCCCTGTCCCGAAGCGCTGGTCGAGAGCGCCCTCGACCATATCCGCATCCTCGAGGATCACGCCTTCCGCGAATATAAGGTCGCGGTGAAGGCCAGTGACGTCTTCCTGGCAGTCGCGGCCTATCAGCAGCTGGCGAGCGTGGTGGATTGCCCGCTGCATCTCGGCATTACGGAGGCCGGTGGGCTGATCGGCGGCACGGTCAAATCCTCGATCGGCATTGGCAATCTCCTCTGGGCCGGCATCGGCGACACGATTCGCGTGTCACTGTCGGCGGAGCCGGAAGAAGAGGTCCGGGTCGGCTATGAAATATTGAAGGCGCTCGGTATCCGGAGCCGCGGGGTGCGTGTCGTTTCCTGCCCCAGCTGCGCCCGGCAGGGCTTCGACGTCATCCGCACGGTGGAAGCACTGG
>Ga0207683_10002763_pt1 | contig 15335 bp, 17 predicted proteins | sample KBSM73metaG_FD_184333 | JGI IMG/M metagenome (GOLD analysis project Ga0207683, IMG submission 184333) | Miscanthus rhizosphere microbial communities from Kellogg Biological Station, Michigan, USA - KBS M7-3 metaG (SPAdes) (version 2) | ecosystem: Host-associated > Plants > Roots > Rhizosphere >... | reverse complement strand
CCTCGACCCTGTCGGGCGTCCATTCGCCCGCATCGTCGCCAAGCAGCTGGGTCGCGAGGTCGAGGATGTGCTCGGTCCTGACACAGCCGTGGCTGAGCGCACGGGTGTCGCTGTTGAAGCGGCTGCGCGCATTTGTGTCGTGAAGATAGATGGCCTTCGAATTGGGCATCACAAACTTGATCTGGCCAAGCGCGTTGCTTGGGCCCGGCGGCTGGCGCCAACGCTGGATCGAGCCGTCCGGGCCTTTCACCGGAACGAAGCCCTTCTTGCCCGCGGCTTCCTTCTCGATGCTCTTGGGCACCTCCCACCAGGGGTTGAGGATCACGCCAACAGCGGTCGCGTTGAGCTGCGGGGTCGGCGTCGACAGCTTGCCGGCGATCGCCCGCTGCTTCCAGCGGTTGACCCCGTTCTCGACCAGCGTCGCGTGGAAGCCAGGCACGTTTACGATGATATATTTGTCACCCAGGTCGCGCGGCAGCCAGCGCCAGCGATCTAGGTTGAGCCGGATACGCTCACGCTTTGCCGCGTCGGTAGCGGGTGTTTCGGCGAGCGCGGTCTTCAGTGCCGCATATTGCGGGTGAGTCGGGAGCAGCCCGTCGAGCGCCTGCGGAATTCCGTGCGCCGCAAGCGCCGAGCGGAGAAGAGCATCCTGCTTGGCGGAATTGAGGTCGGGGTCGGCTACCCACCAGTCGATCCGGGCGGGCTTCCTGACATGGCCAAGCGCAAGATCGGTCGAGACGCGGTTAAAGCGATCGGTCGCAGCCGCGGAGATCGCAGCGATATTGCCGCTCTGGATCGCCTCCTGAAGACCGGCTGGATCGTAGTCAGCCGGGTTCAAGCCTTCCTTGCCGACCGCGGCGATGTACTGCAGCAACTCCTGTGCATTGATCACGTCCCACACGGCTGGCGGGAGGGGCGGCGGCACCGGCACGGCCTGGGCTGTGCCCGGCTGGTCGGCCTTGAAGTCGGGGTTGGTCGGCGCGAGTGCGTCGGGGGCTGCCTTCGCAGCGGGAGGCGCCTTCGGCTTCACCTGCGCAGGCGCAGGTGCCGACTTTGGCACCGAGCCCATCGGCGCGATTTGCGCCAGCGCCGGAGCAACGGACATTCCGGCAAGTACGCTCGTCAGCAGCAATGTGCGCAAACCCCGCGACATCGTCTCCAAACCCTTCATTTCAAACGAGAACCCCTCGCCTCGCCAACCATTACAACGCTTGCTCATCGCCCGCCAGTCGCCTGGACGACACAGCCGATGAAAATCGCGCGTCGAGGCCGTTCGATCGCAAACCAATCCTTAAGCGAGCATGGATAAGCTGTGGCCGGCTCAAGTGGGAGAGCAGGTGTGGCGTCGGGTTTCTTTCTTGATGGAGCGATGATTCCGCGCAATGAGCAGCGCAGTATCGACGAGCGTGCCGAGACAAGGCACCCCGCCGTTTCGAACACGGCCGTGCTCGAGTTTCGCGGGCGCAAACATGTCGTCCAGCTCATCAACATCTCGCCCTCGGGCGCCATGGTTCTCTTCCCGCATATCCCGAACATCGGCGAACGGCTGCCGCTTCAACTCCTGGAGCGCGGTGTGGTCATCGCGCAGGTCCGCTGGGTTCGCGACGGCCGGATCGGCCTGTCGTTCGCGGCAACGCTTGAGTAGCGCTCTTTGGAAATGAGCTTCACGTCTTTCAAGGCGCGGATCGCGGATGCGGATTCGGGCGAGCGCAGGCGCGGTGACCGCACTCCGGTCGAGGTCGGCGCGACCATGCGCGAGCTTGGCGCCAATGGCGTCGAGGCGACCGTGCTCAACGTTTCCGAGCGGGGCTTCATGGCCGTCGCCGAGGGGCAATTCGAAGTGGGCACCCGCGTCTGGTTGATCCTGCCGGGCGGCCGCGAGCGGGCGAACGCCATCGTGAAGTGGATTGCCGGCGATCGCCTCGGCGCCGAGTTCGCCGAGCCCGTCAGTCTCGAACGCTTCCGCGCTTAACGTCAACGGCTGACCTACAGGGCGTCTCGCCTTGGCGTTAGCGCCTCTCGCGCGAAGCGTTAAACTCGATCAGCACCTGCAACCGGCACGGATGATCGGTCGTTGAGGCCCCCGCTGAAAGGAAGGACCTCATGCCGATCACCAGCGAAGCCTGGAAACCCTATGAACGCGGGTATCACGTCGTTTATCGCGAGCATGAGATCAATCACTGCCCTGGCTGCGGCCGCACCCAGTGGCTGATCGGCCGGATGTCAGCCGAATGCGCCTTTTGCGCGACTGCGCTGCCCTTGGCCGAGGCGAGCATGCGCTCTCACAACGGGCCGATGATCATCCAGCACAAGAACCGCGAGACCCGCGACTGGGCCGCGTGAGGTCGCTCACCGGACCGGGTTCAGCTTCCTGACCGGTACCTGGACGTTGCACACATCCACGCCGCCGGCAGGCACCTCATAAAAGGCGTCGTGCCGGTTGGCGCGCAGCCTCAGGTACTTTGCAAAGGTCGCGCTCGCGGTGTCCATCACCTCGAAGGCGGGACGCGCCGGAAGCGGGATATCGCTTGCCATGCGGACGCTGGCGATTGGCGAATATTGCGCCTTGTCCTTGTAGAAGCCGAGCGCCTCCGTCCCGCGGGGTAGGGAACTCAAACGATCGATGCCGTCGACCACGCGGCCGACGAGAGCGATGTTGCGGTCGAGCTGACGCGGAGCATTGCCGATCACTGCGTAGAGTTCGCCACCGGTACCGGTATCGGGAGCCAGGTCGCGGCCGACACCGACGCTGCTGTAGCAGTGGGTGAGCGTCGCCCATCCCTTGCCAGCGCTGTAGGCGACCGGCCATCCGTCAACGAAGCCGACGCCGGGTGCATAGGCGTCCGGGCTGCGGAGCGGCTTGATCTTCAGGCCCTTGAGGGGCCGGGTATATTCCGCGGGCGGCTTCGGATTCACGCCGGCCGGCCATGGCTTTTCGCTCTCGTTCAGTCCCCACTGGGCAACATAGTTGTCCTGCAGCCGATAGACGCTCGCTCCGTTCCAATAGCCAGAGCGGGCGAGCGCCTTGATGTTGGCGACATGGACGGGAGCAAAGGCAGGAGCGAGCTGCACCACCACGCGCCCGCCGTTGGCAAGGTCGATCACTATCAGGTCATCCGCGGGAATGCCTTTCCACGCCGATGCTGGCGATGAGGCGACAATGTCATTGGGCGTTGGCAGCTTGGACGGCGGCGCTGACCCCGCCGCCACATGCGCGGCTGCCTGGGCTGCGAAAAGCAATGGAAGCATACAATTCCTCCCCTTCGCTGCTGCTCTAGCCGAGCAACGGTGGCGCCGCTATCGCCCGGCCATGTATCTCGCCACCCTGATGTTGCTCGGCTCCGGCGAACTGGGCCGCGAATTCGCCATTGCCGCCAAGAGGCTCGGCTGCCGCGTGGTTGCATGCGACCGCTACGAGAATGCGCCGGCGATGCAGGTCGCCGATGGGTTCGAGGTCTTTCCGATGCTGGACGGTAAGGCACTTCGCGCCGCAGTCGAGAAGCACAAGCCCGACGTGATCATTCCGGAGATCGAAGCGATCGACACGGCGACGCTGGCCGCACTCGAGGGCGAAGGCTGGCGGGTGGCGCCGTCGGCCAAGGCAGTGCAGCTGACCATGAACCGCGACGGCATCCGCGAATTCGCCGCCAACGAGATCGGGCTCGTCACTTCGAAATACCGGTTTGCCGAGACCCGCGACGAGGCGATCGCCGCCGCTGCCGAGGTGGGCCTGCCGTGCGTGGTGAAGCCGGTCATGTCGAGTTCGGGCAAGGGCCAGAGCACCGCGAAGAAGGCGGAAGAGGTCGGGCCGGCCTGGGACTATGCCGTCGAGAACATGCGCGGCGACCGCCCGCGCGTGATCGTCGAGGAGTTCATCGCGTTCGATAGCGAAATCACGCTCCTGACCGTCGCCACGAGGGACGGCGTTCTGTTTTGCGCCCCGGTCGGGCACCGCCAGGAAAAGGGCGACTATCGCGAGAGCTGGCAGCCCGCCGCGATCCCGCGTGAGGCGCTTCAGTCCGCTCGCTTCCAGGCGCGCAAGGTCGTCGAGGCGCTGGGCGGACACGGCATTTTCGGGGTCGAGTTCTTCGTCCGCGGCGACCAGGCGATCTTCTCAGAGCTGAGCCCGCGGCCGCACGACACGGGAATGGTGACGCTGATCAGCCAGTTCCCCAACGAGTTCGAGCTTCACCTTCGCGCGATCCTCGGCCTGCCGATCCCGTCGATCGAGCTGATTGGGCCTTCCGCGTCCGCGGTGATCCTCGCGAGCGAGGAGAGCGAGAGCTTCGACTACAGCGGTGTGGCGGAAGCGCTGGCGCTCGGCGCGCCGGGCTACCCCGTCGATCTCAGGATCTTCGCAAAGCCCAAGACGCTTAAGAACCGCCGCATGGGCGTGGCCCTTGCGCGCGGTCCAAGCGTTGAAGATGCACTCGAGCGCGCCAAGGCCGCTGCGGCGCGCGTCCGGATTGATTATCAAGGCTGAAGGAGGAGCCCATGCGCCGCGTACTGACCCTGGTCGCCCTCGCCGTCCTCGCTGCCTGCAACAACAACCAACAGCAGGCGCCGCAGAAAGTCATCAAGGTGCAATCGGAAGAGCAGAAGCAGCTGCACCAGCTGGATGCCTTCAACCTGGCGATCGGCCTCAAGCATGCGATTTACGACGCGGGATTCACCTGCAAGCGGATAACGGACGCCGGTTACGTTGGCGCTTGGAAGAACAATGACATGTGGATGGCTCACTGCACCTACGACAAAGGCGCGGCACGCGACTGGGCGATCTTCGCAGGACCCGATGGGAGCGCCCAGGTGCGCGACTGCAAGGACATAACGCCGCAGTCCGGGCTCCCGGCTTGCGTGATCAAAGAGCGCCCAAAAGGGAGCTTCACCGATTTCAAATAGGGTTTAGCCCGGGCTCTGCGGGTTGCACTGGCGAGTTTCCTTATACTCGCCGGTCGCCGAACGCTCCTTGATGGTGACGCAATTGCCCTGGCGGACTTCCTCGCGCCAACTGCCGTCCGGATTGGTGACGCGGTTGCCCTTGGGCACGCGCTGACCGTTCTTGTCGAGCGTATAGCTCCAGTTCTTGGGAGTCTGCGGCTGGGCCTGCGCATAAGCGACGCCCGTCACGCCTGCGGTGCAAACCACGATGGCGCCAAGCGCCAGCAATGTCCGAACCTTAGCCATCATCACAACTCCTCGACCGCACTTAGCTTGGGCGAGGTGAACCGGAGGTTAGTTTCGTTTCCGCTCCGCAACGCCAGGCCGTGGCCGCCTGTAGATATGTCGTGACGCCTGCGCCAAAACGCAAGCGATGTGCGTGGCTTAGCCCTGGCGAGCCTTAAAGCGACGGTTCGTCTTGTTGATGACGTAGGTGCGGCCGCGGCGGCGGATGACGCGGCAGTCCCGGTGGCGCGCTTTCAGCGACTTCAATGAATTGCGAATCTTCATGGCCGGGCGCCTGCTCGTGTCTCGTATCTGGTTGTCGGTAGTGGCTCCGAAGAGAGCCGGCGGCCCACCTAGAGAGGGAAGCAAGCTTAGTCAAGGAGCAGCCGCAGCACGTGGCAGTGTCTTGCACCCGACTTGGCGCTTCCGCCGTTGGTGCGGCCATGGCCGTCGATGCCCTACTCGCCATCATCGGCGCCGTGCTCGCCGCGATGACCCTGCGCGACGTGTTCGACACGGTCGTCGTGCCTGGCGGCAGCCGCGCGTCGTTGCGCGTCGCCCAGCGGCTCGGAGCCGTGCTGCTGCCCCTTTGGAAGACCATTCGCGGCCGACGCCGCGGCATCTCGGGCAGCTTCGCGCCGGTGATATTGTTCGGTTCGTTTGTCATCTGGCTGGCCCTGCTCGGCCTCGCCTTCGGGCTGATGGCCTATTCAGCGCGAGCCAATTTCCAGCCCCGGCTCCAAAGCCTTCCCGAGGCGATCTACACGGTAGGGAGCTCGATGACGACCGTCGGTCCCGGCAAGGCCGAAAGCGTCTCCGGCGTGGGTCGGTGGATCCTGCTTGGAGCGAGCTTCTGCGGACTCGCGGTGATGACCATGGCAGTGACCTACCTGCTGCAGGTGCAGGCGAGCATCGGTCAGCGCGATACGGGGATCATCAAGCTCAACACCTCCGCCGGCGAGCCGCCCTCGGCGCTGACGTTGCTCGAGCGCTTCGCCGCACTGCGGAACCAAAAAGCGGTGGGCGAGGTGTTAGCAAACGGGCGTGACTGGTGCGCCGCCGTGCGGCAGAGCCATTGCTCGCACCCGACGCTCATCTATTTCCACTCGATCGGAATCGGTTCCGGATGGCCGGCGGCGTTGGGCGCCATCCTCGATCTCGCGCTGCTCGCCGAACACGCCATCGACGACGACAGCGTCTACGGACCCGCGATCCTTCTGCGCAACGAAGGCCTGCGCATGGCCCGCGACCTGGCCCGCGTCGCTGGCCTCGAGCCCAGCGAAACCGGCGCGGACGAGGCCGAGCTCAAGCAGGCAACCAACCGCCTCGCGACCAGTGGCTATCCGTTGCGCAAGGAGATCCGCTTCGGCGAGATGGCCGCCCAGCGGGCACAGTACCGCGCTTTCGTCGATGCACTCGCCACACATCTGGGCAAGCCGAGCGCGGTGCTCGTTCGCCAGGACTGACCCTAGCGAAGTACCATCCGGTCGCCCTCGATCTGGACGCTCGAGAATTTCTCGAGGAAGCTCTGGCCGAGCAAGGACTGCTGGCCACTGTTGAGCACGACCGCATCAAGGCCGGACGCGCTGAGGGGACCAAGCTCGATGCGATCGAGCTTCACATATTCGCCATGAACCTCGCCATCGGCGCCCTCTCCGACCACGTCCGGCATGCCGATGGAGGTCGCAAGACCGGCCATCCGTGCGTCGTCGCGTGACAAGGCGATGCCCGAGGCGCCCGTGTCGATCAGCATGTGCACCGAATTCCCGTTGATTCGAACGTCGGCATAGAAATGCCCGTCATCGTTGCGCTGGAGTTCTAGGCTGCCGTCTTCGCTGGTGAACTGCGGCTCATTCTTCGCCTTGAGCTCGGCGATCCGCGCCTTCTCGTCGTCGAACGCAGTCTGCGCTGCGTCAGGCAGCTTGCCCGACGATCGGGAGCCGGACGGCAGATGGCCGACCAACGCACCGAGGAAGCCGACTGCGAATATCCAGATGAACAACGCTCGCATGACATTCGCATTAGGCATGCGCGGTAAAGAAACGGCTAAGCGGACCCGGTTGACCTTTCCGTAACCCCAACTGCCGTAATACCGCGCGCTAGCAGCGCGTGGAGCTTGTATGAGTTACTACATGTACGGTGTCGGCGCCGTCGTCGTGGTCGGCATCGCAGTCAGCATCAGCGGCAGTGCGGGCGATTGGCAGCCGGTGAAGGCGACGATCACCACGATCGATCGTAAATGCCAGATCATCGAGACCACATACGATTCCGACTACAAGCGGAAGGAATCGTCCACCCACACCGGCGACTGCAACTCGGTCGAGGAGTGGGAGAAGGTGAAGACCAAGCACGACAAGCGGATTGTCGGCGATGCCGTCGTCCACGTGAGCTACACGGCGCCGCAAGACGGCCAGGAAGAGATGGCCAATCTGAGCTACGACCCTCGCGACGCCGAGTTCTTCGACCTCAAGGCCGGCGACGAAATCAAGATCCTGGTCAGCAAGTCCGACCCGACGAAGGTCCGCAAAGCCTAGCGCTCAGCGAGCTTGCGCTCCCACGCCAGCGCGTCGCCGACGATCCGATCGATGTCGGCATAGGCCGGACGCCACTCCAGCGTCTCCAGCAGCTTGCTGTTGTCCGCGACCAGCTCGGGCGGGTCGCCCGCGCGGCGTCCTTCGATCACGCGCTTGACCGGCTGGTTGGTCAGCCGGTCGACCGAATCGAGCACCTGGCTCACCGACAGGCCTTTGCCGTAGCCGCAGTTCATCGCGAGATTTTCGCCGGGGTGCTCGACCAGCCACTCCAGCGCCGCGACATGCGCTGCGGCGAGATCGCTGACGTGGATATAGTCGCGGATGCAGGTGCCGTCGGGCGTCGGATAATCGTTGCCGTAGACCGCGACGTGCGGACGCTTCCCGACCGCGGCTTCGCAGGCGATCTTGATCAGGTGGGTCGAGCCCTTGCCGATCTGCCCCGTCCGGCCCTTTGGATCGGCGCCGGCGACATTGAAATAGCGAAGCGCTCCATAGTTGAACCCATGCGCGGCCGACGCGTCCTCGAGCATCCGCTCAGTCATGAGCTTGGACGCGCCATAGGGATTGATCGGAAGCTTCGGGTCGCCCTCGGTGATCGGCACGCGCTCGGGGGCCCCGTAGACCGCAGCGGTCGAGGAGAAGAGGATGTGCTTCACGCCTGCATCCACCGCGTCGCTGATCAGCCGCAGCGAGGCGAGCGTGTTGTTCGCATAATATTTCAGCGGGTTCTCGACCGATTCCGGGACCACGATCGACCCCGCGAAATGCATGATCGCGCCGATCTTGCGCTCGTGGAGGACGGAATCGACCAGCACCGTCTCCGCGATCGAGCCCTGGTAGAAGGGCACGTCCTGGGGGACGACTTCTTGGCTGCCGTTGGAGAGGTCGTCGATTACCGCGACATTCCAGCCGGCGTCCTTAAGCGCCAGGACGGCGTGACTCCCGATATAGCCGGCGCCGCCGGTTACGAGGACATTGGGTTTAGTCATGCGAGGCGAGCTAGCGAAGGCGCAGGCTCAATGCCAGCGCGGTTTGCCTGATCCGCGCCTCCGCACTATCAGCCCCGCGAACAGCGGCTTAGCCAAGTAAGGTCCAATGTCCCTCATCATCTCCAGCGCGTTCGACGCCGGCAACATTCGCGTCGTGAAGCAGGACGGCGCATCCGCCGACCTAGAGATCGTCCATGACCACATGAGCGATTTCTACCAGTGGTTCTATTTCCGCGTCGCCGGCGGCGCGGGGCGCGAGCTGACGCTGCGCATCACCAACTGCGCCGGCTCCGCCTACCCGCACGGCTGGCCCGACTACAAAGCGGTGATGAGCCTCGACCGCGAGGACTGGGTGCGGGTTTCCGACACCAGCTATTCGGGCGGCGTGCTGACGATCAAGCTGACCCCGCCCCAGGACATGGTGTGGATCGCATATTTCGCGCCTTATTCGATGGAGCGGCACCACGACCTGGTGACCCAGACCGCAGCGCTCGATGGGGTCGCTTACCGCTCGCTCGGCAAGAGCCTCGACGGCCAGGACATCGACTGCCTGACGATCGGCGAAGGCGGCTTGAACGTCTGGCTCTACGCCCGCCAGCACCCCGGCGAGTCCATGGCCGAATGGTGGATGGAAGGCGCGCTGGAGAAGCTGACGGACGAGGACGACCCCGTCGCCCGCGTGCTTCGGCGTGAGTGCACCTTCCGCGTGGTCCCCAACATGAACCCGGACGGATCGCGGCGCGGGCATCTTCGCACCAACGCCGTCGGCGTGAACCTCAACCGCGAGTGGCACGCACCATCGGCCGAGAAGAGCCCCGAAGTTCTCTCAGTCCGCAATGCGATGGACGAAACCGGCGTCGATTTCGCGATGGATGTCCACGGCGATGAAGCCATCCCCGCCAACTTCCTCGCCGGCTTCGAAGGCATTCCCTCGCTCAAGGACGGACAGCTGCGGCTGTTCAACCTGTTCAGCGAGACGCTCGAGCGGCTGTGCCCCGATTTCCAGCGCAGCCAGGGCTATGAGATCCCGAAGCCCGGCGAAGCGAACATGAGCATGTCCACGACCCAGCTCGCCGAGCGCTACGGCTGCGTGTCGATGACGCTGGAGATGCCTTTCAAGGACAATTTCGACCTGCCGGATGAGGTCTATGGCTGGTCGCCGCAGCGCTCGAAATATCTGGCCTACGCGTGCCTCGACGCGCTCCACGCGGTGCTTCCGGATCTCAAGGCGGCGCAGGCCGACAAGACGAAGTCCAAGCAAGTCGAGAACGCCTGATGCGTCAGCTGGTGCTCCTGCGGCACGGCCAGTCGCAGTGGAACCTCGAGAACCGCTTCACCGGCTGGTGGGACGTCGACCTCTCCCCCACCGGCGTCGATGAGGCTCGCGCCGCGGGCAGGCTGATGCGCGAGCGCGGCTTCGACTTCGACTTCTGCTTCACCAGCGTTCTCACCCGCGCCATCCGGACGCTTCACCTAGCGCTTCACGAGATGGACCGCCTTTGGCTCCCGGTGTGGAAGGACTGGCGCCTGAACGAGCGCCACTATGGCGGGCTGACCGGCCTCAACAAGCAGGAGATGATCGACAAGGTCGGGGCCGAGCAGGTCAAGATCTGGCGGCGCTCCTACGACATCCCGCCCCCGCCGCTCGAACCCGGCAGCAAGTGGGACGTGAGCCCCGACCGTCGCTACGCCGATGTCGACGTGCCCCGGACAGAGAGCCTCAAGGACACCATCGCCCGCGCGCTCCCCTGCTACGAGCTGGAAATCGCCCCGCGCCTGGAAGCCGGGCAGCGGGTGCTCGTCGCCGCGCACGGCAACTCGTTGCGGGGGATCATCAAGTATCTCTCGGACATCAGCGACGACGAGATCGTCGGGCTCGAGATCCCGACTGGCAAGCCGATCGTCTACGAGCTGGCCGACGACCTCTCGGTCGAGCGGCGCTATTATCTGGAAGACGCTTAGGCCGCGGCCTTACGAAGGTACATCGCCTCGTCGGCGCGCTGCATCACCTCTTCGGCGGTGTCGAGCGCATCGATCATTCCGACGCCGATCGCGACGCTCAAGGGCAACGCTTCGCCATCGTGCATGAATTCGCAGCCGCAAATCTGGTCGACAAGCCGCGTGGCGGTTTCGTGCGCGTCATTGTCGTCAGAAGCCTCGAGCAGGATTCCGAATTCGTCGCCCCCAATCCGGGCCACGACGTCGCTGCTGCGGACGCCTTTGGCGAGAAGGTTGGCGACCTGGATCAGCGCCTCGTCTCCGGCACGGTGGCCGAAAGTGTCGTTGATCATCTTCAGGCCGTCGAGGTCGACGAACAGCATCGCCGCATTAATGCCGTAGCGGTCAACCCGCGCAATCAGCCGTTCGAGCTCCCGCATGAAACCGCGACGGTTGGGAAGGTTGATCAGCGAATCCTGATGGGCGAGCGTATCGAGCTGCTCGACGCGCTCCTGCAGGCGGGCGACCTTGGCCCGCAACAGGCTGATCTCTTCGATCAGCCGTCGGCGATCGTCGACGTCCACGACGTCGTTTAAGTGCTCAGACATTGCCCCTGAGTCTTTGCTCTGTCTGCACGCCATAGCGCGAATCTGCCGCCCTGAAAACGCGGGGGAACTACCCAGCGGTCGATTCAACGCATCGTGTGGCTGGAAAGCTCCGATTGCCTAGGGTGAATCGGCCCCCTAAACGGCCTTTTCCATAGAACTGATCCAAGGCGGGACAATGACGGAGCCGCTCGTCGGCATCATCATGGGCAGCAAGTCCGACTGGGAGACGATGCGCCATGCCGCCGAGGTCCTCGACAAGCTGGGCGTCGCTCACGAAACCAGGGTCGTTTCCGCGCACCGGACGCCCAAGCGGCTCTACGATTATGCCCACTCCGCGAAAGACCGGGGCCTGAAGCTGGTCATCGCCGGCGCGGGCGGCGCCGCGCACCTCCCCGGAATGACGGCTTCGATGACCGAGCTTCCAGTGCTCGGCGTCCCGGTCGAGACCCAGGCGCTGAAGGGCATGGATAGCCTGCTGTCGATCGTTCAGATGCCCGCCGGCATTCCCGTCGGCACGCTGGCGATCGGGAAGGCCGGAGCCATCAACGCCGGGCTGCTCGCCGCGGCCATCCTCGCCAATGAGGATGCAGCGCTGGCCGGGCGGCTCCGTGCCTGGCGTGAGGCGCAGACGGGATCGGTGGCTGAAGCGCCGGAATGATTCCGCCGGACTCTACGATCGGAATCATCGGCGGCGGCCAGCTCGGCCGGATGCTCAGCGTCGCGGCAGCCCAGCTCGGCTACAAATGCCACATCTTCGATCCGCACCCGCACACCTGCGCAGCCGACGTTGCGGCATCGCATACTTGCGCAGCGTTCGAGGATTCCGATGCGCTGCAGTCCTTTGCCGGCAGCGTCGACGTCATCACTTATGAATTCGAGAATCTGCCGGTGGGGCCGCTGGCTGCGCTCGGCGACAAGCTCCGGCCCGGAACGCGTTCGCTCGCGGTCGCGCAGGACCGGGCCATCGAGAAGCAGTTCATCGAGGATTGCGGGGGCCGCGTCGCGCCGTGGAGGCAGGTATCCGACCTCGCCGAGGCCGAAGCGGCCGTGGAACAGCTTGGAGTGCCGGTCGTCCTCAAGACCCGCCGCTACGGCTATGACGGCAAGGGCCAGGCGTGGATCCGCGATGCAGCCGACGTGGCCTCCGCCTGGTCGGCGCTCGCGGAAGAGCCGGCAGTCGCCGAGACCGGTATCGCCTTTAGCGCTGAATTCTCGGTCATCCTCGCGCGCTGGGCCGACGGCCGCCACGTCTTCTGGGACTCACCTCGCAATGAGCATGAGGGCGGGATCCTCAGGCGCTCGACCGTGCCCGGAGGCGCCCTCGTTGCGCCTCAGGTTGAGAAAGCCCGCGCCGCCGCACTCAGCATCGCAGAGGCGCTGGGCCATGTCGGCGTCCTCACCGTCGAGTTCTTTGCCTCGGCTGACGGCCCGTTGGTCAACGAGATCGCACCGCGCGTCCACAACAGCGGCCACTGGACCATCGAGGGCTCCGTCACCTCCCAGTTCGAGCAGCATATCCGTGCAATCTGCGACCTGCCGCCGGGCGTCACCGGCCTCACCCGTGGCAGCGCCGTCATGGAGAACCTCATTGGCGACGAAGTGAACCGCTGGCCCGAGCTTGTCGCCGAGCGTGGCGCGCACCTCCATATCTACGGCAAGGGCGAGGCCCGCCCCGGCCGCAAGATGGGCCACGTCACCCGCGTCATCCGGTAAGCGTTACGGCGCTTCGACAACCTCGATCGGAATTCCCAGCTTCTCCAGCTGCGGCCGAACCTTGGCCGCGTCGCCGACCACGATCCAGGTGAAGCCCTTGGGATCGAGCGCCGAGCGGGCCGCCTGATCGAGGCTTGCCGGGGTAAGCGCGCGATATTCTGGCGCCAGCGTCTCATAGTAATTGTCGGGCTTGCCGAGCATGTCGATGTTCATCATCGCGCCGAGGACCGCTCCGCTGGTCTCGAACTCGCCGGGCAGCTGGTTGATGCTCTTGGTCACGAACCGGTCACGCTCGTCGGCGGTCACGCCCTTGCTGGTCAGGAACTCGGTGACGTCCTGGTTGAGCCGCGCCAGAGAATCGCCTGTGCGGTCGGCCTGGACCGGGGCCGAGATGGTGTATGGCACCGCGTGCAGCAGCACCGACTCCCCGCCGTAAACGCCGTACGACCAGCCCTTGTCCTCGCGCAGGTCCATGTTCAGGCGAGCGGTGAAATCACCGGCGAGAACGTCATTGGCGGTATCGAACGGCACGATATTGCCCTTGGGGTCGAGCGGCAGGAGCTGAGCGCCAAGGATGCTCGACTGGGGCGCGCCCGGCCGGTTGACCAGCAGGATCCGCGGAGATGACGGCCGCGGCGTCGTGGCGGGGAAGGCCTTCACGCCCTTCGCTACCGATGGCGGCGCCCAATTGCCGAACCGCGCCTCGAGCAGCGGCTGGATCTCGCTCAGCGGCCGGTCCGAAACAATGAAGATCTTTGCGTTGTCGGGACGCAACCAGCGCTGCGCATAGCCGACGAGGTCGGCGCGGCCGAACTTCTCGATCGCCTTGGGGTCGCCGCCGGCAGGCGCACCGTAGGGGTGGTTGGCGCCATAGAGCACGACCGGGAGCAGGCGCCGCGCAACCCGCGTCGGGTCCTTCTGCGTCTGCGCAATCGAGGTCAGCTCCTGCGCGCGGATACGGTCGATATCGTCAGGCCGGAATGCCGCGTCCTTCACCACGTCGCTCATCAAGTCGAGCGAGGGCGCGAGGTTCGGCGAGAGCGCATTTAGCGTCACATAGGAGCGGTCGGAGCCGTTGCTGGTCCCAACGTCGGCGCCGAGGCGCTCCTCGGCCTCCGCGACCTGCTGGGAGCTGAGCTTGGACGTGCCCTCGTCCAGCAAGTCCATGGTCATCGCCGCGAGGCCCTGGCCCTGCGGAGTGTCCGCCGCGCTGCCCGCGTCGAATGCCAGCGCAACCTGCGTGACCGGAACGGCGCCGCGCTGGACGTAATCGATCGGGATTCCGTTCGACAGCTTGGTGTGAACGATGTCGGGAAAGTCGAGCGCGGCGAGCTGGCCGACCGGCGGCAGTGGCCGGTTGCCCTTGACCGCGCCGGCCGTCTTGTCCGTACCCGCCTTGGGCGGCTCCACGGCTTTCGCTTCGTTATAGGCCTCGCGCTCGCCCGGCGAGAGCGTGATCGTCAGTGGCGGTCGCTTCAGCCATTGCTGCATCGCCGTGCGCACCCTCGCTGGAGTGATCCCGGCATAGGCAGCCAGCGTCTTCTTGTAGAAGCTGCTGTCGTGGGCATAGGTCTGCCCCTCGGCCAGCGTCACCGCCTTGCCGCCGAAGCCGCCGACCTGCTCGAGGCCCCGGATCCGGCCCGACACTTCGCTCATTACCGCCCGCTCGACTTCGTCCTTTGTCGGGCCCTTGGCGATCAGCTCGGCCAGGACCTGGTCGGCTCGCGCCTGCGCCTTTGCGGGGTCGACCCCCGGCCGCACGTAGACGCTAGTGTTGAACACGCCGATCCGATGGAAGGCGCTGAGGTTGGCGCTTGCCGCGACCGCCAGCTTCTCCTTGCGGACCAGGATCTCGTCGAAGCGCGAGCTGGCGAGTCCGCCAAGGATGGAGCCTCCAACGTCGAGCGCTTCCATCCTGGGATCGAGCAGCCCCGGCACCGCCCAATATTTCTGGATGATGGTGGTAGCGACGTGGTCGTGCATCACGACGCTTTTCGCCTTCTTCAGCGTGGGCACGTTGGCGAGCGCCGGATGGTTGACCGGGCCCGCGGGGATGTCGCCGAAATTTTTCTCGGCTAGCGTGCGCACCTGCTCCGGAGTGACATCGCCCGCGACGACCAGCACGGCATTGTTGGGGCCGTAGCGGTCGCGGAACCACTGCTTGACGTCGGCCAGGCTCGCGGCGTCCAGGTCCTCCATCGAGCCGATGGTGGTGTGGTGATAGGGATGCCCCTCCGGAAACAAGGTGCCCTGGACCGTATATTGGATCAGGCCGCCGGGCCGGCTGTCGCCCTGCCTCTTCTCGTTCTGGACGACGCCGCGCTGGTTATCGAGCATGCCCTGGGTGACCGCGCCGAGCAGGTGGCCCATGCGGTCGCTTTCCATGGACA
>Ga0207683_10002762_pt1 | contig 15336 bp, 16 predicted proteins | sample KBSM73metaG_FD_184333 | JGI IMG/M metagenome (GOLD analysis project Ga0207683, IMG submission 184333) | Miscanthus rhizosphere microbial communities from Kellogg Biological Station, Michigan, USA - KBS M7-3 metaG (SPAdes) (version 2) | ecosystem: Host-associated > Plants > Roots > Rhizosphere >... | reverse complement strand
GACTTCCTTGCTCTTGAACGACTCGGGATCGTCGAGGACCTCGCCATCGCGGTTGCCGAGGATGTTCGTCGAGTACCAGCCCTCGAGGCCGAGCATGCGGGCCTTGAAGCCCGGGGCGAGGATGGTCTTCATCAGGGTCTGACCCGTCTTGAAGTCCTTGCCCGTGATCGGCATCGACTGCTTGCGCGCGAGCTCGAGCAGCGCCGGCGTGTCGAGCGACAGGTTCGGCGCGCCGTTGGCGTACGGAACGCCCATCTTGAGACACGCGTAGGCGTAGATCTGCGACGGCGCGATGTCGTCGTGCGACGCCTTGAGACCCGCCTCGAACTTCTCGAGCGACGAGTGGACCTCGGTCGGCTTGCGGTAGACCTCGGTCGAACCGCACCACACCGCGACCAGACGATCGCAGCCGTTCGTCTCCTTGAACGTCTTGATGTCCGTCATCAGCTGCTCGGCGAGATCCGCCTTCGACGAGCCCTTCTTGACGTTGGGACCGTTGAGCTTCTTGACGTACGCCTGCTCGAACACGGCGGTCATCGGCTTCACGGCCGAGAGCTCGGCCTTGATCGGCTCGAGATCCTTGGACTCGAGCACGCCGGCCTTCACCGCGGCCTCGTACGCGTTCTCCGGGAAGATGTCCCAGCCGCCGAACACGATGTCGTCGAGCTTCGCGAGCGAGACGTACTCCTTGATCGCCGGCGAGTTGCCATCCGTGCGCTTGCCGAGCCGGATGTGGCCGAGCTGCGTCAGCGAGCCGATCGGCTTGCCGAGACCCTTGCGGATCGACATCACACCCGCGATGAACGTCGTCGCGACTGCGCCCATACCGGGCATGAGGATGCCGAGCTTGCCCTTAGCGGGCTTGACGTCGACGCCTTTCTTGAGAGCCATGTGCACGTACTCCGAGCTTGAGAAAGCTGGAACATGCTCCTTGGAGGCCGACGTTTCAATAGGAAGTCAGTGGCAATGCTCTGCCCGGGACCTGTTGAAAAACCGACACCTAGCCCGAGCTAGGCAAAGACCGAGCGTAGCCCGGCAGGGTCGTTCGTCATGATGCCGTCGGCGCCGAGGTCGAGGAGCCGGCGCGCCTCGCTGGCGTCGTCGATGACCCAGAAGTCGACGCGCAAGCCGATCGCGTGGCACTTCGCGATGAAAGACGCACGATCGAAGTGCATCGGCCCGTGCTTCGGAGGCAGCTGCGCGGCCGTGCCGGTGAACGGCAGCTGGCGCCAGAGCACGGCCGGCAACGTGACGAGAGTCGCAACTTCGCCCTGCGAGAGCGCGGTCTCGCCGGCGTAGCCGCGGCGGCGCAACGTCAGCGCGGTCGCGGTCTGGAACGTCGCGAGCGTCACGCGGTCCGCGGCGTCGTGCGTGCGGAGCAGCTGCAGCATCGGGTCGACCGAGCTCGCGCCCTTGAGATCGACGTTGATGCGCGCGTGCGGGAACGCGACGAGCAGCTCCTCGAACGTCGGGATCGTGATGCCCTTGCCCGCGAACGGCCGGGTGCCATCGCGCGCGACGAATCCCCAGCCCGCGTCGAGCCGGCGAGCGTCCTCGAGCGTGATGTCGGCCCACGCGCGCTGCGCGCCGGTCATCCGCGAGGCGGTCTCGTCGTGCGAGACGATCAGGTGACCGTCGCGCGTGAGGTGGACGTCGGTCTCGATCGCGTCGACGCCGACCTCGAGGGCGCGCTCGAACGCGGGCATCGTGTTCTCCGGCCGCTCGGCCGAAGCGCCGCGATGCGCGTAGAGGCGCCGCTCGTGCACTACGACTCCGGTTCGAGATCGAGCGCCTCGGCGGGAACCGGCGGCGGGCGCGGATCGCTGACCTGGACGATCTCGACGGAGTACTTGATGTCCTTGTCGGCGAGTGGGTGAACGAGCCGCACGTCGACGTCATCGCCGCTGATCTTGACGATCTGCAGGATCACGTTCATGTGCGCCTTGTCGGCGCCCGCGGCGACGAGCTTCTCGCCCTCGGTGAGCTTCGCATCCTTGGGGAAGTCGCTCCGCTTCATCTTCTTGAGCGGGTGCATCGACGGGTTGCCGAAGGCGTCCTTGGCCTTCAGCACGCCGTCGCGCTTGGCGCCCGCCTCGAGGCCCTCGAGGAGCTTCTCGAGGCCCGGCAGCATCGTGCCGGCGCCTTGTACGTACTCGACGGTGCTCTTCTCGAGCTGCGGGCCTCCCGCGACGGAGAGGTCGACCTTGAGCTTGATCTTGCGGCCCTTCTCGATCTTCACGCTCCGACGTTAACGGATCGTGCCCCCAACCGCGACAGCCACGCCCCAGATCGTGAACGGGCGTGGGCGGTTCGACGAGCCGGGCAGGGACTTGCGATAACTTGCCCACTGGCACAGAAGACGCAGGATAGGCATCCCGTCGATGTACCGCCTGCTGTTCTGCCTCGTCCTCCTCGGTGCCGGTGCCTGCGCCGCCCACAGCTCCCCGCAGCTGCGCGTGCTCGGCGTTCATGATGCTCCCGCGCGCGAGGTCGTGTTCGTCCAGGTGACCAACCCGGCGGCGACGCCGATGCGGCTCACCAAGCTCGAGTACACGTTCGCCGCCGCCGGCACGACGCTGTCTGCGGGCGAGCTGCCGATCGAGCGCGATGTCCCCGCGGGATCGACCGTCGTCGTCGAGGTTCCACTCGAGAACGACTCGAAGAAGCCGATGCTGCTCAAAGGTACGCTGATCGCCGAGCTGGATCAGATGGTGCGCGAGTTCCAGATCTCAGCGCAGATCCAACCACATTGAGCCTTGAATCTCCGGCGGGAGCGGTGCCCACTGATCGGCATGCGACACCAATGGATCTTGGTCGTCCTCGTCCTGTTCGCGGCGTCCCCGGCCTTCGCTGACCACAAGTTCGGTCGCCAGGTCCGGTTCGCCGGGATCCACCCGATCCCCAAGAACGAGGGCGGAGGCATCTGCTACATCGAAGGCCCGCACGTCCACATCTACGCGGCCAACAAGCTCGAGTACCGCGCGCATGGCGACGACCACGTGTTCGTCGGCGACCCGGTCGCCTACGGCTACGACGGCCCGAAGTACGCGTACAAGGGTCCGCACCCGATCCACGTCGAGGCGGTGGTCGGCGGCGATCCCGACGTCGAGTACTGCTACATCGAGGGCCCGCACTACCACTACTTCGAGCCGCCCGATGGCGATGACTTCAAGCTCGCCGGCAACGCGTACTTTTACGTCGGCACCCCGGCTCCGGTGATGGTGCAGGCGCGCCCGCAGTACGTCGGGATCAACGCGTACTACCGGCCGTTCGTGTACACGCGCCCGGTCGTCGAGGTCGAGGCGCCCGACGGCTGGATCGGCGCGCGCGCGGACTTCGTGACGCCGGGCGTGGTCGTCGAGACGCCGGGCGCAGTCGTCGTCGATCATCGCGGCGAGGTCGTCGGGCCGGCCGTCGGCGTCGAGGCGGGCGTGCACGTCGCGGTGCCGATGCCGTCGATCGCGGTCGGCGTGGGCGTCAACATCGGCGGGCCCGCCGTGATCGTTCACGACCGCCCGGGCGCCGTGATCATTCACGACGAGGGCCACGGCAAGTTCAAGCACGGCAAGTTCAAGAGGCACTGATGCAGAAGCTCCTCCTCATCGCGATCGCCGTGACAGCGTGCGCGGCGTGCAGCAAGGCCAACAAGGGACCGTCGTCGCGTGACGGCGTGATCGCCGCGTGGAAGAAGGGCGGCCTCGAGCCGTCCGCGTTCACGACCGCGCAGACCGACATCGGCAAGGACTGCGCGAGCGGCACGGTCAACAAGCTCGACGTCCTCGTGTGCACGTACCCGTCGGAGAAGGACGCCAAGGCGGCCGAGGACGCCGGCCTCAAGTGGGTCGGCGACACGACCGGCGCGTCGCGCGCGCAGGGCGAGACCTTGATCGTGGTCGCTGACCGCAAGAAGGCCGACCCGAACGGCAAGACGATCAACCAGATCGTCACGTTGCCGGCGAAGTAGCTCGTGACGCGCTGGCTCCTGCTGGCGATCGCGGTCGTATCGGGCGCCGGCCTCGCGGTCGAGCTCGCGCACGATCACGTGCCGGAGCAGGTGCTGCTGCACTTCTCGCTCAGCTACGAGGGCAACATCCCGACGTGGCTGTCGTCGAGCCTGCTGCTCGGCTGCGCGATCGTCGCGGGCCTCATCGCGAGCGACGCGACCGCGTGGCGCCGTCACTGGTGGGGCATGATGATCGCGTTCGGCTGGGTCTCGCTCGACGAGGCCGCCGAGATCCACGAGCACCTCGGCGGGCTGATCGGTACGCACGGCATTCTTTACTTCGACTGGGTGATCCCGGCGATGGCGGTGGTCCTCGTGCTCGCCGCGATCTACTGGCCGTTCCTGCGCGCGTTGCCGCGCGTGACGCGCAACCGCATGTTGCTCGCCGCGGTGATCTACGTCGGTGGCGCGGCGGGAATGGAGCTACCGCTCGGCTGGTGGACCGAGCGCCACGGCAACGCCGGCCTCGGCTACGCGCTGATCGACTGGGTCGAGGAGACGCTGGAGATGGTCGGCGCGGCGGTCGCGCTGCTCGCGCTGATGTCCTATCGCGCGGAACGGGGACCCCCGCGATGAAGCAGCGCTACATCGTCTCGCCGGTCTACGACTGGCTGTGGATCCTCGGCTCGCCGGTGCTCGCGCTGATCGCCGGCATCGCGGTGTCGGGCACGCGGCTGACCACCGCGCCGCTCGCGCTCGGCACCGAGCACGACACGGCGATCGGCTTCTTCACGGCCATCCTGGTGCACGCGCACCTGGTCGCGGTCGGGTTTCGCAGCCACGGCAATCCCGGGATCCGGCGGCAGTATCCGTTCCGGTTCTTCGTCGTGCCCGCGATCCTGTGGCTCGCGATCGTCGTGTCGCCGTGGATCGCGGTCGCGAGCACCGTGGTCGCCACGTTCTGGGACGTCTGGCACTCCGGCGCGCAGACGTTCGGCTTCGCGCGCATCTACGAGCGCAACCACGGCACGCCGCCCGAGCTCGGCCGCCGGCTCGACTTCTGGGCGAACCAGCTGCTCTATGCCGGGCCGATCCTCGCCGGCGCGGTGCTGATGGATCACGTGCGCTCGTTCGACAGTTTCAAGGATATCGGCGACGCGCTGTTCTCGTCGGTGCCCGCGCACGTCGAGGGTGCGCGCCACGTGCTGACGATCGCCGTGATCGCGGCCGGGACCGTGTTCCTCGCGTTCTACGTGTTCGTGCACGTGCAGTTCGCGCGCGCGGGCTATCGGCCGTCGTGGCTCAAGGTCTGGATCGTCGCGTCGACGGGCCTGGTCTCGATCTACACGTGGGGCTTCAACTCGTGGGGCCAGGCGTTTCTGATCATGAACCTGTTCCACGCGGTGCAGTACCTCGCGCTCGTGTGGGCGAAGGAGGGCAGGCGGCTGTGCGAGCGCGCACGCATCGCGCCGCGGCTGGGGCTCGGGCTCTATCTCGGCTCGGTGCTCGCCTACGGCGTGGCGGTCGCGGCGCTCGATCCGGGACGCACGATGCTGTGGGCGATCACGATCGTCGTGTCACTCATGCACTTCTGGTACGACGCCTTCGTGTGGTCCGTGCGAAGGGCGGAGATCTGATGCGGCTCGCGCTCGCGCTGCTGCTCGTCCCTGCGCTGGCGGCGGCGGACTCCGCCGAGCAGCTGTTCGCCGACGGCCGCGCGCTGCTCCAGCACGGCCGGCCGGCGGAGGCGTGCACGAAGTTCGAGGCGGCGCTCGCGCTGGATCCGCAGGCGCCGGGCGTGCTGCTCAACCTCGGGCTGTGCAACGAGCAGCAGCACAAGCTCGCATCGGCGCTGAAGTGGTTCCGCAAGGCCCAGACGCTGGCCGCCGAGCACGACATGGCCGAGGTCGAGCAGGCCGCGAAGCAGAAGGCGATCGCGCTCGCACCGATCGTGCCGACCGTGCGCATCGACGTACCGGCCCGCGTGGCGGTGGTGCTCGACGGCGCGCGGATCGATCCGACGTCGCTCGCGCGCCTCGAGATCGACGCCGGGCACCATGTCATCGAGCTGCGTGGGGACGGCGCCTACGAGCAGCCGCAGCCCGTCGACGTTCCTGCCACGGCCAGCAACCAGCCGCTCGCCCTACGCGTGATGAAGCCGGTGCCGGCGGTCGATCCCGGCGCAAGCCGCAAGCACACGGCGCGGGTCATCGGCGTGATCGGCGGCGCGGTGCTGCTCGCCGACGGTGTGGTCTGCCTCTACGGGCGACACGCCTTCGACAGCACGCACGATCTGGCGACGCGGCAGCGCTGGAAGGGCGTCGTGGGCATCGGCGGCACCGGCATCTTCGCGGCGGGGCTCGCGACGATCGGGGTCGCGACATATCTCTATGTCACCGCGCCCGAGCAACCGGCGATCGTGCCGGTCGCGGCGCCCGATCATTTCGGCCTCGCACTCGTGGGGGCCTTCTGATGCGCTGGCTCGTGCTCCTCGGCCTGCTCACCGCCTGCGATCGCGTGTTCGGGCTCGGCGATCCATACGAGGACGCGCACTCGACGATGGGCAGCGGCGACGGCGGGCCGGCCGGCGACGGCTCCGGTAGCGGTGGCAACGCGGCCCACCTGCTCGCCGACTTCGAGCTCGACGGCGACTTCAACGACTCCGTATCCAGAACCTCCGCGATCTGCACGCGGCTGAACGGATCGTTGTGCGGCTTCTCGCAGGGCCACACCGGGACGGGAAACTCCGCGCTCTTCGACGGTGCCACGTGCGTCAGGTTCGACTTGCCAGCGACTCCATCGCAGCTGTCGATCGCCCTGTGGCTGAAGGCCTCGACCGGAGCGACCGAGGCCGTGATCGCGCGGCCGTACGCATCCACGACGGACACGAGCTGGCTCGTGGAAGAGGACAACGACTCGCTCTACTTCCAGTCGTACAGCGGTTCGCTCACGCTCGCCGCCAATACGGGGCCGGGGATCGGCGACTCGAACTGGCATTTCCTCGTGGTCACGGTCGATCCCACGGCGTCGGCGTTCTACGTCGACGGCATTGCGAGGGCGCCCGGCAGTGGTGTCACCATCGGCTACGGGGGCAACATGACGGTCGATCTCGGCTGCGACGTCACCACAACCGCGTTTGATGACTTCAACGGTCAGCTCGACAACGTGAAGATCTTCGACGGGATCCTCACGCCGCAAGAGGTCATGAACCTCGCGGCTCAGTAGTCACTGCGCGACGCCGGTGCGCTGCGCGTTGCCGCCCCACGTCGGCCAGCCGGTGATCGACGCATCGCCGGTGTTGATCGCGACGAGCTTGCCGTCCTCGGTACCGACGTAGATCCACCCGCTGTCGACGACCGGCTGGCTGCGCACGGGCGCGCCGATCGTGTAGACCGCCGTCGGCGTGCCGGTCTTCGGATCGAGCTTGAGCACCTTGCCCTCGAGCGTCCCGAGCAGCACCGACGCGCCGGCGGCCAGTGGCGCGGTGCCGAGGAAGCCGCCCTCCGACTTCGTGTCGCCCTTGAGCTTGTACGACCACAACGTCGAGCCGGTCTCGCGGTCGGTCGCGATCACCTCGTCGCCCATCGTGTTGACGTTCTTGTCGCCGATGCGCAGCACGCGCGAGCCCTGGAAGCCCTGCATCGACGACACGCTGCCGACGCCGACCTGCGACATCGCGAGATCGGGCGCCGCCGCCGCGGGTGCGCCACCGCTGAAGCCGTTCGAGGCGTCGTCCTCTTTCGCCTTCGAGGCGTGCGCGCTCTTGCCCTGGACCTTGCCGTCGATGTAGTCGGCCTTCTTCGAGGCGGCCTTGTACTTCGTCACCGGCTCGTTGTGATCGGCGCGGATGATCATCTCCTCGGCCTGACCCTGCTCGGCCTCGCCGCGGCGCGTGTAGTACATCTGCTCGACGCCCTTGTCGAACTGCACGACGGGCGCGCTCGTCGCCTTCGCCTTCATCGCGTAGCGAACCTTGCCGGTCTGCTGCTCGAGCTTGATCACGGTGCCGGCGAACGTCGTGACGTAGAGGAACTCGCCGACCGCGACCGGCGCCGACATCACGTCGCCGTCGAGCCACAGCTGCCACTTGATGTGGCCGGTCTTGAGATCGAACGCGGCGAGCGCGTGATTCGCGCCGGGCGGCAGCGTGCCGTTCTCGGCGCCCTGCGCGGGATACGCAGCGAACACGAGGCCGTCGGCGATCGTCGGCGCGCTCGTCAGCGGGTCGCCGAGCCAGAACGACCACAGGTGCTTTCCGGTCGCCGCCTCGATCGCGAAGATCGTGCACGACTCGGTGTTGAGCACGCACACGCCCTGCTCGCACGCGGTGCTCGACGGGCCGTCGTCGTGGAGATCGATGCCCCACAGCGGCTTGCCGCTCTGCGACTCGTACGCGTAGAGCTCCTTGCCTCGGAAGCCGCCCGAGACGATGACCTCGTGCTGGTAGATCGTCGGCGTCGTGATCGTGGCGTGGCTCGCGAACACGACCTGAAAGCCCTGCGTGGTCTTCTCCGATTTCGGGATCGCGATCGGCGCGACGCTGCCGGGCCGGAACTTGGTCGGCGGCCGTCCGTACTTGTCGCTGTTGAGCTCGTTGATCTGCTTGGTGACGATCTCGCCCTGCGGCGCATCGTTGTCGACCGCGACGTGTGTGGTCGGCGGCTTGGCTGACGAGTTGGCCGACGACGTGGTCGACGATGCGGCGGGCGGTGTGGCCGTACGGCCTTTCGTCGGGTGGGGAGCGCCGCAAGCGGCCAGGACGGTGATGGCAGCGATGGTTGGCCTCATCCAGTCTTGAAACGCACGGCCCCGGGGAAGGATCTGCTAGGGTCCCCAGCCATGAATTGGTCCGCCCTCGCCGATCAGGCCCTCGCCGGCGCAGTTCTGTCGCGCGACGCAGCACGAGCGGTGTTGCATGCAACCGCGGACGACATGCTGTGTCTTCTCGATTCTGCCTTCCGCGTGCGCCGCGCCTACTGGGGCCGCCGCGTCTCGTTGCACGTGCTCGACAACGCGAAGCAGGGCGCGTGTCCGGAGGACTGCGGATTCTGCTCGCAGTCGAGCAAGCATGCGTCGCCGGGCGGCGAGGCGCCGATGAAGTCGGTGGACGAGCTGGTCGACGGAGCGCGACGCGCGCATGCCGCTCGGGCGAAGCGCTACTGCATGGTGACCGCGACGCGCGGGCCGTCGCAGCGCGACCTCGACACGATCTGCTCGGCTGCCGAGCGCATCAAGGGCGAGATGGACATCGAGCTGTGCGCCTCGCTGGGGATTCTCACCGAGGCGAAGGCGAAGCGGCTGGCGGACTCCGGGGTTGATCGGTTCAACCACAACCTGGAGACCAGCGAGCGCCACTACGAGAAGATCGTCTCCACGCACTCGTGGCGCGACCGCGTCGAGACCGTGCGCATCGCGAAGGCGGCCGGCATGGATACGTGCTGTGGCGGCATCGTCGGCCTCGGCGAGAGCGAGGATGACCTGCTCGACCTCGCGTTCTCGCTGCGCGAGCTCGACGTCGACTCGGTCCCGGTGAACTTCCTCGACGCACGCCCGGGCACGCCGCTGGCCGGCTATCCCCTCGTCGAGCCGGGCTACGCGCTGCGCGCCCTGTGCATGTTCCGCTTCGTCCACCCGCGGACAGACCTGCGCGTCGCGGGCGGCCGCGAGATCACGCTGCGCGCGCTGCAGGCGTTCGCGCTCTACCCGGCGAACTCGATCTTCACGCAGGGCTACCTGACGACCGGCGGCGCGACGCCGCACGCCGATCACCAGATGATCAAGGACGCCGGCTTCGAGCTCGAGCTCGCATCGGGCGAGGCCGTGCCGGCCGATCCGGAGGCGGTGGCGCACCTGCGCCGCCCGTCATTGCCGCAAGTTAGATCTTGACAATTACCTGAAATTGTTGATAATTAGATCAGCGTACTCGAGAAAGGAGTGCGCATGATCGAAGACATCGAGGTGGCAGGACGGACCGCATGGTTCGCCCGCCCGAAGGAAGCGGCCCGCGGGGCCGAGGCGGTTCGCGGAGCGGAGGCGGTTCGCGGTGCGGTCGTCGTCTGTCACGGCGGCGGAGGACTCGGTCCGCACGAGCGCGGCGTCATCGAGCGGCTGGCCGGGCTCGGCTACGCGGCGGTCGCCCCCGATCTGTTCGGCGATCCCGCGGCCGTCGAGGCTCGCGCGCTGTCGGATGCCGGCAAGCCGGTGCCGGACGAGCTGCGCGCGAAGGTGATGGGCACGATCCGCGGGCTCGTCGCGCAGCCAGCGGAGCTTCGAGCTCGCGTCGGTGCGGCGATCGATCACGTGCGGCCGCATGGACGCGTCGCGGTGATCGGCTACTGCTTCGGCGGTACGGCGGCGCTTGTTGCGGCGCGCGGCGGAGCGGACATCGCCTGCGCGGTCAGCTTTCACGGCGGGCTCGCGGCTCCGGAGCCGGCGACCGCGATCAAGGCACGCGTGCTCGCGTGCTGCGGTGGCGCGGACCCGCACTGTCCTCCCGAGCAACGCGTCGCGTTCGAGGCGGAGATGACCGCGGCGAAGGCCGACTGGCAGCTTCACGTGTACGGCGGTGCGCTCCACGCCTTCACCGTGCGCGGCAGCGAGAGAATTCCTGGCTGCGCGTACGACGAGCGCGCCGATCGGCGGTCGTGGGCGGCCATGCTCGAGTTGTTGGACGAGACGATCCAGCCCTGACATGGCATCGTATTGCCATGGGCGACGGCATGACCGTCATCGAGAAGGAGCTCGAGGGCGAACGCGCGTCCTCGCTCGGCGAGGCCGGCAAGCGGCTCGAGAACGCGCTCCTCGCGCTCGGTGATTCCAGCGATGACGAGCTCGTGCACGAGGCCGCGACGGCGGCCTGGTACTACATGATCGTGCGCGAGAGCCTGCGGATGTTCGATCACAAGCAGGCGCTGAAGATCTACGGCGTGCCCGACCGCGTGATGGCGAAGGTCGGCGTCGTGAAGCGCCAGCCCTGACACTCAGGCGCCGATCGTGACGGCTCAGCCCGTGACCGGCTCGAGGTCCGCCCAGTTCGGCCCGGCCTCGACACCGACGACGAGTGGCACCTCGAGCGGCGCGTACGCGTCGCGCATCGCCTGGCTCGCGACCCGCGCGGCAGCGTGGAGCTCGGCCTCGGGGACCTGAAACAGCACCTCGTCGACGACCTGGACGACCGGCTGCGCGGTGAGGCCGGCGGCACGCAGTGCGCGATCGGCGTCGAGAAGCGCGCGGCGCGAGACATCGGCCACCGATCCCTCGTGCGTCGCGCGGCGGGCGAGCCGCTCCGCGTACGATCGATCGTGCGAGTCGAGCGACTCGAGGCCGCCGATCGGCCAGTGGCGGCCCGCGATCGTCGTGATGTAGCCGCGCTCCTTCGCGAGCCGCAGCTGCTCGTCCTGGAACGCGCGCACGAGTGCGTAGCGGCGATCGAAGCGCGCGATGTATTCCTTCGCCTCGGCGGCGGGCACGCCAAGCTGGAGCGCGAGCGCGGAGGCGCCCTGGCCGGCGAACGTCGCGAAGTTGACGACCTTGCCGAGCTGGCGCTCCTCGGTGGTGATCGCCTCGGCGGGTTTCTCGAGGACGGCGGAGGCGGTGAGCCGGTGCATGTCGGCGCGCTCGCGCAACGGGCCGACGAGCGCCGGATCCTTCGTCAGGTGCGCGAGCACGTAGAGGCCGAGCTGGCTGAAGTCGACCGACATCAGCAGATGCCCGGGCGGCGCCACGAACGCGCGCCGGATCATCGCCATCTCCGGCGTGCGGCCGGGAACGCGTGTGAGGTCGGGCGCCATCGTGATCAGCTCGCCCGAGAAGCTGCGCGCGAGGTGGAACTGCGAGTGCACGCGGCCGTCGGCGGCGATGTACTTGTGCAGCGCGACCACCCACGAATCGCGCAGCCGGCGGAGCAGCCGCCAGCGGATCACGAGCGGCACGATCGGATGTGCGAGCTCGATCTTCTCGAGCGCCTCGGTCGAGGTCGACCAGCCCGTTTTCGTGTGCGACGCGACCGGCAGCTTCAGCTCCTCGAACAGCACGGTGCCGAGCTGCTTGGTCGAGTTGATGTTGAAGGTGTGGCCGGCGAGCGCCTCGATCTGACCGGTGAGCTCGGCGTCGATGGTCGCGAACGCCTCCTCGGCGCGGCGGAGTCCAGCGGGATCGACGATCAGGCCGCACAGCTCCATGCGGACCAGCGTGTGCTCGAGCGCGAGGTACTCGTCCATGTTCGCGCGGGCGATGCCCGGCTCGAGTGCCTGCCAGATCGCGCGCGAGGTGTCGGCGAGCAGGCCCGCGTACGCGCCGGCGCGCGCGGGCGGCAGCGCGCTCCACGCCTTGCGCTTCTGACCGACGCCGCGCACGGCATCCTCCTCGGGCAGCGCGCGGCCGAGCGCGTGACGCGCGACCAGCGTGAGGTCGTGCGGCGCCCAGTTGCTCGGCTGGGTGAGGTGCGAGGCGCACATCGAATCTCCGCGGACCCCGCGCAGCGTGACACCGGCGCGGTGCAGCGCGACCGTCGTGCCCACCATCTCGTGGCCGAGCTTCGCCGCCGCCGCGTCTTCGAGCCACGGCACGAGCTGGGTCCACGCGGCGCTGCCCGTCGGCACGTAGCACGCCGCATCTCCGACGAGCGCGAGGCCGGTGAGCGCACCGTCATCCTCGATCAGCGGGTGGAGCGCGACCGTGCCCGTCAGGGCCGGCAACGTCTGGTCGCACAGCTCGGTCGTGACCTGCCCGCCGTCGGCGACGAGGAGCTCGGCGAATCCGAGCCGATCGAACGCCGCGTTGAGTGCCTGGACCGGCGGCTCGCGATAGGCGAGCTGGTCGAGCGGCACCGGCAGCGTGCGCGTCACCTCGAGCTTCGCGCGGGCGCGCTCGGTCGCGATCGCCTCGCCCTGTGCGGCGCGCAGCGCGTTGCCGAGCCGGCCCTTGATCTCGCCGACCGCCGCGAGCGCCGCATCGATCGAGCCATACTGCTCGAGCAGCGTGGTCGCGCCCTTCGCGCCGATCCCGGCGACGCCGGGCAGTGCGTCCTCGTCGCCGACCAAGGCGAGCCACTCCGCGACCCGCTCCGGTCCCACGCCGAACCGCTTGTGCACGATCTCGGGCGTGTAGCGCGCGTCCTTGTTCGCGTCGTACCACCACACGCGATCGCTCACGAGCTGCGCGAACCGCTTGTCGACTCCGACGACGATCGCGTCGTCGCCGGCCTCGAGCGCCGCGTGAACGTAGCTCGCGACCACGCTCAGCTCGCCCTCGGCGCGCACCACGTGCATGCCCATCGCCTCGAGCAGCTCCGGAAGCGGCGCGACCTGCGCGGCCAGGATCGGCGGCGTCAGCGTCGGCGCGGCCTCGATCACGGCCACCGCGCGCGCCGGCCGCTTGAACGTCAGTACGCGCTGGATGGCACGCGCGACCGCGAACAGGCCATTCACCGGGTCGCCGGCGCGCGACACGCGGTCGGTCGGCACGAGCATGAACCCACGCGCCAGCGTGTTCACGGCCGAGACCACGAGCGTCCGCTCCGACATCGCGGCTATGCTACGCCAATGCGGATCGATCGCGTCTACACGCGGGGCGGCGACAAGGGCGAGACCTCGCTGATCGGCGGCGAGCGCGTCTCCAAGGCCGACGCCCGCCTCGATTGCTACGGCACCGCCGACGAGCTCAACGCGGTCATCGGCCTCACCGTCGAGGCGCTCGTGCAATCCGCGGCGCGCGACCACCTGACGCCGATCCTTCGGCGCGTCCAGAACGAGCTGTTCAACCTCGGCTGCGAGCTCGCGACGCCCGACCCGGTACGGCGCGCCAAGCTGCCTCGCATCGAGCAGCGCCACATCGACGCGCTCGAGCGCGACATCGACGCGGTCAACGACGATCTCCCCGCGCTGAAATCATTCGTGCTCCCCGGCGGTGGCTGGGCCTCGGCCTACTTCCACCTCGCGCGCACGGTGGCCCGCCGCTGCGAGCGGCTCGTCGTCGCGCTCGCGCAGCACGAGGACACCGGCCTCACCGTGCAGTACCTCAACCGGCTCTCCGACGCGCTGTTCGTGTGGGGCCGCTGGAGCGCCCACAAGGACAACCAGCCCGAGCCGGTCTGGGACTCGCGAGCCACCTGATGCCGGCGATCTCGATCACCCGCCTCGAGCTGCGCGGCCTGCGCTTCCTGCCGAGCTTCTTCCTGCACACGTCGCGGTCGCAGAAGCAGCTCGTCGCCGCGCCGGGCTACCTCGCCGGCGGCACGATGTTCGAGTCGCTGCGCGCGTACTGGACCGTCACCGCCTGGCGGGACGCCGACGCGATGAAGGCGTTCCGCAACGCGGGTGCGCACATGCAGGCGATGCGCCGGCTGATCGATATCTGCTGCGCCGCCGCCTACGCGCACTGGCAGCAGGACACCACCGAGCTGCCGCCGCCCGACGAGGTCCATCGCCGCATGCTCGCCGAAGGCAAGCTATCGAAGGTGCGCCATCCGTCGCCGATGCAGGCCGAAGGCCGCGCTGCCACCGACAAGCCGCCGCGCTCGTTCCGCGCGACGAAGCCTCGCCCCACGCTCGCTCAGTGAGCGAGGTGCGCGGCGGCGCACTTGAACGCGAGCGTCATGACGTCCGGATCGATGTGACCGCCCTCGGCGAGCAGCATCTCGTGGCGGATGCCGAGCTTCCTCAGCTTGTCAGCGAACGACTGCAGCGCGGGATAGAGGCCGAACTCGTCCTTCTTGCCGACCGTGAGGCAGAGGTTGCCGTCGAAGGCCTGCTTGATCGCGGCGGCGCGCGCCGGATCGTCGAGCCAGCTCGATGGGCTCCCGTGCTCGCGCCACTTCGCGACGACCTCGGGCACGAGCGCACCGGTCGTGAGGTCGACGGGCAGGGCCCAGCCACGGGGCGAGCCATCCGGCGACCAGTCGTTACCGTAGCTGGCGAAGAACCCGGCGCCACCGGTCGCGGCCTCGACCTTCAGCATCGCGAGCGTCCACGGCGGCATCGGCGGACCGAACAGCCACTCGATGATGTCGGGGCCGTCGGGCGACGACGTCGTGACGACGCCGATCAGCTCGGGATGCCGCAGGCCCCACATGAGCGAGCCGCCGCCGCCCGTCGACAGTCCCGCGGTCGCGCGGCCCTCGCGGCGCGCGATCGTGCGGAACTTGGCGTCGATCGCGGGGATCAACCGCTTCGCGACGTACGTGTCCCACGCGCCGGTGCGCGGCGAATCGACGAGGTAGCTCGAGCCGCTCTTCGTCGACGTATCGACGAGCACCAGGATCGCTTCGGGTGCGGCTGCGGCGAACAGCTTGTCGTGCTCGAGCCATGTGATGTAGTGCGCGTCGTCGCCGCCCCAGCCGGGGAACTCGTAGACCACGGGATAGCGACGGTCGCCGCTCGTCGCGTAGCTCGCCG
>Ga0207683_10002761_pt1 | contig 15336 bp, 11 predicted proteins | sample KBSM73metaG_FD_184333 | JGI IMG/M metagenome (GOLD analysis project Ga0207683, IMG submission 184333) | Miscanthus rhizosphere microbial communities from Kellogg Biological Station, Michigan, USA - KBS M7-3 metaG (SPAdes) (version 2) | ecosystem: Host-associated > Plants > Roots > Rhizosphere >... | reverse complement strand
CGCATACACATCCCCGGAATTCGCCTCCATCGGCAGCCCGTCGAGCCAGTGCGCGATCGCCCCGGCGTCCTGCCAGTCAGGATGCACCAGCGTCTGGCTCTCGCCCAGTGCGGCATTGTAGCGGACATAACCCAGCGCCGCGCAACGCTGCAGACAGGCGTGAGCGACATCGCGTTGAATCGTGGTGAATTCAAACGAGAGCGCCGGAACGGCTTGCGACAGCCCGGCGAGCGCCTCGGCCTCGAAGCCTTCGACGTCGATCTTGATAAACGCAGGAATGCCGTGGCGCGCGATCAGCGCGTCGAGCGTGGTCACCGCAACGCGCAGGCTCTTGTCCCAGACCTGCCCCTGCCAGCCGGGCGCGCCTTCGGATGCCTTGACGAAATCGCGCGAGGCGGTCGAGACGGTCGGGTTGTCTACGTTGATTTTCAACTCGATCTCGCCCGGCGCCGCGCCGACCGCGACCGGCTCGACGATCACATTCGCGTCCCGGCCGTAGAGCAGGCGCAGCGTCTTCACCAGCGGCGGGTTCGGCTCGCAGGCGACGACGCGGGCACCAAGGCGGCGAAACGCCGCGATGCGGTCGCCGACATGCGAGCCGACGTCGAACACAAGATCGCCCGGCTGCACGAACCGCGAATAAAGCCGGTCCATCGCCGAACGATCGTGCTTGCCGCCGTAATAGATGCGCAGCGAGCGGAGAACGCCGCGCAAGGTGCGGAAGGTGTCGAACACGCTTCAGGCCGCGCGCAGCGCCGCCGCCTCGATCGCGGGCAGCGCGAGCTGGCGCAGCGGCGCCGGCGGCGCGTTCTCCTCCGGCAACGCGCCGATGCCGGCGCGCATCAGCGCGCGGCCGACCGACGGCCACGAGGAGATGACGGCGAGCGGGATCGACAATGCGGGTCCGGCCGCGATGAACAGCGCATAGGGAATGGCCGTCGGCACCGTCAAGGCAAGCACGAGAATGCAGCTCCAGCCGAGCAGCGTGTGCGGCCAGAGCTGGCGCGCCGCGTCGCGCCACGGCACCGAGTGATCGTCGCGCGCCTGTCCGCCCCAGCCGATCTTCTTTCCAAGCACCAGGCCAGTGAGGAACATGGTGTGGCCGAACCACATGATCGGCGACAGCATCAGGAAGAAGATCGTTTCGCAGATCGTGCTCAGCACGAACCGCCCCGCCCCGCCGAACGCGTTGCGCAGCGCGGGCCGCGAGATCACGTCGAGCACGGTCGCGATCTTCGGCGCGAACCACATGATGAGGATGATCACGAACAGCGTGATGCCGGCGTCGGACCGGATGAAGTTCGCAGGTCCCTGAAACGCCACCGCAAGCGTGCCGATCACGAGCAGGCCCATCCAGGCGGGCGAGCCGAGGAACATCAGCATCGCGAACGCGATCTGGTAGCGGCTCACGGGTTTGAGCCCCGGCATCACCAGGAACGGCCAGTACTGCATGTTGCCCTGCGCCCAGCGCAGGTCGCGGCGGATGAACTCGGGCAAGGTCGGCGGATTTTCCTCCCAGCTCGCGCCTTCCTCGGGCAGCACGCGCACCTCGTAGCCGGCGCGCCGCATCAGCACCGCCTCGATCTGGTCGTGGCTCAGGATCTGCGTGCCGTCCGGCAGCGGCGGGATGTGGCAATGCGCGATGAACGGCGCGAGGCGAATGACCGCGTTGTGCCCCCAGTACGGGCCGCAATCGCCCTGCCACCACGCGCTGCCGAGCGTATAGGAGCGCATGCCGAGCCGCATGCCGAACTGGAAAACGCGTGCGAAGGCGCTGGTCGACGGCAGGCCGACCACGAGGCTTTGCAGGATGCCCAACTGGGGATCGACTTGCATGATGCGCACCATGCGCAGGATCGAGTCCGCGGTCTGGAAACTGTCGGCGTCGAGCGTCACCGCGAGGTCGTAGTCTGCGCCCCAGCGGGTGCAGAAATCGAAAACGTTGCCGGCCTTGAAGCCGGTGTTGTCGGTGCGCCGCCGGTAGGTCAATTCGAGGCGCCCGTCCCACTTCGCCTTCAGCGCGGCGAAGCGCGGCTCCTCGGTGGCGGCGATCTCCGGGTAATTCGTGTCGCTGAGAATGAAGACGTGGAATTGCCGCGCGACGCCGGCTGCGACGATCCCCTCCATCATCGGCTCGATGTTGCGGATGACGCGCTCGGTGTCCTCGTTGCGCACGCACCACAGGATCGCGGTCTTCGCCACGATCGGCTCGTCGCCGGTCACTCGCGCCGAGACCGGCGTCACGGCCGCCACGGGGTTGGCCGAGCGCATGATGAACAAGCCGAAGGTCGCGTTCCAGAAACCGATCACCGACCACGGCAAGGTCACGGCGAACAGCAGCACCAGGATGAAGTCGACAACGCCGAAGCCGCCGGCCGAAAGCGCGAAGGACAGGAGCCAGATCAGCCCCACCATCGAGGCGAGGACAACCAGCGTAAAGAACACGCGGCGCCCGGTCAGGGGGTCGGAAGGCCGCGTGGCGGCGATGTTAAGGGTGCGTTCGGACATTGGGTGCTTTTCGGTGCCGGGCGGGATATAGCGGGCGGGAGGTTCAGGGTCCAATCGGTATGACGGCGACTGCGCAGGCGCTCTGGTATGTGGCACCCGGCAAGGCCGAAATCCGCGCCGAGCCGGTCGCGCCGCCGGCCGAAGGCGAGGTGCGCGTGCGCGCCGTCGCCAGCGCGCTCAGCCGTGGGACCGAGCGGCTGATCTTTGCGGGAGGCGTTCCGGAGAGTGAGTACGAGCGCATGCGCGCGCCATTCATGAGCGGGACGTTTCCTTTTCCCGTGAAATATGGCTACGCGATGGTAGGGCGCGTCGACGAGGGCCCGACCGACCTAAAAGGCCGCCTTTGTTTCGCGCTTTATCCGCACCAGACCGTGTTTAACCTTGCGGCAAAAAATATCGTGCCGCTGCCCGACGGCCTCACGCCGGAGCGCGCCGTGCTCGCCGCCAACATGGAGACGGCGCTGAACGCCGTCTGGGACGGCGCGCCGGGCCCGGCCGACCGGATTGCGGTGGTCGGCGCGGGCGTGCTCGGGCTGCTGGTCGCTCGCCTCTGTGCACAAATACCCGGGACCGAGGTGACAGTCGTCGACATCGATGCCGGGCGTACCTCGATCGCCGAGGCCTTCGGCGCGGCTTTCGCCACGCCCGACAAGGCGCCCGACAACTGCGACCTTGTGGTGCACACCAGCGCCTCGGCCAAAGGGCTCACGACCGCGCTGCGGCTCGCGGGCGACGAGGCGACCGTGCTCGAACTCTCCTGGTACGGTGCGAATGAGGTCACTGTCCCGCTCGGCGACGTCTTCCATTCCCGCCGGCTGAAGCTCATTTCGAGCCAGGTCGGCAAGGTGGCGGCGAGCCACCGGCTGCGCTGGGATTACCGCCGCCGCCTCATCGCCGCCCTCAAGCTGCTGCAGGATCCGGTGTTCGATCAGTTACTCGCCCCGCCCGTGTCCTTCACCGACCTTCCCGCCAAACTGCCCGGCATCCTGACACCCGCAGGCGGCGTGCTGTGCCAACTCATCCGCTATCCCAACTGACAAGGAGCATCCGTGTACGCCGTCGAGGTTTCCGACCACATCATGATCGCCCACTCGTTCAAGGGCGAGGTTTTCGGCCCCGCGCAGGCGCTGCACGGCGCGACCTTCACGGTCGCAGTCGCCTTCATGTCAGACAAGCTCGATCCGAACGGGATCGTCGTGGACATCGGCTGCGCCATCGATGTGCTGAAGGCGACGCTCAAGGTGGTCAACTACAAGAACCTCGACGACATCGCGGATTTCAAAGGCCAGAACACCACCACGGAATTCCTCACCCGCTGGGTGTTCGATCGCTTCGCCGACGCCGTCAAAGGCGGGAAGCTCGGCCGTGAACCGCGTGAAATCTCCGCGATCCGCGTGACGGTCGGCGAGTCGCCGAACGCGCGCGCCTGGTACGAGGCGCCCTTGTGGTGAAAGGCGACTTCGTCTTCGCGATCCCGGGCGACCTCGACACGCCGACCGGCGGTTACATCTACGACAAGCGCATCATCGCCGAACTGCGCGCGCTTGGCTGGCGGCCCGAGGTGCTGAATCTGGGCGACGGGTTTCCCAAGCCGAACGCGCTCACGCTGGCGGCCGCCAAGGCGCATCTGACCGACGTGCCGAAAGGACGCCCGATCGTGATCGACGGGCTGGCGTTCGGCGTCCTGCCCGAGGCGGCGGAAGCCCTGTGCGAAACCCATCCGCTGATCGCGCTGGTGCATCATCCCCTGGCGCTGGAGACCGGCGTTACACCGGGGCAGGCCGTGGCGTTGCGCGGGAGCGAACGCGCGGCACTCGCCTGCACCCGCGGCGTGATCGTCACCAGTCCGGCGACTGCGCGCACTCTCGCGGCAGATTACGGCGTCGGCGCGGAGCGCATCACCGTCGCACCGCCCGGCACGGATCGTCCAAAAGTCGTGCAGCGAAATAGCGCGGATGTTCCGCATCTGCTCGCCGTCGGCGCCGTGGTGCCGCGCAAGGGCTACGACGTGCTGACCGATGCGCTCGGTCTCCTGCTCGACCTGCCGTGGCGGCTGACCATCGTGGGCGATTGCTCGCGCGATCCGCCGACCGCCGCGCGCCTGCGGGCCGATATCGAGCGCCACCGGCTCGGGCCGCGCGTCGCCATCGAAGATGCGGTCCCGGCCGAGCGGCTTGCCGCGCTTTACGCCGCATCCGACCTGTTCGTCCTGCCCTCGCGCTACGAGGGCTTTGGCATGGCCTACGCCGAAGCGATCGCGTATGGCCTGCCGGTGATCGGTACGACCGCAGGCGCAATCCCCGATACCGTCCCGGCCGCCGCCGGCGTGCTGATACCGCCGGATGACGTTGCCGCGCTGGCTGCGGCGCTGCGCCGCCTGATCGAACAGCCGGAAGAGCGCGAAAAACTCGCCGCCGGCGCCCACGCGGCAGCCGGTACGCTTCCGACCTGGCGCGGATCCGCCGAACTGTTTGCGCAAGCCATCGCGAGGGCGTCATGAGCGGATTCTCCTCAAGCTGGCTCAGCTTGCGCGAGCCCTACGACCGGCGCGCGCGCAATGGCGCGGTGCTTGAGGCCGTGCGGAGCTGGGCGGCCGGGCGCTCTTCCGTGGCGGTCGTCGACCTCGCCTGCGGCCTCGGATCGACGCTGCGCGGGGTCACCGAAAGCCTGCCGCGGCGGCAAAGCTGGCGGCTGACCGACAACGACCTGAGCCTGCTCGCCCGCGCCGCCGACCTCGCCCGCCCGCCCGACCTCACAGTCACCGCCGTTCCGGTCGATCTCGCGCGCGATCTCGAAGCGGCGCTCGACGGCCCGGTGGAGCTCATCACCACCTCGGCGCTGCTCGATCTCGTCTCACACGACTGGCTCGACCGGCTGGTGACCGAGGCGGCGGCGCGGCGGCTTCCCATCTATGCGGCGCTGAGCTACGACGGACTTGCGACGCTCGAACCGGCCGATCCATTCGACGGTGCGGTGATCGACGCCGTCAACCAGCACCAGCGGCGCGACAAGGGGTTCGGCCCGGCGCTCGGCCCCGACGCCGCCGCGACCGCGCCGGAGCGTTTCGAGGCGATCGGCTACCAGGTGGTGCAGGGCGCGTCGGACTGGGTGTTCGGGCCGAAGGACACCGAGATCCAGACGGAGGTATTGACCGGCTGGGCGGTCGCGGCGCGCGAAACCGACGCGTCATCGATCGGCGAGATCATCAACTGGCTGGCGCGGCGACGCGACCACATCGCGGCCGGCCGCTCAATGATGCGGGTCGGTCACGTCGATTTTTTTGCCCAGCCGACCGCAACGCGTTGAGCCGTCAGGTCGCAGTCGAGCAGGACTTCCTCTCCGATCAGATGCGCCCGCATCGGCGCGCGCAGCGCCAGGTCGGCAGTCGCGATCGGCTTCAAGGTCACGCCGGCCTGCCCGGCGCCGAGCATGATCGGCGCGACCATCACATGCAGCCGGTCGAGGCAGCCGGCCGCGATGAAGCGCGACACGGTATGCGCTCCCCCCTCGATCAGGATGCGGCCAAAACCACGCTCCGCCAGCGCGGACAGGATCGCGGCCGGCGCGACCTCGCCGCCGTTGGCCGCCACGGGGACGATCTCGACACCGGCGGGAAGCTTCGGCGCCACGCCTTCGGCCACGATGACCAGCCGCCTGACGCCGTCGTCGCCGAGCACCTTGGCGCCGGGCGACAGGCGCCCGCGCGGGTCGAGCACGATGCGGGCCGGGCTCGGCCCTGCGCACCGCCTGACGGTGAGCAAGGGGTCGTCGGCGACCGCCGTGCCGATCCCGACCAGCACCGCATCGACCAGCGCGCGCAGCCGATGCAGGTGGGCGAGGCCCGCCGGACCGTTGATGTATTTGGAATGCCCGGTGACCGTGGCGATCCGCCCGTCAATCGACTGACCGATCTGGCCAACCACGACGAGGCCGTCGATCGAACCGCGCCGCAGCGGTCCGAACCGCGCCTCCCAAGGCTCCGGCAGAGGGGAACTCAAGGCGCGAAAATTGCTTGGAACTTTTGACCAGTCGTCGGCGTTGCCGCTCGCGTTATCAGGTTCAACTGCATCCGTCATGTGTTCGCGCCCGGCATCGCCAGCAAAAGTCAGAGGTCAACTAGCAGAACAATGATCTTCGATGATTAACGGCCGTTCAGGGAACAGGGACTTCATCCTGCCATACTATTCTGATACGCAGAACCTTGAAGGCCGAAGAACAGCAATCGGAATAAGACTGTAGTTCGCGGTTTTCACCCTGTCATATGGAATCCTCACGGGACATGAGTAAAGCAAAGAACGGGAACGGACACGCGGGGAGCGGAGTGTTCGGATCACCGGAGCGTGTGCTGGTCAAGCGCGGACTAGCGGAGTTCCGCAGCAACCGCCCAGTCATCTTCTCCGCACAGGACGGAAAGTTCCACATCGCACTTCCGGTGGACCGCCTCGATGCCGCGCGGATGCGCGCGTTCGAGCATCTATGCGCTCCAGCAAAGCCGCGGCTCGTCGTGACGGCGCGACGCGCGCGCGCTCTCGGCATCGAAGCGCTCGGACCCACGGCCCTCGCCTTGCCGGAAATCGGCGGCGCAGAAGCCATTCTCTCGCTGGTCGAGGATGCGAATTCCGGCGAAACCGCAGAGGTCGACGGCCCACCCGGCAGCAGCGCCGCAGCCGCGATCGAACTTGCGAAGATCGCACAATGCCTGCCCGCGCTGCTCATGGCGGAAGTCGAACCTGCAACCAGCACCATGATCGAGCCGCCGCTGGTCACCGTCGCGTCCGACGCGGTGATGAAATTCGGACGCGCCGACTTGCATTCGCTCGAGATCGCCAGCGAGGCGAAGGTCCCGCTGCATGGCGGCATCGCGACGCGCTTCGTCGTGTTCCGCGACTCAATCGGGGGCGGATCCGTCGCGATCATCGTCGGCGAACCCGACCTCTCCAAGCCCGTGCCGGTGCGATTGCACTCGGCATGTCTGACCGGCGACGTGTTCGGCTCGAGCCGCTGCGATTGCGGCGATCAGCTCCGCCTCGCGACCAAGCGCTTGAACGAGGAAGGCGGCGGCATCGTCCTCTACCTCGAGCAGGAAGGCCGCGGCCTCGGACTCGCGAACAAGATGCGCGCCTATGCGCTGCAGGACGAAGGCCTCGACACGGTCGACGCCAACACCACGCTCGGCTTCGACGACGACGAGCGCGATTACGGCATCGCGGCGCGCATGCTGCAGCAACTCGGCTGCAACCGCGTCTACCTGATGACCAACAATCCGGCGAAGCTCGATGGCTTGAGCGGACTCGGCATAGAGGTCGTCGGCCGCAAGCCGCTGCATGCGCCGATCAACGCGCACAACCGCCGCTACATGACCGCGAAGGCGATGCGGGCGGGCCACAAGCTCGACCACCTGATCGCGGCGCTGTCGGAAACCGGTGAAGTGCCGGGCGTCGTTCGCGCCGCCGAAGAGGTCCGCTGACGCAATCCGGCCGCAAGCGCCGGTCTCGCCGTATCGTTGACTTCATCCTTGAATGAGACGCGCCCGCAGGTTGCGGGCGCGTTGACGTTTTGGTCCGCGCACGTTCACCACCGCGCTTCTCATCACATTGAAATGTCGTGCATTTCCGCGGTAGCGCGATCCGGTCCATCTTTCGGTAACTTGTCAACACCGCCCTAACCACGATCGTCGGCATCGACGTTACGGCAATGCCTTTCACCGTTTGTACAGTCTGCAGGGGTAAGCAGAGCCACGAGGGTTGGATTCGGGGCTCGACACCTCCGGCCCTGTTCGGATCGGATGCATGGCGTTCGAGGTCAACACACTCTTTCTGCTCACCATCGATGTGGAGGCGATCCTCGGCCTCCTGTTGCTGCTGGTGTGGGTGCAGAACACGCGCGTGACTGCGGTCGCCTGGTGGGCATGCGCGCATCTGATGCGCTCCGCCTCGGTGATACTTTACGGCCTCTACGGCGCGGTGCCGGACCTCATCTCAATCGACCTTTCCAACGTGATCCTGTTCTCGGCCTTCGGCGTGACCTGGAACGGCGCGCGCGTGTTCAACGGCCGCGCCGCGCTGCCCGGCTCGCTGATTACCGGTGCGGTGCTCTGGCTCGTCGCGTCGCAATGGTCGGGATTCGAGGCCGGTGCGGAAGCGCGTGGCCAGCTCTCCGCGACGATCATCGCGGCCTATATCTGGCTCACGGCCTACGAATTCTGGCGCGGGCGCAGCGAACCGCTGGTGTCGCGCTGGCCGGCGATCGTGCTGTTCGCGACCCACGGCGCGATGTTTCTCCTGCGCACGCCGCTCAACGCGCTACTGCATGACAAAGATAGCGATCAGATGCTGGCGAACGCGTGGCTGAGCGTGCTCAGCCAGGAAGCCTTCCTGATGACGATCGCGACGGCCTTCATCCTGCTCGCGATGTCGAAAGAACGCACCGAGCTGCGCCACAAGACCGCCGCGATGACCGATCCGCTGACCGGCCTGCTCAATCGCCGCGCCTTCCTGCAGGACGCCGAGACGCTGCTGCACCAGCAGATCTCGCGCGACCGCCCGATCGGCGTGCTGCTGATCGATCTCGATCATTTCAAGTCGATCAACGATCGCTTCGGCCACGCGGCCGGCGACAAGGTGCTGCAGATCTTCGCCAAGACCGCACAGGCGAGTTTGCGCCAGAACGATCTGGTCGGACGGCTCGGCGGCGAGGAGTTCACCGTGGTGCTCGCAGACGCGAGCATCGACAACGCCTATCTGGTGGCGGACCGGCTGCGCAACGCATTCGCGGTGGCGGCGGCTGTGATCGACGGACAGGCGCTGCACGCGACTGCAAGCATCGGGGTGTCGGTGATCGTCGATCCGAGCCAGGATTTGGCCAGGCTCATGACGCTCGCCGATCAGGCGCTCTATCTCGCCAAGGCGCGCGGGCGCAATCGCGTCGAGGTGGCGCCGTTCGGGATCGATCTCGGCGAAGACGCGCATGGCGCGGCCGTGCCGCAGCAGAGCGCCGCCTGATCTTCATTCAACGCCGCGGCACGCCGCCCATACTTTTGCGGGCGTCGCCGGCATGTCGAGATTGACGCCGCGGCCCTCCGGAATCGCATTGGCGACCGCGTTCATGATCGCGGCGATCGAGCCGGTGGTGCCGGCCTCCCCGACGCCCTTCACGCCGAGCGGATTGGTGGTGGCGGGCGCGTTATGGTTCGCCTCGGCGATCGGCGGCATGTCCTCCGCGCGGGGCATGGCGTAATCCATGAAGGTGCCCGCGACGAGCTGCCCGTTACCCTCGTAGACCGCGTTCTCCATCAGCGCCTGGCCGATCCCCTGCGCGAGGCCACCGACAAGCTGGCCCGCGACCAGTGTGTGATCGAGCACAACGCCGGCATCGTCCACCGCCGCGTAGGCGACGATTTCGACCACGCCGGTATCCGGATCGATTTCGACCTCGGCAACGTGGCAGCCGTTGGGGAAGGTCTGCGGCGTGTCGACGGTCGCTTTGGTGTCGAGCCCCTCGCCCGTCACCTTCGCGCGCGCCGCAACCTCGAACAGCGCGACACGCCGGTCGGTGCCGACGACAAGGAAATTGCCGTTCTCGTAAGTCACATCGGATTCGGCGGCTTCGAGCAGGCCGGACGCGACCGGCTTTGCCTTCTCGAGCATCAGGTCCGCCGCGCGATAGAGCGCGCTGCCGACCGTCATGGTCGAGCGCGAACCGACCGACGGATTGCCCTTGAGGTCGAGGTTGGTGTCGCCGTGGCGGTGCGCGATCTGCGCCGCCGGGATGCCGAGCTTGGCGGCGATCAGGCGCGGATAGATCGTGGCGTGACCCTGGCCGGTGTTCTGCACGCCGATGCCGAGCACCAGCTTGTCGCCGCCAGGAAACAGCAGCGACGCGCTTTCGGTCGGGACGCCGCCCGCATGTTCGAGGAAGCACGAGACGCCGATGCCGCGCAGCTTGCCGCGCCGGAACGACTCGCGGCGGCGCTTCTTGAACTCGGCGTAGTGCGAGAGCGCCAGCGCCTTGTCCAGGATCGGCGCGAAGTCGCCGGAGTCGTAGGTGGTGCCGACTGCGGTCTTGTAGGGAATCTTCTTCAACGGGATGAGATTGCGCCGGCGCAGCCGCACCGGGTCCATGCCGGTTACGCGCGCGGCTTCGTCGACGAGGCGCTCCAGCGCGTAGTTCGCCTCGGGCCGTCCGGCGCCGCGATAGGGGCCGGTCGGCACCGTGTTGGTGAACACGCATCGCACGTCGAGCTGGATGCGCGGGATCGCGTACATGCCGGGGAAGCAGCGCGAGAAATTATTGGTCTGGATGTGCGCGCCGGGCACGCCGATGAAGGCGCCCATGCTGGCAATATGCTTCACCCGCAGCGCCAGGAACTTGCCTTTCTGGTCGATCGCGAGCTCGGCTTCCGTCACCGTGTCGCGCGCCTGCTGATCCGACAGGAAGGACTCCGAACGCGTCGCCATCCAGGCGACCGGACGGCCGGTGAGCTTCGCGGCGACGAGCAGGCTCGGATATTCCGGATAGGCCGCGGTCTTCAATCCGAACGCGCCGCCGACGTCCTCGGTGATAACGCGGATTTTTTCCCGCGGGAATCCCGTCATGGCGGCGAGTTGATCGCGCTGCGGGCCCGCTCCCTGCGAGCACGAGCGCAGCGTGTAATGGTCGGACGCCGCATCGTAGTGCGCGGTCGCGCCGCGCGGCTCTATCGTGTTGACGACGAGGCGCTGATTGACGACAGACACACGCGCGACATGCGCAGCGCCGGCAAAGATCCCTTCGATCCCGCGCGCATTGCTGCCGTCGTCCGGCACCGGGCCGGGCCAGTCGAGCGCAATATTGCCCGGCGCCTCGGGAAAGAGCTGCGGCGCACCGGTCGCGAGCGCGGCACGCAAATCGGCGACCACATCGAGCGCCTCATAATCGACCGCGACCAGTTCGGCAGCGTCATGCGCCTGCGCGATGCTGTCGGCGACCACCAGCGCAACCGGCTGGCCGGCATGCAGCACGCGCTCCCCCGCGAGCGCCGGGCGGAACGGCACGATCAGCTTGGCGCCGTTGCGGCCGGCAAGCGGCGGATGCAGCGAGGTCGAGCCGACACCGGCCGCCGCCAGTTCCTTGTGCGTGAGCACCGCGACCACGCCGGGTGCGGCGCGCGCAGCGCTTGTATCGATCGATGTGATGCGGGCGTGCGCATGGGGCGAGCGCACGAACACGGCATGAGCCTGGTTCTTCTGCGGCGCATCCTCGACAAAGCGGCCGAGTCCCTGCACCAGCGCGGCATCCTCCACGCGCGGCTCGAAATGATGGTCGTGTCCGGCCGCCTGATCCACGCGCGTTTCTCCGCAATTCGGCTTGCCAGTCATACAGCGCAATCAAGTAACATCAATGGGGAACAGGCTTCGCGAACGGGCGGGCGCCTGCGAGGGTTTGGGAGCGATCAACTCTGCTGTCGTCCCCGGCCAAGCCGGGCAAGGCCCGGCGCGAGCCGGGACCATATCAACCAAGTGACGGTGTTGCGCCGCGGGTCTTGGGTCTCCCCGGACCAAGTCCGGGGTCGCCCGGAATGACAGCGTACTTTACTCCGGCACGACCGCGGTCGCCTCAACCTCGATCTTGGCGGCCTTCTCGACCAGACCTGCGACCTGCACCACCGCCATCGCGGGATAATGCGAGCCGAACGTCTCGCGATAGGCGCGGCCGAGCTCCTTGCCGGCGGCGCGGTATTCGTCGAGATCGGTCACATACCAGGTGAGCCGCACGACGTGCTCCGGCCCGGCACCGCCTTCGGCGAGAATCCGCAGGATGTTCGAGAAGGTCTGGCGCGCCTGCGCGGCGAAGGTGTCGGGAAAGTTCTGCATCACGTCCCAGCCGACGACGCCGCCGGTGACGACCACGCGGCCCTTCGCCGTCATGCCGTTGGCATAGCCGAGCGGGCGCGGCCAGCCCTGCGGCTGCAGCGCCCGCGGGAGGTCGTCGTCGGTCGGCACGGGGACGAGTGGAGCTTTGGTCGGTGACATCGTGGTGATCCCGGGAAAATTACGACGCGAGCTTTCGGTTCGCCTGCGCGGCGGCGATCTTGCGCAATTCGAAGCGCTGCAGCTTGCCGGTCTGCGTCTTCGGCAGCTCGGCGACATAGTCGATCGCGCGCGGGTACTTGTAGGGCGCGATCGCGGCCTTGACGTAGTCCTGCAAGGTGCGCGTCATCGCGGCATCGCCGTTATGTCCCGCGCGCAGCACCACGTAAGCCTTCACGATCTGCCCGCGCTCCTCATCGGCGACGCCGACAACGCCGCATTCGGCGACCGCCGGATGCAGCAGCAGCGCGGACTCCACCTCGGGCCCGGCGATGTTGTAGCCCGCCGAAATGATCATGTCGTCGGAGCGCGCCTGATACCAGAAGTAGCCGTCGGCATCCATCCGGTAGGTATCGCCGGTGACGTTCCAGCCGTCCTGCACGTATTTGGTCTGCCGCGCATCCCCCAGATACCGACAGCCGGTCGGTCCACGCACCGCAAGGCGGCCTACGGTGCCTGGCGCGCATTCGCGGCCATCGTCGTCGATCACCTTCGCCTCATAGCCGGGCACGGCGCGGCCGGTCGCGCCGGCGCGGATCTCGCTTTCAGGCGAGCCGATGAAGATGTGCATCATCTCGGTCGCGCCGATGCCGTCGAGTATCTGCATGCCGGTCGCCTGGTGCCAGGCGTCGAATGTCGCCTTCGGCAAGGCCTCGCCGGCCGAGACGCATTTGCGCAACGACGAAATGTCGTGGTCGGCAAGCTTCGCCATCATGGCGCGATAGGCGGTCGGTGCCGTGAAGCAGATCGTGGCGCCATATTTCGCGATCGCCGGCAGCAGCACGTCGGGAGGCGCGGACTCGAGCTGGATCGTCGCCGCGCCGATGCGGAACGGGAACATCACATGCCCGCCGAAGCCGAACGTAAAAGCGAGCGGCGCAGAGCCGATGAAGCGGTCGTCGCGGTTCGGCTGGAGGACGTATTTGGAATAGCTGTCGCAGCTTGCCAGCATGTCGCGCTGGAAATGCATCGTGCCCTTCGGCTCGCCGGTGGTGCCGGAAGTGAACGCAATCAGGCAGACATCGTCGCTCGCCGTGTCGCAGGCCGTGAAGCTCTCGTAGCCAGGCTTCGCCATCAGGGCTTCGAGCTCGCTATTTCCCCAATAGACGATGCGCGTGAGCTCGCGCGCGAGCGGTCTGGTCTTCTCCAACTCATCGGCGAGGTGCGAGTCGCACAGCGCGAGTTTGATCTTCGCCTTGGTGACGACGTAGGACAGCTCCTTGGCGCGCAGCATCGGCATGGTGGCGACCATCACGCCGCCCGCCTTGATGGCTGCCAGATAGACCGCGATCCCCATCGGAGAGTTCGGCGAACGCATCAGTACGCGGTTGCCGGGCACCATGCCGAGATCGCGCGAGAGAACGTTCGCAATGCGATTGATGCGCTCGGCAAGCTGCGCGTAGGTCAGCGTTTCTGTCGGAGAGATGATCGCGACGCGATCGCCCTCGCCTCCAGCGACCCATTTGTCGACGTATTCGGTCACGCAATTGAGCCGATCCGGATACTGCAGTTCCGGCAGGGTGAGCTTGAACTCCGGCCATTGCGCCTGCGGCGGAAGATTGTCCCGCGCGAAGGTATCGACATGTCCCGATCGGATCATGACGTGCTCCATCATTTCGCTTCGCGATTGCGCAACGCTTCGCGCGCGATCACGATCTTCTGCACCTCGGTCGCACCCTCGTAGATGCGCAACGCGCGGATCTCGCGGTAAAGCTCCTCGACCTTCTCGCCCTTGGTGACGCCGCGTCCGCCGTGCAACTGCACGGCGCGGTCGATCACCTGCTGCGCGGCTTCGGTCGCGTACATCTTGGCCATCGCGGCTTCGCGCGTGACGCGCGCAGCGCCTTTATCTTTCGTCCACGCCGCCCGATAAACCAGCAGCGCCGCGGCATCGACCTCGGTGGCGCTGTCGGCGATCGCGGCCTGCGTCAGTTGCAGGTCGCCGAGCGGTGCACCGAACAGGTTGCGCGTCGCGGCGTGCTCGACCGTCTCGTGCAGCGCGCGGCGCGCGAAGCCGAGCGCTGCGGCGCCGACGGTTGAACGGAAGATATCCAGCGTCGCCATCGCGACCTTGAAGCCGTCGCCCGGCGCGCCCAGGCGATTGGCGACGGGAACGCGGCAGGCATCGAACCTGAGTGTCGCAAGCGGATGCGGCGCGATCACGTCGATGCGCTCGGCGACCGTCAGTCCCGGCGTATCGGCATCGACCATGAAGGCCGACAGGCCCTTCGCGCCGGGCGCTTCGCCGCTGCGCGCGAACACCACGTAATGATCCGCGATGCCGCCGTTCGAGATCCAGGTCTTGGCGCCGTCGATGCGCACATGCGCATTGCCGTCCGGCGAGGCCGTAGTGGCCATCGCCGCGACGTCGGAGCCGGCCTCCGGCTCGGACAGCGCGAAGGCGGCGATCGCCTTGCCGTCGCGCACCGGCGGCAGATAGCGCTGCTTCAATTCCGGCGTGCCGTAGAGCGAGATCGAGCCGGTGCCGAGGCCCTGCATGGCAAACGCAAAGTCGGAAAGCCCGTCACGGAAGGCGAGCGTTTCACGCGCGATGCATAGCGTGCGCACATCGAGCCTGTCGTACAGCCCGCCGAATTCGGCCGGCACGGCAGCCTTCAGGAAACCGGCCTGCCCGAGCGCCGCGACGCGCGCGCGGCAGGCCGCGTCCACGTCGTCATGCGGCAGCGATGGCAAGGTCGCGTCGGCCCAGCGGGCGAGCTCCTCGGCGAAGCGGCGGTGATGCGCCTCGAAGAACGGCCAG
>Ga0207683_10002760_pt1 | contig 15343 bp, 18 predicted proteins | sample KBSM73metaG_FD_184333 | JGI IMG/M metagenome (GOLD analysis project Ga0207683, IMG submission 184333) | Miscanthus rhizosphere microbial communities from Kellogg Biological Station, Michigan, USA - KBS M7-3 metaG (SPAdes) (version 2) | ecosystem: Host-associated > Plants > Roots > Rhizosphere >... | reverse complement strand
CGACACGCGCCGCCTCGACGCCGCCTTCTTCACCATGAACGGCGTGATCAGCGTCACCTTCTTCGGCTTCGTCCTCGCGGACGTCCTCGTCCAGTGATCTCCGCGCGCAAGCTCGGCCGGACGTTCGGTGCGAAGCACGTGATTCGCGACCTGGACCTCGACGTCGGGCGCGGCTCGTTTCTGCTGCTCACGGGGCCCAACGGGTCCGGCAAGACGACCTTCCTGCGGCTGGTCGCGGGGCTGCTCGTCCCCACGGCGGGGGAGCTCGACGTGGCCGCGTCGCGCGAGCGGATCGGCTTCCTCGGCCACGAGCCGCTGGTCTACCGGGAGCTGACCGCGCTCGAGAACCTCGATCTCTACGGCCGGCTCTACCGCGTGCCCGAGCGGCGCGAGCGGATCGGGATGCTGCTCGAGCGGTTCGGCCTCTGGGACTCACGCGGCCAGCGGGCGGCCAAGCTCTCGCGCGGCCAGCTGCAAAGGCTCGCGCTCTGCCGCTCGCTGCTGCACAAGCCCGAGCTGCTGATCCTGGACGAGCCGTTCAGCGGCCTCGACGCGGACGGCGCCGAGTTGCTCGACCGGGAGCTCGCGGGCATGCGCGAGCGCCGGACGATCCTCGTCTCGACGCACGATCCCGACCGCGTCGCGACGCTGCAGAGCGGGAGGCTGGCGCTTGCGTAGCTACCTCTCCGATACCGCGGTGCTCGCGCGGAAGGACCTGCGGCTCGAGCTGCGGGCGCGCGACACGCTCCCCGCGATGCTGCTGTTCGTGCTCTCGATTCTCGTCGTCTTCCACTTTGCGCTCCCGTCCGGCTCGTCGCGGCTGGCCGAGCTCGGCCTGCTCTGGGTGGCGATCATCTTCACGTCGCTCCTCGGCCTCGGCCGCGCGTTCGTCGCGGAGCGGGAACAGGGCCTGCTCGACGGCCTGGTGCTCGCTCCGGTCGACCGCAGCGCCATCTGGCTGGCGAAGGTGGTGGCAACGCTCGCCTTCCTCGTCGTGGCCGAAGTGGTCGCGCTGCCCGCGTTCGCACTCTTCTTCGAGCCGGTCGGCTGGTCGACCGTGGCGGGCGTGGCGCTCGCGGATGTCGGCATCTGCGCGGTCGGGACGTTGCTCGCCGCGATGGCCGCCGCCGGTCGCGCGCGTGAGCTCCTTCTGCCCCTGCTCTTCCTACCGCTCGCGCTGCCGATCGTGATCGGCGGCGTCGGCGCGAGCGTCGCCGACGGATCCGGCCGCTACCTGGGCTTCCTCGCGCTCTACGACGCGATCTTCGCCCTGCTCGCGTGGGCGTCGTTCGAGTACGTCGTCACCGAGTAACCGCGTGAGCCACGGCGGCGACGTGCCGCTCGTCCGTTCCGCAGCAGCCGCCGACCACCGCCAGGCGCGGCAATACATCCCGCAGCGAACGGTAGCGCGCGCCGAGGTCGTCCGGGTCGCCCGAGTCGAGCTCGTCCGACTCGTCCAGCTCGGCGTGACTCTTGGTCGACGCATTGGCGCGGAGGCCGACGATCCGCTCCAGCCACGGCGCGCCATCCTCCAGCACGTGCGCGAAGTGCGTCGGGTGCGCGCAGTTGACCATGAAGTACGCGGCGGCTCCGTTGGTCGCTTGGTCGACCTGCTCGATCGCCTCGCCGAGCGCCTGCCCGCTGGGGAGGCGGCCGTCGGTCTCGACGGTGAACGAGATCACGACCGGGACGACATGCCGCATCGCCGCGCGGACGATGCCCGTCGCCTCGTCGGCGTAGGTGAGCGTGAGCGCGCTGACGAGGTCGACGTTCTCGTCCGCGAAGACGGCGATCTGTGGGTCGTGGTAGCGCTCGGCTTCCTCGGGGGTCATCGTCTCACCGACGACGTAGCCGTCCCCGCGCGGCCCCACACAGCCGCTGATGAGGAGCGGCGGCTCATCGCCGCGTAGCTCGCGCAGAAGCGCCACGGCGCGGCGGTTCACGTCTTCCAGCGCCGCCTCGTCGTAGCCGAGCTTCTCGCCCCAGTCGGCGTTCGCGCGCCAGGTCACGGTGTCCAGGACGAGGCCGGCGCCCAGCTCGGCCGCGAGCTGTGCGTACGAGGCGTAGTAGCTGCGCAGCGCTTCGGTTCCAGCGTCGTCGTCGAGCAGCGGGAAGGTCGCGAACTGCGGCAGCTCGAAGCCGTCGCGGTAGATCAGCGTCGTCTCCATCCCGCCGTCGGTGACGAACAGCCGGCCGTCCTCGGTCGGCAGTACGGCACTCACGTTGCCACGACCGGCTCCGCGTGCCGGGCGAGCCGTCGCTGCTCGCGCTCGTCGGGCCACATCGCGATCAGCGAGCCGAGCAGGAAGACCAGGCCCGCGATCCAGATCAGATCGACGAGCGGGTTGACGAGCGCCTTGATCACGACCGATCCGTCGCCGTTGAACTGGTCGCCGATCAGGAACAGGTCCTCGGCCCGCAGCCAGTCGGTGCGGATCCCGACCTCGTTCGAGACCTGTTGCTCGACCGGGTAGTTGTTCTTCCCGGCCTCGTAGACGCCGAGATCGCGGCCGCCGCGGAAGACCTCGAGCCGCGCGCGGATCTCGGTGCGGTTCGGCGCGTTCCGCGTGACGGAGCCCAGGTAGCGCAGGTCGTAGCCGTGGATGCTCATCGTCTGGCCGGGCTCGAGCTTCTGCACCTTCGTCGCGCCGTAGGCGCCGCCGGCGATGCCAAGGGCCAGCAGCACGATCGCCGCATGGACGATGTAGCCGCCGTAGCGGCGCCGGTTACGGCCGACGAGCGACGAGAAGGCGCCGAGCCAGGTCGCGTCGCCGAGCGTCTTGCGAGCACGCGTGCCGCGGACGAACTCGAGCACGATCGCGCCCAGCACGAACGCGCAGAACGTGTATGCGACGAGGCCGGGCAGGCTCGAGCCGGCGCCGAGCGCCAGCAGGGCGGCGCCGCTGGCAAGCGCGAACACGGCAGGCCCGACGAGGCTGGCGCCGAGCGCCCGCAGCGAGCTCCGCCGCCAGGCGACCAACGGCCCGATCCCCATCAAGAGCAGCAAGGGTAGGCCGAGGACGCGTAAGAAGAAGTCGAAGTACGGCGGCCCGACGGTGATCTTCTCGCCGCGCACGAGCTCCGAAAGGAGCGGGAAGGCGACGCCCCACAGCACCGTCAGGGTGAAGGCGATCAGCAGCAGGTTGTTGTAGAGGAATGCCGCCTCGCGCGAAGCGAGCGACTCGAGCCGCGTCTTCGTACGGAGCTTCGGCAGGCGCCAGAAGATCAGCACTGTGCAGAAGGTGGCCGCGACAGCGATGAAGCCGAGCAGCCACGGCCCGATCGACGACTGCGTGAAGCTGTGGATCGAGCTGATCACGCCGCTGCGCGTCAGGAACGTGCCGAAGAGCGAAAGGCAGAACGCCAGCGAGACGAGCACGGCGTTCCAGACGCGGAGCATGTTCTTCTTCTCCTGCACCATCACCGAGTGCAGGAATGCCGTCGATGCAAGCCACGGCATCAGTGCGGCGTTCTCGACCGGGTCCCAGGCGTAGTAGCCGCCCCAGCCGACCTCTTCGTAGGCCCACTTGGCGCCGAGCAGGATCCCGATCCCGAGCGCGGTCCACGCGAGCAGCGTCCAGCGCCGCGTCGCGACGATCCAGCGTTCGTCGAAGCGGCCCGCGAGCAGCGCTCCGGCCGCGAACGCGAACGGGATCGTCAGGCCGACGTAGCCGAGGTAGAGCAGCGGCGGGTGGATCATCATGTACGGGTTCTGGAGGCTCGGGTTGAGGCCGCTGCCGTCGAGCGGCGCCACCTGCCGGTCGAACGGGCTCGAGACGAAGACGAGGAGAAACGCGAAGAAGGTCGCGACGCCGCCGAGCACCGGCACGGTGCCGGGCAGCACGTTGCGGATCAGGTCGCGGTTGAGCAGGACTGCCAGCGAGCCGAGGCCGGTGAGCACGAACAGCCAGAGGAGGAGCGAGCCTTCCTGGCCGCCCCAGAATGCGCTGATCGAGTACGGGAACGGCAGCTTCCGCGCCGAGTGGTCGGCGACGTAGACGTAGCTGAAGTCGCGGGCCTGCAGCGCGTGCACGAGGACCCCCGCGGCGACGGCGGTCGCGGCGAAAGCGCCGACGAGCGCGCGACGGCTCGACTCGTGCAGCCGGCGACGCCCCTGCCAGGCGGCGATGCCACCACCGACGGCCGCGAAGAGCGCAAGCCCGAAGGCGACGAGGAGAGCGGCGCGCCCGAGGTCGGCCACGCCGCGAGTCTAGCCGTGGACCGCGCCCGCCTTCTGCGATGATTGCAGCGGTTCCCGGTGCCCGCCCGTCTCCGCGACATCCCGCTGCCCGCGCTTGCCTGGACCACAGTCGGCGTGGTCGGCGGCGCGCTCGCGCTGATCTTCTTCTACGCCCCGATCGACGCCGATCAGGGCATCACCCAGAAGATCTTCTACATCCACGTGCCGCTCGCCCTGACCTCGTACGCATGCTTCGCCTGGGGGGCGTGGAAGGCGTTGCAGCACCTGCGCACGCGCGCGCCCGGCGCCGACCTCGAAAGCTACGCCGCCATCCATCAGGGCGTGATCTTCGGCGCGCTGACGCTGATCACCGGCTCGATCTGGGCGCGCACCTCGTGGGGGATCTGGTGGACGTGGAGCTCGAACCAGCTCGTCACGTTCCTGATCCTGTTCCTCTTCTACTCGGCGTACTTCATGCTCCGCTACTCGGTCGAGCCGGGGCCGGCTCGCGCGAACATGTGCGCGGTCTACGCGCTCTTCGGCGTCGTGCTGATCCCGGTCTCGTGGCTGTCGATCCGCCTCGCGAACGACTTCATCCACCCGACCGTCTTCACGAGCCACGGGCCGCAGATGTCGACCGCGATGTTCGCGACCTTCTGCGTCTCGTGGTTCGGGCTGCTGCTGCTGGCGGCGACGATGTACCGGGTCGAGCTGGCCGGCAAGCGGCTGGACGCTCGTCTGCGCGAGCTGCGGGAACTGCTCGGGACGTGAGTAGCGGCGAGAAGTACGTCGCGGCCGCGTACCTGGTCGTGTTCGTCGCGGTGCTCGGGTGGGTGGCGATCATCTCGTCGAAGCTGGCCCGGTTGACACGCGAGGTCTCGGAGCTGGTCGAGCTCGCCCGCCGCCGCCGCGAGCGCGATGCTGCTTAGGGTCGGCTCTCGTGGCTCGCGGCTTGCGCTGACCCAGGCGGAGCTGGCGGCCGAGCGGCTGCGGCGGCCCGGGGTCGAGATCGCGCTCGTCCCGATCACCACCGCCGGTGACCGCGACCGGTCGAAGCCGTTCGGCGAGATCGGCGAGCGCGGCGTCTTCGTGAAGGAGATCGAGGAGGCGTTGCTCGCGGGCCGAATCGACGTCGCGGTGCACTCCGCGAAGGACATGACCTCGACCGACGCGGACGGGCTCGTGGTCGGCGCGTACCTGGCGCGGGAGGACCCGCGCGACGCGCTCTGCGGCGCGGAGGAGCTGCGTCCCGGGATGCGGGTCGGGACCGCATCTGTGCGGCGGCGGGCTCAGCTGTTTGCACTGGAGCCGACGCTGTCGATCGAGCCGCTACGGGGGAACATCGACACGCGCTTGCGCAAGCGCGGCGAGCGCGGGCTGGACGCGGTCGTGCTGGCCGCGTGCGGGCTCGACCGGCTCGACCTCGGCGCCGAGATCGGCCGGCGGTTCGCCACGGATGAGGTGCTGCCGGAGGCAGGGCAGGGAGCGCTAGCGCTGCAGGTGCGCGAGGGGGAGGAGGAGCACGTGGCCGGTGCCGACGACGCCGAGACGCGGCGGCGGGTGGAAGCCGAGCGCGCGGTGGTGTTCGCGATCGGCGGCGGCTGCCTCGCGCCGGTGGCGGCCCATCACGACGGAAGCGTCCTCACCGCGCTGGTGGCGGCCGAGGACGGCTCATGGGTCGAGCGGCGCGAGGGCGACGACCCGGCAGCGCTTGCCGCCGAGCTCGCCGCTGTGGCCGAGAAGTGACACTTTCGGCACGATTCCGTCGCAGACATGCGCGCCATTCGCGGCTACCGTGAGTGACCCCCGGGTGGGAGGGGGTTAGGGATGGATCCCGCCCCGAGGCGGCTGCGCGTGATCGTGACCCGCGCAAGCGAGCAGCTCGAGCCGCTCGCGTCGCGCATCGAAGGGCTTGGGCACGAGGTCGTGCGGTGCCCGCTGATCGAGCTCGAGCCGGTCGGCCCGGACCACATCGACGCCGACGGCTACGACTGGGTCGTCGTGACCAGCGCGTACGGTGCCCGGGAGTTGCTACGTCGGGCCGCCGGGACACTGCCTCGTGTCGCGGCGATCGGCCCGGGGACGGCCGCGGCGCTCCGCGACGGCGGCATCGAGCCCGCCATCGTCGCGCGGGTCTCGACACAGGAAGGCCTGATCGCCGAGCTGCCCTCGCCGTCTGGACGGGTGCTCTTCGCAGGAGCCGAACGCGCGCGGCAGCTCCTCGTCCAGGAACTGGGTGCCGACTTCGTCCCGCTGTACCGCACGCGGACGCTGCGGCCCGACCCGCCGCCGACAGGTGATCTCGTCGTCCTCGCCTCGGCCTCGGCCGCCGAAGCGGCGGCCGGGCTCGGCCTCGCCTTCCCCGCGGTTTCCATCGGGCCGGAGACGACTCGGGCCGCGCGCGCTGCCGGGATCGACGTGGTCGCCGAGGCCGAGACGCACGATGTGGACGGTCTCGTCGAAGCCGTCCGCGCCGTATCGCTTTAGGCTCCCGGGCCGTGGTCATCACCTTCCTCTCCGACTTCGGGTTGCAGGACGACTTCGTCGGCACCTGCCACGGCGTCATGAAACGCATTGCGCCCGAGGCCGAAGTGATCGACATCACCCACGGCATCCCTCCGCAGCAGGTGCTGCAGGGCGCGCTCGTCCTCTGCAACACGCTCCCGTACATGCCCACCGGCGTTCATCTCGCGGTCGTCGACCCCGGAGTCGGCAGCCACCGCCGGCCGCTCGCCCTGCGCGCTGCCGACGGGCGCTTCCTGGTCGGCCCGGACAACGGGCTGCTGCTGCCGGCGGCGGACGCCCTCGGCGGCGTGGCCGAGGCGCACGAGCTCGCGAACCCCGAGTACGCCCTCGACAGCGTCTCGCGCACCTTTCACGGCCGCGACCTGTTCTCGCCCGCCGCCGCCCACCTGTCGCTCGGGGTTCCGCTCGCCGAGCTCGGGCCGCCGATCGACCCTGGCGCGCTCGTTCGGCTCGACGTTCCCGTACCCGAGGTCGGTCGGAACCGCATCCGCGCGTCGATTCTCTACGTCGACCACTTCGGGAACATCCAGCTGAACCTCAAGCGGCACCACCTCGAAGACGCAGGCGTGCTGCCCGGGGTGACGGTCGAGCTGGAGCTGGCGCTCGACCGTTACTACGCGACGGCGGCCCGGACGTTCGCGGATGCGCGGCCGGGCGACATCATCCTGTACGAGGACTCGTACTCGAACATCGCGATCGCGATCAGCGGCGGGAGCGCGGCCGAGCTCTTCGGGGTGAGTGCGGATCAGGAGGTCCGCATCCACCTGCGGACGCCGTGAACCTTCGCGAGCTCGAGGCCGATCTTGGCCGTCGCTTCGCACGCCTGACGACGAATGCAGTCGTCGCGCGGCCGCGCCTGTGGGGACTCTTCCGCCGGTTGACCCGCGCGCAGTTCGACCGCCTCGCTCCTGTGTGGACCGGGATGCGCAGCGCCGACGCGTTCACCGCGTTGGAGGGAGCGCTCGACGCGCTGCCGGAGCCGCCAGGTCGTGCACTCGATCTCGGCACCGGCACGGGCCTGGCCGCGTTCGCGGTCGCGCGGCGCTTTCCCGAGGCCGAGGTGGTCGGAGTCGACCTCGCCGAGCGCATGGTCGAGCAGGCGCGGGCCGGAGCGCCGTCAGAGCTCGCCGGCCGCGTGACGTTTCAGGCCGGCGATGCAGAGCACCTGCCGTTCCCGGACGGCTCCTTCGACCTCGTCACGCTGGCCAACATGATCCCGTTCTTCGATGAGCTGGCCCGCGTCGCCGCGCCCGGCGGGTACGTCGTCTTCTCGTTCTCGTCCGGGCCGCAGACGCCGATCTGGGTGCCCCCGGACCGGTTGCGACGGGAGCTCGAGGCACGGGGATTCACGGACTTTGCGGAGTTCGAAGGAGGCGCCGGAACCGCGCTGCTTGCCCGAAAGGCCGATCGGTTCTAGGCTCCGTGGCACGAGGACGTTCGCGGCGCGGTTGCACCGGCCCGGACGTCCTTTTTTCGCTGGCTCCCTGGCTAGACTAGGCGGCCGCGGCGAGGTAGCTCAGTTGGTAGAGCACACGGCTGAAAACCGTGGTGTCGCCGGTTCGATCCCGGCCCTCGCCATCAGTTCGCAGGCCGCAGCGTCGAGAGCCGCTCGATCAGGCCCTCGACGAGTTGGGTCTTGAGCAGTACCTCGTCGGCCCCCGCCTCGCGGACGGCGCGATGCAGGGCCGGCTCCTCGTCGCCGGTGAGCGCGATCAGGCAGAGGGAGGGATGGTCGCGGCGGAGCCGGGCTGCCGCGCTGACGCCGTCGAGCAGAGGCATGTGTAGGTCGAGCACGACCGCGTCCGGGTCGAGCTGGTCGGCCAGCTCGATCGCCTCGAGCCCGTCCGCGGCCGCCCCGATCACGGTGAGCTCGGGCTGCCGGTCGATCAGCTTCTGGAGCGACTCCAGGAACGGCTGGTCGTCATCGGCGATCAGGACGCGGATGCGAGAGTCCTCCGACGGCGAGTGATTCATGACGGGCAACGCTAGCCTTGCCGCGGTGGGCAGTCGAGAAACGCAGGAACAGCCTGTCGCGGTCATCGGTGCCGGGCTCGACCTCGGGGCGGGTCGCCGTGGCGTCGACATGGGCCCGTCCGCCATTCGCTATGCGGGTCTCGACGAGCGGGTTGCACAGCTCGGCCGGCGCGTCGAGGACTGGGGCGACGTCGAGACGGCGGTGCTCGAGGCGACTGAAGTGGTCGACGAGCGCATGCGCTACCTGCCCCAGATCAAGGCGACGTGCGAGCGGATCGCGGCGCTGGTCGCGCGTGCGTCGGAGGAGGACTACCTGCCGCTCGTGCTCGGCGGAGACCACTCGGTCGCGCTCGGCTCGCTCGGCGGGATGGCACGCGCACACGGACCTGGCGGCGTGCTCTGGCTGGACGCGCACGGCGACCTGAACCGTCCAGAGACATCGCCGAGCGGGAACGTCCACGGAATGCCGCTAGCTGCCGCCCTGGGCGTGGCCGGGCCCGAGTTCGAGAGCAACGAGTACCCGCTGCCCGCGGTCGATCGGGTCGCGCTGGTCGGCGTCCGCTCCCTCGACCCGGGCGAGCGCGAGCTGCTGGCCGAGCTCGATGCATGTGTCTTCACGATGAGCGACCTCGACCGCCAGGGAGTCGAGCCGGCGATTCGGGAGGCGCTGGAGCACGTCGCAGGCGCTGGCTTCGTCCACGTCAGCCTCGACATGGACGTGCTGGACCCGGACGTCGCCCCCGGCGTCGGCACCCCGGTGCGCGGCGGCCTCTCGTACCGCGAGGCGCACCTCGCCCTCGAGCTCGTGGCCGAGGCGGGCGTGCTCAGCTCGCTCGAGGTGGTCGAGGTGAACCCGATCCTCGACCGCGAGAACGAGACCGCGCAGCTGGCTGTGGAGTTGGTCGCGAGCGCCCTGGGCGCCCGCATTCTGTGACACGCGCGGGAACCTTCCCCGGGGTCCCCGCCCTGGTTCCCCCTCGCAGTTAGCGTATCCGCGTGCGGCTCACGCGTGCGAAACGGGACTGTGACGAATGAGGAACGACTCCACCGCGTCGGCCGTCTCCTCGTAGGCGTCCCAGTAGACGATGTGCCCGCCGGGCACACCCACGATCTCGATGTGGTCGAGCGTCCGCGCGTACTCCTCGAGCTGCTCCTCGCGCACGAGGCCGAACTGCTCTGCGTGGACGAGCAGCGCGGGTAGGCCGCCGAGCACGGTCGGGGGCGGCGGCTCTCGGCAGATCTCGCCGTACATCGCCGCCACGGCGGCGCGCGCGAACTGCCAGCGCAGGCGGCCGTCGGGCGACGGGGCGAGCTGTTCGTGCGCGTCCGCCTCGACGAACGACCGCGGTGTCGGCGCGCCGCCCGAGAGCCTCACATCGACCGCCTCGTCGATCGACGCGAACGAGTGGTCCTTGGCCGACTCCTGCGCGAAGTCGAGCCCGACGTGGGGGAGGATCTGGATCGCGGGATCGAGCAGGACGGCTGCGGTCAGGCGTGACGGCTCTCGAGCCGCCAGCTCGAGCACGACCCGGCCGCCGAAGCTGTGCCCGATCCATGGGCACGGGCCGACCCCGAGCTCATCCATCGTCTCGAGCAGGTCGTCGAGGTGCGTCTCGAGGTTCCAGGGCGGCTCCCACTCAGACAGGGCGTGTCCGCGAAGATCGGGCGCGAGCACGTGGAACCGAGCGGCAAGGCGCTCCTCGGCCAGTTTCCGGAAGCGGCGTCCGTGCGCTGAGACGCCGTGGACGCACACGACCGGCGCCGCCGCGCCGTCGCCCCATTCGTGCACGTGCAGCCGCATTCGAGTCAGACTATCCGGGCGTGCTCGGCGTGCTCTACGACATCCACGGCAACATCCCCGCGCTCCAGCGCGTGCTGGATGAGGCCGACGAGCTGGGCGTCGACCGCTGGCTCCTCGGCGGGGACTACGGCACGCCGAGCCCGTGGCCGCTCGAGACGCTCGACCGGCTGAAGCAGCTGCCGAACGCGACCTGGATCCGCGGCAACGGCGAGCGCTGGCTGCGGGAGCCGCCCGAGGACCGGCCGGAGGTGATGGAGTCGTACGCGCTCTTCACCGGCGGCTTGCCGGCCGACGTGGTCGACCGGCTCTATCGCCTGCCCCCGCAGGCCGAGGTGGACGGCACGCTCTTCGTCCACGGCTCGCCGCTCTCGGACGTGCAGAGCTTCGCGCCGGAGCCCCAGCCGGGCGAGGAGACGATGCTGGCAGGAGTCCACGACCGCCTCGTCGTCTTCGGCCACAGCCACCAGCAGTTCCGCCGGCCCGGGCCAGACGGGACGGATCTGCTGAACCCGGGCAGCGTCGGGATGCCGCTCGACGGCGACACCCGGAGCGCGTGGGCGACGTTCGACGGCCACTTCACGTTCCGCCGCACCGAATACGACGTCGAGCGCGCCGCCGAGGCCTACCGCGGCATGGGCGGCGCCTTCGGCGAGTTCGCCGCGAACCGGATCCTGCGCGGTTCCGACTAGCCGCCTACGCGAGCGACGCGTCGAGCGAGATCTCGACACCGCCGAGGGCGTTCGAGACCGGGCAGCCTTCTTTTGCCGTCTGCGCCGCCTGCTGGAAACCGGCGCCGTCGATCCCGTCGACCTCGCCTCGGACGGTCAGGTGCATCTTCGTGATGCGAAAGCCCTCGTCCGTCTGGTCGAGCGTGGCGACGGCCTCCGTCTCGAGCCGCGTCGGCGGATGGCCCTCCTGCGCAAGCCCGTTTGCGAGCGCCATGGAGAGGCACGTTGCATGGGCGGCCGCGATCAGCTCCTCGGGGCTGGTCTTGCCGCCGGCCTCGGGCTCGAAGCGCGACGCGAAGGTGACCGGCTCGCCGGTGATCGTGCCGCTGCTCGTCAGGTCGAAGCTGCCGTTGCCGCTGCGCAGGTCGCCTTCCCACGTCGCATGTGCGCGTCGTTCGACTGCCATCAGTCTCCCTTTGGTCGGTTACCAGTGCCCGAGGCTATCGAGCCACGCTCAGTGGACGCGGAAGGCTCGGGACGCGCTCCACAGCGCCTCGCCCCGCGGCGCGTTCTCCGGCGCGACGTACAGGCGGGCGACGTAGCGCCCGTTCGCGAGCGGCACCCGCATCCGCTGCGGGTGGAAGGGCCCGAGCTGCAGTCGCTGCACGCTTTGCCACTCGCCCCGGCGGCGCACCTGGAGGAACGAGACGCGCGCAGCGAGCTTGGCGGAGGAGGTCACCTCGAACCACGCCGGATGGCGTGAGCTGAGAACCCGGAGCGCCACTCGCAGGCGCGTGCCCTCGGCGGGCTGGGCCAGAGAGCGACTGAAGCCTTTCCCTGCCGCGGCGGGCCCGTCGCAGAGACTTGCGTCGCGCGTCCAGAGGTACACACAGGCTGCCGGTTCCGCGGCCGTGTCCGGGCGGCTGCCCGGGAACGTGGCCCATCCCCACGACCAGACCGAGGCGAGCTCGAGTTCACCGGCGACCTGCTTCGTCGCGAGCGCCTCGAGCTTGACGACGTCGAACCACCTTCGCGCGGCCAGCCCCATGCGGCCGCCAATGCCTTGTTGGAAGCCGAGCGCGATGCCGATCCGGCTGCTCGGGATGCCGATCGTCGTGAGGTTCCGGACGGCACGCCGCAGCTGGAAGCGCATGTACACGCTTCCGCGCGCCGGGCCGAGCGCGTACAGCGATGGCGCCGGCAGATAGAGCTCGCGCACGATCGTGGCGGACTGCGCGACCGCCCGCCACCAGCTTGCGGCCGCGCCCTTCGTCGACCCGGCCTGAGAGATCAAGAGCTGCGGCTGCGCGCCGCGTGCCGCGAGCGCCTGGACGAGCGCGAGGACGTCCGCGCGGTAGCGGGCGTTCCGCGGCTGCCAGGGAGTCGGGCGCTGGGCGCCGAAGAGCTCGTTGAGGGCGATCACCGGCGTTGAGCAGCCGGTCACACGCAGGGCGTCGTCCATCAACCGCGAGGTCGCGGCCGGGATTGCGCTCTGGCTCACTGGCCTGGCAGGCGTCCCAACTGCTCGCCGGAGCGACATCGCCCAGAACGCGAGCTGCGCGCCGCGGCGCTGCGCATCCGCTCCGGGCGCATCGTGCGCCAGCGCGACCGCGAGGCCCGGACGGAAGAAGAGGCGCCTGAACGGCACCCACTTGTCTCCGTAGTCGATCCACGCCGGCTGTGCAGGCTGAACACACGGAAGCGCAGCCGGCGAAGCGGCGTGCGTCAGCCCGGTTGCCCCGGCCAGCGCGCAGACGATCGTCGCGGCGGCCGCGAGGTGGATGCTGGCGGCCTTTCTCATCGACCCGGGCGGCGATCGTAGCGCAGGTCCCGGAAACGGGCTTCGTTCCGGGGCTACCGTGCCGCGGTCAGTGGTGATGGCACCAGCGAGCGCCCGCGGTCAGACGGTCGAGGAGCGCGTTCTGCTGCCTCTCGTAGGCCGCGTCGTCCGGATTTCCCTTCCGAAACTTGTGCAACCCGGGCACGGTCTCCTGAACGTCGGGTGTGACTCCCGGACCGACCAGCGTCGCCCGGTATTGCGAGCCGTTCGCCGGCGGATGATGGAGGTACGGATAGATGCCCACGCAGTAGACGCCGTTCGGGCGGTGTGGCAGGAACGAGTTCACGCGCTGCCAGCCCGGTCCGTACGAGGAGTCGAGGCTGTCGAGGTAGATCAGCCGGCCGTACGCGTCCGTCGGAGCGCCCTGGCGCGTGCTGTTGAAGCCGTAGATCGGCTTCCCGAGATAGGTCGCACGCCCGAACACCTCCTGCCAGCGGTTGGCATAGATCCACTTGGTGTAGACCTCGAGCTGAGCAGTGGGTCCGCTCCAGTGCGAAACCCGGATCGAGAATGAGCGCTCGCGCGCGGTCGACGGATCCACCCCGAAGTCGGGAGTGTCGACCATCCATTCCTGCACCGCCCAGTAGGAGCCGTCAGGAGCACGGCACGCCGCGACGAGGAATGCGAGGCTCGGTCCGTCGTACGCGCCGCAGCTGTTCCGGAAGTGCTTCCAGAGCGTGCCGCCGCCGCTGTAGTCGAGCCGGAAGTGCACCTGCGGGACGTCTCGGGTCGGCTGGCGGGCGTTGACGGCCCCGCTCACGAGGACGTGACGCTGACCCGCCTTCTCGTAGTAGACCATCGCCTGTCCAGCCTGGTCGACCTCGAGGGTGACCGGGGCGTGGTGCCGGACCACGTCGATGAACTGGCTGGCGTGAGCGGCCTTAGGTAGCGCGACGGCGGCAAGCACCGTCGCGCACAGAGTGGCGGCCCTGAAGAGCAACGGCACCGATCATGAAAGCAGAAGTCAACGCTCGGTGCTCTCCTCCCCGGAGCCGCTCGGCCGGTAGTAGCGCTTGCCCTTCAGCGGCTCGGGCAGGTAGTCGACGTCGAAGCCGCGGGGGTCGTCGTGCGGGTACACGTAGCCCTGGCCGCGGCCGAGCTTCCTCGCGCCGTAGTAGCTCGCGTCGCGGAGCTCGTCCGGCGGCCTCGTCTGGCCTAGCTCGCGGACATCGGCGGCGGCCTCCTTGATCGCGACGTACGAGGCGTTCGACTTCGGCGCCTGTGCGAGGTAGATCGCCGCCTGTGCCAGGTTGAGCCGCGCCTCCGGGAGGCCGACGTGCTCGACCGCCTGCGCCGCCGCCACCGCGACGAGCAGTGCGCGCGGGTCGGCGTTGCCGATGTCCTCGGAGGCGAGCACGATCATCCGCCGCGCGACGAAGCGCGCGTCTTCGCCGCCCTCGAGCATCGCGGCGAGGTAGTAAACCGCCGCGTCGGGGTCCGAGCCGCGCATCGACTTGATGAACGCCGAGATGAAGTCGTAGTGCGCGTCGCCGCCCTTGTCGTAGACGAGCGGGCGCTTGCGGGCGGCGTCCTCGACGTGCTGCTCGGCCACGGTCGTCTCCTCGGCCCGCGCGGTCTGGACGGCGAGCTCGAGGATGTTCAGCGCGTTGCGCGCGTCGCCGCCGGCGCGGTGCGCGACGAGCGCGGCCACGTCGTCCGGCACCTCGGTCTCCAATGCCACCGCGCCGCGGCGGACGATCTCCCTCAGCTCCTCCTCGCCGAGCGGCTCGAGCTCGTAGATCTGGCAGCGTGAGAGCAGCGCCGAGTTGACCTCGAAGTACGGGTTCTCGGTCGTCGCTCCGATCAGCGTGACAAGGCCCTCCTCGACCGCCGGCAGGAGCGCGTCCTGCTGCGCCTTGTTGAAGCGGTGGATCTCGTCGAGGAAGAGGATCGTGCGCTGCCCCGAGCCGCCGAGCCGGTCGCGTGCCCGCGCGAGCACCTCGCGCACGTCCTTGACCGTCGCCGAGACCGCCGACAGCTCCTCGAAGGCCGCGCCGGTCGTCTCCGCCACGATTCGCGCCAGCGTCGTCTTCCCGGTGCCGGGCGGGCCGTAGAGGATCGCCGAGCCGACGCGGTCCTCGGCGATCGCGAGCCGCAGCGCCGAACGCTCGCCCAGCACCTGCTGCTGGCCGACGAACTCGTCGAGGCTCCGCGGCCGCAGCCGGAGTGCGAGCGGCGCCACCTCCGACATTCGCTCGCGGGCGGCATCTGCGAAAAGGTCGCTCACTCCGAAAGTATGCTCCTGCCGTGGCCGTCGAGGACTTCTCGCAGCCCGTCCTGGCAGGCCAGGGCGCAAGCGACTACGAGCGCTACCTGCGCACCGACGAGCTGCTGGCGCTGCAGAAGAGCGCCGA
>Ga0207683_10002758_pt1 | contig 15344 bp, 10 predicted proteins | sample KBSM73metaG_FD_184333 | JGI IMG/M metagenome (GOLD analysis project Ga0207683, IMG submission 184333) | Miscanthus rhizosphere microbial communities from Kellogg Biological Station, Michigan, USA - KBS M7-3 metaG (SPAdes) (version 2) | ecosystem: Host-associated > Plants > Roots > Rhizosphere >... | reverse complement strand
AATAACCGGTTCGGGTCGCGTCTTCACGGCCCACTGCCGCCGCTTCGCGGCGCCGCGTCGAATCAGGCTTCTTCGCGATCTCTGCGGAGACTCTGCGATCTCTGCGACCCGTACGTGACCAGGCGCTAGGACCGGCCGCTGCGCTGCGGGGTTCTCGAACGCGACACCAGCCTGACGAACCACACGACGGCGCCGGCGGCCAGGGCGGCCATCATCCATCGCATCGCGCTCGCGAGAAACGCCGGCGTCAGCTCCGGCCAGGCAAACGGGACCTGCATCAGCCGCTCGCCACGTTCGATCATCCAGTGCCACGCGGTGTGGGCCACCAGGGCGGACAGGATGATCGTGCCCATCCGCTCCGCCACGACGAACCGGAACAGCAGATCGAGGGCCGGGACGAGCAACGCGAGCACCAGCAGCTGTCCAAGCTCGACGCCGACGTTGAAGGACAAGAGCGACGTCAGCAGGTGCGAACCGGCGAACTGCAGCGATTCACGCAGCGCAAACGAGAACCCGAACCCGTGCACGAGGCCGAACGCGAACGTGATCAGCCAGCGGCGCGTGAGCGCGGGCGACACGATGTTCTCGAGCGCCATGTAGACGATGGACGTGGCGATGAGCGTCTCGATGAGCAGCGGAAACCACAGCGCCCCGGGCGCGAGATCGTAGGCCGACGCGATGAGCGTGACGGAGTGCGCCAGCGTGAAGGACGTCACGACGAGCACGAGCGCGCGGAGCCGCCGGAACGGAATGACCAGGCACACGAGAAACAGCAGGTGGTCGGTCCCGCCGAGGATGTGCCAGAAGCCGAGTTGAACGAACCGCAGGGCGGCCTGATGCCAGCGGGGATCGAGGCGCACCAGGCCCACGTCCCCGGGATACTCGAAGGCACGCACGGCGCCGCCCGGCGGCATGAATCGCAGCACCGTCACGGTCCGCTGGCCGAGCCGCGCGAACCGCGGGTTGATCGAAAACTCGGACCGATCCGACTGGATGGGGTACTCGATCAACACGTCGATCAGCCCCTGGCTCCAGAACAGCTCCGTGTCGGCCGGCAGGGGCGCGCCGGTGACGTGTGCGAGCGCCGCGTCGAACGAGCCGAACGACTTGTCGGCGGGCAGCGAGGCGCGAACGGCGGCGATGCGCGCGCCGCCGAGCGCGGTGTCGCCTTCGTAGAGGTCTATGTTGTTCACCAGCCAGACGGTGGCGGCGTCGTGCAGGATGGTGTCTGCGCGGCCCACGTCGAGCCGGTCGGCGCCGCGCATGGGGTATTCGACGTCGCGCATGGCCTTGAGCGGCGCCCGGACCAGCAACTGGACGCGCTGGCCGTCCGGCTTCACGAGCACCTGGACCGTCACGTCGTTCGGGATGTCGTGCGCCGAGACGTCCACGACCGGCCAGAGGGCACAGGCGATGACGGCCAGGGCCAGAATCCGGTCTTTCATCACGCCCGCTACTGTATACTGCGCCGCATGATGCGCATGCGAAACGTTGTCATCGGCACGGCTTTTCTCGCGGGCATCGCGGCGCTCGGCATCGGCCAGAACCGGCTCGAGCAGCGGGCGGCCGCGCAGGCCAAGGCCAGCACATCGGCTCCGCGGTTCGAGGTGGATCCGTTCTGGCCCAAGCCGCTGCCGAATCACTGGATTCTCGGTTCGACGATCGGCGTCGGCGTGGACTTCCAGGATCACGTCTGGATCATCCATCGCGGCGCGGCGACGCTCGACCCGAAGGAGCTCTGGGGCACGGGGAACCCGCCGGCCAGCGCGTGCTGCGCGGCGGCGCCGCCCGTCCTCGAGTTCGATCAGGCCGGCAACCTCCTGAACCACTGGGGCGGCCCCGGCCAGGGCTTCGAGTGGCCCGAGAGCAACCACGGCATCACCGTGGACAGCAAGGGCATCGTCTGGATCGGCGGCAACGGCGCGTCGGACGGCCACATCCTGAAGTTCACGCGCGACGGCAAGTTCGTGAAGCAGTTCGGCTTCCAGTACGCGAGCGCCGGCAGCAACGACATGTGGGCGTTCGGCCGCGTCGCGAAGGTCTTCCTCGACGAGAAGAGCAACGAGGCGTACGTGGCCGACGGCTACGGCAACAAGCGCGTCGCCGTGATCGACATGGACAGCGGGAAGATCAAGCGGTACTGGGGCGCGTACGGCAACAAGCCGAGCGACGCCAACCTGGGCCCGTACAATCCCACCGCGCCGCCGGCGCAGCAGTTCCGCAACCCCGTGCACTGCGCCGAGCTGTCGAACGACGGGTTCGTCTATGCCTGCGATCGCGCCAACGATCGCGTGCAGGTGTTCCGGAAGGACGGGACGTTCGTGAAGGAGGTGTTCGTCCAGAAGAACACCCGCGGCGACGGCTCGGCGTGGGACATCGCGTTCTCGAAGGACGCACAGCAGAAGTACTTCTTCCTGGCCGACGGCGCCAACGACAAGATCCACGTGTTCGACCGCGAATCGCTCGTCGAGCTCACGGCGTTCGGCGACGGCGGGCGCCAGCCCGGCCAGTTCTACGCAGTCCACAGCATCGCGGCCGACTCGAAGGGCAACATCTACACGACGGAAACCTACGAGGGCAAGCGCGTGCAGCGATTCCTGAACAAGGGGATCGCGCCGGTGACGACGGACAACCAGGGCACGCCCTGGCCAAAGGCGTCAAAATAGAAAGTTCAAAGTTCAAAGTTCTACTTTGAACTTTCTTCCGTGCGAAACCCCTCGGTGAGCTCGATCGAGGTGCCCCACGGATCGGTGAGCATCGCCCGCGCGACGCCGGACGAGTCCTTCGCGTAAGGCGCGTCGAACTTCACGCCCGCGGCTTCGAGCTTCCTGCAGAACGCGGAGAGATCCTTCACCTCGAAGCCGATGTGATCGAGCATCCGCCCGCGCGTCGGCGCGAATGGCTGCTTCTGGTCCTTCTGATCCGAGAAGTTCAGGTTGATGCCGGGCAGGTCCGCGGCCGTGTAGCGCCAACGCAGACCGGGTGCGGCGCCGAACGTCTTCACGTACCAGTCTCTTGCCTTCGCCTCGTTGCCCTCCGCCAGGTAGAGGTGAATGTGGTACGCGACGATCGGAGCCGTGACCGGATGATTGTGGCGGTCGGCGCTGGCGTCGGTCTGGCCTGCGTCGAGCGTGAACGTCGTGTTCGTCGCGGTGTTGTCGAACAGCTCGATGCGTTCGCCTTCGGGGCTCGTGACCGAGCCCACGCCGGGAAACTGCGCGAGCAGCTGGACCTTCAGTCCCGCGGCCTCGACGGCCGCGAACGACCGCACGCGGAACGCGACGTGGTTCACGACGGACCCCGCCGTGCCGCCGGACGACTCCCCCTTCGTGAGCACCACGAACACATCGGGAAACCGGATCGCGTCGGTCTTGCCAATCGTGACGGGCGTGCCGCCGAGCGCGACCCAGAAGCGTTTGTTCGCCTCCACGTCGCGGACGTGGTAGTGCAGGTGTCCCATCGCGACGCCCGCGGCGTTCGGCTTCGAGAGCTGCGCCCATGCAGGCGCGGCCCACAGGATCAGCGCGAGCCCGACCCGACCCACCAGACCCACCCGCCCCGACCTCACCGTTCACCTTCGTCGGTTCCGCCCGTGCGCGTGCGGACGATGCCCTTCTTCGCGTCTTCCGCGACCGCCTTGTCTTCCGCCCGCTGCGCCTCGAGCAGGTGGAACATCGCGTAATTGCCCTCGTGGCACGCGTACTCGAAAGGCCGCTGGCTGTCGTCCTTCCTCGAGAGGGTCATCGCAAAAGTCCACGGCGTCGCCCACGTGTGGGCGTCGTCAAAGGTGGACGACCATTCGACGCTGTCGGGCCCGGTCCGCGTGAAGCGTTCCGTGAGCTTCAGGTGCTCGCTCGATCCGCGATACGCGATCTTGTCCGTGAAGTTCGTGGTTTCGACGACGAGCGTGTTGCCCTCCCAGTGGCCTTTCGCGTCGCCCATGTACATCCGGATGCGCTCGCCGGGGTGCGGGGCGGACGTCAGCGGAATCACGCGCGCCTCGTGAACCATCTCGTACGTGATCGCGACGTAGCCCGGTCCCTGGACGATTTCGTACGCGTTGCCGTAGATGGCCGGCATCATCGAGCCGGGGATGCCGCGCGAGATGCAGCGGTCGTACAGTCTGCGATCCTCGTACGAGTCCGCCGGGCCGCGGGCCGCACGCTCGCGCGCACGCGCGCCATTGCGCTGCTGCGCCTCAGGCGTCAGCGCCGGGACCTTGCCGTCGGGAGGATCGGACACCAGCCAGGCGCGGCTGTTGTTCGGGAAGAGGTTTTCGAACCAGTGCAGCGGGCTCCGGAGCTCGGCGCGATTGCGATCGGCCTCGGCTCGCTGCGCGTCTCGCTCGTCGATGAGCTTCTCGAGCTCGGCCCGGGTGACGTCCTCGATCTTCCGGCCGGCGAACTCGGCCGGGCGCTCGAACGGAATGAGGCTCTCGTCGTTGTTCGTGTAGACGCCGCTCAGGTCGGGGTCGCCCCACCCGGTCTTCGGCGCCGTCCACGCTTTCGCGGACGCTTTCTTTGCTGCCGGGGCCGCCTGGGCGGCGGAGGTCTGCGCCCGGGCCGCCGCTGACGTCAGACACATGGCGGCCATGACCATCACGCCGCCGATCGCAACCTTACGCATAGGATTCTCCCTCGCCACGCTCTGCTAGAATCTGCCGTACGACATCATCGGAGGACACGGAATGAACGCTCGTCTCACCGCCACGGCCCTCGTCACGCTTTCCCTGACGTTCTCGTTGTCGGGCTCGCGCCCGGTGAGCGCCGCCGAACAGAGCTGGAACGGCGCGATCAGCGACAGCATGTGCGGCGCGTCGCACGCGGCCATGTCCACGGGCGGCGCCAAGGTCAGCGACCGGGACTGCACGCTCGCGTGCGTCAGCTACCAGACGGCCGACGCCCCGAAGTTCGTGTTCGTCAGCGACGGCAAGGTCTATCCGATTGCGAACCAGCGGTTCGGCGGGCTCGCGCGGTACATCGCGGTAGCTCCCGCGAGCTGGCCGCACGGCGTCCGGACCCGGACGGGACCCGCTGGGCCGTGTTTGGTACGATAGGACGAGATGAACAAAGGTTGCCAGCGGTGGGCGGTCGCTCTCGGATTATCAGCGCTCCTGGTGTCCGTTCCGGAAGCGCAGGATCGCCCATTGCCCAATCAGGAAGCCTTCCTCAAGGAGACCCGCAAGCACCTCCAGAGGGACAGCTCGGTTCAGCGCAACTACATGTACGTCGAGACGCGGCGCGAGCTGAAGCTCGACAAAGATGGCGGCGTCGAAGAGCAGTCGGTCAAGGTCTTGGAGAGTTACCCCGGGCTTCCCGGGCAGCCGCGGTGGGAGCGGCTCATCTCTGAAAACGGCCGGCCGGTGCCCGCGGCGGAACTGGCCGAGCAGGATCGGGAGCGGGCCAAGAAGGCCAACGACATGGCCAAGCGCCTCGAGACCGAGCCCGCGAAAGAGGGGGCCCGGCAGGAACGCGACTGGCAGAAGCTGCGTGACGAGCGCGACGAAGCGGTCGCTGATATCTACACCGTTTTCGACATCAAGATGACGGGGCGCGAGCGCATCGAGGGTCACGACACCATCGCCTTCACGCTCACCCCACGACCGGACTCGAAGCCAAAAACCCGTGAAGGCGAGATGATGAAGAGCTTCGCGGTACAGGCGTGGGTCAGCGAGAGCGACCATGAGCTCGTGAAGCTCGAGGCCGACGCTATCGACAGCCTCTCATGGGGATTCGGTATCCTCGCGCGCATGCACAAGGGCGCCCATCTGTCATTCCTGCGGCGTAAGGTCAACGATGAAGTCTGGCTGCCGGCACTGGCGCAGTACAACGGCAGCGCGCGCGTCGGTCTCCTGTTCACGCTGCGGCGCAGCGGTTCATTTGAATATTCCGGTTACAAGAAGTTCACGGTCGACACTTCCTCGAGTTTCAACACGCCAAATTAGAAGTCGGGCCTTTCGCCCAGCCTGAAAGCCGCGTCAACGCCCAAATTCCAACTCCCAACTCCCAAAAAGCTCCGGCTTGTTTTGGGGAGAGGTACGCGATGCCGAGCGGTGACTACTCGGCGCGCAACGCGCTGATCGCGTCCACGCGGGACGATCTGCGCGCGGGAAAGTAACAGGCTATCGCGGCGACGGTCAAGACAGTGGCCGCGGCCGTCAGCAGCGTCATCGGGTCGTTGGGAGCGACGGCGAAAAGGAAGGATCGAACGGCTTCACCCGCGCCCAGCGCGAGTGGCACACCAATCATCAGCCCGATGCCGACGTAGCGCAGCGTACCGCCAACCGTGGAGGATTCGATCCGCCATCGTTGCGCGCCCAGCGCCACGCGTATAGCCGTATCCTTTGCCTGCTGTGCGACGCGGTAGCTGACGATGCCGTATACACCAAATGCCGCGAGCACAAGCGCGGCGCCGGCGAAACCGTTCAACAACCAACTGAGGCGGCGCTGCGACCTGATGGTGCGGTCGACAAGCTGCTGCAACTCGATCGGTGTGCCCAGGGCCTGTTGTGGATCGATGCGCCAGACAGCTTCGCGAATGGCCGGCACCATCGCCATCGGAGTGCCACTCGTGCGCACGACGAGATCAAATGACTGCCACCCCGGCGTTTGCGCGAACGACACATAGAACTCCGGGCCGGCCTCGACATTCAGCGCGCGATGTTTGACGTCGCCAACCACCGCAATCACCTGGCGGGGTCGACCGCTGACGATGAGCGTCTGGCCGATCGGATTGCGACCCACGCGGCGCGCGAGCGTTTCATTGATCGCGACCACGAGCGGAGTCGTGATTCGATCACGCGACTCGAAATCACGTCCTTCGATGACAGGGATGCCGACTGTGCGGAAATAACCGGGGCTGACAATACGGACAGCGGCGACGTCCAGGCCAGGCCGGAACGGTTGTCCCGGGATCTCAAGGTCCCAGTTCATGTTTCGATCCATCGGGATGTTGATGGCGACAGCCGCCGATTGAATACCGGGCAGTGACCCAACGCTCTCGAGTATCTGTGTAAAGAACGGCACGCGTTGCGCCGGAGGGATGCGACTCGCGGGATCCACGCGGATCGCCATGGCGCCTGCCGGTTTGAAACCGGGGTCCACAGCGAGCAGGCCCGCGAAGCTCTTGAACAGGAGCACACCGGCAACCGTGAGCATCAGCGCGAACGCCGTCTGCGCGACGAGCGCGGCGCGTTGAGCGCGAGCGGCGCGGCGAGTGCCAGTCACCGCGCCATATGGGCGCAGCGTTTCCATCAAATCACGATGGCGCACATGCACGAATGGCACGGAGCCGAACGCGAAGGTGATGACGGCGCAGATCGCACCGGTAAACGCGAGCGCCGCGACGCCTACCGATGCATCGGGCAGACGTGGAACCTCGAGCCATGGCGCCTCGCGCAGCGCTGCTGTCATCACAACAGTGAGGAGGGTCCCGAGGAGCCCACCGGCGAGGACGAGGAGGCCGCTCTCGACGAGAGTCTGTCGGAGAATGCGGCCAGACGTTGCGCCCAGGGCCGCTCGCAACTGCATCTCGCGCTTCCGTCCACCCGAGCGGACGAGCAGCAGGTTGGCGAGATTGGCGCACGCCATGAGCAATATGGATCCAACGCCGCCGAACAACAGCAGGAGCGGCATACGCGCATCGCGAGTGACCGGCCCGGCGAGCGGCGTCACTGTCTGCGCGAAAGAAGAGAGGAAAGGGGCAGCGGCCGCCATCACCTTCTGGCGTTCCGACAATTCCACGAGTGCCTGTTGGGCGGTAACGTCGGCTCGCAGACGCCCGATCACCGTCATGTAAAAGCCGAGGTCGTTCGCCGGGTCACGAATGAGCGGCAGGTAGAGATCGATCGGGCTCTCGACGATGAGCGTTCGCTCGAGCGGGAACTCGTCGCCCACCACGCCCACAATCGTGTGGGGGACGTTATCGATCGTGATCGATTGTCCCAGCGCGTCGCTCCTGCCACCAAAACGGCGTTGCCAGAAACGATTGCTGACGACGACCGTCGGCGCCGCGCCAACGTGATCCTCGTCTTCCAGGAACAGTCGACCGAGCACAGGCCTCGCCCCGAGCACCGGCAGCAGTTGTTGCGTGACCTCCAGACCGCTCACGCGTTCCGGCGTGTCGCCGGTGATCGTGAAAATGTCGTAGGACCGACCTGCCCAGGCTGCGAGCTGATCGAAGGCGCGCATGTTCTGTTGCCAGTCGATGAACTGGGGCATGCGGTTCGAGCCCCCCTCGCTGGCGGCCCCGTTCGACAGTCGAGTGTTGTAGGTACTGACCCAGACGAGCCGTTCAGGATTGGGGAAGGGCAACGGGCGCACGAGCACCGCGTAGGCGACGGTAAACACCGTTGACGTGATGCCGATGCCAAGGGCGAGCGTGACCACGATGACGGCCGCGGTCAGTGGCGTTCGGCGCCACCCGCGCGCCGCCAGAATTACGTCCTTCCACATATCCATTCAGGCTCTCTCCGGCGATCGACTACGTCGTCTGGAAAACGCGCTACACGTCGCGAAGCGTTCGCGCAGGATCCACTCCCAGTGCCCGACGCGCCGGAATCCACGACGCGACGAGACCGACGATCGACATCGACAGCGTGGCCGCGAACAGGATCGCGGGCTCGCGAGCGGACGCGTGGTACAGGATTGCCGTCATAATCTGACCCGCGGCAACGCTCGCGAGAAGTCCGACGGCCGATCCGACGGCGAGCAGCAGCACGGTTCGACCGAGGGCGAAGCGCATCACATGGCGGCGGCGTGCACCGATCGCGACACGGATGCCGATTTCGCGGAAACGAGCGCTGACAGAATATGCCGCCAGCGCGTAGACACCAACGAGCGCAAGGACGACGGCAAGCACGCCCAGGGAGGTGAGCGCGGCTCCCGCAATCTGCGCGGGCAGAAAGGCGATCGCGATCGCGTCGCTCAAGCTCCCTTGCGAGAACAGCGGCACACGGGGATCGAGATCCGTCACGATCGCCGCCATCTGCCGCGCCATGTCCGCTTCCGGCCCACTCGATCGGGCGACAAGGACTGTAGTCGAGTTGTACGATTGCGCCGCCGGCTCGAAGATGGCGGGCTCCGGCGAATCGCTCAAGTCCTCGTACTTTCCATCTTCAACGACACCGACCACCTGGACGAACCGCGTGGCACCGGTTCGAAAGCGGCGGCCACGTGGATCGTCCGTTCGCATCGCGCGCCGGACGAATGCCTGATTGACAATCGCGACTGCCGGTCGGTCGCGCGTGTCTTCTGCAGTGAAATCGCGTCCGCTCACGAACCGGGTTCCCACCGCCTCGAAATAGCGCGGCGAGACCTGGTAGATGTGTGCGCTCACGGCTTCAGAAGGGCGTATGTCGCCAAATTCCGGGTAGGCAGTCGTAGTCGATTGGTCGATGCTCAACGGCAGTGAATTTGCGAAAGCGGCGGCCCGAACTCCTGGAAGTGCCGCGATGCGTTCGAGGGCGCGCTGCTGAAACTGCCGTCCGTCGGCGGGGCTGTACCCGGCAAGCGCCAGATCGAATCCAGTGGTGCTCACCCCCGCGCGATCGAACCCGAGCGGCATCGTGAGCGCCGTTCTCAGGTTCTCCAGCGCGACGGCGGACGTCGTCACCAGGATCGAGCACAGGATGATTTGTCCGGCCAGCAGCACGTCTCGCGAGCTCCACCGGCGTCCGATTCGATCGGGCGCGCCCGTTCCCGCGAGCCTGCCGGGTTGTGCTCGCCATGCCCTGCGCACCGGCGCAATCGACGCACCGAGCGCGATCAGCACGGTGACGACGGCAGCGAAAAGAAAAGCCGGCACATGCGGCATCACCTCGAACTGGACTGGTATCGGGAGGGGCAGTTGCCAGCGGACGAGCGCTTGCAGGACTACCGCCGCCAGCGCGAAGCCGGCTACGCCGCCGGCGATCGACAGCAGCATCGCCTCCGTGAGTACTTCGCGTGCCACGGTCAGCCGCGTCGCTCCGACCGCCAGGCGAATGGCGATTTCGCGAAAGCGATCGATCGCTCGCGATGCCATCAGGTTGGCGAGGTTGGCACAGGCAGCGAGCAGCACCAGGCCGGCAAGCGCCATCACTCCCGCCATGAATGCGGCGATCGGAGCACGGCCCGTATTCCCGACGAACCCAGGCCGTGCCAGCCCGACACGCAAGCCTTGATGCGAGCGCGGATAGGCCTCGCCGATCGATTGGGCAACAGTATTGAGGGCAGCTGTCGCCTGCTCGACCGAGATGCCGGGCGCAAGACGTCCGGTGATCCAGACGTTCAACGTGGTTCGTTCATCGAGCCACGATCGTCCTTCGATCTGTGGCTGCATCGACATCGGAACCCACACCTCGGGGCGGAAGGCCACTTCAGTGCCGTGGAAGCCGCGAGGCGCAACGCCGAGAATGGTGTACGGCAGGCCATTGATGCGAATCGTTGTGCCTGCGATATCGGCGCCGCCGAAGCGTCGTTGCCAGGCGTCGAAGCTGAGGACGACGAAGGGAGAGGCACCGCGCGCGGTGTCCTCCTCGGGCGTGAAGAACCGGCCGACGGCGGGACGCACGCCGAGCATCTCAAAGTAGTTGCCCGTTACCAGATATCCCCACGCCCGTTCGGCGCTGGAACCGCTCTGCAGGCCCATTGCGGCGATCCGATACGCGGCGAGGCCGATGGCGGTTGTGCCGTTCTTGAAATCGAGATAGTCGGGGAACGAATGCGACGGAAACGGGCTGCGGTTACCGTGCCGCGCTTCGACGAAGAAGAGACGATCCGGCTGCGCGACTGGCAGCGGCCGCAGCAACACTGCATCGAGAATGCTGAACACAACGGCGTTCGCCCCGATGCCCAGCGCGAGCGTGATGAGGGCGACCGCCGTAAACGAAGGACTCTTTCGCAGCGACCGAACGGCGAATCTGATATCGGTCAGCACGTTCACCTTCGGACGTAGTGTCCGGCTTCAGCCGGACCGTGATCTCAACTCTGCTCGATATATCCGTCGCGCAGCTTGATGACACGATCGCCGTATGCGGCGTTGGCTTCCGAGTGCGTCACCTGGACGATCGTCGTGCCTTGTTCGTTGAGCCGCTTGAACAGCTCCATGATTTCCTGCCCCTGCGACGAGTGCAGGTTCCCCGTGGGCTCGTCGGCGAGAATCACCGCCGGGTTGGCCACGATCGCGCGCGCGACGCCGACCAGCTGCTGTTGTCCGCCGGAGAGCTGATTCGGGTACAGATCCTTTTTCGCGACGATGCCGAAGCGATCGAGCACGCTGGCGACAGTGCCCTGGCGCTCGGATTTCTTGACGTCGCGATAGGAGAGCGGAAGCTCGATGTTCTCGTAGACCGTGAGGTTGTCGAGCAGGTGATAGCTCTGGAACACGAACCCGATGTGCCGCTTCTGCAGCGCGGCGCGATCTTTCTGCGCCAGCGCGTGAATGGGATGTCCCATCAGGTAGTACTCCCCGTTCCAGGCGCTGTCGTGCATGCCGAGGATGTGAAGCAGCGTGGACTTGCCCGCTCCCGATGGCCCCATGATCGAGACGAACTTGCCAGGCTTGATGTCGAGCGCGATGCGGCGCAGGACGAAGACCTGCCCCGCCCCGACGGGGAACGACTTCTCGACGCTCTTGAGCGACATGAGCGGAGCTGTCGGATCGAGTTGCGGTGGCTCGGTCAGGGCCGAGGAGGACGAGCGTCTGAAGATCATTGTCGATATCCCTTGTGTTGAGCCGGCATCCAGGGCCTGGGGCCCACACCCATCAATCCCCGTGCCGGGCGGCTACGCTATGGTCCGAACAATCCACTAGGAAATTTACGCGATCCAGGGGGCAATTTGTTCGACGACGGGAAATCGTCGTCCCGCAAGCGGACGGGGGCTCCAACTCCCAAACGGCCAACTCCCAACTCCCAAGTCCCACATGCGGCGGCCGCCGTCGCCCGGGTGGTTGGACGAGCTTGCCGCCTTGGAAGTTGGGAGTCTGTATTTGTGCGATCGGCACCTGACCCGCTTTAATCACGACACACCGAGGCTCCGAGGCACCGAGAACTACTCTTACATCCGGCAACCCCGACTTCGCGTCTCCGCGGTTAGCGGCGTCGGGGTCTTCGTGATCTTCGTAGCGTTTATGGTCTTCGGATCTTCGTGGGTGCAGTTGGGAGTTGGGAGTTGGGAGTTGGGAGTTCACTCAGCCTTGAGCGCGGCGATCGGATCGACGCGTGCCGCGCGACGGGCCGGCAGACAGCTGGCCGTGAGCGTCGCGACCATCAGCGCGGCGCAAGACGCCAGAGCGACGACGGGATCCAATGTGCTGACCTCGAACAGCAATGCCTGAAGCAGCCCGGCCGCCCAGAGCGCACCGGCCAACCCCGTCGCGGTACCTGCAATCGCCAGTCGAAGCGCCTCGCCGAACACACCGCGCGTGAGATCGCGAGGCCGTGCGCCGAGCGCGAGCCGCACCCCGAATTCCGGTGCGCGGCGCGCGACGGAATACGACAACACGCCGTAAAGTCCCACGCAGCCGAGCAGCAACGAGAGCGCGCCGAATGCGGCGGCCAGGTACGTGACGAGCCGTTCACGGAGGACGTTGCGGTCGATTTGGAGCGCCATCGTGCCGACGTTGTCGAGCACCAGGCCAGGTTCCGCGCGCCGCAGCGAATCCCGCACGGCTGAAACTGCCTGATTCACGTCGGCCGTCACACGTACTGCCAGATTGTGAGACGCGTTCGGCCACTGCTGAATCGGGAAGTACACCATTGCGACTGGCGCCTCACGCAGGCTGAACGCGCGGACGTCGCCCACCACGCCGACGATTTCTGCGTTGAACTCCTGATCGCCGATGCGCCGGCCGATCGGATCCTGGCCGCGGAAGTAACGATCGGCGACTGACTGGCTCACGATCGCGACAAGCGCTCCGTCGCTTCTGTCACGGTCATCGAACTCTCGTCCCGCCTTCACCGCAATACCGGCGGTGGCGAAATATCCCGGACCGACATAGTTCTCGTTCAAGTCGACTGGGCCGCGAGCGCGATCGTTGTCTAGGATGAACGAGCCGCTGCTCGTACAGCTGTCGAGCAGTCCGCACGAGGACACGGCTGCTGACACGAAGCCGGTCGTGGAATTGACCGCGGTAATGAGACGTGAGTTGAGCGCCCCGATCTGGTTCGGGCGATAACCGCTGGCGGACGGAGTGAACGACACCGAGATCAGATGCGTGGTGTCAAAGCCAGGATCGATCTTCGCGAAGTTGATCAGACTGCGTCCAAGCAGCGCCGCCGAGAACACGACCACGACGGCGAGCGCCAGTTGGCCCGCGACCAACGGCCGCATGCCGCGCAAGACGGACGGCGACGTACGCGTGAGCGACGTCTTGACGAGCGTCCCGCGTTCGTCGGCACGCGCTGTACGCACAGCAGGGAACAACCCGCACACCAGCGCCGTTCCGAACGACACGCCGGCTGTGAAGATGAAGACGCGGGTATCCGGCGTGTAGACCTCGGGCAATCGATCGCGTGAGGTCGAGAGGAACGCGCTTGCCAGGAGACCGCTGGACCACATTCCGGCCAGCCATCCGCCGATACCTCCGAGTGCCGCAAGGACTGTGCTTTCAATCAGGCCTTGTTGCAGCAGGCGCCTGCGGCTGGCGCCCACCGCGACCCGAATGGCTATCTCTTTCGCGCGTGCCGTCGATCTCGCCAGCAGCAGGTTCGCCACATTGGCGCAGGCGATGAGCAATACCACCGCGACCATCACGGTCAGCGCGATGAATGCCTGCGAGAGCTGGGCGCGCAGCCGGGAAAATCCTTGCGTGAACGACTGCACCACGAGGGCGTTCGAGAGAATCTCACTGCGCGCACGCGGGTCGTCGATCGCTGCCGCCACGTCTCGCAGCCCTGCGCGATTCTCGACCTCGAGCGACGCGCGCGCCTGCGACAACTCCCCTCGGGGAATGCGGCCGATGATATTGAGCCAGGCAATGCGGTCCTGCGTCATCCACGGCTGATCGCCGTTTACCTCCCCGTACGAACTGACGTTGTTCCGGTACTCCAACGCCTGCTGCATCGCCAGCGGCAGCCAGAGGTCCGCGCGAGCGTCGCTCCACGCACCGATGAACCCCGGTGGAGCGATGCCGACGATAGTGGTAGGGACGCCGCTGATCAGTATCGTCTCGCCGAGCACATTGCTGCCGCCGAGTCGATCCCTCCACAACCGGTCGCCGATCACGGCTACGGTGGCGGCGCTCGATGGGCGTACGTCAGCGGTACTGATTGCGCGGCCGCGCGTCACGGGGACATCGAGCGTCGCAAAGTACTCCCCCGACACGAGCTGCGCACGGATCGATTCCGACTGCGTTTCTCGTGGATAGCGCACGACCAGGGTCGTCGTGCGCGTCATCGCCGCCAGCGACCCGCTGCTGCCAAGCGCAGCTTGAAGTCGCTCGAAGCGCGGGTACGAAAAGCGCGTATATCGCCCGGTCCCGCCAGTCGCATCCGGGGTGCCTTCGCGCGGCTGCTCGTAGAGCGCCACGAGATCCTGCGGCGCCGGTACGTTCAGTGGTTTGAGCATCACCGCGTCGAGCAGCGTGAAGATTGCGGAGTTCGCCCCGATTCCAAGGGCGAGAGTCACGATCGCGGCCACGGCAAAGCCTGGTGTGCGCCTAAGTGACCGAACCGCGTATTTCAAATCCTGAGCGATGGTCTCAATCATTGTTGAATAGGTGAGCTTTGATTTGTGATTCGTTGTTGATTGTCGACTTGTGATTCATGATTTGTTCAGCGTGTCAGGCCCTTGCTATATCTGGCGGCGATCCAATCAAAACCAGATCAACGATCAGCAATCACCAATCAAGAACGAATCAAGAATTAAAGATCGGCCAATCCCAAATGTTGTTGTCATTCCGCTCGTAGAGTCACCGCCGGATCGACGTGTGACGCGCGACGGGCCGGCAGGTAGCCGGCGACGAGCGCTGTGATCGCAAGCGCGAATGCGGCCACCGCGAGCGTGTAGGGATCGCGCGGGGTCAGGCCGAAGAGAAAGTTCTCCACCAGCCGCGAAGCGAACCAGGCACCCATCAGTCCAAGCCCAAGGCCCGCGCCGGCGATCGTCCCCGCCTGTCGCAGAACGCCAGCCAGGACCGTGAAACGAGTGGCGCCCAACGCGAGGCGGATGCCGATGTCTCGCCGGCGTCGCGTAACGTCGAATGACATCACACCGTACAGACCCAGGCACGCGAGCAGGAGCGCCATCCCGCCGAACCCCGCCGCCAGCGACACCATCAGCCGCTCGGTCCCGAAGTTGCCCATCACCACCGCGTCGAGCGCGCGGACGTTCACCACCGTGAACCCGGGATCGACGTCCGCC
>Ga0207683_10002756_pt1 | contig 15346 bp, 9 predicted proteins | sample KBSM73metaG_FD_184333 | JGI IMG/M metagenome (GOLD analysis project Ga0207683, IMG submission 184333) | Miscanthus rhizosphere microbial communities from Kellogg Biological Station, Michigan, USA - KBS M7-3 metaG (SPAdes) (version 2) | ecosystem: Host-associated > Plants > Roots > Rhizosphere >... | reverse complement strand
CGATTCTCGAATATTTGCACGTAATTCACTGAGGACCGTGCGTCAAGCTCTGCGAACTGTGTTGCCCACATATCGACCACCGCACGCAAGTTCATCTCTGCCATCGTAGCCATGGTGAGATCGTGACGTGGCGAGAAACACAGGACGCGGCAGATTCCAGGCTCACTCGCAGCCACGATCAATCCGTTTCGGTCGAGCGTTGACGGGGTAGCACTCGATACCAATGCCGGGTAGTCATTGTCAAAAACAAATGTCTCGCTGTAGTGGGGATTTCGCTCCCCAGTGGCTCTTACATTCCCCGGGCACATGTAACAGCCGGGGTCGTACGCATGAACCTCATCCTTCTGGACACGTTCAGTTTGTCCGAGCCATGGGCGCTGATTACGATTTGGGGAAACCAAGACCCATTCTTGCGTAAGAGCATTGAATCTTCGATGCGGTTGGTCGAGCAGGTCAAGATTCATGGCTCATCTCCCGCCAAGGCAGCTCACGAGGTTTGACTCGTTCCGTCATGCGGTCAGTTCTCGCGCGCCGTCTGCTGCCGACGACACGATAGTCTGTGGGATCAATCCAGTCGCCCGCTCATATCTCGCAGCAATGTCCCGGCGAAACGTAGGTACATGCGGCTCATCCACGAGATTGATCGTGCATCCACCAAAGCCCCCTCCCGTCATTCGTGCGCCGTAGACTCCGTCCAGCTGATTCGCGAGTTGCACCATCAGATCGAGTTCTGAGCAACTCACCTCGTAGTCATCGCGCAAGCTAAGATGCGATTCAGCCATACATTTGCCGGCCCCGCCCAAATCGCTGCGCTCCAAGAGCTCGGCGGTCGCAAGCACGCGTGCATTTTCACTGACGACATGCTGACATCGCCGATAGATGGTCGGCGGCAGGATGCGGCGGCAAGTTTCCAAGTTTTCCATTTTGATCTCGCGCAGACTTTGAACTTGCATTACTTCCGACAGTAACTGAACTGCGTCCTCACATTCACGTCGTCGAATGTTGTATTGCCCCGCCGCGAGCGCGTGCTTCACCATTGTGTTGCAGATGACGAGACTAACGCCGGGTGGAATCGGCAAGAGTTTGAACTGGAGCGACCGGCAATCGAGCATCAGCGCATGTCCGCTTTGCCCACAGCAAGAAATGAACGGATCCATGATGCCAACCCGCGCCCCTACAAACTCGTTTTCGGCGCGACGACATGTCTGAGCAAGCTGAACGGAATCCAATATCAAATTAGAATTCCTTGAAAACGCAAGGCCGGACGCCACTCCTATCGCGGCTGAGGAACTGAGCCCAGCACCGATGGGCACATTTCCTTTGACGAGCAAGTCGGCCCCCTTCAGGCGATGGCCAGCTAGCTCAAGCATAGCCGCTACACCTCGAATGTAGTCGCTCCAGTGGCCCCTAGCCTTGGGGTACGTTTGATCAAGATCGAACGCGACATCCTCGCCAAAGTCTTCCGAGTGGATGATGAGTTTACGGTCGTTCCGCGGCGCGATAGCGACCCAGACGTGATAGTCAATCGCGGCTGGCATTACGAAACCGTCGTTGTAATCGGTGTGTTCTCCGATCAGGTTCACCCGACCTGGGGCGCGATACATTCGTGGGTTCGAGCCGTAGCGTGCGCAAAACTTTATTCGCAGGTCATTTTCAAATTTGCCGGGTGGTGTGCTGGTTTCGTCCGACAACCTGCCTCCTCTCAGAACACCAAGACGCTTAAAAAATACGCACCTCTAAGGACGCTGCACTTACCATGTGGCGCTTTGGCGGTCGAATCTAATCGCGCATGTCAGTGTATGAGAATGGCTTCATTCGTTGCGAAGAATTCGCCCCAATCGCGCCCAGTTCGATACTGGAGAAGTGTCCACAATTTTGTCGGCCGAGACACACACACAATGGGCTCAACCGCGGGTGTAGTGTGCAAAGAGACCACACGACGTGTTTTGGAGGTATCTACAGCTTTTACCGGATAAACGGGACGCCCCTGCGCGCGTAGCCTTTACAGATAAACTGGAGGTTAGCCAATGAAGAATCTCAAGATGATTACTGGGCTCATTGCGCTGTGCCTGTTTGCTGGGGCGATTGTTTTAGCAGGCGCACAGGACACGAAAACCACTCATCAAAAAACTAGAACGCTGACCGGCTGTCTTCAGAAGGGTGATGGGGCGAACGAATTCCACCTGATGGCAAAGGACGGCGGCAAATGGGACTTGAAGAGCGACAGTGTCAAGCTGGCTGATCACGTAGGCCACACCGTAAAAGTTGTCGGCGTCGTCGATAATGCCACGACCCATGGTATGAAGGAAGACGTTAAGAAGACCGTGGACAAGGGTGCGGACGAAACGGGTAATTTGACGGTTACAGACGTCGCTATGGTAAGCGACAGTTGCTCAAAGTAGAACTCCACAGCCCGGTGAGATGGATGGCTCAACATTCATCTCACCTATTGACTTCAGGCTATACATTCCCGACACTTTGCTCTTTCCTTCCCACCTGTCGTGCAGCATACGCATGAATGCAATCTCCAAAACGCTCCATCCATCGTGTGATAGTTCGTCGCTGATCTACCAACCATAAAACTGCATCAATGCGAAATCTGTTTAGAAAGGCAAACAGAAGGAGGAACTCGCTTGGGCTGTTCAACCGGATAGCGGAACTCAACCAGCAAACCCATTCGTTCTACAGGCGGTCGCTTTACAGGAAGTTGGAAGTTCGTCGGTATGTAAAATTCAATTAATTTTGCCACGGCAATCCATCCCCATCTCTATTACAAATTCGGCCTTGCTCTAAATTCATTGTGTTGATTCGTCCAAGAACGTTTCTAAAAGAACGCGCCGACCGTTCAGCCGTCGCTTGACAACCGGGCGTCACAACCACTCTGGATCTCGCTGGCCGTTGTGTTTGCTAAACTTAGCCACCATGAAAAGGCCTGCTGCTGTCCGCCGTGTGCGATCAAACCCACGAATCAGCTGGTTACAGCTGTTGCTGCTCTGCCTGTGTCTGAGTGGGATTCGGGCTGCAGCCGAGGAAATCAAGTCTCCCAATGGAGATGTTGCCCTCACGTTTGCTTTGCAATCTGATGGCGTGCCGACCTACCGCGTCTCCTACAAAGGACGGCCCGTCATTCTGCCAAGCAAATTGGGCCTGGAGCTAAAGAACGCCCCAGCTTTGATGAGTGGTTTCGCAGTCTCAGACTCGAAGACAAGCTCTTTCGATGAGACATGGCAGCCAGTGTGGGGCGAAAAGAAGAACATTCGCAATCACTACAACGAACTGGCGTTGACACTTACGCAAGCTCAGACGAGTCGTTCGATCTTGCTGCGTTTCCGGGTTTTCGATGATGGCGTTGGCTTTCGCTATGAGTTCCCACGTCAAACAAACCTTTCATATTTTGTCGTCAAGGAAGAGCGGACTCAGTTTGCCTTGACGGGCGACCACAAAGCCTTTTGGCTGCCGGGCGACTACGACACTCAGGAATACGAAACAGTCACTTCAAACCTCTCCGAAGTGGCGGGCCTGATGAAGTCCGCAGTAACTGAGAATGCGTCGCAAACGGTGATTCCTGTCACGGCGGTACAAACACCGCTCATGCTCAAGAGTAAGGATGGGCTCTACATCAATATCCACGAGGCGGCCCTGATCGACTACTCCTGCATGTCGCTCACGCTCGACGATAAGAATTTTATTCTGGAATCGCATCTGACGCCTGACGCCCAAGGCGATAAGGGATACCTGCAAACGCCGACAGTTTCGCCTTGGCGAACTTTGATTGTGAGCGATCGAGCGGGTGACATTCTGGAATCGAAACTGGTTTTGAATCTGAATGAACCGACGAAATACAAGGACGTATCCTGGATCAAACCGATCAAGTATGTCGGCGTTTGGTGGGAGATGATCACAGGTAAGAGCACCTGGTCGTACACGGATGCGGAGAACATCAAGCTCGACACATTCGACTATTCGAAGGCGAAGCCCAATGGCACGCATGGCGCCACGACAGCGCATGTAAAGGAGTACATCGACTTCGCAGCCAAGCATGGGTTCGACGCCGTGTTGGTGGAGGGATGGAACATTGGCTGGGAAGACTGGTTTGGGAAAAGTAAAGACTACGTGTTCGACTTCCTCACACCCTATCCTGATTTCGATTTGAAAGAGCTACACCGGTACGCCAAAAGTAAGGGCATCAAGATCATTATGCACCACGAGACTTCGGGCTCGGTGCGCAACTACGAGCGGCATATGGACGCCGCGTACAAGATGATGGTCGATAACGGTTACAGCGCCGTAAAAAGCGGTTACGTGGGAAACATCATTCCGCGGGGGGAACATCACTACGGCCAATGGATGGTTAACCACTATCTTTACGCGATTACGAAAGCGGCTGAATACCACATCATGGTGAACGCGCACGAGGCAGTTCGTCCGACTGGACTTTCGCGGACTTATCCGAACCTAATCGCAAACGAGGCGGCGCGCGGGACCGAATTCGAAGCATTCGGCGGGAATAATCCCGATCACACGACCATTCTGCCCTTTACCAGACTCATCGGCGGGCCGATGGATTACACACCAGGAATTTTTCAGACGCGAATTAGCACGTTCAATCCGAAGAACAAATCGTTCGTACACACGACTCTGGCTCGTCAGCTAGCGTTGTATGTGGTCATGTACAGCCCTCTTCAGATGGCTGCCGATTTCCCAGAAAATTACAATCAGCACCTGGATGCATTCAAATTTATCGAGGACGTTCCCATCGACTGGGACGACACGCATGTTCTCGAAGCCGAGCCAGGCGACTATGTGACGATTGCTCGGAAAGCAAAAGGCAAGAACAACTGGTTTATCGGTAGCGCCTGCGATGAGAATGGCCGCAACTCTGAAATCAGTTTGAGTTTTCTAGACCCCGGCAAAACGTACGCTGCAACAATCTATGCTGATGCGAAAGACGCTCACTACGAGAAGAATCCGCAGGCGTACACCATTAACAAACTCGACGTCACGAATCAGTCCAAAATTACGCAGTACTGTGCGCCGGGCGGTGGATATGCTGTCAGCATAGTCGATAGCGACACGCACAAGTAGGGAGAAGCTAAATAGGTTGTGGTTCCTGGACGATCACCATCGAGTGAAACGCCCGCGTCGAAACATACTCAGGATGACTGCGTTATCCGCTTCACCATTGGCGGCCAAGCGAAACGGTGAAACGCCGATGGATTTTGACGGGTGCGCACTAAGGGGCAACAGGCTTGCAGGTAGAACTCATCTGGCCTGACATCGAGTCCGAAGAAAATGTAACCCCTCCACCAGCTTCCCACCAGATGTATTGCTGGGCCGCATAACGCGCGCCAGAGCCTGAGGTCACACCCGCAAATATCAATGAAGCCTCCCCCACCGGAACGACCACCAGGCTGTTCCCTGCACCGGTGATGTACTCCACCGGGAAGGGCTTTGCGGGCAACCCCATTTTGGCGCCCGCAGCATCGCATTGATATTGAACAGTTTTTCGTGAAAGGGTTGCAGTGCCTACGAGATGGACGGTCAAATCGGTAGCTGACGCTTGGTGGGCAAGAGCGACTCCTAAGGTGAGCACGATGCACTTTGCGATTGCAGCGCGAGCGAAGAGATTCATGTACATCCTTTCTGGTGCGAGGGCCGCTCCCGGCGCGGCTATTTTGCGTGAAGAACCAATCGTTCGTCAATTGCGATTGCTGTACCCGGTGTAGTCTCCATCGATTCTGCCGGTACGCACGTGCTGATGGAGCGTGGAATCCAGCAGGATGACACATCCAACTCGCCCGGGTTGCGGTAGTGAACGATTGCTGGCAATGATCGGCTTATACGGTGTGACTGCCTACACGGTGGCGCGGAGGACGCCCGAGATCGGCATCCGCATGGCGGTAGGAGGCGAGCGTGGCAACATTATCGCGATGGTGATGCGGGGAGCGGTTTTCCAGATTGTGGTGCGGCTATTTGTTGGAATTCCAATTGCCCTCTTGTGCGTGCGGTTTGTAAGAGCACAACTGTATGAAATTACAAGTGCGAGTCCGATCATCGTTTTCGGTGCGATTCTGGCCCTGACTTTGGCTGCGATTGTGGCCGGGGTCATTCCGGCACGACGGGCTGCGTCGATTGAACCGGCCGAGGCACTGCGAACAGAGTGGGTTAAGTGCGGTTGCGGAAGAGTTATGGAACCGCGACGACCGATCACCGATCCCATTTTTGCGATCTACGTGTGCTCGTTGTGATCGTAGGCGGTGTTACCTGGAGACCCTGAAACTCGAAACATTTAAGGACGAGCCAAAGACAATCCGAGGGTTCGTCTTTGGCCCGGTCTGCATTGCTAAAGCGGTTACAGATTTCGAGTTTACGGTTTGGGCAATCTGATCTTGACTACCTCGCCTAGCCCGGCCGGTGGCGGGCCGAAGCCGACATTTGAAACATACAGATTGCCATCGGGACCATACGTCATACCAGTCGGTAAGGTTAAGCCCGTTGCAATCACTGTCCTGCTGTTTTTTCCGTTGATTCGCACCACCCTCCCTGTGCCCGGCGTCGGAAATGGATTGCCGGTGGTGTTCTCAAGAACGTAAAGCCGTCCCTTGTTGTCGAAAGCCAACCCCAACACCGTGGTGAAGCCGATATACGCGGTCGTGAGTGTACCCGAAGGGGTGATCTTCATGATTTTCGACGAGCCGTCCTTGATGGGAAATGTATCGAGGTTGCTGATGAAGAAGTTTGTTCCATCGTAAGCGATGGCCGTCGGCACGATGTGGCCTTGGATCAAGGAAATGTCACTGACTCTGCGGATAAGCCCGCTCGCCGTAATGGAATCGAGTTCGCCGTGGTTCGGCTCAACAGCGTAAAGAACCCCGTTCGCGTTAACCATGCCGTACCAGGTACCGTCGGGTTCAAAATCGTCGGGCTCTGGATTCGCCGTCGGATGTTTTTTTTGAAAGGTGCTGAGATCCGCGATCTGGGTCCAGCTCCCGTCGGGATTGACTCGAATAATACCGTTGTTGGTCCCCGCCAGTCCGTGCGAACAGCCCGCGCCCGAGATCAAAGCGTAGAGGGTACCGTCGATGAAAGCCACATCGCCGACGCCGCTAACTAGATTGCCGAATGCGGGGCTGGTCTGGCTAGAAGGCAGATGGTCTGCGACGGTTGTGACCACACCATGGGCATCAACCTTGGAAATTCGTGCCGTGAAATCCCCTGTATACGGGCCGGGACCGGCGGGTGGTCCCGCTGCCTGCTGGCAGACTCCGACAGTTGAAAGGGAGCCTCCGGCACCTCCTTCGGCAACGTAAAGGTTCCCATCGGGCCCAAATTTGAGCCCGCGTGGGTTGTTGAAACCAGTTGCAAAAACCGAGACATTTGATGAAGTCTGCGCGTCCGCGTGGAAAATACTCAGCACTACAATTCCGAGAGCTAACAACCTCAGTGGCTTCATTTCAAATCTCCTTTTCTCAGTCATATTCGGGGCGTTTCCATATTTTTCAGCAACCGTTAGCGCCGGTTGCAGCGCTTCTGAAAAAAATGGCGAGCTTAGGAAGACTGCAGCATGGCCTGAATGCGGTTCATCAGCGGCGGGGGCCGCCTTACTGGGCCGGTCAGTGGTGAGAGTCAGGCGCTTAGACAATCCGGCAGCCACTCCCAATTGACGGTGCGGACTATAGCCCGACCCCATCCACCTGTCAAGAAAGGCACGGGAGGGTATCGGCGCGAAACAGGCGCCAGACCTCGAGTTTGAAAGCGTTTGGCCCCTGCGCTCCCGACTGGTTCGCCAAAAACGGATAGCGGACGTTACCGAGTGGTTCAGCATCAGCGGGAGATGGGCGATGCGGTATTTGCGCTGGTAAGCACTCAAAAGCAATCAATTCCTGAAGAGATCTCTGCTCGCATTCCTTGCTCTCTAGTCGACCCGATCTTCGGTATATCCTTCATCATTGCATCTGTTGGGACCAGCAAAGTCCAATCTCTTTTTCAGAGTACGTCGACAACATTGATCCGGTGATGGAAGTGATCAAGCGACGTTAAGGTCGCGTTGGCGGCTCGCGATATTAGATTCTGGCGGCGGTCAGCATCGCGCTGCCTGTAAGAAATCAAATCGCGAGTCCTCGGACCAGAACTACTCCTTCGTTGCATTTCCAATCGGACTAACAACGCTCACGAATTTTTAAGATCCTCGGCTGATGTGGGTGCTCAATCCTGGTGATGGCCTTCTTCAGATCATGCTGATTTCATACCCACTGATCACTGCAACTCAGGAACTGAGCGAGGAAAGAATCGCGGTTGCACTTGTTCTCTTGTAACGATTCAGAACACAAGTTTATCCGTGATCTCTCGGGGTATGGGACCTTCAGCTGAAATCTTCGTTCCGCCTGCATAGATGCGGCGTAACTTCGGCAAGTGGATAAGCGACGATAAGGCAGCCTGTGTAACGGGAGTGTCAAAGATGCTCACGGACTCCAGTTGTTCCAGGGGCCCGAGTGCTTGGACGGTCGTGTCGGTGATTTTGGTGTGCATCAAACGCAACGAGCGCAAGCGTTTCATCTTCGCGATCATGTCGGCAGATCGGTCAGTAATCGCAGTGCTCGACAAATCGGCCATGACGATTCGCTCGCTGAGCGGGAGAAGTGCGGCAAGTTGCTCGTCGCCAAACTTCAAGCCCATCCATGATGCATTCACCACGACATCCGCTGACGAACGGGATTGATAATCCACAACATTTGGTAAGCGCTGTTGAAGCTGTTCGAGGACTGGTACGACATCGGCTCTTTGTTTCGCAACCGCCGCTGGGTCAACTTCTTCAAACGTTACTTCTGCAACTATCGCGCGATTAGACGAAAGCGAAGGAGCGTCTTTGATCGCGTCGGCTGCCAAGGTTCCCGAGGCGCCGGAGGAAATCCAAAGCTCAATCAACTTTACGTCGCTAGCCAAGAGCGGGCGCTTATTATCCGCGGGCATGAAATCGTCGCTCGTGGGAGGAAGCGTGATGCGGTGAAAGAGTTCACTGTTTTTCGGCTCGCCAGCCTTAATCACCGCGCCGTGCTTGCTGCCGCGCATGAGAGCGTCGTAGCTATCGAGCCGCAGGTTTGCTTTGTGTCTATTCCGTCCGTGGCACGTGACGCAGTGCCCCACCAGAGCAGGCTGGATACGAGCACCGTAAAAAGTTCCAGGGCCACCGTTCGGCGAGTTCTTTGCATCATCGGCTAAAAGCGTAAGTCCCAGCAACCGGGTCAGCGGCTCTGGCGTAAGTTCGGTGAGATGATTTTCTCCCTGCGACAGCTGCCCACCTCTATACCCTGCAAATGACACTAGAGCAACGGTCGCGATGAGCGCGATAACATACCCGCGTTTCAATCCGCTGCTGTTCCCATTCGCGCGCAAGACCCAGCACAGCCATGCGCCCACTCCGACAAACACTCCCGCCCACATATGCTGCGTCACCAGTGGACCCGAATAACCTCCGCTTCGGGCGAGCGTCCATCCGAGAGCAGCCGCAATAATCGCGCCGCACGTTGCTATGCCGAGCAGGAAGTCAATAGAAAGAAGCAAGTAGGAAAAGCGTTGTCGGCGCCCTACCAACTCCAATAGTGGAACCAAGACAAGAAGCGCGATCGGCAAGTGCACCGAAAGAGGATGAAAGCGGCCGACAAACTGCATGAGGGCCGCGCGATCACTTCCGTCCGGAGGCGCAAGCAATACAAGGCCCAGAAGCACAAAGATCGGGACAAGGATGAGAATCCCAACGGTGAGCCTGGCGGAAAGATTCCAAACCCGCGGGATCATGGATTCGTAAAACTCCCGTGGGCAAGGTTCCGAGGAAAACCGATCATGCGAGTATCTCGCCGACAACTCGAGCGGGTTTTACACCGGTGAGCTTTTGATCTAGGCCTTGAAACGGATAGTTCAGTCTGCGGTGATCGAACCCCAGGAGATAGAGCATTGTTGCGTGCAAGTCCCGCACTTCAACTGGGTCCTGAACAATCTCGTAGCCCATGTCGTCCGTTTGGCCAAAAGTCATTCCGGGTTTGACGCCACCACCAGCCATCCAGATCGTGAAGGCGCTCGGATGGTGATCGCGCCCGACGAATTTCAAAACCTGACCACTGCGATTTTCGCGCATTGACGTACGGCCAAATTCTCCTCCCCACACAACCAGCGTATCTTCCAACATGCCGCGATCTTTCAAGTCCGATAATAGGGCAGCAATCGGTTGGTCCGTTTCTTGGCACCGCTTAATGAATCCGTCATTCAGAGCATCCGCTGCGCTTGAACCGTGACTATCCCATCCCCAATGGTAAAGCTGAATAAATCGTACGCCACGCTCCGCGAGACGCCGCGCCACTAAACAATTGTTCGCAAAACTGGATTCCCCAATCTTCGATCCGTATTTTGTTCGTACCGCTTCAGGCTCCTTGTGAATGTCCATCGCATCAGTGGCATCCATTTGCATGCGGAAGGACATTTCGTATTGCGCAATACGCGTCACTGTTTCAGGATTTCCGAAAACAGCATGATTTTGCTGATTGAGCTTGTCGATGGCATCCAACACGTTTCGGCGCTCGGTTACGGTCACACCCGGCGGGCTGTCGAGATAGAGCACTGGTTCGCCATGTGAACGGCATTGCACTCCCTGGTACACGCCCGGCAAAAAGCCCGTTCCCCAAAGTTGCTTACCGCCATCCGGAGTGTTTCCCCCTGAGATCAGCACAATGAAACCTGGCAAATTCTGGTTCTCGGTGCCAAGTCCATAAACCACCCACGAGCCAAGCGACGCATAGCCAAGGCGTGGATTCCCGGTCTGCACCAGTAACTGCGCGGGCGCGTGATTGAACTGATCTGTGCGCATGGACTTGATGAAACACAGTTCATCCATGTGTTTCTCGAGATTCGGGAGGCGATCGGAGATCCACTGACCGCTTTGTCCAACCTGATGAAACGGGAATTGAGTACCCAATAACTTCGGTACACCCGTGATGAAAGCAAACCTCTTTCCTGCCAACAACGAAGCTGGGCAATCTTGACCGTCGAACCTTGTCAGCTCCGGCTTATATTCGAAAAGCTCCAATTGACTGGGTGCACCCGCCATGTGCAGATAGATGACTCGCTTCGCTCGAGCAGCAAATTGTGGAGGCAAGGCGGCCAGCGGAGTTCTGGGATCGCGCGTTACATCAATTCGGGGCAAACCCTCTGTGGTCGGTTCCACTGCTTTAGCTAGCGCCGAATAGGACGACGCCATGGTCCCCAGGAACATGGTGCCCAACCCACCCGTGAGTGAACGGAGGAAATGACGGCGCGTTTGCGCTTGCAAGAGCGCCAATTTCCTCTCAGGGTGCTGTTCGCTGGAGAGCTCAATATCGCTTTGTCGAAAGTTCGTTGCCAAATCGACCATAAATTACCTGTTCAAAGCAGCGTCAAGATTGAGCAGAACGCTGCCTACAGCTTTAAGACCATCGAGCTCTCTATTGGAAATGCCCATTTGACTCTCCGCGCTGGAGTTGCCCTTCATACTTACTTCCTTTAGTGCGGCGGCCCTATTAGGAGTTGCAACCGACTTCGTGAACAGACTCCGCAGTATTTCCAACTCCTCAGGGGTCGGATCACGCGACAAGACCAGACGCGCTTCGTAGGCTATTCGCGCATCACGAAGCGACTCTGCAGTCGAGCGTTGGCTGTTGTTCGAGGCACTTTCTTTCAGCACCCGCCGCGCCAGCGCATTCGCCGCCTCCTCATAGACTGGATCGTTCAAGGTCACCAGCGCTTGCAAGGGAGTGTTCGTTGGAATTCGTCTTGGCAGGCTGGTAGCTCGATCGGACGCGTCGAAAATGAGAGAACTTGGATACCCGCTCGTCCGCTTCACAAACGTGTAGATGGCTCGACGGTAGCGATCAGGGCCAGTGGCGTCGATCCACTTGTCGCTGTTGTAAACAGAATTCCAGACACCAGGAGGTTGCGGCGGCATGACGGGCGGACCTCCCATCTTGGGATTCAACAACCCACTTGCGACGAGTGCCTGGTCACGGATCATTTCGGCCGTGAGCCTTTGTTGCGGCCCACGAGCCAGCAGGCGATTTCGAGGATCTCTCTCCTGGAGCGCGGGAGGCGTTACTGCCGTTTGGCGATAGGTGGCGCTGGTCACGATTTCGCGTAGCAGGGCTTTCATGTCCCAATGGAGATCATTCTGGAAGTGAAGTGCGAGCCAATCCAGAAGCTCAGGATGGCTCGGACCCTCGCCGGCACTGCCGAAGTTTTCCAGCGTCTCGACGATTCCAGCGCCGAACAGTTGTTCCCAATAACGGTTCACAACGACTCGCCCAGTAAGTGGTTGTCCCGGCGAAAAGAACCATTGCGCCAAAGCGAGCCGGTTGCGCGGCACGTTGGGCGGAAATTTGGGAAAGATTGATGGGACATCAGGCGACAAGTCCGGGCCTATCTTGTTCAGGAAGTTCCCGCGCTCAAACTCGAGAGTAGTTCGCCTTTCATACGGTTCCTCCTCCGTCATAACCGGGACATATACGGCAGGAATCTTCGAAAGGTTTTTGCTTAGATCCGTAAGGCGATTGATGGCCGTCACTCGAGTCTGATCCTGGGCGAGAGAGGTCCATCCCGGTTCTCCGCTCAAGGCGAGTCGCACGCGCTGAATTGGAGCAGGCTTGTAATCAATCTCCCTTGTTTGTTTTAGAGAAACTTCGATGCGCGTTTTTCGTGTACCTCGCAGAGGTTCTGCGAGGATCCCAACGATCCAACGCGTGCGAAAAAGTTTTGGATTGGAAGAGAATCCATCGGCAACTTCTTTGTTGTTCTTGGGGTTCTTCTTCGCCTCTACCAGCGAAGATATAGCGGCTTCCAAATTTTCCTCCGAGTCTTGAAGAAAACAACGGAACGCAATCCTCTCCCTCTGACCGTCGGGTTTCAGAAGCGTAGCTTGTACTCGATCCACAACGAAGCCATCTTCTGGCGTATGACGCGCCTTTTCCGCATTGATTGGTGCTATCTCCACGCGAATCGCGGTAATGATGGGAAGATTGGTCGTGGCAAGGAGCTCATAATAAGACTGCGGTGGAGTGTTCGGATTTGCGAACACCTCTCCGTCGCGGATTTGAAACGTCTTCGCCGGCCCACCTCTCGCTCTGGCAACCGCAAGCCTTTTTCTCACCCCTTTAATTCTTTCGACCTGGTCTGCGATCGCAGCTGCCTTTTGCGCGGGCGTGTCTTTCCCCTTTCGCAATTCATCCAGATACTTCTCATCTTCCGGAAGGCGTTGTTCGAGTGCCGGAGTTTCATTAGCCCCCGCGGCTTCGATCGGCAGTTGCTTCCATTCCGATTTGTTCACCAGCTCGCGATCGGAAGTGACCACGGAATGGAGCAGGCGCATAATCTCCTGCTGCATTTGGGACGCTTCCGCGTACCGCGATTTGTCTTTCGGATAACGTAAGTTAGGAAAATCATCATCTCGGTCTGCGTCGTTCGACGTATTAAGGAACGCAAGAGACTTGTAGTAATCCGCATGACGGATCGGGTCATAAGGGTGCGAATGGCATTGCACGCAATTCATGGTGACGCCGTTCAGCACGGACCAGGTGGTGGCCACACGATCCATCACCGCAACCAGTCGGAACTCCTCATCATCGGTTCCACCCTCCTGGTTGTTGGGAGTCTGGCGATGAAATGAAGTGGCGATGCGATCTTCGAACGTTGCGTTTGGCAAGAGATCTCCAGCCAATTGCGTAGTCACAAACTGGTCGTAAGGCAAATTTCGGTTGTAAGCATCTACGACCCAGTCGCGGTAAGCCCATACACCCATTCGGCGGTTATCGGCTTCGTAACCCATGGAATCGGCGTATCGTGCAAGATCAAGCCACATCGAGGCCCAACGTTCGCCATAGGCCGAAGAGGACAGCAACCGATCAACCTGTTTCTCATAAGCGTTTGGGGAAGCATCGGTCAAGAATGTCGCTAGTTCCTCTGCGGTGGGTGGAAGCCCGGTCAGATCGAATGACACGCGGCGCAACAGCGCTGCTTTATCCGCCTCAGCGGAAGGCAGAAGAGATTCTCGCTCCAAACGAGCGAGCACAAATTGATCCAACGGTTGGCGGACCCACTTTGCGTGCTTCACCGGCGGTAACGATTGCGGCTGCGGCGGCACGAATGCCCAATAATCGGACCACTTTGCGCCCTCCTTTATCCATTGACGAAGCAATGAAACCTGCTCTGGCGGAAGCGGTGGCGCATGATAGGGCATGCGCGTTTCCGGATCTTTTGACGTGACGCGAGCAATTAATTCTGAAGCGTCCGGGTTGCCAGGTACGATCGTTCGACGCCCGGATTTCCCAACTCCGAGCGCTTCCTCGCGAAAGATAAACGAGACGTTGTTTTTTTGTCGAACTCCGCCATGGCAGGAGACGCAATTCTGATTCAGGATCGGCCGGATGTCGCGACTAAAGTCCACCAGCCCAGCCGATTGTCGAGAAAACAGCGGATGCTTCCAGCTGATCCACGCGATTCCAGCCGCTACAACCAGAACAACTGCAACCGCACGTGCGATTTTGAAGTCACGGAGACGTGCTACAAGCCTGTGGACTCGCGAGGAGGCCGAAGACGATCTTTTTACGCTTTCTGAACTTTCGCCCGCAAGATCGGGTTCTTCATCAGGAGCTCGGTAAGGCATGTCGAGGATCCCATTCTTAAACTTCCCTTTCGTGCCACCGTAGTCTACCCCAGCCAGATGGATTCTGCGGGAGCTATTGCCCGGATTGCCATCACACTCCCGAGAAAGCGTTACTTACCCCGCGCCATCGAATACAGCACGGGCATCACAATCAAGGTGACCAGCATCGACACAGTCAGGCCGCCGATGACGGCAATCGCCAAAGGCTTTTGCAACTCAGCTCCAGACCCCAGCCCCAAGGCGAGGGGCAGCAGGCCGAACAGGGTACACAAAGTTGTCATCAGGATGGGACGAAGACGAATTCTTCCCGCCTGCACCAGCGCTTCGGTCACACTTAGTTCACCTTTCATCCGATCGTAATACTCGAAAAGGATGATGCCGTTCTTTACCACCAGCCCGACCATCAGAATGATTCCCATAAATGATGACACGTTTAGCGGTGTTCCCGTAACGAGCAGGAGCAAAAAGACACCTGTCATCGACAGGGGGGCAGCCGACAAAATGATGAGCGCTGGCAGGAAAGCTCGAAATTGAATTACCACTACTGCGAATACGGCCGCCAAGGCTAGCGCGAGAACGAACAGCAACTGGCGAAATGACGCCTGCTGGCTTTCATACTGACCACCAATTTCATAAATGTATCCAACCGGCATCTTGGTTGAATCCAGC
>Ga0207683_10002746_pt1 | contig 15368 bp, 11 predicted proteins | sample KBSM73metaG_FD_184333 | JGI IMG/M metagenome (GOLD analysis project Ga0207683, IMG submission 184333) | Miscanthus rhizosphere microbial communities from Kellogg Biological Station, Michigan, USA - KBS M7-3 metaG (SPAdes) (version 2) | ecosystem: Host-associated > Plants > Roots > Rhizosphere >... | reverse complement strand
GATACACGGACACGCGCCTCGCGGCCGGCTCGAAGGAGCCACCAAGGGCAAGGTGCCGGTTTACAACGTCTCGATGCCGCTCCTCGCGCGGTCGTTCCCGGACAGCCCGGCGTTTCGCGTCTTCGAGGTCACGGTTGCGGGCGCGTCGGCCGACGCGCCAGCCCTTGCAGGGGTGCCCCCCACGCTCGCGGCTCGCGGGCGCCGATCCACGGATGCCATCGCCTCCTGAGGATTCATGGAAACTTCCACTGCACGAGCCATCCACGACCCGGCTGCGGACTTCTACATGGACGCCCTGAAGAAGCTGCTGGACACCGGTATTCCTTTCCTGGTTGGCGGCGCGTTCGCCTTCTCGCACTACGCGCACGTGCCACGCGAGACGAAGGACATCGACATCTTCGTCAAGCCCGAGGACCTGGCGCGCGTGCTGGACACTTTCGAGAAGCTTGGCTACGAGACCTGCACGCCGTTCCCGCACTGGCTCGGAAAGATCCACCGCGGCGAGCACTTCATGGACGTGATCTTCGGCTCGGGCAACGGCGTCGCCCGTGTCGACGATCTGTGGTTCGATCACGCGCCGAGAGTGAACGTGCTGGGGCACATCGTGCGCCTGTCGCCGGTCGAGGAAATGATCTGGTCGAAGGCGTTCATCCTCGAGCGCGAGCGATATGACGGCGCCGACGTGGCGCACCTGCTGCGCGAAACCGGCCCCTCGCTCGACTGGCCGCGCCTGCTGATGCGGTTCGGCGATCACTGGCGGGTGCTCCTCAGCCACGTGATCCTGTTCGGGTTCATCTACCCCGACAAGCGGCAGAACGTGCCGGCGTGGGTCATGGAGGAGCTGATTCGACGCCTGACGGTCAGCCGGCCGAACCTGCTCAACGATGTTTGCTATGGAACCCTGCTGTCACGCGAGCAGTACCTGCACGACCTCGATCGGCTGAAGTACCACGATGGCCGCCTGGAACCGCTCGGAACGATGACCGAAGAGCAGATCCGGGTCTGGACGGAGGCCATCACGGCGCCCAAGCAGTAGTCGCCACCTTGCTACTGTTGGCGTTCGAGAACCCACGCCACTGTACCGACGAGCTTTTCCCACAACGGTCTGTGTTGCCACTGGTCGAGGGTGACCTCCGCGGAGAGGGCGATGTCAGCATCGTTGTCCGCGGCCAGGCGCGCCGCAACCTTCTCGTCCCGGGTCGCCAGGTTCACCTCGTCGTTGTGCTCGAAGGAGCGGTTGTCGAGGTTTGTGGTGCCAATCGCCGACCACAGCTCGTCGACGATGAGCATCTTCACGTGGATCATGCCCGGCGAGTACTCGTAGATGCGAATGCCCGCCTCGAGCAGCTTGCCGAACATGCGCCGGCTCGCGAGACGAACCCACCGTTGATCAGTAGCCGAGCCGGGAACGACGACGGAGATGTCGACGCCGCGCCTGGCGGTCCGGATCAGCGCGTCGCGGAAGGCCTTGTCCGGCAGGAAGTAGGGCGTGCTGATCCGGCACCTGGCGTTCGAGCCCTCGACGAGCGTTTGAAACAGGACGCGCGAGGCAGTGGACCGATCCGAAGGTGAGCTCTTGAGGGCGAATGCGCCGACACCGTCGGCCTTCTCGTGAACCTTGTAGGTTTCCGGACCGGTCATGATCTCGCCGCAGCATTCGAGCCAGTTCTCGGCTGCGATCCCCTGGATCTGCGATACCACCGGTCCCTCGACGCGCGCCATCATGTCGCGCCACATCGGCTTGCCGTGCGTGGGCTGCGCCCACCAGTCGGCCACGCCGGCGCCGCCGATGAACGCCACCCGGCCGTCGACGACGAGAAGCTCGCGGTGGGTGCGGTTGTTCAGGCGGCTCAGTCGATACCACGCGAGCCTCTGGTACGGCTCGACCCGGCACCCCGCCTTGCGGAGGGGACCGGCCGACTTGCGGAACGCGCCGAAACTGCCGACGGCGTCCATCACGAAGGTGACGCGCACACCGGCGCGCGCCCGCTCGGCCAGCGCATCGATGAACACGTCGCCGATCGTGCCCTTCTTGAAGATGTAGCACTCCAGGTTGATCGTTTCGCGCGCCCCGCGAATGGCATCGAGCATGGCCGGGTAGAAACGGTCCCCGTTGGTGAACACCTCGACCCGGTTGCCGCTGGTCAGGGTGACGAGACAGGCCGACTCGAGCACGCGGACGAAGTGATCGCTCGTTGCGTCCAGGTCGCGTTCGATGTGATACGGAATGTGCGGCGTGAACAGCGTGGCGAGAATGAGCCAGGCGATGAAGGCGCCACCAATCAGGGTGAGGTAGAACATCGGCTAATCGTCAATCGCTAATCGTCAATTGCTATGTGCTGATTGCTAATCGCTAATTGGAAATGCCTATCGCCCATCGCCCATCGCCCATCGCCAACGCTAGGCGCCCATCGCCCCGTGTTGCCTATCGCCCATCGCCCCCAGTCAGTCCCTGGCCTGTCAGCAGCGCGATGGGGAAGTCGGCGAACAGGTCTCCGACCTCGATGCGGGTGCCGTTGCCGGGGTTTGGGGTTGGCGTCAGCTCCTGCCCGGTGAACGCGTTCGCCAGCGGCGATGCTGCGAGCGCACATGGCAGCACGACCGCGGTATCGCTCCAGCACTCGCGTCCCAGTGGTGGCGATGGACACCGGCCCGGCAGCGAGACGATCAGCCGCGGCACGCAGGTCACCGCGATCCCGGACGGCCCCGTTCTCGCGAAGGCAAACACCTGTTCGGCATGTGCCCCGGTCGTGCGCAGCGGCACGTACTCGCCGCTGCGAAACGTGTCGGCCAGCGCCTGGCGGACAGCGAGCGCGCGCGCGATCGTGAACAGCTTGATGCGGCCGTCCCGCCTCGATTCCACGAGCGTTCGGGCATGCGAAGGCGATGGCGGCGCTGCCGTCTCCTGGTGAAGCAGCGAGGCACGCATCACGTAGTCGACCGGCCGGCGGTTGTCCGGATCGACGAAGGTGAGATCCCACAGCTCGGTACCCTGGTAGAAGTCTGGCACGCCGGGCGCCGTGCACTTGATCAGGAGCTGCGCCAGGCTGTTGACCATGCCGATTTCGGCCACGCGGCGCTGGAAGGGCCGGAAGCGCTCGAGAAACGGGCGTCGAGGCGAGAGCAGCGCGTCCACGAATGAGAGGACCGCGCGTTCGTAGTCCTCGTCCGGCGTGAGCCAGCTCGTATGAACCTTCGCCTCGCGCAGTGCCTTCGTCAGGTACTTCTTCAGGCGCTCTCCAAATTCAGCTTCGGCACCCGTCTCGAACGGCCATGTCCCGACGAGGACCTGGTAGATGAAATATTCCTCGTTCGGATCCGGCGCGACAAGGCCGTTCACCTCGGTCTTGAACCGGCGGTTCAGGGACCGCCAGCGCGAGGCGGCAGCCTTCCATTCGCCGGGCAGTTCCGAGAGGGCATTGATCCGTGCGCGCACGTCTTCTCCCCGTTTCGTGTCGTGCGTGCCCGTAGTTGAGAGCGCCGATGGCCACTGCTTCTGCCGGTCGGTCATCCATTGGTGCAGGCGCTCGGAAGCGATCCCGAACACCGTCGGGTCGGAGCCGACTTCGTTCAGCGACAGCAGGCGGTTGTCGATGTAGAGCGCCGTGTCTTCAATGCCCTTGGCGGCAACCGGGCTCGTGATCTGCTGGAACTTGCCGATGAACCGCTCCCGCTCGGCGTTCTCCCCCGGCGTACCCGTTCCGCTCTCGTGCAGCAGGATTCGCTCGACGAAGTCGAAGACGAGGTCGCTCAGCCGCGTCGACCGCCGGCGGGCCGATCGAACGGCGCGCGCGACGTAGTTGCGGTCGTGCTCGGTCAGCGGACCGGCGTCAGTGACATAGGTCCGATACACGGGGAAACAGGCGATCACTTCCTTGATCGTCGAGATGAGGCTGTAGAGCGTGAAGTCGCGGAAGTGGCGACTGCGCTCGGAAAACCGATTGAGCTGGTACCCGAGCGAGTTGATGTCGCCCGACATCGTTTCGTGCATCACCTGTTTCTTGCACGCGTAGGCAAGATCCTCGAACGACGGCCGCTCTCCGCGCCGGCCGAGGAAACGCTCGTAGATGCGATCGAGCGCGCGCTCGTTGCGGCTGTCGACGAAGAGCCCGTTCACCGCTGCCGCGAATTCGTAACCGGTCGTTCCGTGGACCGGCCAGTCGCGCGGGAGCCGCTCGTCGGCGCCGAGGATCTTCTCGACAACGATATACATCGGCGCGTCCGGCTGATCGGTCAGGCCCATTGCAGCCGACGCACGCGACTGCAGGCGGCGCAGGTATTCACCGGGGGCAAACAGGCCGTCGACGTGGTCGACGCGCAGACCCGTCGCAGCGCCCTTTCCAATCAGTTCGAACACGAACCGATGGACCTCGGCGAACACGTCGGGATCTTCCATGCGCACCGCGGCCAGCTGGTTCACGTCGAAGAAGCGCCGGTAGTTGATCTCCTCGGACGCGGTCCGCCAGTGCGCAAGCCGGTACGACTGCTGTCCGAGCAGCGCGTCGAGCGCATCGAAACTGCGGGGCTGGCCCTGCACGCCGTTGAACCAGGTCAGCGTCGCCTGGATCTTTTCGCGCAGTGACGGATAGCACTCGACGAGGGCCCCCAGGCGCCGCTTCAGGATTTCCTTCTCGCGGGTGCGCGTCGCGATCGACTCGGCATCGCTCGCGCTGCGCGACGGCAGGTGATTGGCTGCGGTGATGATGCTGCGCAACTCGTCGGCGTCGATCGGATCGATGCGGTCGCCTTCCGCCGCCACCCACGCGTCCAGCGCGGGCGTAAGAATCTTTCCGAACGTGTCAGGCGCGATGGGAAACCAGTCGTCGAAGTAGCAGACGATGAACGCGCCGTGGCGGTAAGCGAGCTGCAGTTCCTTCCGGTCGAGCACGGCTCCATAGAAGTCGCCGAGTGTCGGAATGAGGACCTTGTCGGCAAGCTCGTCCTTCAGCGGCCGCCACGTGATGTCGAAGACCTGCGCGTAGCGCGACGAGGGGCCGTTCTCCAGCACGTCCATCCACCACGGATTGGCGGAACGGGCAATGCCCATGTGGTTCGGCACCAGGTCGAGCACGTGCCCCATGCCGCGTGCCTTGAGCGCCGAAATCCACGCCCAGAAGTCCTCGTCCGTTCCGATTTCCGGATTCAGCTGTGTCGGGTCGGCAACGTCGTACCCATGCGAACTGCCTGGAACGGCGCGCAGGTACGACGAGGCGTACGCGTCGCTGATGCCGAGCCTGGCGAGGTAGTCGACTACCGGCAGGGCATCGGAGAAGTTGAAATCGCCGTTGAATTGCAGTCGATAGGTCGCGGCGGGGACCCGACACCGGTCCCGCGTAGTCGTTGTCACTCGCGCGAAAAGCTGCAAGCGCGACGCCATAAATGATGAGCACAGCTTATAGATCTCGGCCGTAAGCGGGACCGGAACTTGCTGATGTATACGGCTGTGACGCGAACCATCCCGGCCATGACCGCGGCTGTGGCAATTCTGACGGTGCTGAGTGGCTGCGCCGTCCCCACCGTGAAACCAACCGGCAGCCAACCGCCGTCCCGGGCCGAGTCGGCCGAGTTCTGGGTCGACCCCGGCCCGGACCCGCGCAACCTCCAGGCGGGTGTCGGCGGCCGGCACGAACGCCCCGGGATGGATCAGCCCTACGACGTCATCTCCACGGACACGCGCGGCTTCAGCATCACCTACCGGGTCAAGGACCGCCGCGGTTCCGAGTGGAACGTGAAGATCGGACCGGAAGCCCAGACCGAGGTGGTTGCTTCGCGGATTCTCTGGGCGATCGGCTACCACCAGGTGCCGTCGTACTTCGTGGAGCGGTGGATTGCCGTCGAACACGCGCGCGGTCAACTGCGCGGCGGCGCCCGGTTCAGGCCGCGTGACATGCCGCTGCATTCGGAAGGCACCTGGTCGTGGCAGAGCAATCCCTTCGTGGGAACGCGCGAGTACAACGGCCTGCTCTCGACGCTGATGCTGATCAACGGCACCGATCTGAAGAACGACAACAACGAGATCTACCAGGTTGAAGGGGAAGCGAACGAGCAGGCGAAGCGCTGGTATGTCGTCAAGGACCTGGGTGCCTCGCTCGGCCAGACCGGCAAGGTGGATCCGCGGCGCGGCTATCTCGAAGGTTTCGAGCGCGAGCCGTTCCTCCTCGCTCCGGAGAATGGCTTCGCGCGCTTCGCGTACCGCGGCCTTCACAGGGAGTTACTGCAGAACATCCCGATCGATCACCTGAAGTGGGCGTGCAACCGCGTGCTCGCGATCACCGATCGCCAGTGGCGCGACGCGTTCGCTGCAGGCAACTACGACGAACAGTCGACCACCCGCTACGTCGCGCGCATCCGGGCCAAGGCCCAGGAGGGGCTCGCACTTCCATGACCCGGCTTCGCGCGATCGCTTTCGCCGTCCTGCTGGGCATCGTGTCGATTGCCACGGCGGCGGCCAGCAGCCAACCCGAAGCGTCCCTCACGGAACCAGAGGCCAGCACCGCGGGGCAGGCCGGACGCCGCGAGGCGCCACCGCCAGATCGCCGGGCGCAGCTCGAACAACTGCGCTATGCCGCGGAGCGCCTGCCGATCGCGGCGGGGCTCGCGGTGCTGCTCGCGCTCCGGCCGCGGCGTCGCGGGACCCCGCCACGCCAGGCGCAGGTGGTCCAGACCCAGATCATCCTCGCCGTGGTCGGGGCGGTCGTCATGCTCGTGGTCGGCACGAGCCTCGCCCGCGCGTTCGGCATCGTCGGGGCGGCTGGTCTCGTCCGATACCGCGCCAAGATCGAAGACCCCAAGGACGCGGGCGTCATGCTGTCAACGCTCGCGATCGGACTCGCGTCCGGCGTCGGGCTCTGGATGCTCGCCATCTTCTCGACGGCCTTCGTGATGGGGGTGCTCTGGATCGTGGAGTCGTTCGAACCGAAGGCGCATCTGCTGTTCACGCTGAGCGTCAAGGCCAAGGATCCGAGTGCGCTCCGCCCGAAGCTCGAGTCGCTGCTCGGACAATCCCGGCTCCAGTTCGAGCTGCGCTCGTCGACGGAAGAGAACCTCACTTACGAGGTGCGCATGCCGCTCGACAGGAAGGTGGACCGCCTGTCGAACGGCATCCTCAAGCTCGCGCCCGAGAACGTCACCGGGGTGGAGTGGGAGGAAAAGAAGGAGAAGAAGAAGTGATCACCTGTAGTTCCCGAACTGCAGTGCTACACCGAAGTCGTGCTCCCGAAGGGCTTTCATGGCGTCCTGCAGGTCGTCTTTCGAGCCGGAGGTGACGCGCACCTGATCGCCCTGGATTGATGCCTGCACTTTCTTCAGCTTCTTATCCTTCAGGTACTTCACGATCTCTTTCGCCGCCTCGATCGGGATGCCCTCCTGGATCTTGATGACCCGCTTGACCGTCCCGCCGGCGGCCGGTTCGGACTTGCCGACCTCGAAATTCTTCACCGCGACGTTTCGACGGACCAGGCGTGTCTGGACCATCTCCCAGAGTGCGTTCATCTTCATCTCGTCGTCGGTGGTGAGGGTGAGGGTCTTCTCGGTGGTGTTCAGCTCGATGTCGGCCTTCGCGCCCTTGAAGTCGTAGCGCTGGCCGGCCTCCTTGCGCGCCTGGTTGAGCGCGTTGTCCACTTCCTGGAAGTCGATGGGCGAAGTGATGTCGAACGAAGACTGTGCGGCCATAGGAGAAACATTCTACGGATTGCTAATCGCTAATTGCTAATCGCTAATTGGAAATGCCTCGCCAGTTCCTGATCCCTGGTCCCCGATCCCTGATCCCTGATCAGGAGGCGCGCTTGGTCCATGCGCCGTGATCTTGCGCATGTGCCGGTGGCGGGCTTCCTCGACAGAGTGCGAGTGGCCGACATCGACTTCCTCTCGCGCCAGCTTTGCCAGCTCGCGGTAGTGCCGCCGCAGGACCATCAGCTCCCGCTCGGTCAGGTCCTCTACCTCGATGAGGCGGTTGCTGGCGCCTTCCAGCGCGGCGACGAGCTCGTTCAGTTTCAGGTGAATCGCCAGCGCATCCTTGTTTTGCGCGCGCTGGATCAGGAACACCATCAGGAACGTCACGACGGTGGTGCCGGTGTTGATGACCAGCTGCCACGTGTCAGAGTAACGGAACAGGGGACCGACCAGCGCCCACACCACGACCACGCCGATCGCGGACGCGAAGGCGGCCGTGCTGCCTGTCCACCGGGTGATTGTCTCCGACAGCGCTTCGAACCTGTCTCCGAGGTGCCGACGCTTCTTCCGCATTCTGCTGCCTCCACAAGTTGTGGCGAGCGTGGGTCTTGCTTGACGGGGCTCGACGACCGTCAGCATAGAATGAGTCCGTGAGCGAGGATCGCCCGCGCATCGGGATTTCCAGCTGCCTCCTGGGACAGCCCGTCCGCTTCGATGCCGGTCATAAGCGAGATCCGTTCCTCGTCGAGACATTCGGCCCGCACGTGGAGTGGGTGCCGGTCTGTCCCGAGGTGGAGGCCGGCTTCGGGACGCCACGCGAGACGATGCGGCTGGTGCTGACTGAGCCGCAGCGTCGCGAACCGAGACAACGATTCGATCCGCGCGGTATCGCGCTCGTCCTGAACGAGCAGGGGACCGACGTCACCGAGCGACTGGTGTCCTACTCGCGCAGAAAAGCCGAGAAACTGGCGCATGAGCGGCTGAGCGGTTACGTGCTCAAGAAGGACTCGCCCAGTTGCGGCATGGAGCGCGTGAAAGTCTATCCGCCGGAGGGACGAGCGGTGAGAGCAGGGCGCGGCCTCTTCGCGGAAGCGCTGATGGCGCGCCTGCCGAACCTGCCGGTGGAGGAAGAGGGACGGCTCGGGGATCCGAGGCTGCGCGAGAACTTCATCGAACGCGTGTTCGCTTACCGGCGGTTGTGTTCGCGGTTCGAGGGGCGCTGGACTGCCGGTGAAGTCGTCGCGTTCCACACCGCCCACAAGCTGACGTTGATGGCTCACTCGCCGGTCGCATACCGGGAACTCGGTCAGCTCGTTGCGGCCGTGAAGACGCGTCCGCGCGGCGAGTTTGCCGCCGGCTACCAGTCGCGGTTCATGCGCGCGCTGGCGATCGTCGCCACGCCCGGGCGGCAGGCCAACGTCCTGCAGCACATGCTCGGATACTTCTCGAACGACATCGACGCCGATGCCAGGCGCAAACTGCTCGCCGCCATCGAGGACCATCGGAACGGGCAGGCCCCGCTCGTCGTGCCCATGACGCTGATGCGACACCATGTGCGGCGCCTGAAAGTGGAGTACCTGCTCGGTCAGAGCTGGCTTGAACCGCACCCGTGTGAACTGAAGATGCGTGAACTGGCGTGGCGTCGCGCCTTTGGACCCGACCGGGAGGGCGTGCGTCGTTCCGAGAGTCCGAACGTATGAGCGAGACTTTCACGCAGGTGCCGATCGTGCGCGTCAGGGATGGCCAGCGTTCCGAGCTGTCCGACGCAACCGCCGCTGAAGTGCCGCTCGAAGTGCGCCTGCAGGGAGCTCCGTTCGCGGTCATCATGCGGACACCCGGCGCCGATCTGCCGCTGGTCGCGGGGTTCCTGCTGGCCGAGCGGATCATTCGCAGCGCCGACGATCTTGCGACGATTGAGCACTGTACCGACCAGCCGCAGCTGTCCACGCAGCAGCGTCAGAACATCGTCAGCGTCGTGCTCGACGATGGTGCGGCGGTGCGGGCGACGGGGCAGCTGGCGGAACGGCGCGATGTCATGGCCAATTCCGCGTGTGGTGTGTGCGGCCGCGCCACGCTCGAATCGATGCGTACCGGTCTTGCGCCACTGAATGGTGGCGCGCGCGTGCCGGTGGCCGCCGTCGCAGGACTTCCGGCGCGGCTGCGTGAACGCCAGCCGCTGTTCGAGAGAACCGGCGGGCTGCATGCCGCGGGAATCTTCACGCTGTCCGGCGACTTGCTGGCGGTCGCCGAGGATGTGGGCCGTCACAATGCGGTCGACAAGGTGGTCGGCACCATGCTGCTCCGCGAGGCGACGCCCCTCGAGACAGCGGCGCTCTGCGTCAGCGGGCGCACGTCGTATGAAATCGTCCAGAAGGCGTGGTGCGCCGGCATTCCCGTGGTGGCGTCGGTGTCCGCGCCGTCGAGCCTCGCCGTCTCGCTTGCGCTCGAAGCCAATATCACGCTGGTCGGGTTCGTGCGCGACGGCGGCCTGAACATCTACACCGGCGCCGAACGCATCGTCTAGCGCGAGCAGCCCATGGCGCTTCCCTTCGGCCTCGGCCGGCAGAAGCCGCAGCACTATCGCGACATGGCCCGGATCGCCTGGGAGAACCGGGATCAGCTGCCGTTTGCCTGGCGGATTCTCCGCGACGGTGTCTGCGACGGCTGTGCGCTTGGCACGTCGGGCGTGTCGGACTGGACGCTGCCCGGCATTCACCTCTGCATGGTGAGGCTCGAGCTGTTGCGCCTCAACACGGCCCCTGCGCTCGACGCGTCAATCCTGTCCGATGTGGGGTCGCTTTCTCCGCTCACGTCCACCGAACTGCGTGAGCTCGGACGCGTGCCGGTGCCGCTGCTGCGCAGGCGCGGCGAGCCGGGATTTCTTCCGGCGACGTGGGACGAGGCGCTGGAGCGAATCGCAGCGGAACTGCGTGCGGTCGACCCGCAGCGCGCGGCCTTCTACCTGACATCCCGAGGCATCACCAACGAGGTGTACTACGCGGCGCAGAAGGCGGCGCGGTTTCTCGGCAGTCCTCACGTGGACAACTCCGCCCGCCTGTGCCACGCGGCGTCGACCGCCGCGATGAAGGCGGCGCTCGGCTACGGGGCGTCCACCTGCAGCTACGTCGACTGGCTCGGTGCCGATCTCATCGTGCTCTTCGGGTCGAATGTCGCCGGCAATCAGCCGGTCACGACGAAGTACCTGGCGAAGGCACGCGAGAACGGCGCCACGATAGCCGTCGTCAATCCGTTCCGCGAGCCGGGACTCGAAAAGTACTGGATCCCGTCGGTCGCGAAGAGCGCCATGTTCGGCACCGATCTGGCCGAGCACTGGTTCGAGGTGCACACGGGCGGCGACCGCGCGTTTCTCGTCGGCGTGCTGCGCGCGCTCGTCGAAGAGGGCGGCATCGATCGCGAATACGTGCAGACGCGGACAGTGGGTTTCGAGGCCGCGGAAGAACTGGCGCTCGCTGCGGACTGGCAGGCGCTCGAGTCCGAGAGTGGCGCGTCAGCCGGCACCATGCGGGCATTCGCGAGGCTCCTGGTCGAGCGGCCCAATGCGATCCTTGTCTGGTCGATGGGCCTGACCCAGCACGCGCACGGCGTGGAGACGATCGCCGCGCTCATCAACGTCGGACTCGCCAGGGGGTTGCCCGGACGTGAACACCGGGGCCTCGTCCCGATCCGCGGGCATTCAGGCGTTCAGGGAGGCGCCGAGGTGGGGTGCACTCCGGCGGTCGACCCGGAAACCGCGGCGCGGTGGAGCGCCGCGTGGGGGTTCGAGGTCTCGCAGCAGCGCGGATGGACCGCCTCCGAGATGGTCGAACACTCCGCCGATGGCGACGTCGATCTCTTCTGGATTGTTGGCGGCAACTTCCTCGAAACGCTCGCCGATGCCGAACGGTCCAGGCGGGCGCTGAGGCGTCCACGCCTTCGCATTCACCAGGACATCGTGCTGTCATCGTCGATGCTTGCCGACAGCGACGGCGATGTGCTGATCCTGCCCGCAGCGACGCGGTACGAAGCGGAGGGCGGCGGGACCGAGACGTCGACCGAGCGCCGGGTGATCTTCTCACCCGAAATTCCCGGACGGCGGGTTGGCAGCGCACGACCGGAGTGGGCGGTGTTCTGTGACGCGATGGCCCGCGCGTTTCCGGCGCGTGCCTCCGCCATCCGGTTCGAGAGCGCGGCTGCCATCCGCGCGGAAATCGCGCGCGCCGTTCCCCTCTACAGCGGCATTGAGCGACTTGCGGCAAAAGGCGATCAGTTCCAGTGGGGCGGCCGCACGCTTTTCGCCGACGGCCGGTTTGCGACGCCGGACGGGAGGGCTCACTTCACTCGAATCCGCACACAGGACGTCAACGCCCGGCCGGGCCCTGCGGCCCAGGGTCGAATCTTCAGGGTGTCCACCCGTCGCGGCAAGCAATTCAACTCGATGGTGCAGCGCGAAATCGACCCGCTCACAGGAGCGGCCCGCGACGAGGTGCTGATGAGCGAAGCCGACATGATCTTTCTCGGTCTTCGTGCCGGCGACCGTGTGAGGCTGCGCGCGTCCAGCGGAACCTTTACGGGAAGAGTGCGGATGGCGCGCATCAAACCGGGTAACCTTGAGGTCCATTGGCCGGAAGGCAACGTCCTCCTGTCAGGCGATGCCATCGATCCGGATTCGATGGAGCCGGATTACAACGCGACAGTGGTCGTCGAGTGGTTGAAGGACGGGTGAGAGGATCATGAGCGCTGCGAAGAAAGGTCGGACGAGCGGACGAAATGGAATGTTGCTGGCGGCAGCGATCCTCGGTGTCGCCGTCGCTGTTCCGTGGGTGAGCCTGTCGGCGGGGGCGCCTGCCGGCGACGCGGCACTCGCCCAGTTTGTCGCCGCAGCCAGTCCGGCCGACGCGGAGCAGGCGGCCACTGCAGTCACCGCCTCCGGCGCGACCTTCGACGAGGCCTACGCGGCGCTGCGAAAAGGGCGCGTCTACAAGGCAGACGTGCCGCGCGGAATCGTCAAGGCCTCACACAAGCTCGGCGACCTCACGTTCAACTACCAGCTTGAAGTACCGCAGAGCTACGACGCGGCGAAGAGCTACCAGATGCGAGTACAGCTGCACGGCGGTGTCGGCCGCCCGGATCCGACGCCTCGCAGCAGCGGCGTCGGCCAGCTTGCTGGCGCGGAACAGATCTACCTCCTGCCGACCGCGTGGAACGAGGCCGAGTGGTGGACCAGTCCGCAGCTGGGCAACATCCGCGCGCTGCTCGACATCGTCAAGCGCAGTTACAACATCGACGAGAACCGCGTCGTCCTCTCGGGGGTGTCGGACGGCGGCACGGCCACCTACTACTTCTCCATGCGCGACACCACGCCGTTCGCCGCATTCCTGCCGCTCAACGGCGCCATTCCGGTCCTCCGGAACACCTCGATGCGCGTGGACGGCGAGCTGTTCATGAACAACATGGTGAACAAGCCGTTCTTCATCGTGAACGGCGGCAAGGATCCGCTCTATCCGACCACGCTCGTCGAGCCCTACATCAACCGGATGCGCGAGGGTGGTGTCGAGGTGAAATACCTGCCGCAGCCCGAGGCGGTCCACAACACGGCCTGGTGGCCGGAAGTGAAGGACACCTACGAAGCCTTCGTGAAGGAGCATCCGCGCAAGCCGCTTCCCGATACGCTCACATGGGAGAGCGACCTGCGCGAGAACACCGGCCGCGCGCACTGGCTGGTGATCGATGCGCTGGCACCGACGCAGAAGGAGTCGGCACCGCTGCCCGACGTGAACGAGCGCATCGGTGCGCCCGAGCCGGACTTCGGCGTCCGCGTCAACGGCGCGCGCATCACCAGCGTCACCGCCGGCAGCAACGCCGATAGCATTGGGCTCATACCGGGCGACGTCATCGCCAGGGTGAACGGCCGCGTCCTCCCGTCGGCCATGGACGCCACCGACCTGCTCGAGCTCGTCGATCAGGGCACGCCGCTGGTTCTCTCCGTGGCCCGCGCTGACCAGAGCCTCGAGCTCAAGGGCACCTACAACCCGACGCCGTTGCCGCGCCGCATACCGTTCTTCACGCACGCGCGCCCGTCGGGCCGGGTGGATCTGAAGCGCGAAGGCAATACCGTCACCGTGACGACGCGCCGTGTTGCGGCGTTCACGCTGCTGGTGTCGCCGGATCAGTTCGATCTCGGCAAGCCGATCACGGTGGTCGCTGACGGCAGGACGGTGTTCGAGGGCACGGTGAAACCCAGCCTGGCCACCCTGCTGAAATGGGCCGCGAAAGACAACGATCGAACCATGCTCTTCGCCGCGGAAGTGCCCATCAAGGTCGCGAACTGACGACGCGCTCGTGTCGCGCCGGAGCGGTCGGCGGGTAGGCGACGAGGCGGCGTGCGACAATAGGGACACGAGCCCATTTCAATGATCGCGTTTTCCGGCGTCAGCAAACAGTACGGTCGTCAAATCCTCTTCGTTGACGCGTCGTTCCAGCTCAATCCCGGCGAAAAGGTCGGCCTCGTCGGTCCGAACGGATCCGGCAAAACGACACTCTTCCGCATGATCACCGGCGAAGAGCAACCCGACGAAGGCGACGTGTCGGTGCCGAAGAAGCTCACGATCGGCTACTTCCGGCAGGATATCGAGGAAATGTCGGGACGCTCGGTGCTCGACGAGGCGATCGCCGGAAGCGGACGCGTCGGCAACCTGCATCACGAACTCGAGGAACTGCAGCGCGCGCTCGAAGACCCGGATCGCGCCGGCGAGATGGACCGTATCCTCGAGCGCTTCGGGGAAGTGCAGGAAGAGTACGACCATCTTGGCGGCTACGCCCTCGAGAGCCGCACGCGCGAAATCCTTCACGGCCTCGGCTTCGACGATGAACGGATCGACGGCGACGTAGGAGCACTGTCCGGCGGCTGGAAGATGCGGGTGGCCATGGCGCGCGTGCTGCTTGGCAATCCCGAAGTGCTGCTGATGGACGAACCGACGAATCACCTCGACATCGAGTCGATCATCTGGCTCGAAGACTTCCTGAAGCAGCGCACCGGGTCGCTCCTCATGACCTCGCACGATCGCGACTTCATGAACCGCATCGTCACGAGGATTGCCGAGATCGACGGCGGCGAGATCACCGCCTACTCGGGCAACTACGATTTCTACGAGCGGGAGCGCGCTATCCGCGAGACCAACCGCGAAGCGGCCTATGCGCGCCAGCAGGCGATGCTCGCCAAGGAACAGCGGTTCATCGAACGGTTTGCCGCGCACGCCGCGAAGGCCGCGCAGGTCCAGAGCCGGGTGAAGGCGCTCGAGAAGATCGAGAAGATCGAGCTGCCGAAGAAGCGGCGAATCGTGAAATTCGACTTCCGCGTGCCGCCCCGTTCGGGCGAACAGGTTGCGACGCTCGAGAATGTGACCAAGGTGTACGGCCGGCGGGTCGTGCACGACCATCTGAACATGACGATCCGGCGCGGCGAGCGCTGGTGCGTCATGGGGAAGAACGGCGCCGGCAAGTCGACGCTGCTGAAGATGGTCGCCGGCGCGCTGGGCCCGGACGAGGGCGAGGTCAAGCTGGGAGCGAGCCTCAAGATGGGCTACTTCGCGCAGCAGGCGCTGGACCTCCTCGACCCCGACCTCACGATCGAGGAGCAGCTGCGCAGGGACTTTCCGCTCGAGTCGATCGGCGTGCTGAAGAGTCTCGCCGGCGCGTTC
>Ga0207683_10002743_pt1 | contig 15379 bp, 13 predicted proteins | sample KBSM73metaG_FD_184333 | JGI IMG/M metagenome (GOLD analysis project Ga0207683, IMG submission 184333) | Miscanthus rhizosphere microbial communities from Kellogg Biological Station, Michigan, USA - KBS M7-3 metaG (SPAdes) (version 2) | ecosystem: Host-associated > Plants > Roots > Rhizosphere >... | reverse complement strand
CGGCGATTTCCGGGAACCGGCTGTTCGTGAAAGACGTGTCGACGCTGACGATGTGGACGATTCCGTAAGCGCCGTTTCCCCTGACCTGATCGCCCCTCCCTGCGCCAGCCGGCGCCAATGACAGTTGGAACGGGATGTGCCACCCCGCGAGCGAGTTCTATCGTTCTGCCGGGCTCAGCGCGCCCTCAACCGAGTGACAGCAATCGGGTTCTCGTGTGGACCCGTGACTTGCGGTGATTCCAACTCTGTAAGAAGGCTCACATGTTTCGATGGCTGTTGGCGCAGTTGCGGTCCAGGCCCTGGGTGACAAGGCCCCGGGCGCGCTCACCTGCCTGGTTCGACAGCTGCTCGCGTCCTCCACGGATCCGCTCGACGAGACCACGTTCGGAATCCTCTCGGGCAGTTGTGTTCTCCGCACTGTCCTCGCCGGTGCTGGCAGCTCCCTCGATCACGGTATCGGTCCCCTCGGGCAAGTCGGCAGTCATTTCGTCGGTCCTCTGATCGGTCATCGGGCCAGTCCTCCTATCGTCCGCCTTGAACCCGAAGACTCAGGCGTTCGTTCCGGTGCTCCGGGCCGAAAGTTGCACGCTCGAACGCTCAGCTTATTAGGCTTTCGCGTACACCTATATTGTTACGCCCCCGCAAGAAGGAAAGCCATGACCGCGATCGTCGACGTCCACGCCCGCCAGATCCTCGACAGCCGCGGCAATCCGACCGTCGAAGTGGACGTCACGCTGGAGGACGGAAGCATGGGCCGGGCCGCCGTTCCTTCCGGCGCCTCTACCGGCGCTCACGAGGCTGTCGAGCTGCGCGACGGGGACAAGAGCCGTTGGGGCGGCAAGGGCGTCATGAAGGCCGTGCAGGCGGTGAACGGGGAGATCGCCGAAGCGGTCGTCGGGCTCGAGGCAGAGGACCAGGCCGAGCTCGACCGGATCATGATCGAGCTCGATGGAAGCGAGAACAAGGGCCGGCTCGGCGCCAATGCGATCCTGGGGGTGAGCCTTGCGACGGCCAAGGCGGCTGCAGATGCCGTCGGGCTGCCGCTCTACCGCTATGTCGGCGGGGTAGATGCGAACCTTCTGCCGGTCCCAATGATGAACATCCTCAACGGAGGAGTTCACGCGGACAATCGCATCGACTTCCAGGAATTCATGGTGATGCCGGTCGGAACGCCGACCTTCGCCGAGGCACTGCGCTGCGGCGTCGAGATCTTCCACGCGCTCAAGAGCGGGCTGCATGCCGCCGGCTTGTCCACGGCGGTGGGCGACGAGGGCGGTTTCGCCCCCGCGATCAACAGTGCGCGTGAGGCACTCGACCAGATCGACAAGGCGGTGAATGCGGCCGGCTACAAACTCGGTGACGATGTGCTGCTGGCGCTCGATTGCGCGGCGAGCGAGTTCTTCAAGGACGGCGCGTACCGTATGGAAGGCGAGGGCAAAACGCTGTCCCCGGTCGAGATGGCCGATTTCCTGGCGGATCTGGCTGCGAATTATCCGATTGCGTCGATCGAGGACGGAATGGCCGAGGATGACGCCGAAGGTTGGAAGGCCGTCACCGATAAGCTTGGAGACCGCGTTCAGCTGGTCGGCGACGACGCCTTCGTGACCAATGTGAAGCGGCTCCAATGGGGGATCGACCATGGCATCGCCAACTCGATCCTGATCAAGGTCAACCAGATCGGGTCGCTGAGCGAGACGATCGACGCCGTCAGGCTTGCCCAGACCAATGCCTATACGGCGGTGATGTCCCACCGTTCGGGCGAGACCGAGGACTCGACGATTGCGGACCTCGCGGTTGCGTTGAGCTGCGGCCAGATCAAGACCGGCAGCCTCGCGCGCTCAGATCGGACGGCGAAGTACAACCAGTTGTTGCGGATTGAGGAAGAGCTCGGCGACACGGCGCGTTACGCCGGACGCGCCGCGCTCAAGGCCTACAAGCCGAGCTGATCCACAACTTTATCCCCGCTTCGTCCACCAAATCATTCTTTTCACTTGCGTTCGTGGGTGAGGCGTGATTCTTTTGACGTCATGGTGGGAGGTACGGACCGCATTTTCAGGCTGATCCGCAGGGTGGCGATGCCGGCCCTGGCCGTGATCGTCGTCGGTACCTTCGCTGGCCATGCGATTGCCGGCCCCAACGGGATTCTTGCCTGGGGCAGCTATCACCGTGCTCTGCAGCAGCGAGAGGCCGAGCTGGCGCAGATTGAACGGGACCATGCCGCGCTCAAGCACCGTTCCGACCTGCTCGACCCGAAGAAGGCCGATCCGGACATAGCGGATGAGCTGGTGCGCAAGGATCTTGGCCTGGTCCGCTCCGATGAGGTCATCGTCCCCCTCGACTAGCATCAAGCGCGCCTAGTTGCCGCTCGCTTAAGCCGTGCCTATAGGCTCTCGCGCTTACCCGACGAGAGAGGTCGCACGTGGCGCGTTCCGCGAAAAAAGCCGCAGCATCAGCAGTCCCCGAAACGCGCGGCGCCGACATCGCGCGACCGCCGCAACCCCAGCGCTACAAGGCGTCGAAGGAGCAGATGCTCCAGTTCTATCGCGAGATGCTGCTGATCCGCCGCTTCGAGGAGCGGGCAGGGCAGCTTTACGGCCTCGGGCTTATCGGCGGCTTCTGCCACCTCTACATCGGCCAGGAAGCGGTCGCTGTCGGGCTGCAATCGGCCATGACCGTCGGCAAGGACAGCGTCATCACGGGCTATCGCGATCACGGGCACATGCTGGCGTACGGCATTGATCCCAAGGTGATCATGGCCGAGCTGACTGGCCGCGAAGCCGGCATCTCCAAGGGCAAGGGCGGGTCGATGCACATGTTCAGCGTCGACCACGGATTCTACGGCGGCCACGGCATCGTCGGCGCGCAGGTGCCGCTCGGCACCGGCCTGGCCTTCAAGCACAAGTATGCCGAGGACGGCGGCGTGTGCCTCACCTACATGGGCGACGGCGCGGTGAACCAGGGCCAGGTCTACGAGGCCTTCAACATGGCCAAACTTTGGGACTTGCCGGTCATCTACGTTGTCGAGAACAACAAATATGCGATGGGCACGAGCATCGAGCGCTCATCGGCTGAGCCAGAGCTGTTTCGGCGCGGCCAGGCGCACCGGATCCCCGGCCTTCAGGTCGACGGCATGGACGTGCTGGCCGTCCGTGGGGCGGCTGAAGTCGCGCTCGAGTGGACGCGGAGCGGCAAGGGCCCGATCCTGCTCGAGCTTTTGACCTATCGTTATCGCGGCCACTCCATGTCCGACCCGGCGCGGTACAGGACGCGCGAGGAAGTGCAGGAGGTGCGCGAGCACAACGACCCGATTTCGCACGCCGAGCGAGACCTCGTCGCGATGGGCGTCAAGGAAGAGGATCTCAAGGCGATCGACAAGGAAATCAAGGATATCGTGGTCGGAGCTGCCAAATTTGCTGAAGACGCACCGGAGCCTGCGCCCGAAGAGCTCTACACCGACGTCCTGGTGGGGAGTTACTGATGGGCATCGAACTCAAAATGCCGGCGCTCTCCCCGACCATGGAGGAGGGCACACTTGCCAAGTGGCTGGTCAAGGAAGGCGATGACGTCAAATCGGGCGACATCTTGGCTGAGATCGAGACCGACAAGGCGACGATGGAGTTTGAGGCTGTCGACGAGGGCAAGATCGCTAAGATCCTCGTGCCCGAGGGCACCGACGGAGTGAAGGTCGGGCAGCCGATCGCGATCATGGCCGGCGAGGGGGAAGCAGCCGATGCTGCACCGGCAGCCGAAGCGCCGAAGCCCGCGATGACCGCCGAGCCCTCGGTGCCTGCGCCCGCATCCCAGCAGGATGAGCCGACACCGACGCCTCACGTGTTCGAGACCGCCGCGCGCGACCTCGTCGCCGACGTCGCCAAGACCCACGACGACCCCGAAGTGCCGGAAGGCACACCGCTCGTAACCATGACGGTCCGCGAGGCGCTTCGTGACGCGATGGCCGAGGAAATGCGCAAGGACGAGCGCGTCTTCGTGATGGGAGAAGAGGTCGCCGAGTACCAGGGCGCCTACAAGGTCACGCAGAACCTCCTGCAGGAGTTCGGCCCCAAGCGCGTCGTGGATACGCCGATCACTGAATATGGCTTCGCCGGCGTCGGTTCAGGCGCGGCGATGGGCGGATTGAGGCCGATCGTCGAGTTCATGACCTTCAACTTCGCGATGCAGGCCATCGACCACATCATCAATTCGGCCGCCAAGACCAACTACATGTCGGGCGGGCAGATGCGCTGCCCGATCGTGTTCCGTGGGCCGAACGGCGCCGCCGCGCGCGTCGCCGCGCAGCATAGCCAGAATTACGGGCCGTGGTATGCGAGCGTGCCCGGGCTGGTCGTGATCGCCCCTTACAGCGCTGCCGACGCGAAGGGCTTGCTAAAGGCCGCGATCCGTACCGACGATCCAGTCGTCTTCCTCGAGAACGAGCTGCTCTACGGTCAGCATTTCGACGTGCCGCAGCTCGACGATTACGTGCTGCCGATCGGCAAGGCGCGGATCGTCCGCCCGGGGAAGGACGTGACAATCGTCACTTACTCCATCGGCGTTGGCGTCGCGCTCGAAGCGGCGCAGGAGCTGATGGCACAGGGCATCAATGCCGAAGTCATCGATCTCCGCACGCTTCGGCCGCTCGACAAGGCGACGGTGCTCGAGAGCCTGAAGCGCACAAACCGCATGGTGGTGGTCGAGGAAGGCTGGCCGCAATGCTCGATCGCGTCCGAGATCATCGCCATCGCGATGACCGAAGGCTTCGACGATCTGGACGCGCCGGTGCTGAGGGTAACCGACAAGGACGTCCCGCTGCCCTATGCCGCGAACCTCGAGAAGCTGGCGCTGATCAAGGCGTCAGACGTCATCGACGCGGTGAAGCAGGTCACCTATCGCTGAGCTGCGTGACCGCGATTTGGTCCGGCTCTACTGGCCGGCCGAGCTGCGGCCCGCATTCGACGCGCTCTTCGCAATCGATGATGCGATGGCTGACGTCGTCGTGCGATCGACAGAGCCGAGGCTGGCAGCGATCAAGCTCGCTTGGTGGCGCGAACGGCTAGAAGAGCTGGACAAGGGCAAAGTGCCTGCCGAGCCGCGGCTTCAGGCGGCTGCCGAACATCTTCTGTCTCGCGGTGTCACGGGCGCCGAACTCTCCCGGCTTGAGGATGGCTGGCTGATGGCTCTCCAAACGGAATCATGGGGCGATGATGAGATTGAGGCCTTTCAACCTCGAGGAACCTACCTCTTCTCAGTGGCCGCTAAACTTTTGGGCCACCCAAACGATCAATTAGCGAAGGCGGGCGCGGCGTGGGCATTGGTCGATCTAGCTAGGCGCAAGTCCGATGTTGCTGATCAGATGCACTTACTGCTTCACGCGGGGTTCTTGGCCGAAGCCGTTGAGAAACACCGCGTTCCGCGACGCTTGCGTCCCCTCACTATGTTTTCGGCGCTAGCTCGCCGGGACGCCATTCGAGAACCGTTATTAGAACCGCAGGCGACGCCGGGCCGGGCCTGGACCCTGCTTCGCCACCGCCTCACCGGCCGCCTCTAGGTTGACAGGAACGCCTCCGTTCTGAAGGGTGCCGCCGTGCCGAATCTCCTCGTTCAGGGAGATTCCAGTGTTGCGTTTTCTCGCGGGCGCTGCCGCCTGCTTCCTTCTTTTGACCGGTGCCTTCCTCGTCTGGCAGTCGCGGGCCGAAAATGCACCGGGCCTGCCGGCCGCTCCAGCCGCCAGAACTGCCTCCCTCTTCGGCGAACCGCTCGAGGCACCTGAGGCCACCGCGAAGACTCGCGAAGAGAAGCGCTTTTCGCGCTACGACAAAGACAAGGACGGCAAGGTCGAGACGATGGAATATCTCGCCGCGCGCCGCCGCAACTTCGACAAGCTCGACCTCGACCACAGCGGGGCGCTGTCGTTCCAGGAATATGCCGTCAGGGGCATCGAGAAGTTCAACGCTGCGGGCGGGCGCAAGGGCTGGCTGTCGCCGGCCGAGTTCGTCGCCACCGCTCCTCCACCGGCAAAGCACAAGACGGGATGCAGCTGCCGGGCCAAGACTCCGCAGGTAGCGAGTGCTGACAACGGCGACGACAACAGCAACTAGGCTGGTTCCGCGACCCTGAGCTGCTCCATCCAGCCGGCCAACGCGGCGCGTGCGCGGTCGGTGTACATCTTCTTCCGATCCGCCTTTTTTGTGCGTCCTGGGATGGGTGGCATCAGTCCGAAGTTGATGTTCATCGGCTGGAAGGTCTCGGCGTCGGCTCCGCCAGTGATGTGACCGAGCAGTGCACCCAGCGCTGTTTCGACCGATGGAGGCAAGAGGGTTTCGCCACGAAGCTCAGCGGCCGCGAAGCGAGCGGCAAGAATGCCGACGGCGGCGCTTTCGATATAGCCTTCGCAGCCGGTGATCTGGCCTGCGAAGCGGATGTTCGGCTTCGATTTCAGCCGTAGCTCGCCGTCGAGCAGCCGCGGCGAGTTGATGAAGCTGTTGCGATGGATTCCGCCAAGCCGGGCGAACTCGGCATTTTCCAGGCCCGGAATGGTCCGGAAGATCCGCACTTGCTCGCCATGCTTCAGCTTGGTCTGAAAGCCGACCATGTTCCACAAGGTGCCGAGCGCATTGTCCTGGCGCAGCTGGACACAGGCGTAAGGCCAGCGGCCGGTGCGCGGATCGTCGAGGCCGACGCCCTTCATCGGGCCGAAGCGCAGTGTCTCGGGCCCGCGTTCGGCCATCACCTCGATCGGCATGCACCCTTCGAAATAGGGCGTGTCCTTTTCCCACGCGTGGAAGGGCATCTTCTCACCGTCAACGAGCGCCTGGACGAAGACCTCGTATTGGTCTCGGTCAAGCGGGCAGTTGATGTAGTCCTTGCCGCCCTTGTCCCAGCGTGCGGCCATCCAGGCCTTGTCCATATCAATGCTGTCACGATGGATGATCGGCGCGATGGCGTCGAAAAAGGCGAGGGCGCCTTCGCCGGTCTCGGCGGCAATTGCCTCGGCCAGCCTCGATCCGGTCAGCGGACCGGTAGCGATGATTGTCGGGTGATCGGGCAGGGTGTCGATCCGTTCGCGCACGACGCTGATGTTAGGATGCTGCTCGATTGCGCGCGTGACTTCCGCAGCGAAGCCTTCGCGGTCGACGGCGAGCGCCGAACCGGCGGGAACGCGATGTTGGTCGCCGCAACGCATGATCAGGGAGCCCAGTGCGCGCATCTCCTGGTGAAGCAGGCCGACGGCGTTGTTCTCGGCATCGTCGGAACGGAAACTGTTCGAACAAACCATCTCGGCGAGCCGGTCGGTCCCATGCGCCGGAGTGCTGTCGCCGCCGCCGCGCATCTCGCTCAGGCGAACGCGAAGGCCCGCTTCCGCAAGCTGCCACGCGGCCTCGGATCCGGCGAGGCCGCCGCCGATGATTTGGACGTCGAAGGACATGTCGGGGCTGTTAGTCGCGTGCCGCTGGAGTATCCAGCCGACATGCGCATCTTCACCATTGGCTATGAGGGCACGACGATGGGCGAGTTTCTCGCGGCCCTTCAGCAAGCCGGCGTCGAACGAGTGATCGACGTTCGGGCCTTGCCGCTGTCGCGGCGTCCCGGTTTCTCAAAGTCGCCGCTCCGCGGCGCGCTGGAGGAAGCCGGGATCGAATATGTTCACCTCAAAGCCTTGGGAACGCCGGCGGATGGGCGAGCGGCCGCCCGCGCGGGTCGCCAAGCGGATCTCGAACGCATCTACGCCAGCCAGCTGGAATTGCCTGAAGCGATCGCGGAGGGAGCGCAGATGCTCGAGCTTGCACAGGAGCGGCCCAGCGCTCTTCTGTGTTTCGAAAGGGAGCCCGGCGAATGCCATCGTACGCTGCTGCTCGACGCCGTCGCCCCGGACGCCGAGGTGGTCCACCTGTACGCCTGATTACATCAGATTAGTGTTCGGAACCGAGCGCGTCGGTGCAGGTTTTCCGTCCGCAACAATTACGCAAAAGGGAGAAGGGTCGATGAGGAAACTCGAGCTTTTGCTCGGTGGGGCGCTGGTGCTCGCCGGTTGTGCGGCAAGGACGCCGCCTCCGCCACCTGACATGAACAATACACTGCTGGCGCCAGGCTTCCTCGCGCATGCGGGCAGCGCGAATCAATTCGAGTTGCAGTCGGCGCAGCTCGCGCTGACGGCCTCGCAGAACCCCGCGGTGCGCAATTTCGCAAATGTCTTGATCACCGATCATACGATGATGGGGCAGCAGGTCGGTGCGGCCGCGGCTTCGGCCCGTCTGGTTCCGCCTCCGGCCGCGCTGCTTCCGGCCGACCAGGCTATGCTGGATCAGCTACGCGCCGCGGGGACCGGCTACAGCTTCGACCAGGCGTTCCAGCAGGATCAGATACAAGCCCATCAGCAGGGCATCGCCCTGATGCAGGGTTATTCGACCGGTGGCGATGTGCCTGCCCTTCGGAATGTCGCAGTCCAGGCAATCCCGGTGATGCAACGACACCTGGCGATGGCGCAATCGCTGGCGGTCACTCCACCCCCGCCGCCGCCGCCACCTCCGCCTCCGCCGCCACCAGTCCGGCGTTCGGGCGAACGAGGCTAAAGCGTTGGTTTGATATGGAAGGGCCCAGTGGAAACACCGGGCCCTTTCGCTTGTCAGACTGTCGGCAGCTCTTCCGGAGCCGTATGGCCTTTGAGCAGGGCCTCGATGTCGGGGATCGGACGGCCGCTCATCTCCTTGTTTACGGTACAGACCACGCGTTTCTCGACTTCCTTGTGAAGACATTTCTTCAACACGCCGAGTGCCTTCGGTGGGGCAACGATCGCTAGTGCCTCGAAATCATGGCGTAGCGCCCGAGCCTTGAGCTCGTCAGCCGCATCCTTGATCCAGCGGTCCTCTTCCTGCTGCTGGAAGTCCGCTTCTTCATAGGTCGAGCGGCCGTATCCGGCGCTCTGCTTGGTGGTGCCGGGAGCATCCGTTTTGATTTCCCGATCCTTGCGCTCCTCCCGCGCGTCATGCGCCTCGGTTCGCAAGTCGATCTGATTCTCATCCCCGTGATTGCGGAAGAACAGCATCTTGCGGCCGTCGGCGACCAGGACCAGCGCATCGTGGGGAAGGGGCATGGCGTCACTTTCTCCTTTAGTCTGAGTGAGGAGAACGCGGCCCCGTCCTAGCAGGTTTCAGCGATTGGTCGCAGAGGGAGCTTACTCCGCCTCTGGCTCCGGATCGGCCGGCTTCTCGAGCTCGCTTTCTCCAACCACCGCGTCGGGCACCGGCTCGATCTCGTCGCCGCCATCAACCTCGATCTCTTCCTCTTCGGATTCCTCGATCTTGGCGACGCTGACGACGTGCTCGTTCTCCGCGACGCGGAAGATGGTCACGCCCTGCGTATTGCGGCCCATGACGCGGATGTCGCCGACGGTGGTGCGGATCATCTTGCCCTGGTCGGTGACGAGCATCAGCGCCTCGCCCTGGCGGGCAGGGAAGGAAGCCACTACGCCGCCGTTACGCTCCGAAGTATCGATGTTGGTGATGCCTTGGCCGCCGCGGTTGGTGCGACGATACTCGTAGGCCGAAGAGCGCTTGCCGTAGCCGTTCTCGGTCACCGTCAGGATGAACTGCTCATTCTCCTGCAATTCGGCATAGCGTTCCGGCGGAAGGATGCACTCGACGTCCTCGCGCTCGCGCCACGGCGGGCACTTGAGATAGGCCTCGCGCTCCTCCTGCGTAGTGCCCACGCGGTGGAGGATCGACATGGAGATTACCTCGTCGTCGCCGAGCAGGCGCACGCCGCGGACACCGGTCGAAGTGCGTGACTGGAACTCCCGAACGTCGGTCGCCATGAAGCGGATCGCCTTGCCCTTGCGGGTCGCAAGCAGGACGTCGTCGCCCTCGGTGAGCAGCTCGACGCCGATCAGCCGATCGGTGGGGTCGCCCTGCTCATCGGTCTCTTCGTCGACTTCTGACATTCCGAAACGCATCGCGATCTTGCCGGCGGTGGGCACGTTGGTGAACGCAGCCATACTGTTGCGGCGCACCGTACCGTGGGCGGTTGCGAACATGATGTGGAGCTTGCCCCACTCCGCCTCGTCCTCCGGCAGTGGGAGGACCGTCGAGATGGTCTCGCCCTCCGCCAGCGGCAGCAGGTTCACCATCGGTCGGCCCTTGGTGTTCGGACCGCCCTCGGGGAGCTTCCATACCTTCATCCGGTAGACCCGGCCGAGGTTGGAGAAGAACAGCACTGGGTTGTGCGTTGAGGTGACGAACAGGGTGGTGACCGCATCCTCTTCCTTCGTCGCCATGCCGGCGCGGCCCTTGCCGCCGCGCTTCTGCTCGCGGAAGACGGCCAGCGGCGAGCGCTTGATGTAGCCGCCCATGGTCACGGTCACGACCATCTCTTCGCGCTCGATCAGGTCCTCGTCTTCGATTCCGTCGGCGGCTGCGGCGAGCTCGCTTCGCCGTGGGGTCGCGAACTCGGCCTCGACCTCGTCGAACTCTTCGCGCATCACCTCGTAGAGGCGAGCACGATTGGCGAGGATTTCGAGCAACTCGCCAATGTTCGTTGCAAGACCCTCGAGCTCGTTTCCGATCTCGTCACGGCCAAGTGCGGTCAGGCGGTGGAGGCGTAGCTCGAGGATTGCCTTCACCTGCGCTTCGGAAAGCTTGTATTTCTCGCGCTTCGCCTGCGGCTCGACCGCTTCGACAAGCTGGATGTAGGGGCGAATTTGCTCGCCCGGCCATTCGCGCTCGAGCAGCTTCTCGCGCGCTACGGCAGGGCTCGCCGATCCTCGGATCAGCTTCACAACCTCGTCGAGGTTGGTAACCGCAACGACTAGGCCGAGCAGGATATGGGCGCGCTCGCGGGCCTTGAGCAGCTCGAACTTCGAACGGCGGGTGATCACCTCCTCGCGGAAGCGGATGAAGGCTTCGATGAAGTCTCGGAGCGTCAGCGTCTCGGGCCGGCCGCTGCGGATCGCGAGCATGTTGGCCGGGAAACTGGATTGCGCCGGCGTGTGGCGCCAGAGCTGGTTGAGGACGACCTCGGGCGTGGCGTCGCGTTTCAGGTCGATGACAACGCGCACACCTTCGCGATTGGACTCGTCGCGGATGTCGGAGACACCCTCGATGCGTTTGTCCTTGGCCGCTTCGGCGATCTTCTCGACGAGGCCGTTCTTGCCAACCTGGAACGGGATCTCGGTGAGAACGATCGAGCGACGGTCGCCTCGGCCTTCTTCGACGTGATGGCGCGATCGCATCATGATCGAACCGCGGCCTGTAGTATAAGCGCTGCGGATGCCTGACAGGCCGAGGATCAGGCCTCCGGTTGGGAAATCGGGGCCCTTCACATGTTCCATCAGACCTTCGGAGCTGATCGCCGGATCCTCCATGTAGGCGCGGCAGGCGGCGAGCACTTCGCCGAGATTGTGTGGCGGGATGTTGGTCGCCATGCCGACGGCAATGCCGCCCGCGCCGTTGACCAGCAGGTTGGGGAAGCGGGCAGGGAGAACCTGCGGCTCGCGCTCTGACGCGTCGTAGTTGGGCTGGAAATCAACGGTGTCCCGGTCGATATCGCCGAGCAGGAAGTTCGCCACTTTGGCCAGCCGCGCTTCGGTGTAGCGCATTGCCGCAGGCGGATCGGGGTCCATCGAGCCGAAGTTTCCCTGGCCATCGATCAGCGGCACTCGCATCGACCAGTCTTGGGTCATGCGGGCGAGGGCGTCGTAGATCGCGCTGTCGCCGTGCGGGTGATACTTACCCATCACGTCACCGACTATGCGGCTCGACTTGCGGTAGGGCCGTCCGGCGACGTAGCCCGCCTCCTGACACGAGTAGAGGATGCGCCGGTGGACCGGCTTGAGGCCGTCGCGGACGTCGGGCAGCGCGCGGCTGACGATGACGCTCATCGCATAGTCGAGGTACGAGGTCTTCATCTCCTCGACGATGGAGATTGGCGCTATGTCACTGTCGCCAGGCGGCGGAGGTGTCGTGTCGTCGATTGGGGGCTGAGTAGCCAAGAAATTATCCTGATGAATTCACAAGGTACGCGGGAGTGAGCGGCCCGAAGCCGCTTGCCCCCATCATCTTCCTAGGTAGTGAGTTTTTCCTGCGGCGCCACCCCGCGCGTACGCGCGCGCGAGGGAAAATCGTGGAAAAGCCAGTTTTTGTTCATGAAATCAGATGGTTCAAAGGCCATTCAGGCCGGCCACGCCAAGAAACTTGGCCTCGTAACATTACGGGTCTAATGCGCCGCGGTCATTCGCGGGCCGCGCGTTCGGCCGCAACAGGAGAAGCTAGCCCCATGAAGCTCATCACCACCACCGCCCTTGCGCTGGCAATGGCCGTTTCGGCAACTCCGGCCTACGCACAATATGGCGGAGGAGGCGCGGCGCCAGCCACGCAGATGCCGAACAACAATCGGGAGCAGGCCGACGAGGCTCCGCAGGCCCAGAAGCAGCAGCCGGGGATCAAGCCTTCGAGCAAGGCCTTGAAGGCACTGGTCGAGCTCCAGGACGCGGTGAACAAGAACGACACGGCCAATATTCCAGCCAAGGTTGCGGCCGCGCAGGCAGTCGCCCAGACCAAGGAAGACCGCTACCTGATCGCGCGCCTGCAGCTAAGGGCGGCTGCCACGGCCAAGGACAATGTCTCGATCGCTTCGGCGATCGACGCCATTGCGGCGACCGGCGTTCTCGACCCGACGCAGCTCAGCGATCTCTACGACGGCTTGGCCGGTGCTTACTATAACGACAAGCAATTCCCACAAGCTGTGGCGGCGTATCAGCGGGCGCTCTCCATCAATCCGCGGAACAGCGAAGCATCGAACATGCTCGGTGAGGCGCTCCTGGCATCCGGCCAGAAGGCGGAAGCGGCGGCGGCCTATCAGCGCATGCTGCAGGCGCGCACCGCAGGCGGCCAGAAGGCGGAAGAGGCGCTTTACAAGCGCGCAGTGAGCGTAGCTTATGACTCAAATTCGCCGACGGTGACCGATCTCGCGCGGCAGTGGGTTACAGCCTATCCGAGCCAGTCGAGCTGGAGCGACGCGATTGCCATCTATCGCAACCGAAATCTCAACGATGCGGAGGCGACGCTCGATGCGCTGCGCCTCAAGCAGGTGCTCGGTTACCTGACGCCAGGCGAGTATGGCACGCTTGCGCGAACAGCCGCGGACGCGTTCATTTATGGTGAGGCGAGCGCGGTCCTGGATGCGGGCATCGCCGCGAAACAGATCAACCCTTCGAGCGCTGACGTCAGCGACCTCGTTGCCGGACTGAAGGCAAAGAACAAGCCGACGGCCGCGGATCTCGCCACCGCGATGAAGATTGCCGCGAACGCTCGCGCCCTCATGAAGATTGGCGACAATTTTGCCGCCATGGGTGATTATTCGAGTGCGGTACAGGCGTACAAGCTGGCGATGGCCAAGCCGGACGGCGACGCGTCCCTCGCCAATTTGCACATCGGCATGGCGCTTGCTCGCGCCGGCGATAAGGCGGGCGCCACTGCCGCACTGAATGCAGTGACTGGCCCGCGGGCCGATATCGCCAAATACTGGCTGACCTACCTCGCGTTGAAGGCCTGAGTTTCGGCCTCCAAATCGGGAGGCGTCGGAACCGGCGCCTCCTGACGCGTATGTCCCGTTTCGGGATGGTTAAGTCGTTTCCTCTTAGCGCATAGTAAATGCTCGCATAGAGCGAGCTGAAGGTGCGTTCCGAAGGAAACCGTTAGCCAGTGCGCTTCGACGATCGTCTGCTGACTGTCCTCAACCAGCCGGCAGAGGACCGCCACGATGCCGCCGTTAGGTGGCGTCAGCTGGTCGACCTTGTCGCACGCTCCGGTGCAAACAGCGCCAGCTCTGTCACATCCGAGGCCTTGGAAGCGATCCGCCAGGAGGCGCCGCGCGTCGAAGAAACGATTCGCGCCGCGACTGCGCGAGCCGTGGCCGCCCTGCCGTTGCCACTTGGTCTTCTCGAATATTTCGCATCGGATTCGCTGAGTGTCGCCGCGCCGGTTCTGGCTGCCGCCACGCTCGATGCGTCACAATGGCGCGCTCTGAGTGCCGTAGCGGACGAAGAGACCAAGGCATTCATTGCCACCCTTCATCCCGATGCCCGCGCAGACGCGTCGGCCGAGATCGGGGTCCGCCAACTTGCCGAAGTCGCCACCGAGGTGAGGGGAGCGGAGCTCGAACCGGCCCCGGCTGCTTCGCACTCGCTCCAGGACGTGATCGATCGGATAGAGCGCCGCCGGCGCCTCCGTTCAGGTCAGCCATCTGAGTCAGCCGCGGGTGAGCCGACGCCGCTCGGCTCGCCAGCCCTTTTCCGCTGGGAGTGCGGCCCTGGAGGCGAGATCGCTTGGGTGGAAGGAGCGCCACGCGGGCCGCTGATCGGCCGCTCGATCGCTCGCCAGCAGGAAAGTGACGACGACCGCGTGGATGTCGACGTCATTCGCGCCTTCGCCGTGCGCGCGCCCTTCCGCGATGCGCTCCTTCGCGTCGGTGGGGCAGGTCCGGTCGCCGGAGAATGGAAGATCAGCGGGGTTCCGGCCTTCGAGCCCAGCGACGGGCGATTTGCCGGCTATCGGGGCGTGGCCTTGCGTGACGCTCGTCCAGTCGCGGCTGCTGCAACGCTGGAAGAAACGGTCCCGGACGTACTGTCCGACCCAGACTCGCTTCGTGAGCTCGTCCATGAAATCAAGACACCGCTCAACGCGATCATGGGCTTCGCGGAGATCATCGAGGGTCAATACCTGGGCCCCGCGGATCGCGGCTACCGCGAGCGCGCGGCGGAAATCGGACGCCAGGCGCGGTTGCTGTTGACCGGAATTGACGATCTCGACTTTGCTGCGAAGGTCCACTCGGCGAAGGGCGCAACTCGCGAACGCGTAGATCTTGCGACGCTGTTGGACAGGGCCGCCGGGGAGCTCAAGGATGTCGCGGGCAAACGCGGGGTTCAGGTTATTGCAACGCCGCCGCGAGGCGACGTGCCAGCAGCCGTTGAGCCCGAATTGGCTGATCGACTGCTGCTGCGCCTATTCACGGCGTTGGCCGAGCGAGCCGCTCCTGGGGACAAGCTGCAGGTCTGGACAGAGCTCGTGAACGGCAGCGCCCGCATCTCTGTTACCCGGCCAGCGGTACTCGGCGCCATCCCCGACTCTGAGCTGTTCGGAGGCGAAGGTGGAGATGGCCTCCCGGGCGGTTTCTCGCTGCGGCTTGCGCGAGGGTTGGCCCGGATAGCGGGCGGCGACCTCGTCAGTAGCCGCGACGCTTTCGCATTGGTCTTTCCGCGGGCCTAGACTCATCCCGCCTTGGCGTGGTGAAGGCCTTTGTCTATCTGGCGTTTCGCCGGGGAGGGCCTGTAGCTCAACGGTAGAGCCGGCCGCTCATAACGGCTAGGTTGTAGGTTCGAATCCTGCCGGGC